>JGI20133J14441_1000157_pt1 | contig 65867 bp, 57 predicted proteins | sample RS3BMetagenome_FD_14441 | JGI IMG/M metagenome (IMG submission 14441)
GCCGATCATCTCGCGCAGCACGTCGGCATCCGCGCTCTTCTCCAGTAGCCCCTGCAGTTGCATCATCTCGTCGGTCATCGGTGGTTCCTCGGGTGGGGTCAGGTATGCAACCCAAACCTTAAACCCGAGAACCACCGGTGACTTCTGTTACACCACGTCAGGGGACACAACCGCAAAACCGGGCATCCTGCCGCCTGATTCAAGACGACTACTTGCAAACAAACGGGCGCGGCAGAGCCGCGCCACCTTTGTCGCGACAAGCACTTGCGTGCTCGTCGCGGCGGCACTTTGGCAGCTACGCATCCAGCTTCGCTGCCAAAGCCCTGCCTGCGCCATCCATGGCTCTGGCGCGCAGCGGGCAATGCCCACTGCACCCTTGTGCCAAAACGGTTTTGCAAACCGCTCTTCTGTCATATGGCGGTCGTGCGTCGGCGGGCATAATCTTACGATCCGTAAGAATTCCCGGATGACCCCATGCAATTGTCCACGCGTCTGCGCCTTGCTCTGGCTATCGGTCTCGGGCTGCTGGCAGTGGGCGGTGTGCTGCTGTATTCGACCGTGGCAAACGCCGCGCCGCCCGCGCGCAGCGCACGTGTGGAAACCCCGCAAGGCTGGTTCGCGGCGGGCGCACGGGCTGCGCGGCAGGCCATCCGCGAGGCCGGCGGTGCGCAGCGCGCGCGCAACGTCATCGTGTTTCTGGGCGATGGCATGGGCTTCACCACCGTGGCCGCCGCGCATATCTATGCCGGGCAGAAGCTGGGCGTGGATGGCGAGAGCCATCGGCTGAGTTTCGAGCAGTTTCCTTACACCGCGCTCAGCCGCACCTACGAAACCAACCAGCAGACGCCTGATTCGGCTGGCACCATGACCGCGATCATGACCGGGGTGAAGACCCGGGCCGGCTTCATCGGCATCGACCAGCGTGCACGACGCGGCGACTGCGCCAGCGCCCAGGGTGCGGCGCTGGTCACGGCGCTGCATCTCGCCGGCCGCGCCGGCATGGCCACCGGCGTGGTCACCACCACGCGCGTCACCCACGCCACGCCGGCGGCAACCTATGGCCATAATCCCGAGCGCAACTGGGAAGTGGATGCCGAGCTGCCGCCCGCGGCGCGCGCCGCCGGCTGCACCGATTTCGCCGCGCAACTCATCGCCAACGCGCGCGCCGGCCTGCTCGATGTGGCGCTGGGTGGCGGGCGTACCGAATTCATGCCCGCCGGCCACCGGACCCGCAGCGCGCGGGCATGGTCGGCCAGCGTCTGGATGGCCGCAATCTGATCGCGGAATGGCTGGCGCTGCCGCATAGCAGCTATGCATGGAATGCCAGCGAACTGGCCGTCGTCGATCCGCGCCGCACGCAGCGGTTGCTGGGCCTGTTCAATCCCTCGCACCTCGAATACGACCACGACCGCCGGCAGATGCAGCTGGACGAACCCACGCTGGCGCAGATGACCGGCAAGGCCATCGTGATCCTGCAGCGCGAGCGCAAGGGCTACTTCCTGATGGTCGAAGGCGGGCGCATCGACCATGCCCTGCATGCTGGCAACGCCTTCCGTGCGCTGGACGAAACCCGCGCCTTCGCCGAGGCGGTGGCCGAAGCCGTGCGCCTGACTGCCGGCAGCGACACCCTGATCGTGGTCACCGCCGACCACAGCCACACGCTGACCTTCGCCGGCTACCCGAAGCGCGGCAACGACATCCTCGGCGTGGTGGTCGGCGCCACCGACAGCTACGACGCGCCGCAGAATCCAGGCCCGGCGCTGGATGCGCTGGGCCAGCCCTACACCACGCTGGGTTTCGCCAATGGCCCCGGTTACAGCGGCGCCAGCGATCGCCAGTCCGAGGGCGCCAAGCGCTTCCCGCATTTCTTCGGCGCGGCGCGGGACATCGAGCACGGGCGTCCGCAGTTTGGCGCAGCGCAAACCCGTGATCCCGATTATCTGCAGGAAGCCAGCGTGCCGCTGAAGAATGAAACCCACGGCGGCGAGGATGTCGGCATCTGGGCGCGCGGCCCCGCCGCGCGCGCCTTCCACGGCGAGTTCGAGCAGAACGCCATCTTCCATCTGATCGTGCAGCAGACACCGCGACTCAAAGCCGAACTGTGCCGGCTCGGCGCCTGCGACGCGCAAGGCGTGCCTGATCGCGTGCCGCGCATGGCGCCAGCGGGATCGGTGCCTTGAGCGCATGACTCGATGTCGTCATCCCCGCGGATGCGGGGGTCCAGTCAGGCCGCAGGCCGGCACGGCGCCTTGAGCGCATCGGCCCAAGAGCGGTTTGCACACGGGTCCGGGGGCAGCACGCACTGAATATTGCGACTTAACGTCGGCCCGCATACCGTTTCAATACAGCAGCCGGCTCCCTGGTTCGCCCCCGTGAAACGCGCGTTAGCCTTGTGTGATCGCGGGATTCAGCGCAAGGCAGCGCGGCCCATGTTTCCGAATCCCCGCGTGGCAGGCGCGTCACCACAGGTGCGTGCCGTTTTCTATTGTCACTGCACACTACGGGGTACCCCATGAAACCGCAGCTCACACACAACAAGCTTTCGCTTTTCATCGGGCTGGCGCTTGCGCTGTCGTCCGGCGCGGCGCTCGCGCAAACCACCAGCAATACGACTAGCCCGGCCCCACCGAAAAAAGTCGAACGCCTGAAGACCATCATGGTCACCGGCTCGCTGATTCCGCAGATCGACGTGGAAACGCCGGCGCCGGTGCAGGTGATCACCGCCCAGCAGATCCAGCGCAGCGGCTTTACCTCGGTGTCGCAAGTGATCCGTGCGATCAGCGCCAACAACAGCGGCACGATTCCCAATGCTTTCACCCTGGGCTTTGGTGCTGGGGCGTCCGGCGTGGCCCTGCGTGGCCTCAACGTGGGCTCGACTCTGGTGCTGATTGATGGTCAGCGCACCGCGCCCTACGCGCTGGATGACGACGGCCAGCGCTCGTTCACCGATCTCAACTCGATTCCGCTGAACGCGGTCTCGCGCATCGAGGTGCTGAAGGCCAGTGCCTCGTCGATCTATGGTTCCGCGGCCATCGGCGGCGTGGTCAACATCATCATGCATCGCACCTACCATGGCGTGAAAGCCAGCGGCGAGATGGGCACTTCGCAGCATGGCGGCGGCACCATGACCACGGCCAGTTTCATGGCCGGTACCGGCAGCCTGGAGCGCAACGGCCACAATGAATACATCGATGTCGAGTACTCGAAGACCGATCCGGTCTACAACAGCCAGCGTGGCTTCCCGTTCAACACCGCGAACCTGTCCTCGATCGGTGGCTTCAACGGCATCGGAGGCCAGCCGTTCCTGAACTCGGGTTCGATCTACGGCTCGGTGGCGCCGGCCACGCTGGGCACGCCGGGCAATCTGCTGAGCGGCCAGCAGATCCCGGGCAGTCTGGTGCAGCCGCTGCAGCCCTGCGGCCCAGGCAGCACCTCAACCACGACCGCAGGCGTGGGCACCTATTGCACGCAGAATTTCCAGTCGCAGTACGGCGAGATCGCGCCGCAACAGCAGCGCTATGCCATCGATGGTCGGGTGAGCTTCAAGCTCAACAGTGACACCACCGGTTATATCAACGCCAGCTACGTGCAGGTGCAGACCATCTCGACCACAGCGCCCTCGCAGATCCAGATCAGCACACCGGTCAACTTCAATTCGGTTGCGCTGCCGCCGACCCTGCTCAATGGTCAGCTCAATCCTAACGATCCGTACGCGGCGCAGGGCCAGTACGCACTGATCAACTACGCCTTTGGCGACCTGCCGGGCTTCGGCAGCTTCAACTACACCAACCACAACATGCGCCTGGTAGCCGATCTGCACGGCTACTTCGACAGTTGGCGTTACAACGCGGCGGCGGTGATCAACCACACCTACGTGACCGAGAACAACTACGGTTTCCTCAACATTCCGACGTTGATGAATGACATCCAGACCGGCGCCTACAGCTTCATCAACCCGGCCTCCAACAGCCCTGCAGTGCTGGCAGCATTGGCGCCGCCGATCAGCAACACGGCCACCACCGATCTGCAGGAGTTCTCGCTGACTGCCTCGCATCATCTGTGGCGGATGGACGGCGGGCGCAGCGCGCTGGCCCTGGGTGCGAGCGTGCGTCACGAGTCGCAGTACGAGCCAGAGATGAACCCGGGCAACCAGGCCCTGGGCTTGGGCAACACCCAGATCATCGGTTCGCACAAGGTCGGTTCGCTGTACGGTGAGTTCCAGGCGCCGCTGCTGAAGTCGCTGGAGGCCGACATCTCGGGCCGCTTCAGCGACTACTCGGACTTCGGCACCAACTTCTCGCCAGCGGCCGGTTTCAAGTGGCAGCCGTTCAAGATGCTGGCCATCCGCGGCACCTTCGCCAAGGGCTTCCGCGCGCCCAGTTTCGCCGAGAACGGTTCCAGCCAGACCACCGGCTTCATCACCGAGCAGCTGCCCGCGAGCTTCGCCGCGTTGCATAACAACGACGCCTATACGCAGCCCTATTCCATGGCGGTACTGAGCACGGCCAACCCGAACATCCGCCCGGAGACCTCGACCAGCTACACACTGGGCGCGGTCGTGCAGCCGCTGCCCAACCTCAGCGCCACCATCGACTACTACCATATCAAGGTCAACAACATCATCACTGCCGGCAACGTGGCCGTACCTTTGAACGCCTATTTGGCCGGCCAGCCGATTCCGCCCGGCTACACGATCCAGTTTGACAACCCCGATCCGAACGCACCCAGTGCACCGTTGCGTCCGATTCTGGTCGGTGCGCCCTATATCAACGCCAATTCGCTGCTGACCAAGGGTGTCGATCTGGACGTGCGCGGCAATTTCCACATCATGGATGGCTTGCACTGGATCAGCGAGTTCACCGCCACCGACATCCTGACCTGGAAGAAGGACTTTGGTCAGGGTTATCTGCAGATGGCCGGTACCCAGGGGCCGTACATCCTGTCTTCCGGCGCCGGCACGCCGAAGTGGCGCGCGTCGTGGTCCAACACGCTGACCAACGGCAAGTGGTCGGCTACCGCGTCGATCTACTACGTCAGCCACCTGTACATGAGCGTGCCGGATGCGACCGGCAATTACTCGTGCTACTCCGTTGGTGCGAATGGCGGCAATTTCCCGGCCAACTGCACGGTACCTTCGTTCACCTACGTCGATCTCAACGGCAGCTACCACCTCACCCGCAACATCGACCTCTTCGGTGGCATCGAGAACCTGTTCGATCGCGGCCCCGGTCTTGACCCGATCGATTACGCGGGCGTGAACTACAACCCGACCTACCAGCAGCAAGGCATCATCGGGCGCTACTTCCAGTTGGGTGTGCGTCTGCGCATGTAAACCGTTTCGTCACAGTACTTTCCAACGTGGTGATTTCAGCGCCGGCCCTGTGCCGGCGCTTTTTTGGCGGAACCGTGGTGCGTAGCGTCCAGATCTTGCTGCGGCATGCTTGCGTCGTCGCATTGCACGCGCCAATCTGCGCCGTCCCGAGCACGGAGTAGCCCATGCGTGTGTGTGTCTATTGCGCTTCCAGCGACGCGGCCCCGGCAAGTTTTCGCGTGGCGGCGCAGCGTCTGGGTGAATTGCTCGCCGAGGGAGGCTGCACGGTGGTGTATGGCGGCGGTTCGTCCGGCTCGATGGGCGCCCTGGCGAGAGGTGCGCTGAGTCGCGGCGGCGAGGTCGTCGGCGTGCTGCCGCGCTTCATGGCCGATCTGGAATGGGGCTGGCCGGGCAAGGCGCACGCCGCGCCGCTGGATGCGCAGGGTCTGCGCATGGAGCAGGGCAGCGCCGGCTGGCGTGCCGGACCTGGCACGGTGGCAGGCGGCAATGGCACCTTCAACATGCAGTACGTCGAGGACATGCGCGAGCGCAAGCACCGTCTGTTGTCCGAGTCCGATGCCGTGGTCGCGCTGCCCGGAGGCTGCGGCACGCTGGAGGAATTGTTCGAGGCGATCACGCTCAAGCGCCTCGGCCTGTACTTCAAACCCATCGTGCTGCTGGATACCGAGGGCCTGTTCGCGCCGTTGACCGCGTATCTCGATCGGCTCATCGATGCGCGCTTCATGAACCCCGAACACGCCGCCATGTGGCAGCGTGTGCCGACGCCCGATGACGTGCTGCCGGCGATCCGCGCCACGCCCGACTGGCGCAGCGACGCGCGCGCCTACGCCGTGCCGCGCTGAAAGCTTGCGAAACGCTTGCAAAGCGACGCCGGCGCCCCATATCTCCATGCCCGACTGTTCGAGGCCGCAGCATGTCCATCCCCAGCATCGCGCCCGACACGCCCATCACCGATCCGCGCATGCTCGTGGAGTACATCGCCAGCGGCGAGAAGCCCGGCGAGGATTGGCGCATCGGCACCGAGCACGAGAAGTTCGGGTTCCATCTGAACGATCTCAAGCCGCCGCCGTATGCCGGCGAGCGCGGCATCCGCGCGCTGCTCGAAGGCATCGCCGCACGCCACGGCTGGGACATCGTGCGCGAGGGCGATCTGCCGGTGGCCCTGCTGCGCGACGCTGCGTCGATCACGCTGGAACCTGCGGGACAGCTCGAACTCTCCGGCGCGCCGCTGCGCGACATCCACGAGACCTGCTGCGAGGTCAACGAGCACCTGGAAGAAGTGCGCGGCATCGCCGAACCCATGGGCATGGGTTTTCTCGGCATGGGCTTCCAGCCCAAGTGGCGCCGCGACGAGATGCCGTGGATGCCCAAGGGCCGCTACGCGATCATGCGCCGCTACATGCCGCTCAAGGGCAACCTGGGCCTGGACATGATGACGCGCACCTGCACCGTGCAGGTGAACCTGGATTTCGCCTCCGAGGCGGACATGGTGAAGAAGTTCCGCGTGGCGCTGGCGCTGCAACCCATCGCCACCGCGCTGTTCGCCGACTCGCCGTTCACCGAGGGCAAGCCCAACGGTTTCCAGTCGTTCCGCTCGCAGGTGTGGACCGACACCGACCCGGATCGCACCGGCATGCTCGACTTCGTGTTCGCCGACGGTTTCGGCTATGAGCGCTACGTCGATTACCTGCTCGATGTGCCGATGTATTTCAGTTACCGCGACGGGCGCTACATCGATCTGGCCGGGCAGAGCTTCCGTGATTTCCTCGCCGGCAAGCTGCCTGACCTGCCCGGCGCGTTGCCGACCTTGCGCGATTTCGCCGATCACCTGACCACGGCCTTCCCCGAGGTGCGGCTGAAGAAATATCTGGAGATGCGCGGCGCCGATGGTGGTCCGTGGAATCGCCTGTGCGCGCTGCCGGCGTTCTGGGTGGGGCTGCTGTACGACAGCACGGCGCTGGATGCGGCCTGGGACCTGGTCAAGGATTTCAGCCTGGCAGAGCGCCACGCGCTGCGCGATGGCGTGCCGGGGCACGCGTTGAAGCTGCCCTTTCGCAAGGCCAGCGTGCGCGAACTGGCGTTGCAGGCATTGCAGATCGCGCAGTCCGGCCTGCGCCGCCGCGCACGCCGCAACGACAAGGGTGCCGACGAGGTGCAGTTCATCGAGCCGCTGATCGAATTCGCGCTGGCCAACCAGACCCCGGCCGAGCGCAAGCTGGAGTTGTTCCATGGCGCCTGGGGCGGCAGCGTGGACCCGGTGTTCCGCGAGTTCGCCTATTGATCTAGGCCGCGTCATTCCCGTCAATCCTGCCCCCTGCGCAGGCGGGCGCAGGATGCGTGTCTCGACAGCGAAGCGGGTCATCCAGTGGCTTTGTCGTGCACGGAGCTGCTGGATCCCTACTTTCGCAGGGATGACGAGAGAAAACGAACTGGCCATATCTTGCGCGGGGATGGCGAGCCCAGATGATCGGGACGCACACTTGAAGGGTCTTGCCGTTTCGAATGCGCTCAGTCCGCGCGCTTCAGGGCCAGCACCGCGTTGAGACCGCCGAAGGCGAACGAATTGCTGAGCGCGGCACCGATACGCTGCGTACGCGCCTGGTTGGGCACATAGTCGAGATCGCAGGCCGGGTCGGCGTCGAGAAAGTTGACCGTGGGCGGGATCACGCCCACGCGCAGCGCGCCGATCACGGCGATCAGCTCCAGTGCGCCGGCCGCCCCCAGCGCATGGCCGTGCATGGACTTGGTCGAGCTGACCAGGAGCTGGCGCGCGTGCGCGCCGAACACGGCGTGGATGGCCTGCGTTTCGGTGGGGTCGTTGGCCGGGGTGCCGGTGCCGTGCGCGTTGATGTAGCCGATGTCCTGCGCTACGAGGCCGGCATCGGCCAGCGCATTGCGCATGGCGCTGGCGGCGCCTTCGACCTTGGGGAACACGATGTCGCCGGCATCGCTGCTCATGCCGGCGCCGGCGAATTCGGCCAGGATCGGCGCGCCGCGTGCGCGCGCATGCGCGTATTCCTCCAGCACGAACACTGCCGCGCCTTCGCCCAGCACCAGCCCGCGGCGCTGTTTGCAGAACGGCCGGCAGGTGTCGTCGGAAAGCACGCGCATGGCTTCCCATGCGCGCAGGGTGCCTTGCGACAGGCAGGCCTCGGTGCCTCCGGCGAGCATGATGTCGGCCTGACCGGAGCGGATCGCACCCAGCGCCTGGGCCAGTGCATGGTTGCTGGAGGCGCAGGCGCTGGATACCGCGAACGCCGGCCCGGTGAGTCCGAATTCCATGCTGATCTGGCTGGCCGGTGCGTTGTACATCGCGCGCACGATGGTCAGCGGATGCAGACGCGGGTTGCCTTCGCCATACAGGCGCTGCGAGGCTGCGTCATGCGTCAGTTCGCCGCCGGCGCCGGTGCCGATGATGCAGCCCGCGCGCGCGCCCATGCCGCTGGTGCGGAATTCGAGGCCGGCCTCGACGACGGCCTCGCGCGCGGCCACCAGCGCGAACTGGCTGACGCGATCGAGCAGGACCAGGCGCTTTTCGTCGAAGTGCCGCAGCGGATCGAAATCGCGTACCTCGGCGGCATTGCCGGCGCGCAGACCTTCGCGCGGCACCGATTGCAGCGGCGCGATCGCGCAGCGGCCGGCGGCGAGCGCCTGCCATGTGGCCGCAGCATCCGCGCCGAGCGGCGTGACCGCGCCCTGGCCGGTGATGACGACTCTGCGCATGGTCGCCTCAGCCGTTGCTGGGCGGTGGCGTGGCGGCCTGCGCGGCGAGCAGCTTGTGCACGGTATCGACCAGGCCCTTGACCGACTCGGTATCGAAATTGGGGTCGCGATCCGGCATGGTGATCTTGAAGTGATCCTCGATCTCGAACAGGATCTGCACTGCGTCGAGTGACTGGATTTCGAGATCCTTGAGGGTCGATTCCAGCGTGATCTTGCCGCGCTCGATGTTCGCTTCCTTGGCGATGATGTCGAAGATGGTGTCGGCGACGTTGTCGCTCATGAGACGGATACTCCTGACCAGATTGCGCGGCGGGCTGCCGGCGCTGCCCTGAAGCATACCGGAGCGCATGGCTTTTCAGTCGGCGCCGACCGCGCGCAGGTGTTGCAACGGCATCCCGGCGTGCTGTGCGGACTCGCCGCGCAGCACGCGCTGGAAGAACCCCGCCGAACCCTCGATGACGCGCTCGCGCTCGCCGTCCAGGGTGACCATGTGATAACTCTCGGGCAGTTCCAGCAACTCGCTGGGACCGGCGAGATGATCCATCACCACGCGCGCGTTGCGCAGGCTGGCCACGTCATCTTCGGTGGCGTGCACCACCAGCGCCGGGGTGTGGATCTGCGGCAGGCGCGCGCGCACATGCCGCGCCAGACGATACAACTCCGCCAGCGAAGGCCACGGGTTGCCGGGCAGGCCGGCAGCGCTGGAGTCCCCGCCGAACATGGCGCCGACGATGCGGTTGCGCATGCGTTCGTCACGCAGGCCGTAGGGGAAAACCTCGGTGAAGCTGCGCTTGCGGCCGATGCCCAGCGGCACCACCCAGGGCAGCAGGAACGAGAGCTTGGCGATGGCCGGCACCGCCCAGCCGTCATAGCGGAACGTGGTGCCGTACAGTGCCAGGCCGTGCACCGAATCGGGTTGCTCCAACGCGTAGTTCAGCGCCAGCAAGGCGCCCATCGACAATCCGCCGACGAACAGCTTGTCCACTTGCGCGCCCAGCTTGGCGGCCGCCGTGCTGACGCTGGCGGCCCAGTCGCGCCAGCCGGTGGCAAGCAGATCCTCGACGCTGCCGCAATGCCCGTCCAGTTGCATCGCGTACACCGTGTAGCCGCGGCGGTTGAGGCCCTTGGCCACGAAACGCATTTCCGCCGGTGTGCCGGTGAGACCGTGGATCAGCAGCACGCCATGGCGTCCGCCGGGCAGCAAATAGTCGACTTGTTTGGGCATCGCGAAGCTAAGGTGTGGGGAAGATCCAGCAGCTACTGTGCCATTACGATCCTGACTGGAGCCGGGTCGCAACATTACGAAACCGCAAGATTCGATAAACCTAGTTTATCTGCCGCCGTCTGACTCGGCACTTGCCTGGCTTGGACTCGCGCTGGCTGCAGGGGTTCCGTGACCCGCGCTGGCGGCACCATGGCAGTCGCGCTGCGCGCATCCTGTTTGCGCCAGCACGCCTTGCAGCGTCGTGCGCACGATCTCGAATCGCATGTCGTCAAGCCACGCGCTGTTGCCCAGGGTAAGGGTGCGCGCGGCAAATGCACGCGCGTGGGGCAGCGCCGCTGATTCGATGCGGCCGCGCAGTTGCGGGTAATCCGGCAGTGCATGCGCGAACAGGCGCGTCACGCCCAGGCCGCGTCGCCACAGCAGGCGCAGTGCGGCGTCGCGCGTGGCCACATCGGGCAGTTCCAGCAGCAGGTAGGGCCATACGCCGATCGCGCCGGGCATATCGCGCATCACGCGTACACCAGGCAGCGCGGCCAGCGCCGCGGCCCGCGCGGCGGCATGGGCATGGCCCACCGCCAGATGGGCGCGATAGCGCGCCAGTTCGCGTCGCCCGACGCTTTGCCGCAGCCGACCCACGCGATGCAGCGGAATATCGTGGCGCGGACGGTCACCCACTGCCGCGATCACATCCCCGCGATCCAGCGCGCGGCGCAGCGGCGCGCCATAGACCAGTCCCAGCGTGCGTGGCCGGTATAGCAGGGCGTAGCCCAGCAGCTCGATCGCGCGGCGCAGATTCCAGCCCGCGCCGCCATGCACCAGACGGCGCTCGCTGAGCTCCAGCGCCGCGCGCACGCGCGCGTCGCGCGCGATCAGCAGCCCGCCTTCGTAGAGCGTCAGCCCCTTGCCCACCGAGTAGCTGAAGAAGCCGATATCACCGCGCAACCCGACGCTGGCGAGTGTCCCGGTCGACGTGGGCGCGCGTGCACCAAACGCCTGGGCGGCGTCCTCGATCACGAACGCGCCCACGCGCGCGGCGATGGTCTGCGCGGCGCCGACATCCACCACGCGCCCGCCCAGATGCGTGGGCAGCACGGCCAGCGTGTCCGCGTCGCACAAGCCGGCCAGTGCCTGCGTGTCGAGATCGAAATGCCCGGGCGCGGTATCGCACAATCGCGGCCGCAGTCCGGCGCGCAGCACGGCCTCGGCCACCAATGGGCAGGTGTAGGCGGGAATCACCACGCTGTGGCGTTCGGGCGCCAGCGTCTTCAGTGCGTCCAGCGCGATCCACAGCGCGGCGGTGCCCGAGCAGGTCAGCAGCGCCCAGTCGGTGTCGAGCCATGCCGCGGCCTGCGCGGCAAAACCGCCACGCCACGGCGGCAGGAAATCGCGCAGCCGCGCCGGCAGGCCGGCGGTAGGCGGCAGCTCGTCATGCGCGCGCAGGTCGATCGGGCTCATCGTTGTCTGCATTCTTTCATCCGGTGCCGCGCGCCACCCATCCAGCCCTCGCGCGCGGCGCTCACGCATCTCCCGGCGCATGCTCGTCGTGCTGCTCGGCGCTGGCCAGCATCAGGATGCCCAGCACGATCAACACGGCACCGCCCAGTTCCGGCAGGCTCAGGCGCTCGTGCAGCAACCACGCCGAGAGAATCAATACGCTGACCACGTTCAGATGCGACGCGGCGAACGCCGGCCCCACCGGCGCGTGCTTGAGCAGGCTCATATAGGTGACGAAGGCACCGAGATAACCGGCGATGGCGCCGTACACCCACGGCGAGCCGGCCACGCGCAGCAGCCATGCGGGATCCGCGGCGAAGGGCTCGGCATGCAAGGCAGCCAGTTTGAAGCACAGTTGCGAGAGCGTGTCGAAGCCCATCAGCACCAGAAACCCGATCAGATAGAAACGCCAGCGCGGTTTCATCCGACACCTACCAGGATCACGCCGGCGGCGATCAGACCTACGCCCAGCAGTCGTCGCGGGGTCAGCTTTTCAGCAAACAGCCAGCGCCCGCCGAGCATGATGGTGACCATGTTGAGCGTGGCCAGCAGCACGCCTTCGGCCAGCGGCACCAGCGACAGAAACGCCAGCCACGCCACGAACTCGGCGACGAACGAGAGCAGGCCCAGCCACAGCCACGGCTTGCCTGCCATCGCGCGCCAGTGCGCCATGCCATCGCCTCCACCGCGATTGGCGGCAGCCTTGAAGGCGAGCTGGCCGCCGGTGTCGAACACCATCACGGTCAGCCAGGCGATGAATGTGACGAGCGTCATGCGGCTTGGCCGATTCATCCGGGGCGCGCGAGTATGGCGCGCGCACCGCGGCGGGTCGAGACACACGCTCCCATCACGTTGCGCGCGATGCCGTGCCCCGGCGTCAACGCAGCGGGCTGAGGATCCGGTCGAGGCTGTCCGCGGAGCCCTTGATGCGCTCGAGGTGCGGGTCATGCAGGCCGCCGGCCGTATGGCGCGACGGCATCAAGCGCCTCGATTCTGTCCGCGGATCCATGGGCCAACGTGGTGACGCGGCCATTGTCCGCGCTTCGGCATGCGGCGGGATCGGTCCTTGCGCGTGGACCGCCAGCGGCAGGCACGTGGTCAGCAGCGGCCGCAACCGTGCCTTGTGCAGGCAACGATGTGTCACGGAGAAGATTGCCGGATACGACAATTGACCGACCAGTGAGATGCGCGTCACATCCGCGCGGGCGCCGTGTCAATGATTGCAACAGGCTGCGGCCGTGGCTCACGACTTGCTGGATCACCCCCGACCCGAATCCAATCCAAGCGAACCTCCACGTGCGCACCAGCCCTCCACCTGCCAGCAACGATGCGCTGGCGCCGATGTTCGAAGCGAGTGCGTTCGAGCAGGCGCTCGAACGCCGCCTCGGCCCGGTGGTGCGTGCCCTGCTGTGGACCGCTTTGGGTGGTTACCTCAGCTTCGTGTTGGGCGGACAGCTCACCGAGCACTCCGGCGTGCCATTCTGGCTGTGTCTGGCACCCTCCCTGCCGCTGGCATTGCTGGTCGTGCTCGGGCAGGCGTACCGCGCGCCGCGCCATTACGGCGCGCTGGGTCTGGCCGTGCTGGCCTGGCTCGAACTCGGCATCTTCCTCAATGGCTACGCGCGTCCCGAGGGGCTGGCCTGGATCCTGCCGGCGTATGTTGTGCTACCGATCGCAGCCAGTCCGATCTGGCTCAAGCGCCGCTACTTCGTTGCCGCCGCGTTGATTTGCGCCCTGCTCGGGCCGTTGCCGCTGCTGCTGCTGGAACCAGCAGGACGCTGGGAGCTGTTCCAGTATCTGAACTACATGGTGATCGCGCTGGTCGTGGCTGCGGTGCTCAATGGTTACCAGGTGCGCCTGATCCACCAGCATCTGGAACTCGAGCGCCAATTGCGCCTGCGCGCCGATGTCGACCAGCTGACCGGCGTGGCCACGCGCGCGCGCTTTCTGGAAGATGCGCGACATCTGCTGGTCGCGGCCATCGATCGTGGCGCGCCACTGGCGGTGCTGTACCTGGACGCCGACCACTTCAAGCAGCTCAACGACGCGCATGGCCACGCCGCCGGCGACGCCGCGCTGGCGAGCATGGGCCGCATCCTGCGCGAGAACCTGCGCCGCGACGATCTGATCGGGCGCATCGGTGGCGAAGAGTTCGCGGTACTGCTGCCCGGACTGGATCTGGCCGCCGCACGTCTCGCCGGCGAGCGTCTGCGCCATGCGGTGGCGGCAGAGCGCAGCCAAGGGCGCGCGCTCAGCATCAGCGTCGGCGCCGCCGCGCGCCAGGATGAAACCGGCCTCGAACCCCTGTTGGCACGCGCCGATCAGGCGCTGTCGGCGGCCAAGCGCAACGGGCGCAACCGCGTCGAGGTGGTGAGCTGAGCACCATCCAGTGCCGGGGTTCGCGCCGGACGCCAAGACGCGAGGATTGATTGCATGGCCGCCCGAAGCTCCGTTTGCGCCACGCGTCTGCGCCGTTCCGGGTTTCCCTGGCGATCTTCGCGTCCCTGGCGACGGCTAGCGTGCGTCCGCCAGCGCGCTGTGGTGTATGCCGTAGCCGAAATAAATCCAGAATCCGATCAGCATCCAGATGATGAAGCGCCAGTAAGTCACCGCCTGCAGCCCCCAGATCAGCGCAATGGAAAACGCGATGCCGATCAGCGGCACCCAAGGCACCCACGGCGTGCGGAAACGACGCGGCAGATCGGGTTGGCGCACGCGCAGCACAATGATCGCGGTGCAGATGATGATGAATGCGCTGAGCGTGCCGATGTTGACCATTTCGGCCAGCTCGCCGATCGGCAGGAAACCCGCCAGTAGCGCCGTGCCCGCACCCAGGATCAGTGTCGGCCGGTACGGCGTGTGCCAGCGCGGATGCGGCTTGGCGAACCATCCGGGCAGCAGGCCGTCGCGCGCCAGCGCGAACCAGATGCGCGCCGCGGCCAACATGAAGGCGAACAGCACGCTGGTGATGCCGGCGACGGCGGCGATCGAAATCGCCACCATCACCCAGTGCGCGCCCACCGCGGCGAACGCGCTGGCCACCGGCGCGTCGCTGTTGAGCTCGGGGTACGGCACCATGCCGGTGAGCACCAGCGAAATCGCCAGATACAAAGCCATCGAGATGCCCAGGCTGAGCAGCACCGCGCGCGGCAGATCGCGTTGCGGATCGCGCGATTCCTCCGCGGCGGTGGTCAGCGTGTCGTAGCCGAACACCGCGAAAAACACCACGCTGGCCGCGGCCAGCACGCCCTGCCAGCCGAAGTGGCCGACGCCATCGATGACCACGCGCGGCGGCACGAACGGATGCCAGTTGGCCGGGTTCACGTAGTACACACCGGCCACGATCACCAGCGCCACGCCGATGACCTTGATCGCCACCACCGCCGTGTTGAACCGCGCGCCCCACTCCGTGCCGATGGTCAGCAGGCCGGCGATGCCCAGCGACACCAGTGCCGCGATCAGGTTGAACACATGGCCGCCGTGCGGTGCCGGCGCCGGATGGTCGATGGTGAAGCCCACCCACATCGCCGCGCGGTCCCAGTAATACGCCAGCGTGTCGTTGCTGACCGCGCCCTGCGCCCAGTCCGGCAGATGCACGCCGGCCGCGCCCAGCAACGCCTGCACGTAGCCCGACCAGCCGATCGCCACCACCGCCACGATCAGCGCGTACTCCAGCAGCAGATCCCAGCCGATGATCCAGGCCACGAACTCGCCCAGCACCGCGTAGCCGTAGGTGTAGGCGCTGCCGGTCACCGGGATCAGCCCGGCGAACTCGGCGTAGCACAGCGCCGCCGCCGCGCTGGCCACGCCGGCGATCAGAAACGAGATGAAGATCGCCGGTCCGGCGTTGACCGCGGCCTGCTGCCCGGCCAGCACGAAGATGCCCACGCCGATGATGCCGCCGATGCCTATCGCGGTGAGCTGCCAGATGCCCAGCACGCGGCGCAGATCGCGGCGTGCGCCAGCCTCCTGCTGCAACTGCGTGATGCTCTTGTGGCGGGTGAGGGCCTGACTCCAGCGCATGGTGACTCCGGATGCTGTTGCGTGCCTGATACACGCGCAAGGCGGCGATGCTAGCAGGCGCGGCGCCCGGCGCAGCCTCGCGGCAGCGCCGATGCGGCGCTATGCTGCCGCAGCGTGCTGTATGTATTCATTCCGTAAGATGCGAATGGGGACATCATGCTGCTGGAGCGCGAAGGCCCGTTGATGGAATTGACGCGTCTTGCCCGGCGCGCCGCGGATGGGCAGGGCGGCACCGTGATGGTGATGGGCGAGGCGGGCATAGGCAAATCCGCGCTGTTGCGCGCATTCGCGCAGCAGCATCGCGCGCGGCGCGTGCTGTGGGGCTACTGCGAGCCCTTGTCCGCGCCGCGTCCGCTGGGCCCCCTGCAGGACATGGCGACGCTGCTGGACGATGAGCTGGCGGCGCTGATCGACGCGGGCGCGCCGCCGCCGCGCGTCTTCGCCAGGCTGCTCGATGACCTGCAGCAGGCGGCCGCGCCGGGCGTGCTGATCTTCGAAGACGTGCATTGGGCCGATGGCGCCACGCTGGATCTGGTTCGCTACCTGGGGCGGCGCCTGCCGGCGCTGCCGGTGTTGCTGATCCTGAGCCTGCGCAGTGACGAAGTGGCGCCCGACCACCCCTTGGCGCGTCTGCCCGGTGATCTGCCCGCAAGCGCGCTCACGCGCATCGAGCTGGCGCCGTTATCGGTGCCTTCGGTCGAGCAGATGGCGCAGGCGGCCGGACGCGACGCACGTGGCGTGCATGCGCTGACCGCGGGCAATCCGTTTTTCGTCAGCGAGATCCTGGCCACAACCGGTGACGCCGGCGCTGCGCTGCCGGTCAGCGTGCGCGACGCGGTGTGGGCGCGGCTGGCGCGGCTGGATGCGCAGGAGCGCTGGATGCTCGATCTGATCAGCGTGATTCCAGGTGCCGTCGAGCGTGCGCTGTGGACGGCGCTGCGCACTGAGGACGTGGCCGCGATCGAACGCTGCATCGCGCGCGGCATCCTGGTGCGCGATGCCGAAGGCGCGCTGGCGTTCCGCCACGAACTGGCGCGCCAGGCGGTGCTGGCGCGACTGGATGCCGAGGAACGGCGTCATCTGCATGCGCATGTGCTGGCCCTGCTCGAGCGGTACGCGCCGAGGGTCCACGTGTCCCTGGCGCAGTTGGCGCATCACGCCGTCGCGGCCGCGGATGCGCAACGTGTGCTGGCGCTGGCGCCACGCGCCGCGGCCGAGGCGGCGGCACTGGGCGCGCATCGGCAGGCAGCGCAGCAACTGCAGGCCGCCTTGCGTTACGCCGCGCAGGCACCTGTGGCAGTGGCCGCCCAGTTGCACCAGGACTGGGCCTACGAAACCGCGCTGGCGGTGCGCATCGACGAGGCGGTGATCGCCGCGCGCCATCAGGCCATCGCGTTGTGGCGCGAGGCAGGACGTGCCGACAAGGTTGGGCACAACCTGCGCTGTCTGTCGCGCCTGCACTGGTATCGCGGCGACGGTGCGCAGGCCGAGGCGTACGCTGATGCCGCGGTGCGCGAGCTGGAAGCGTTGCCCGCCGGCGCCGAACTGGCCATGGCCTGGAGCGTGCGTTCGCAACTGCACATGCTGCACGACCGTTTCGATCTGGCGATCGAGTGGGGCGAGCGCGCGCTGGCGCTGGCCGAGCAAGTGGGCGACCTCGAAACGCGCGTGCACGCGCTCAACAACATCGGCACCGCGCAATTGTTCGGTGCGGGCAACACGGATGGCCGCGTCAAGCTGGAGGAGAGCCTCCGCCTGGCCGTGGCGCACGACTATCACGAGCATGCCGCGCGCGTATACACCAATCTCGGCGAATGGGCCGTGGTGTCGCGTCAGTTCGAATGGGCCGAGCAGGTGCTGGATGCAGGACTGGCCTTCGATCGCCGCCATGATCTGGATGCCTGGACATTCTATTTGCAGGGCTGGCAGGCACGCCTGCGCATGCAGCAGGGACGCCTGCGCGAGGCCGAGGCGATCGCCAGCGGTGTGCTCGCGCGACCGGGCCGCTCGGCGGTGGAGCGCATGCCGGCCGCGGCGGCACTGGCGCGGGTCCGCGCGCGCATCGGCGCGGCGGATGCGCCGGCCTTGCTGCAGGACGCGCTGGCGCAAGCCCTGTCCACTGGTGAGACCCAGCGCATCGCGCCGCTGCGCCTGACGTTGGCGGAAGCCGCCTGGCTGCGCGCGGACGCTGCCGCCCTGCGCGAACAGCTCGATGCGCTTGCAACACTGCCGGATGCCAGTCCCGATCCCTGGGAGTGCGGCGAGATGCAGGTGTGGTGGCGCCGCGCCGGATGTGCAGCGCCGGTTGCCGAGTCCTGCCCGCCAGCCGCGCCCTGGGCCGCGGAACTCGCGGGCGACCCGGCCCGCTCCGCGCAGCTCTGGGAGGCGCTGGGCGCGCCCATCGAAGCCGCACTGGCGCTGATGCAGGTGCGCGGCGCGGGCGCAGGCGCAGCACTGGCGCACGCCATGCGCTTGCTGCAGCCCACCGGCGCGCAGGCGCTGCTTGATTACGTGCGGCGTCTGGCGCACGAGCAAGGTGTCGAATCCGCGCTGCCGCGCGCACGGCGCGGCCACTACGGTGTCGCGCGCGCGCATCCGCTGGGGCTGACGCGACGCGAATTGCAGGTGATCGAGCTGCTCTGTGCCGGGCACGGCAATCAGGCGATCGCGCGGCAACTCTCGCGCTCGCCGCGTACCGTCGAGCACCACATCGCCAGCGTCTACGCCAAATTCACCGTCAACAACCGCGTCGAGCTGCTGTTGCGGCTGCGCGATGAGCCGTGGCTGCTGGACGCCGGCCACCGACTCGCCAGCCACCGCGAAAATTAGGTAGCCGCGCGCGCCAAAAATAGGCGCGCATCCCCAAGAGCGTCGAGGTGTCCACGCCTAAGGTGATCCGCGTGCCGGACCGATGACACCGCCAGACCGGTGGTGGGCCGACACAGGGGAATCTCGCCGGGTTCCACGGCCGGCGCCCCGCAGGCGCCCACGACAGGAGACACCATCATGCAAGTTCAAGCGAAAGTACTGACCGGCGCGCTGGTGCTGTTGCTGAGCACTGGCGCATTCGCCCAGACCGCTGGGCAGGATGACCTGCACGCCATCGCCAAGGCCTCGGGATTGCACGTGCGCCAGGTGCAGATGCTGCTGGGTCACGCCTCGGCGTTTCCCGAGTTCCGCACGTACGAGATGTCCGAACGCAAGTTGCGCAAGGCGGTGCAGGAGGGTCGCGTACGGCTGCCCGACTGGATCAGTCCCGAGCTGGCGGCGCGGTTGGGCGCTGCGCAGCCGCAATCCGTGGCGATCGTGGCGGCGCGTGACGCGTCGCAGCGCGTCGCGGCGGCGTCGGGTGGCTGATGTTCATGGCCGGCCCTTGGTTCCGGCGGGCGCGGCGCGGCAGCGCGCGCCTGCCGGGGCCGATCCGTGCCGGACATGGCCTGGCTGCTGGTGGAGAGACATCATGTGGAGAGGCATCATGAAGAACAAAGCGCTGCTGTCATGTTTGCTCGTTGTGATCGCGCTCTATGTGGCGCCATTGCAGGCGCGAACGTTGGCGGTCGAGAACACCGCGCCGTTCCATTGGTCGTGTGCACGCAGCGGGCCGCCGAGCGTGGCCGAGATCCGCGATCATTTCGGCATCGCCAATGCCGGCCAAGCCTACCAGTGGCGCGGCATCGCGCACCGCTACCTGCAACGCGAGTGCCGGCTTGCGGCACGTCTGGCGGCTGAGAAAGCACGCCAAGCACAACGTCTGGCCGGAACCGCTGCGCGGGTGCCCTGAGCTTGTGCCCCCTGAGCTTGTGCCCATGAAGCACGGCCTCAGCCGCGCTTCATCGCGCCGAAGAACTCGTCGTTGGTCTTGGTGTTCTTCATCTTCTCGAGCATGAATTCCATCGCCGCGAGTTCGTCCATCGGGTGCAGCAGCTTGCGCAGGATCCACACCTTCTGCAGCAGGTCGGCATCGATCAGCAGTTCCTCGCGGCGCGTGCCGGAGCGGTTGATGTTGATCGCCGGGTAGACGCGCTTCTCGCCGATGCGGCGGTCGAGGTGGATCTCGGCGTTGCCGGTACCCTTGAACTCCTCGTAGATCACCTCGTCCATCTTGCTGCCGGTGTCGATCAGCGCGGTGGCGAGGATGGTCAGCGAGCCACCCTCCTCGACGTTGCGCGCGGCACCGAAGAAGCGCTTGGGCCGTTGCAGCGCGTTGGCATCGACGCCGCCGGTGAGCACCTTGCCGGATGAGGGCACCACGGTGTTGTAGGCGCGCGCCAGGCGGGTGATGGAGTCGAGCAGGATGACCACGTCGCGCTTGTGCTCGACCAGGCGCTTGGCGCGCTCGATCACCATCTCGGCGACCTGTACGTGGCGCACGGCCGGCTCGTCGAAGGTCGAGCTGATCACCTCGGCGCGCACGCTCCGCTGCATCTCGGTGACTTCCTCGGGACGCTCATCGATCAGCAGGATGATCAGGTGCGCCTCGGGGTGGTTGTGCACGATGGCCTGCGCCACGTTCTGCAGCATCATGGTCTTGCCGGCCTTGGGCGGCGACACGATCAGGCCGCGCTGGCCCTTGCCGACCGGTGCGATCAGATCGAGGATACGGCCGGTGATGTCCTCGCTGGAGCCGTTGCCGCGTTCGAGCTTGAACGCCTTGCGCGGGAACAGCGGGGAGGTTCTCGAACAGGAACTTGTTCTTCGACGCTTCGGTCGGCTCGCCGTTGATGTCGTCGACCTTGGACAGCGCGAAGTAGCGCTCGCCTTCGCGCGGGTGTCGCACCAGGCCGGTGATGTAGTCGCCGGTGCGCAGGTTGTAGCGGCGGATCTGGCTGGGGCTCACGTACACATCGTCGGGGCCGGCCAGGTAGGACTCGTCGGCCGAGCGCAGGAAGCCGTAGCCGTCCTGCATGATCTCCAGCACGCCTTCGCTCCAGATGCTGCCGCCGCTGCGCGCATGCGCCTTGAGGATGTTGAAGATGACATCCTGCTTGCGCGCGCGTGCCACGCCCTCGTGCACGCCGAGGGTTTCGGCGAAGTCCAGCAGCGCGGCGGCGGGTTTGCGTTTCAGCTCGGTGAGGTTGATCAGCCGCGACGGATCGCGCGGCGTGTTGTCTTCGGCGTCCTCGTCGAAATCATCGCGCGGCAAACCGGGTCCGGGTGCACGGCCGCCCGAGTTGCGGTTGCGCTCACGGTCGTTGCGATTGCGCCGATGGCGGCGATCACGATTGTTGTCGCGTGCCTCGCGCGGCGGTGCAGCGGATGCGCCGGACGCATTGTCGGGCGCACTGGCGTCGGGGCCGGGTGAGGAAGGATTGGCTGCGACCGGAGTCGCGGACGGGCGCGTGGCCTCGTCGGGGGTCTTGGCGTCAGTATCGGACACGAACGGGCCTCGCGGGCCGGGGAGAAAGAGAAATAAGGAGAATGTGCGCGCAGGGCGCAAGGCGCAGCGGTTCGCCGCGCAAGGCGAAGCCAATCTAGCACCCATGCCGCGCTGCGTCCATCCAGGCATTGGCAATACCGCACACGCACCGCCGCCGCCGCGTTGTTGCCAATGCGCGTTACAGCGCCTGCTCGACGAACTTGGCAATGGTCGACTTGGGCACGGCACCCATCTGCGTGCCGGCGATCTTGCCGTCCTTGAACAGCATCAGCGTCGGGATGCTGCGAATGTTGTAGGCGATGGCGGTTTTCTGGTTGTTGTCCACGTCGACCTTGGCCACCTTGATGCGGCCTTGATACTCGGCGGCGATGTCTTCGAGCGTCGGGGCAATCGCGCGGCAGGGGCCGCACCACGTCGCCCAGAAGTCGACCAGCACGGGCGTGGCGGCATGCAAGACCTGGGCGTCGAAATCGCTATCGGTCACGTGGGTGATGTTGTCGCTCACCTGGAATCTCCGGAGGGGTGATGAAACAAAAGCGCGGGCGCGCGGTGATGAATTGCGTGTCGGGATGTTGCAACCGCTATGGCGGTGCCAGCGCGGAATTCAACCCGCACGGCGTGCATGCGGACAGCATGCGTGTCTGGATTATCATGCCTGAGCGGCTTTCATGCCGCCGTTGGGCTACACTGCGCCGCGCCGCGCGTCCTGCGTGGCCAGCAGCAGGCGGCTGAAGGCCGCCATTCCAGCGCAATCCGGGGCGCGATTCAAGGCGATCCCCGCGCGCATTCATTGTTTAGATCATGGCCGATCAAGTCCTAACTGATACATTCTTCGAGCAGTTCGATCTGCATCCCACGTTGGCGCAGGGTCTGGCCGATTGCGGCTTCACCCGCTGCACGCCGATCCAGGCGCTGACTCTGCCGGTGGCGTTGACCGGACGTGATGTCGCCGGTCAGGCGCAAACCGGTACTGGCAAGACCGCGGCATTCCTGGTCGCGGTGTTCAACCGCCTGCTGACGCGTCCGGCGCTGGCCGAGCGCCGGCCCGAAGACCCGCGCGCGCTGATCCTGGCGCCGACGCGCGAGCTGGCCATCCAGATCGAAAAAGACGCCCGCGCCATTGGCCGCCATACCGGCCTGCGTCTGGCATTGATCTACGGCGGCACCGATTACGACCGCCAGCGCGAGCTGCTGAAATCGGGTTGTGACGTGATCATCGCCACGCCCGGACGTCTGATCGATTACTTCAAGCAGCAGGTATTTACCCTGCGCGCCGTCGATGCGATGGTGGTCGACGAAGCCGATCGCATGTTCGATCTGGGCTTCATCAAGGATATCTATTTCCTGTTCCGCCGCCTGCCGCCGCGCGAGCAGCGCCAGAGCATGCTGTTCTCGGCCACGCTCAGCCAGCGCGTGCTGGAACTGGCCTACGAGCACATGAACGAGCCGGAAAAACTCGCGGTGGAGAGCGAACATATCACCGCTGATCGCGTGCGCCAGCGCGTGTACTTCCCGGCCAAGGAAGAAAAAATCCCGCTGCTGCTGAACCTGCTGCAGCAGGCCGATACATTGCGCAGCATCGTGTTCGTCAACACCAAGATCGCCGCCGAGCGCGTGACCGAGCGTCTGCAGCGCCAGGGCATCCTCGCCGGCACGCTGTCCGGCGACGTGCCGCAGAAGAAGCGCGAAAAATTGCTGGCGCGTTTCCAGCAAGGCCAGTTGGAGGCGCTGGTTGCCACCGATGTGGCCGCGCGCGGTTTGCACATCGAGGGCGTCAGCCACGTATTCAATTACGACCTGCCGCAGGACGCCGAGGATTATGTGCACCGCATCGGCCGCACCGCGCGCCTGGGTGCTGCGGGCGATGCAGTCAGCTTCGCCTGCGATTTGTACGCGGTGTCGCTGCCCGATATCGAGACCTATATCGGCCAGAAGATTCCTGTCGCCACGGTGTCGCCGGAATTGCTGATCGCGCCCAAGCCGCGCCGCAGCGCCGCGCAGATGGCCGCGCATGCCGGCGACGATGCCGAGGGCGAGGCTGACGCAGCCGGGGTCGGCGTCGCAACCAGGAGCAGTACGCCACGCACGCGCCAACGCGGGCCGCGCAGCAGCACGCCGCGCCGCGCCGAACGCAGCGTCGAGCAGCGCGCCGCGCCGCGTGTCGCCAAGCCGGAAAGCTCCATCGCGCCCACGCCCCTTGTCGTGGCCCCGGCGCCCGTGGCTGCGGCCGCAGCGGGCGCAGTTGCGGGTGACGCGATGCCGCGCAAGCGCCGCCGCCGTGGTGGTCGCGGTCGCCGCCACGAGGTCGAGGCCAGCAAGGCTGCGGTTGCCGCCGCCGCACCCAGTGCCGCCAGCACGCATGTGCCCGCGATGCGTCGCCACGAGCCGCGCACCCCTGCGCATTCCGGTGAGCCAGGCGCGGCGCACGCGCATGCGCCCAAGCCGGGATTCCTGCGCCGCATCGCACGGCTGTTCCGCAAGCGCTGAAAGCGCCGCACAATTCCTTGAAGATCGGCGTGCGCGCTCGGATCAGGCTCGCAGTGTGATGCCGTATGCTTTGCGGACTCGTGCAAGACCAAGACGATGTGCCCGTGATCCGATTCGAACAGGTCAGCAAGCGCTACCCGGGGAACGCCAATGCGCTCGAGGCGCTGAGCTTTGCCCTGGCGCCAGCCGAGATGGCCTTTGTCACCGGCCATTCGGGCGCGGGCAAAAGCACCCTGCTCAAGCTGATCGGCCTGCTGGAACGCCCCAGCCACGGCGCGGTCACCGTGGCCGGACGCAATCTGGCGCAAATGCGCCAGCGCGGCATCGCCCAGCACCGGCGCATGATCGGCATGGTGTTTCAGGATCACCACCTGCTGCTCGACCGCAGCGTGCAAGCCAATGTCGAGTTGCCGCTGGTGGTAGCCGGCATGCCCGCCGAGGAGCGCGCAAAGCGTGCGCGCGCGGCACTGGAGAAGGTGGGGCTGGGCGGCATGGAACGGCGCCTGCCGGTGCGCTTGTCCACCGGCGAGCAGCAGCGTGTCGGCATCGCGCGCGCCATCGTCGCGCGTCCGGCGGTGTTGCTGGCGGACGAGCCCACCGGCAATCTTGATCCGCAACTGGCGGTGGAGATCATGGGCCTGTTCGCCGAGTTTCAGGCGATCGGCACCACGGTGCTGGTGGCCACGCATGATCTGGTCCTGATCAAGCGCATCCGCAAGCGCGTGCTGGTGCTCGATCATGGGCGCCTGGTCGATGATGTGCCCGCCACCGAGGTGGCCGCATGAATTCACGCGAGCAGGCGGCGACGCGACGCGGCGCGCCGGCGCGCTGGTGGCGCGCGCACCGCTGGGCACTGGGGCAAAGCCTGCTGCGCCTGCGCGAGCGTCCGTTGGGCACCGCGCTGACCGTGGCGGTGATGGGGCTGGCGCTGGCCCTGCCGCTGAGTTTTTATCTGGTGCAGATCAATCTCGATCGCCTGGGTCAGGCACTCGGCACGCAGCAGGCACTCAACGTGTTCCTCAAGCAGGATCAAACCCAGGCGCAGGCCGAGGCTTTGGCGCGTACGCTGCGCGCCGATCCCGCAGTGGCCGCGGTCACACTGAAATCCCCAGCCGCGGGTCTGTCCGAGCTGGCTGCGCTGCAGGGCTTTGGTCCGGCGCTGGCGGCGCTGCCGGACAATCCCTTGCCGTGGGTGCTAGTGCTGCGTCCGCGTGCTACCGCCGTGCCCGCCGCGGTGCGCGCGCTGGCGACACGCTTGCGCGGCAACGGCGCGGTGGCGCTGGTGCAGGATCAGGGCCCACTGCGTGCGCGCATGGACGCGCTGACCGGGTTCGGCCGGCGCGTGATGCAGGTGCTGGGTGCGCTACTGGCGCTGGCCGCGGTGCTGGTCGTCGGCGCCAGCGTGCGCAGCGACATCCAGAGCCGTGTCGATGAAATCCACGTGTTGCAACTGGTCGGCGCCAGCGCGGCGTTCGTACGCCGCCCCTATCTGTATGCGGGGTTCTGGCTGGGGCTGCTCAGCGGTGCCGTGGCAGTGATCGTGGTGCTGCTGCTGGAGCTGGCGCTGGCAGCGCCGGCGGCGCAGCTCGATGCCTCCTGGGGTGGGCGGCTGGGCTTCGCTGCGCTGCGTGCGACCCCGCTGTTTGTGCTGCTGGCCTGCGCGGCTATGCTGGGCTGGCTCGGCGCGCGGGTGGCTAGTGCGCGTCATCTCGCCGCCGGCGCGCCCAATTGATCGAGAACCGCATGCATACCGGCATTGCCAGCCACCTGCCGAGCGACACCCCGCGCGTCATGGTCGTCGATGGCTCGCGCGTGGTGCGGCGCATGATCGAACAACTGCTGCTCAAGGAATTGCCTGGTGTCAGCATGGTGTCCTGCGACAGTGGCGCCGAGGCGCTGCAGGCCGTACTTGGCGCGCCGGTGGATTTCGTGACCACGGCCTTGCGCCTGCCTGACATGGACGGCATGGAACTGGCGCGCGCGCTGCGCCAGCAGGTGCAGCAGGCGTACATGCCGATCGTGGTGGTGTCCGGCGATGTCACCGAACGCCTGGAGGCGCGCGCGCTGGGCGAGGACGTCACCGATTATTTCGACAAGGCGCTGGGCTTTCCGGCCCTGGCCGCGTTCATCCGCGGCTATGTGCGCGCCGAGCAGCAGGCCAGCGGCGCGGTGCTCTACGTCGAGGACAGCCGCGTGGTGGCCCTGGCGACGCGGCGCATGATGGAAAAATGCGGCCTTACCGTGTTGCACTCGATCAGCGCCGAGGACGCGCTGGCACTGCTGGAAACCGCGCATGTACAAGGTCGCATCGGCGCCGATGTCGTGCTGACCGACGTCAACCTCAAGGGTGCGCTGTCCGGCGCGGATCTGATCGCGCGGGTGCGCGGCGAGTTCGGCTACGGCAAGGGCCGTTTGCCCATTCTGGTGATGACCGGCGATGACAATCCGCGCAACCAGGCCGCGCTGCTCAAAGCTGGCGCCAACGATCTGGTGCAAAAGCCCATCGAGGAGCGCCTGCTGATCACCAAGTTGTTGTTCCAGTTGCGCGTGTCGCAGCACTTGCGCCAGCGCACCGGGGTGGCCTGAGCGTGCCCGAGCCGCGTCTCGAAGCGAGCTGGAAGGCGCAACTGGGCGATTATTTCCAGCGCCCGGAGATGCTGGCCCTGGCGGCCTTCCTGCGTGCCGAAAAGGCTGCCGGGAAAGTGATCTATCCGCCCGGCGCGGAGATTTTCAGCGCGCTGGATCACACGCCATTCGAGCGCGTGCGCGTGGTGATCCTTGGTCAGGATCCTTACCACGGCCCCGGCCAGGCGCATGGGCTGTGTTTTTCGGTGCGGCCCGGTGTGCCGATACCGCCATCGTTGGTCAACATCTACGCCGAACTCAAGCGCGATGTGGGCTTCGTCCCGCCGGATCACGGGTGCCTGCTGCCTTGGGCTGCGCGCGGCGTGCTGCTGCTGAACGCGGTGCTGACGGTCGAGGCTGGACGCGCCGGATCCCATCAGGGCAGGGGCTGGGAGGGATTCACCGATCGCATCGTGGCGCTGCTCAATGAACGCCGCGAGGGCCTGGTGTTCATGCTCTGGGGCAGCTACGCACAGGCCAAGGGGGCGCTGCTGGATGCGCGCCGCCACAAAGTGCTCAAGGCGCCGCATCCCTCGCCGCTGTCGGCGCACCGCGGGTTCATTGGCTGCGCGCATTTTTCGCAGTGCCACGCCTATCAGCTCGGCCGCGGCGCTGCGCCGCTGGATTGGACGCTGCCGGCGCGCTCCGCCTTGAGCCCCTGAACCGCTCCTGTGGACCGCGACCGCGTGCCGCAAGTGCCGTCACAGCGCCGTGGCTCGATTTGCTGTACTATTCAGTACAGTACATGTTTGAACAGATGGAAACCTCGTGCTGCGGGTGGCCGTCTACGTCCTTAGCACTCTTGATGATCGAGTGCTAAAATTGTTTCGAAATGGAGGATCAGCGCATGAGTCAATCTCTGGCGAAGCGTTCCTGGACCTTGCCGAGTCCGGTGGGCAGCCTTGATGCTTATATCGGCGCCGTGCATCGCATTCCCATGCTCAGCGTCGAGGATGAGCAGGAACTGGCGCGCGAATTCCGCGACCAGGGCAATCTCGATGCCGCCAAGGCACTGGTCGTGGCGCATCTGCGCTTCGTGGTGCACGTGGCGCGTGGCTATTCCGGTTACGGCCTGCCCCTGGGTGATCTGGTGCAGGAAGGCAACATCGGCCTGATGAAGGCGGTCAAGCGCTTCGACCCGGACATGGGGGTGCGTCTGGTCAGCTTCGCCGTGCACTGGATCCGCGCCGAAATGCACGAATACATCCTGCGCAACTGGCGCATCGTCAAGGTGGCCACCACCAAGGCGCAGCGCAAGCTGTTCTTCAACCTGCGCAAGAGCAAGAAACGCCTGGGCTGGTTGAACGCCGAGGAAGTGCGTACCGTGGCCAAGGATCTGGGTGTGCCCGAGGCTACCGTGCTGGAAATGGAAGCGCGGTTGAGCAATTACGACGTGGCGTTCGATGCTCCCGGCGATGCCGATGACGACGCACCGCCGTCCCCTGCCGCGTATCTGGAAGACCACTCAGCTGACCCTTATCGCGCGGTGGCCGAGGCCGATCAGGAAGATCGTGATCTGGACAGCTTGCGCAACGCCATGACGCAACTGGATGCGCGCGCGCAGGACATCATCCGCCGGCGCTGGCTGGATGACGCCAGCAAGGTAACGCTGCAGGATCTGGCCGATGAATACGGCGTGTCCGCCGAGCGCATCCGCCAGATCGAGGCCAGTGCACTGAAGAAAATGCGCGCCAGCTTCGCTGCCTGAAGTCACTGGATGACCAGCTTTCTGTCAATAAGAAGCGCTTCCCGCCGCGTGCGCGGGGTTGGACGCGCCAAACGATCGGAGCACCGTTCGCTGGGAAATCCATCTTGTTGAATGCCCATTGATAGCGGTGTCTTGACCAGCGCAACAGCGCGCCGTCGCCTGGGCGCTGCCGCGCCGATCAAGTCCGCGCCAACGGCAGTTCGATGAGCAGCTCCAGCCCGCCACCGACGCGGTTGCGCGCGCTGATGCTGCCGCCGGCGCGCAGGATGCTGCTGCGCGCGATGGCCAAGCCCAGCCCGCTGCCGGAGCCGGATTGCTGGCGCGTATCGGCGCTGCGATAAAACGGCTCGAAGATATGCGCCAGGTCCGACTCGGGCACCCCGGGGCCGCGATCGCGAATGGCCAGCAGCGCCCGTGCAGGGCCGTGAACATGATCGCTTTGCGTCAATTGCACCTCGACGGTGCTGCCCTCGGGCGCGAAGCGCAGCGCATTGCGCAGCACGTTTTCCACCGCGCTGGCGATCAGGTCCAACTCGCCGTGGACGGGAAGCGGTGGCGGCGTGTTCAGGGAGATATCCAGCTTGCGCTGGCTGGCTTCAAAGCGCGCGTCGCCTACCCGTCCCGTCACGATCGCGCCGAAGTCGCCGGTTTCCGCCGCGCCGTGCGCACCGCTTTCCAGTCGCGACAGATCCAGTGCCTGGCCGATCAGCCGGTCCATGCGCCCCAATTCGCGCGCGATGCGTGCCGCGCTGGCCTCGCGTTCATCGGCCTCGGTTTCACCACGGCCCAGTTCAAGCGCCACGCCCATGCGCGCCAGTGGCGAACGCAGCTCGTGGGCGACATCGCCGATCAGGCGGCGGTGGTCCAGGATCAGGCGTTCGATGCGCGCCGCCATCAGATCGAACTCGCGTCCCAGCGCCACCATTTCCTGGCTGCGGCCCATGCGCAGCGTGCCCACGCGCGCGCCCAGGTCGCCATCGGCGAATTGGCGCGCGCTGGCGCGGATCTGCTTGAGCGGTAGCGCCACGTAGCGCGCCAGCAGCAGCGCCACCACGGTGCTCACCAGCAAACCCAGCAGCACGAAGCTGAGCCAGAACGCCCGAAATGGCGGCCTGGGTGGATGCGGCGGGCGCACCCAGCGCACGTCCACCAGAAAGCGTCGACCGTCGCTGGCGCTGGCGGTGCGTTGCGCGGCATAGCCAGGAATGGGTGACGGCAGTGCCAGCGCATGCGGCGTTGCCGTGGCGGCCAGCGGACGAATCCACACGCGGATCGGGCCACCACTTTGCGTGCGCAGCCAGCGCTGCACCTCGGGCATCGAGTGGCTGCCGATCATGCGCGCGGCGGCCGCGGCGATATCCTCGGCCAGCGCGCGCTGGTGTGCGCTGGGCAGCATCTCGCGATCGCGCTCGACCACGCGCGAGGTGATCCAGACGCTGGCCACCATGACCATGACCAGGGCCAGCCAAAACAATCCGAACACGCGCCAGTACAGACCGCCCACGTCACTCGCTCACGCGTCGGAACAGATAGCCCGAGCCATGCAGCGTGGCGACGCGCGATTGCCCGTCCGCAGCGCTGCCCAGCTTGCGGCGCAGGCGCGAGATATGCACGTCGATGCTGCGATCGAACGGTGACAGCGCGCGCCCCAGCGCAGCCTCGGCCAGCATCTCCTTGCTGACGCCGCGTCCGGCCTCGCGCATCAGCACCGCAAGGATATTGAACTCGGACGTGGTCAGGTTGAGCGGTTGACCATGCAGCAGCGCGGTGCGCGGTCCGACGCGCAACTCCACCGCGCCGATATGCATGTCGGCGAAGCGCGGACTGTCGCCCTCGTCGCGCCGCGCGCGGCGCAGCACGGCGCGAATGCGTGCCGCCAGCTCGTGCGGATTACAGGGCTTGGTGAGGTAATCATCGGCACCGATTTCCAGGCCGAGGATGCGGTCCACGTCATCGCCCAGCGCGGTCAGCATCAGCACCGGCAGGGTGGTGGCGGCACGCAGATCACGCAGCACGTCCAGTCCGGAGCGAACCGGCATCATGATGTCCAGTACCAGCGCGTCATAGGGCTCGCTGAGCGCGCGCCGCAGCGCGGCTTCGCCGTCGAACACGGGTTCGACGCTGAAACCCTCGCGCACCAGAAAACGCGTCAGCAGTTCTGACAGTTCGCGGTCGTCGTCAGCGAGCAGGATGCGGGCGGCGGCCATGGCGGACTGGACTCTAGCGGCGGAAGTCGTGGATGGTGCCGCGCGGCACGCTGCTGCGCCAGCCGCGTGTCGCGCGGATGTGGCTCAGGATGCCGGTGCCGCTGGCGGCTTGATCTGCTGCAGGTTCTCATCGAGTGCTTTGCGCAGTGTGGCGATGGCCGCCCCGGTATCGGTCGGCATCATCTGCAGACGCGCCAGTTGCCCGTAGGCGAAATTGCGCAGGCCGGGGTCCTGGGTGTGCGCCAGTACGTCGTGATACATGGCTTCGGCGTCACCACGTCGTCCTTGCGCCAGATACAAATGCTGCAGCACGCGCATGTCGCGCATGGCCGCAAAACGCGCCTGCATGCCGGGGCCGGGCCGATGCATCCAGCCCTGCATGCCGCGGCCGTGGCCGGGCTTGCCGTGGCCCCAGGCGCCATGGCCCCATTGGCCTTGGGCGGCGGCCATGCCAGGACCTTGCATGCCCGGTGCTGGGGGCGCCGCGAGGGCATAACCGCCGGCGCTGACCAGGCCCAGTGCCAGCAGCGCGCTCAATGCGCGTGTGAGTTTCGATGTGCGCAGTTGCATGATGTGTCTCCAGTAGGAAGCGGGAAAAGATGCCGCCGACGGTGTGCGGCCGGAGGGGGTAGGACGCGACACGGGGTGGCGTCGGCGGCAGGCATTCACTCTAGGCGCCACGGCCCGGTGCGCGCGGCGCGCGGCGTTGCGGGATGTAACGCTTGGTAACCGCGGGCGGAAACGCCTTCGGTATCTCATGCTGCGCCGCGACATCGGTTGCGCTAGGGTGCGGGCTTTGGCCGCCGGAGCCCTGCCATGTCGTACACCTTTCTGCTCGACTTCGACAGCACCCTGATCAGTGCCGAGTCGCTGGAGGTGATGGCCGCGGAGTGTCTGGCCAACGATGCGGATGCTGCGGCCAAGCGCGCGCGCATCCGCGAGATCACCCTCGCGGCGATGGAGGGGCGCATGGATTTCGGCGCTGGACTGCGCGAGCGCCTGGCGCTGCTCGACCTGCGCCGCGAGCAATTGCCGGCCATCGTGGCACGGTTGCGACAGGCGCTCAGCGCCTCGTTTCTGGCCAATCGCGCATTCCTGAAGGCCAACGCCGAGCATATCCACGTGCTCAGCGGCGGCTTCGAGGAACTCATCGTGCCGGTGATCGAGTCGCTGGGCCTGCGCGCGGATCGCGTGCACGCCAACCGGCTGTCGTTCGATGCGCAGGGTCGGCTGCTGGGCTGCGCGCAAGACAACCCGCTGGCGCACGCCGGCGGCAAGGTCGCGGCCGTGCGCGCACTCGATCTGCCCGCGCCGGTGGTGCTGGTCGGCGATGGCTGGAGCGACCTGGAGGTGGCCGAGGCTGGCCTGGTGCAGCGCTTCTACGCCTACACCGAGCACGTGCGCCGCGCACCGGTGCTGGCGCGCGCCGCGCACGAGGCACCGAATTTCGATGAAGTGCTGTTCGACCTTGGGCTGCGTGGTGCGCATTCGTATCCCAAGAACCGGCTCAAGGTGCTGTTGCTGGAAAACATCCACGCCAGTGCGGTGGAGGCCTTCAGCCGCGCCGGCTACAGCGTCGAGACGGTTGCCGGTGCGCTGGACGAGGCCGCGCTGTGCGCGTGCATCGCCGATGTCGCCGTGCTCGGTCTGCGTTCGAAGACGCGGCTCACCGCCAAGGCCTTGGCGCAGGCCAGGCGCCTGGTCGCGGTGGGCGCGTTCTGCATCGGCACCAACCAGATCGATCTGGATGCCGCGCGCGGGCGCGGCATCGCCGTGTTCAACGCGCCCTACAGCAACACGCGCTCGGTGGTGGAGCTGGCCATCGCCGAGATCATCCTGCTGTTGCGCGGCCTGCCGGAGAAGTTGCGGCAGATGGATCAGGGCGTGTGGGACAAATCCGTGGGCGCGGCGCGCGAAGTGCGCGGCAAGACACTCGGCATCGTCGGCTACGGCAACATCGGCATGCAGCTATCGGTGTTGGCCGAAGCCTGCGGCATGCGCGTGCTCTACCACGACCTGGCCGAGCGCCTGGCGCTGGGCACCGCGCAGCGCATGCCCAGCCTGCACGCGCTGCTGGCCGAGTGCGATGCGGTCAGCGTGCACGTGGACGGGCGCGCATCCAACCGCAACCTGTTCGGCGCCGCCGAGTTCGCCGCCATGCGCGCGGGCAGCGTGTTCCTCAACCTCGCGCGCGGGCACGTGGTCGACCTCGATGCGCTCAAGGCCGCGCTGGATTCGGGCCACCTGCGCGGCGCGGCACTGGATGTGTTCCCCGAGGAGCCCGCGCGCAACGGCGATGCGTTCACCCATCCGCTGCGCGAGAACCCGCGCTTGCTGCTGACCCCGCATATTGGCGGCAGCACGCTGGAGGCGCAGGCCGACATCGGCCGCTATGTCGGCCAGCGCCTGATCGACTACATCGACAGCGGCAGTACCGAGGGCGTGGTCAACCTGCCGCCGCTGCGTCTGCCGCCACAGGAACAGGCGCACCGCTTCGTGCACCTGCACGCCAACCAGCCCGGCGTGCTGGCGCGCATCAACGAGGCGCTGAGCGCGCACGGCGCCAATATCCTCGGCCAGTATCTGAAGACCGATGCCGAGGTCGGCTATGTGATCACCGACGTCGACCGCGACTACTCGCCGGACCTGCTCGATGCCATCCGCGCGGTGCCGCACACCCTGCGTTTCCGCGTGTTGTACTGAGGTGCGTGCAAAGCAGCAACGGCGTGCCTTGACGTCAGCGTCCGGACTCCTTCGCGCAGGCCGCGCGCGGCATCATCAATCCAGCGCGTAGCCGAACTGCTGGCGGAACTGCTCGGCGAACTCGGCGTAGCCGAAACGCTGGTTCTGCGTGCCCGGGTATTCGATCTTCAGCGCGCCCATCAGCGAAGCCATGCGTCCGGCAGTGGCCCAGTCGCAGTCGCGCATGAGGCCGAAAATCAGCCCGGCGCGATAGGCATCGCCGCAGCCGGTGGGGTCGGTGATGCGACGCTCGTGCGCCGGCGGGATCTCGATACTGCCCTTGCCGGTGTGGATGAGCGAGCCGCGCGGCCCGTGCGTGACGATGTAGGCGCGCACGCGCTCGGCGATCTGCTGCTCGTTCCAGCCGGTGTGCTGCTGCAACAGTTGCGACTCGTAGTCGTTGACGGTGACGTACTGCGCCTGTTCGATGAAAGCGCGGAACTCGGCACCGTTGAACAGCGGCAGCGCCTGGCCGGGATCAAAGATGAAAGGCACATCGCGCTCGGCGAATTCGCGCGCATGCTGCAGCATGGCCTCGCGCGTGTCCGGCGCGACGATGCCGAAACTCACCCCGGGCACGTCGCGCACGTGGGCTTCGACCGAGCGCATCATCGCGCCCGGATGGAATGCGGTGATCTGGTTGTCGTCCAGATCAGTGGTGATGAACGCCTGCGCGGTGAACAGATCGTCGATCTCGCGCACCTGGTCGAGACGGATGCCGCAGGCTTCGAAATGCTTGCGATAGGGGCCGAAATCCTGGCCGACCGCGGCCATCGGGATCGGCTCGCCGCCAAGCAATTTGAGGTTGTAGGCGATGTTGCCGGCGCAGCCGCCGAATTCGCGCCGCATGCGTGGCACCAGAAATGACACGTTCAGGATATGCACTTTGTCCGGCAGGATGTGGTTCTTGAACTGGTCCTGGAACACCATGATGGTGTCATAGGCAAGCGAACCGCAGATCAGCGCAGGCATCGGGATTCCGGCAAGTCATAACAGCCGGCGATGGTAACGCGGTCGCGCGACCATGCGACAAGGACGCTGGCAATACCGCGTCGGCAAAGGGTTTTTTAACGCCTTTGTCCTTGCCGGAGGTGGGACGTGGGCCTAAACTGCCGGGCTTCCCTTTCCGCTATCGGCCGGAAACGCGCGCATGTTCAAGAAATTCCGCGGGTTCTTTTCCAACGACCTCTCGATCGACCTGGGCACCGCCAATACCCTGATCTACGTGCGCGGCGAGGGCATCGTGCTCAACGAACCTTCGGTCGTTGCCATGCGCCAGGATCGTGCACGCGGTGGCCCGCGCACGGTCGCGGCGGTGGGTTCCGAGGCCAAGCACATGCTCGGGCGCACGCCTGGCAACATCATCACCGTGCGCCCGATGAAGGACGGCGTGATCGCCGACTTCACCATGACCGAGGCGATGCTGCAGCACTTCATCAAGCAGGTGCACCGCACCCGGTTCCTGCGTCCCAGCCCGCGCGTGCTGGTCTGCGTGCCCTGCGGTTCGACCCAGGTCGAACGCCGCGCGATCAAGGAATCGGCCGAGGGCGCCGGTGCACGCGATGTGTTCCTGATCGAGGAGCCGATGGCTGCGGCGATCGGCGCCGGCCTGCCGGTACACGAGGCGCGCGGCTCGATGGTGCTGGACGTCGGCGGCGGCACCTCCGAGGTGGCGGTGATCGCGCTCAATGGCATCGTCTACTCGCAGTCGGTGCGCATCGGCGGCGATCGCTTCGACGAGGCCATCGTCAATTTCGTGCGCCGCACGCGCGGCACGCTGATCGGCGATGCCACCGCCGAGCGCATCAAGTTCGAGCTGGGCTGCGCCTATCCGCAGTCCGAGATCAAGGAGCTCGAGGTGTCTGGACGCAACCTGGCCGAGGGTGTGCCGCGCATGTTCACGCTCAACTCCAACGACGTGCTGGACGCATTGCACGAGCCGTTGCAGGGCATCGTCGCGGCGGTCAAGTCGGCGCTGGAACAAACCCCGCCCGAGTTGTGTTCGGACGTGGCCGAACGCGGCATCGTGCTCACCGGTGGCGGTGCGCTGCTGCGCGATCTGGACAAACTCATCGCCAAGGAAACCGGCCTGCATGTGCATGTGGCCGATGATCCGCTGACCTGCGTCGCCCGTGGTGGCGGGCGCGCGTTGGAGTTGATCGACCAGCACGGCAGCGACTTCTTCACCTACGAATAAGCGCGGAGGCGGCGCGGCTCATGGCGCTGTCGCGCGACGGTTCGACCAGTTTGTTTGCGGCTTCGCCAGGCGGCACGCTGCGACTGGCCGGCTATCTGCTGCTGGCGGTGGCGCTGATGATGCTTGATCACCGCAACGACTGGCTGCCGCGTGTGCGCAATGCGACGGCGCTGGCGGTGGAACCGGCCTGGCGCCTGGCCGGCGCGCCGGCGCGCTGGCTGGGCGACCTGCGCGAGAACCTCGCCGCGCAGTCAAGCCTGCGCAGCGAAAACCGCAAACTGCGCGACGCGTTGCTGCTGGCCAACGTGCGCATCGCGCGCATGCAGGCGCTGGTGCGGCAGAACGATCAGCTCAAGCGTTTGCTGGATGCCGCCGATTCCCTGCGCATGCAAGGCCAGTTGGCGCGTGTGATCGATATCGATCTTGATCCTTATCGACGGCGTCTGGTGCTCAATCGCGGTGCACGGGAAGGAGTGCGGGTGGGGCAGGCCGCGGTCGATGCGCATGGCGTGATGGGCCAGGTGATCGAGGTGTTGCCGAATACCGCGGTGCTGATGCTGGTGACCGATCCCAGCAGCGCACTGCCGGTGATCGATGCACGCAGTGGCGTGCGCGCGGTGGCGTATGGCAGCGGTTCGGGCGATGGGCTCAGTCTGCCCGACTTGCCGATCAATGCCGACATCAAGGTCGGCGACAGTCTGCTGACGTCGGGCCTCGGCGGACGTTTCCCGGCGGGATTTCCGGCGGCCACCGTGGTGTCGATCGCGGCGGATCGCTCGGGCAGTTATCTGCGCGCCGAGGCGCGACCGGCGGCGCGCCTGAATCGCAGCGATCAGGTTTTGCTGCTGCGTGATCTCGCCGAGCCAATGGGTCCGCCGGCGCCGGCCAGCGACGCCGGGCCGCCCTCCAGCCTGATCGGGCCGGCACCTGCCGGCCAGGTTGGCGCGGCGCCGCCGCGGAAGACCGCGCATGCAGGGACACGGCAATGATGCGCAACGATTGGCAGCGCTGGATCTGTTACCTCAGCCTGGTGTTGAGCCTGTTGCTGATGTTGCTGCCGCTGCCCGTGGCGTTGCTGCCGCTGCGGCCGTGGTGGCCGGCGCTGGCACTGATTTACTGGGTGCTGGAGGCGCCGGATCGGGTGGGACTGGGCACGGCATTCATCACGGGCCTGGCGGCCGATGTTCTGGCTGGGGCGCTGCTCGGTGATCAGGCGCTGCGCCTGGTGATCATCGTGTTTCTGGCGCAGCGCTTTCGCGCGCGATTGCGCTTTTTCCCGGTGGTGCAGCAGTCGGCGGCGGTGCTGTTGCTGCTGCTCAATGACAGTTTGCTGCGCTGGCTGATCCGCGCGTTCGCCGGTTTGCCGATGCTGCCGCTGCTGACCTGGGCCGCGCCACTGGTCGGTGCCGCGCTGTGGCCGTTCGTGTTTCTGCTGCTGGATGCCCTGCGCGCGCGATCGCGCACGCGTGAGTCATGAAGCGCAAGCCGCGTCCAGCATTGCGCAACAGTGGCGAGGAGCAGCGCCAGTTCAGCCGGCGCGCGTGGTTCAGCATGGCCCTGATCCTGCTGGCGTTGGTCGGACTGGGCGTGCGCTTTTTCTGGCTGCAGGTGGTGCGTCACGATGAGTTCGTGACGCGCGCCAACGACAACAGCATCCACGTGCGTTTCCTGTCGCCTCCGCGCGGCATGATCTTCGACCGCAATGGCGTGGTGCTGGCCGAAAACGTGCCCGCTTTCCGACTCGAGGTCGTGCCCGATCAGGTGCACGACATGCAGGCGCTGCTCAAGTCGCTGGCCACGGTGGTGCCATTGTCCGGCGATGATCTGCGCCGCTTCGGGCAGGCGTTGAAGGAGCGGCGCAGTTTTCAAAGCGTGCCATTGCGCAATCGCCTCAGCGAGGATGAGATCGCGCGCTTCGCCATCAATCGCTGGCGTTTCCCCGGGGTCGAGATCGCGCCTTACCTGCGCCGCTACTACCCCGAGGGCGCGTTGACCGCCTCGGTGGTGGGCTATGTCGGCAGCATCGATCAGCGCGAGGCGGAAAAACTGCAGGGCACGCCCTACGCCGACATGAGCCAGATCGGCAAGTCCGGCATCGAGCGCGAGTACGAGAAGCTGCTGCGTGGTGTGCCCGGCTACGAGCTGGTCGAAGTCAACGCCGACCAGCGCCCGGTGCGCGTGCTCGAGCGTGTGCCGCCGCGGCCGGGGGAGAATCTCTACCTGACCCTGGACATGCATCTGCAAAAAGCCGCCTATGCGGGGTTGCGCGGGCGCGCTGGCGCGGCGGTGGCGGTGGACCCGCGCAATGGCCAGGTGCTGGCGCTGGCCAGTTCGCCCAGCTACGACCCCAACCTGTTCGTCGGTGGCATCAGCGAAGCCAATTACCAGGCGCTGCTGGATGACCCGCATCATCCGCTGCTCAACCGTGTCACCGATGGCACCTACCTGCCGGGCTCGACGGTCAAGCCATTCCTGGCCGTGGCCGGGCTGGAGCTGGGGCTGCGCACGCCGCAGTACACCGTGGACTCGGTTGGTGAGTGGCACATCCCCGGGCTGCCACCCGGGACGCGTGGTTATCGCGATGATGTACCCGGCGGCTTTGGCGTGGTGGATCTGACGCAGGCCATCGAGATGTCGGTCAACACCTACTTTTACAAACTCGCCTATGACATGGGCATCAACCGTTTGACTGCCTTCATGGCCAAGTTCGGCTTCGGCCAGCCCAGCGGCATCGACCTGCCACACGAGGCCAGTGGCGTGCTGCCCTCGCGCGCATGGAAGGCAAAGACGCTGCACCGACCCTGGTATCTGGGCGATACGGTCATCTCGGGGATCGGCCAGGGTTACTGGCAAGTCACGCCGCTGCAGTTGGCCAACGCGTTGTCGACGCTGGCCGATTTCGGCCAGCCCCATCGCCTGCACTTGCTGCTGGCCACGCAGGATGGCAGCGGCGCGCCAATCAAGCCGGTCGTGCTGCCGCCGCCTGGCCCGCCAGTGATCGCGCGCCGCGCCGACTGGCAAGCGGTGATGGAGGGCATGGTCAAGGTGGTCGAAGGCGCACGCGGCACGGCGCGCGGTCTGGACGTGGGTTTCCCCTATCGCATCGCCGGCAAGACCGGTACCGCCGAGATCTTTTCGCGCCCTCGCATGTTTGGGATACCACGCGCACCAACCACCAGTTGGCGTTGCGCCATCGCGCCTTGTTCATCGGGTTTACCCCGGCCAGTGATCCGCGCGTGGCCGCGGTGGCGATTCTGGAACGCGCCGCCTGGGGTGGTCGCGATGCCGCGCCCATCGTGCGCGACATGTTCGATGCCTGGGCGCGCTTGCGCCATTTGCCGGATACGCCGTTGCCGGGGGACATCCTGCCGCCGTGGGCGCCGTTGAGCGCGCCCGCGGGCGCGGCCAGCAGCGCGCCGGTGCCACCGGCGGCGGATCTGCCCCACGCCGGCAGCGTGCTCAACCGCGCCGCAGCGACCGTGGTGGGCGGGGCGCCATGAACCATAGCGTGCTGCGCATCGAGGTTTTCCTGCGCCGTCTGCTGACGCGGCCGCGGCTGGATGTGCCGCTGCTGATCGCGTTGCTGCTGCTGGCCGGCATGGGCTTGTTCTTCCTGTCCAGCGCCGCGGATCTGGCCTGGCGCACGATCGGCGCGCAGGCGGCGCGTTTCGTGCTGGGCTTCATGCTGCTGTACGTGGTTTCGCGCATTTCGCCGACGCAGTTCCGGCACTGGTCGCCGGCGCTGTACGTGTTGAGCGTTGTGCTGCTGGTGCTGGTGCTGGTGCTGGGCGAGGGTCGCGGCGCCGATCGCTGGCTCAACCTGGGCATCGTCCGCTTTCAACCCTCGGAGTTGCTCAAGCTGACCACGCCGATGATGGCGGCCTGGTATCTGGCACAGCGTCCGCTGCCGCCGAGTTGGCGCGATCTGGGCGTGGTGCTGCTGCTGATCGCGCTGCCGGCGGGATTGATCGCCCTGCAGCCCGATCTGGGTACCGCGCTGCTGGTCGTGGCGGCGGGCGCTTTCGTGCTGTTCCTGGCCGGGCTGTCGCTGCGTCGCATCGGCCTGATCCTGGGCGTCGTCCTGCTGATGCTGCCGGTGGCCTGGCATTTCATGCACGACTACCAGCGCGAGCGCGTGCTGACCTTGTTCAATCCCGAGTCCGATCCACTGGGCACCGGCTGGCACGTCATTCAGTCCGAGATCGCGGTCGGCTCCGGTGGCGTGTTCGGCAAGGGTTTCATGCGCGGTACCCAGGCGCAATTGCAGTTTCTGCCCGAGCACACCACCGATTTCATCTACGCCGTGGTGGGCGAGGAGTTCGGCCTGGTCGGCGTGCTCCTGCTGCTGGCGCTGTACCTGTTCATCATCGGCCGCAGCCTGTGGATCGCGGTCAATGCGCGCGATACCTATGCGCGACTGCTGAGCGGCGCGCTGGCGATGAGCTTTTTCGTGTACGTGATGGTCAACGGCGGCATGATCACCGGGCTGTTGCCCGTGGTCGGCGTACCCTTGCCGCTGGTCAGCTACGGCGGCACTTCGGCGGTGAGTCTGCTGACCGGATTCGGCGTGCTGATGTCGATCCATGCGCATCGCAAACTCAACCAATAACCGGGCATGGCGCCGCCGGCAGGCACGCGCCGCGCCTGCGGGCAGGCCATGCGCGCATGCTACGCTGACCGCTGCCGCCACGCCTGCGACGCGCTGCTGATGCTGATGCCGACTCGTGTTTTCCTGCTGGCCTGTGCCGTGCTGTGTGCGGGTTGCGTGGCGCAGCCGCGGCCAGCGCCCACGCCCCCTGCACAAGCAGCGCCGGCTGCTGCTGCCGCGCGCGCCGCCAGCGTGATGCCCACGGCGGTCGCTGGTGTCGTTCCGGCCGTCGCCCCCGACGTGCAGGATTTCGTCGCGCAATTGCTGCGCCAGCACCCCGATCTGGAGCGTACGCACATCGAGCAACTGCTGGCCGAGGCGCGCGTGCAGCCCTCGATCATCGCGGCGATGCAGCGCCCGGCCGAGGCGAAGCCATGGAAGGACTACCGGCCGATTTTTCTCGGCCAGGCGCGCATCGATGCCGGCATCGCGTTTTACCGGGCGCACCGCGAGCGGGTCGATCGCATCGCCGACCGCTACGGCGTGCCGCCGCAGATCCTGGTGGCGATCCTCGGCGTGGAAACCTACTACGGGCGCCAGACTGGCGGTTATCGCGTGCTCGATGCGCTGTACACGCTGGCCTTCCACTATCCGCCGCGCGCGGCTTTCTTCCAGAAGGAACTGGCCGTGTTCCTGAGCCTGCCGCGCAATGCGCTGCCTGGTCCGCGCGCCGAACTGCGCGGCTCTTACGCGGGTGCGATGGGCTGGTGCCAGTTCATGCCATCGAGCTTCGCGCGCTATGGCGTCAGCGTCGATGCCGGCGGCCCCGTGGACCTGTGGAGCTCGCTGCCCGACATCCTCGCCAGCACCGCGAATTATCTGGCGCAGCACGGCTGGCAGCGCGATGCGCCCATCGCCGTGCGTGCGCAGGCCGCGGCCGATGCGCAGCCAGCGCCGATCGAGGGCAGCGCGCCGATCCACACGGTGGCCGGGCTGGCCGCGCGCGGCTACACCGGCGCCGCCGGCATCGCGCAGCGAACGCCGGCCACGCTGCTCACACTGCAGGGTCGGGATGGCCCCGAATACTGGATCACCTTCACCAATTTCCAGGTGATCACGCGCTACAACACCAGCGCGATGTATGCGCTGGCGGTAACGCAATTGGCCGCTGACATCGCGCAGGGTGCGGCCACGCAATGAGGCGCCACGTGGTCGCTGCGGTCGCGCTGCTGGCCGGCGTGCTGCTGCTGGCCGGCTGCGCTTCAGCGCCATCGCGGCCGCCGCCGCTGCCGACGCACTGCGTGGGGGGTGCGATGCCGGCGAATCTGGCTGCCATCCCGATGCCGACGCCGGTGCCCGAGCCGCCGTCACGTTACGGCAACCGCTCCAGCTACCAGGTGTTCGGGCGCACCTATCACGTGCTGTCCAGTGCGCGCGGCTACGATCAGACCGGGATCGCGTCGTGGTACGGCCAGCGCTCGCAGGGCAAGCTGACCTCGAATCTGGAGCACTACGATTTGTACAAGTACACCGCGGCCAGCAAGGTGCTGCCGCTGCCGACCTTCGTGCGCGTGACCAATCTGGACAATGGCAAGTGCGTCATCGTGCGCGTCAACGATCGCGGGCCGTTCGTGCACGGGCGCATCATCGACCTGTCCTACCTCGCGGCGCTGCGGCTCGGGGTCTGGTGCAGCGGCACCGCGCCGGTGCGCGTGCAGGCCATCGACGCCAACGATCCGGCGCAGGTGCGCGCATTGAGCTGCCCCGCAGCGGGATGGGCCGCGCCCGCGCCGCCTCCGCCACCTGCGTCGCCGGCATCGGTCGCGCCTGCCCCCACGCCGCCTGCATCAGTACCCGCGCCGCCCCTGCCGATGCCGGGTCCCGCGCCCGCGGCGTCCCTGCCGGCAATGCAAGCGCCGCGTAGTGCGCAGGTGATCTATTTGCAGGTTGGCGTGTTCACCGTTCAAGCAGACGCTGAACGCGTGCTTCAGCTTCTGCGCGACAATCAACTGAACGATGCGAACATACGCACCATCACATTCGATGGACAATCGCTGTGGTTCGTGCGCGTCGGCCCGCTGCACAGTGCCGCCGCCGCCGCCGCCGTGACCCCCCGTCTGATCCTGCTCGGTCTGCCCGTGCTGCGTATCGATGAACCGCTGCCTTCCCACTGAGTTCCCATGTCGATGAAATGCAAACGCGCCGTTCCCGCCCTGCTGGCCGCTGTCCTGCTGGTCATGGTCACCGCCACGCAGGCGCAGCAGCCTGTGCCCGGCGCGGCGCTGCCGATGCCGCCGCGGCCCACCGTGGCCATGCCGCAGATGCCCACGCCGCCGCCGCCGGCACTGGATGCCATTTCCTACGTGCTGATGGACTATCAGACCGGGCAGTTGATCGCGCACCACGACATGCACATGCGTCTGCCGCCGGCCTCGCTGACCAAGCTGATGACCGCCTACGTGGTCGACGCCGCGCTGGCTTCGGGCAAGGTGCACTGGGACGACAAGGTCTACATCAGCGATCACGCCTGGGCCAAGGGCGGCGCCGGTACCGACGGCTCCACCAGCTTCCTCAAGCTGCATCACTATTACCCCTTGTCCGAGGTGTACAAGGGCATGATCGTGCAGTCCGGCAACGATGCCGCCATCGCCCTGGCCGAGCATGTCGCCGGCACCGAAGGCGCGTTCGTGCAGTTGATGAATGCCTATGCGCAGCGCCTGGGCATGAAGAATACGCACTACTCCGACGCTGATGGTTACCCGAAGCCGGATCTGTACGTCACGGCCTACGATCTGGCCTTGCTGGCGCGCGCGCTGATCCACGATTTTCCGCAGTATTACTACGTGTACAAGATTCCGCACGTCACCATCGACGGCATCAAGCAGTGGAACCGCAACATGCTGCTGTGGCGCGATCCGTCGGTGGACGGATTGAAGACCGGCAGCACCGCCGAGGCGGGGTTTTGTCTGGTGGCCTCGGCCGAGCGCAACGGCCAGCGTCTGATCGGCGTGGTGATGAAAACCAAAAGCCTCAGCGACGCGGCCAACCAGGACGAGGCGCTGTTCAATTACGGTTTCCGCTTTTTCACCACGCGTACGCTGTACAAGCCCAACCAGGCGCTGGCCACTCCGCTGGTATGGAAGGGTGCCAGCGGCACGCTGCCGGTGGGCGTGACGCAGGCAGTCGCGGTGACCCTTCCGCGCGGGCACTACGCGGACCTGAAGGCCAGCATGGACATTCCGGCGACGCTGATCGCGCCGTTCAAGCAGGGTCAGCGCATCGGCACGCTCAGCGTCAGTCTGGATGGCAAGGTGCTGGCGCAGGCGCCGCTGGTGGCCTTGAAAGCGGTACCCGAGGCCGGTTTCTTCGGTCGCACCTGGGACAGCTTGCGGCTGTGGTGGGCGGGCGACAAGGCCAGGCCCGCCGTGCCGGCGTTGCCGCCATCCGCGGCCAAGCCATGAGCCTGCCGCCAGACTGCGCGCTGCTGCCGGGCACGGGTTTCAGCTTTCCCGGCGAGTTCGAGATCGCCGCCATGGGCCGCGCCGGTCTGGGACTGGAGGCGCGCGTGCCCAGCCTGCTGCGCCACGAGGCCGGTCTGCGGGTGATCGATGATTCGCTCGACGTGCGCGTCTCCGGTGGTGGGCGGTATGTGGCCGTGCGCGTGCGTTTCGTGGCTGCCGCGCGCGACGACTACGAGCGCGCGCACGCGGTGCTGCGCGCCGATCCGGACATCCGCTACACGCTATGACGCCCTGCACGCGCGGTGATGACCGGTAGCCATTACAATGATGAATTCGCCGCGGCCGCAGCGGGGCGAATCAGCCCATGAGTGAGCAAATCCTTCTTGTCCGCCGTCTCGGACGCCGTCCCTATGCGCCGGTGTGGCATGCCATGCGCGCGTTCACCGATGCACGCGGGCCCGCCAGCACGGACGAACTGTGGGTGTTGCAGCACGAGCCGGTGTTCACCCTCGGCCAGGCTGGGCGCATGGAGCATGTGCTGGCACCGGGCGAGATCCCGGTGATCGCGGTCGAACGCGGCGGCCAGGTGACTTACCACGGCCCCGGACAAATCGTCGCTTATCCGCTGCTGGATCTGCGCCGTCTCGGCATCGGCGTGCGCGAGCTGGTGCAGCGCATCGAGCAAGCCATCATCGATACCCTGGACACCTGGAACATCCATGCCGTGCGCCGCGCCGGCGCGCCCGGGGTGTACGTGGCCGATGCCAAAATCGGCGCGCTGGGCCTGCGCGTGCGCCGCGGCTGCACGTTTCACGGCCTGGCGTTCAACGTCGCCATGGACCTGGAACCGTTCCGGCGCATCAACCCCTGCGGTTATGCCGGCCTGGCGGTGACCCAGGTAGCCGATCTGGGCGGGCCCGGTTCGATCGAAGCGGTCGCGGATGTATTGATCGAGCAACTAGGCCACCAGTTTGGCTTGCGTCCGTGCGCGGCCTCCCCCATCCTGCCCGAGCCGGCCATCGCGCCGGAATCTGTCGAGCCATGAACGAAAAAATCATCCCCGTGCGCGTCGAATCCGGGCTGGTCGAAGGCCAGGCCCTGATCGGCGCGGACAAGATCGCCGCCAACCGTGCCGCGTTCGCGCCCGCGCAGACGCTGCGCAAACCGGCGTGGATCCGCGTGCGCCTGCCGCAAGGCAACGCCGTGCAGCGGCTCAAGTCGCGCCTACGCGCGAGCGCGCTGGTGACGGTGTGCGAGGAAGCCTCGTGCCCCAACATCCACGAATGCTTCAACAAGGGCACGGCCACCTTCATGGTTCTCGGCGAGGTGTGCACGCGACGCTGCTCGTTCTGCGATGTCGCCCACGGCCGCCCGAAGCCGCCGGACGCACAGGAGCCGGCGCGTCTGGCCGCCAGCATCGCCGACATGGGTCTGCGCTACGTGGTGATCACCTCGGTCGATCGCGATGACCTGCCGGATGGCGGCGCCGCGCACTTCGCCGCCTGCATCCGCGCTGCGCGCGCGGCCAGCCCGAGCCTGCAGATCGAGATCCTGACCCCGGATTTCCGTGGCAAGGGGCGCATGCAACGCGCGCTGGCGGCATTGGCCGAGGCGCCGCCGGACGTGTTCAACCACAACCTCGAGACCGTGCCCGATCTGTACCGCGAGGTGCGTCCGGGCGCCGATTACCTGTGGTCGCTGGACCTGCTCAGGCAGTTCAAGGCGCAGCATCCGGACATCCCGACCAAGAGCGGGATCATGCTGGGACTGGGTGAAACCCGCGCGCAGGTGCTCGGCACGCTGGCGGATTTACGCCGGCATGACGTGGACATGGTCACCATTGGCCAGTACCTGCAGCCATCGCCGCACCATCACCCGGTGCTGCGCTACTGGACGCCGGACGAGTTCGACGATTTGCACGAAGCCGGCATGGCGCTGGGCTTCAAACATGTCGCCAGCGGGCCGCTGGTGCGTTCTTCCTATCACGCCGACGCGCAGGCCCATGCCGCCGGCTATCACGAGGCCGACTGACCCATGCCGAGCATCCGGCGCTTGCTGCCCACCCTGCTGAGCCTGAGTTTCACCCTGTTCGCGGCGGTACCGGCCCTGGCCGTCCCCGCGCCCGCCAGCAGCGCTGCACCCATTCCGGCGGCGGTCACGTCCGCGGCATGCAAGTTGCCCGTGCGCGCGCATCAGGGCATGGGCGCATTGCGCCCGCTGCGGCCCAACGCGACGCAGAGCGAGGTCACCCAGCTCACCGCGCGCCTGCTCACGCGCTACTCGTATGAAGCGCTGCCGCTGGATGCCAGCATGGCGCAGCGCGTGTTCAAGGGCTATATCGATGCGCTCGATCCGGACAAGCTGTTCTACACCGCGCAGGATCTGGCCAGCTTCAAGCCGATCGAGAGCCACCTTGACGCTGCCATCTGGAGCGGCGACCTCAGCGGCCCGTTCGCCATGTTCAACGTCTACGAGAAGAGCGTCGCCGCGCGTGTGGCCTACGCCGAGGCGCTGATCAAGAAAGGCGGCTTCGATTTCAACACCCATGCCAGCTACGAAATCGACCGCGAGCACGCCCCCTGGGCCGCCGACACCGCCGCGCTGGATACGATCTGGCGCGAGCGCGTGATGAACGACTGGCTGCGCCTGAAGCTGGCCGGCAAGAACGACGCCGACATCCGCAAGGTGCTGGACAAGCGCTACCAGAACTACCTCGACAGCCTGCGCGAGCTGGACAGCGAGGATGTGTTCTCGATGTTCCTCAACGCCTATGCGATGGCCAACGATCCGCACACCAATTATTTCGGTCCGCGTGCCAGCGAGAACTTCGACATTTCCATGAACCTGTCGCTGGATGGCATCGGCGCCGAATTGGAGCGGCGAGGCGACTACACCACCATCCGCCAGGTTCTGCCCGGCGGTCCGGCTTCGCGTTCACCCCTGCAGGTGGGTGACCGCATTGTCGGTGTCGGGCAGGGCAGCGCGTGCCCGATGGTCGATGTGGTCGGTTGGCGCCTGGACGACGTGGTCGCGCTGATCCGCGGCAAGAAGGACACCACCGTGCGCCTCGAGATCATTCCAGGCGACGCGGGCCCTGATGCCAGGCACGAGATTCTCAGCCTGGTGCGCAAGAAGGTGACCCTGAAGGAACAGGCTGCCAAGAAATCCATCATCACCGTGCACGATCGCGGTCACGCGTATCGCGTTGGCGTGATTTCGCTGCCGGCGTTCTACGAGGACTTCGCCGCGCGCCGCCGCGGCGATCCCGACTACCGCAGCGCCACGCGCGATGTGGCCAAGTTGCTGGTCGAGCTGAAAAAGGACAAGGTCGACGGCGTGGTTATGGACCTGCGCAACAACGGCGGCGGCTCGCTGACCGAGGCCATCGAGCTGTCCGGTCTGTTTGTCGGCAAGGGTCCGATCGTGCAGGTACGCGACAGCAACGGCCAGATCGAGGAGCAGGACAGCAAAGAGACGCGACTGTGGAACGGACCACTGGCGGTGCTGGTCAACCGCGCTTCTGCCTCGGCCTCGGAAATCTTCGCCGCGGCGATGCAGGACTATGGCCGCGCGCTGATCATCGGCGAGAATACCTACGGCAAGGGCACGGTGCAGAACCTGGTCAATCTCGATCGCATGGCCGACCAGCCCAAGGCCAAGCTCGGCGATCTGCACATGACCATCGCCGAGTTCTTTCGCGTCGACGGTGGTTCCACGCAGCTCAAGGGCGTGACCCCGAACATCGTGTTCCCGCAGACCATCAACCCCAAGGATTTCGGCGAGTCCAGCAACCCCAACCCGTTGCCTTGGAGCCAGATCAAGCCGGCCGACTACAAGCCGGTCGCCGATTTGCAGCCGCTGATTCCGACCTTGCTCACGGAACACGATGCGCGCGTGGCCAAGTCTCCCGCGTGGCAGTTGATGCTTGAGGAGCTGGCCGCGGTGCGCAAGCTTCAGGCGGAAAAGACCATCTCGCTGAACTACGCCGTGCGCGAGCGCGAACGCAAGGCGCAGGATGCGCTGCAGGATCAGTTCCGCGCGCGCGATAAGGCCATCGAAGCTGCCGCCAAGGGGCCGGCGCATGCGGGCACGGTCAGTGCACCGGCGCATGCGGCATCGGCTGCGGTTGCCGAGCCTGCGCACGCGGCCAGCGCCCGCGATGATGGCCTGCAGCCCAACGAGCGTCCGCTGCACGTCGATCTGGCGCGCGAGCGCAAGCGCGACATACCCGACACCATGCTGATCGAAGCCGCGCACATCCTCGGTGACGAAATCAATCTGCTGCAGAACAACCCCAAGCTGGCGACCACCGCGCTACCGCCCGGCGGGCATGTCCCGCCTTTGCTGGCCGAGGCGCCGCCGCCGCGCTGACTTGATCGTGCCGCCCGCCGCCGCTCAGCGCGGCGGATCGGCCATCGGCGTGGCACCGATCAGCACCACATCGGCCGCACGCCGCGCGAACAAACCCACGCTGACCACGCCGGGGATCTGGTTGATCTCGCGCTCCAGCCCCACGGGATCGGTGATGCGCAGCCCGTGCACATCCAGAATCCAGTTGCCGTTGTCGGTGGTGGTGCCGTCGCGCCACACCGGCTGACCGCCCAGTTGCACCAGCGCGCGCGCCACCAGGCTGCGCGCCATCGGGATCACCTCGACCGGCAATGGGAAGCGGCCCAGCACCTCGACGCGCTTGCTCGGGTCGATGATGCACACGAAACGCTGCGCAGCCTCGGCGACGATCTTCTCGCGCGTCAGCGCTGCGCCGCCACCCTTGATCAGGCGTCGCCAGGGGTCGCACTCGTCGGCGCCATCCACGTACAGCGGAATCGGACCGACCGCGTTCAGGTCCAGTACCGGGATGCCGGCCGCGCGCAGCAGCGCGCTGGACTGTTCGGAGCTGGATACCGCGCCCTCGATGCGCGCGCGCATGCGCGCCAGCCCTTCGATGAAAAAGCGCACCGTCGAGCCGGTGCCGACGCCGACGACGCTGTCGTCCTGCACTTCCTTGAGCGCGGCCTCGGCGGCGGCGTGCTTGCCTGCGTTGGGATCGGTGGCGGCAGTCGTCATGCGGAGTCCTTCTCGTGGCTGAGGATGATGCGCCATTGCGCGGCGCTGACCGGCAGCACCGACAGGCGGTTGCCGCGGCGGGTGAGGGCGAAATCGCCCAGACGCGCGTCGGCCTTCAAGGTGTCCAGCGCGATGATCTGGTCAAGCTTGCGCACGAAGCGTACGTCCACCAGCCACCAACGCGGCGCATCGCGCGGGCTGTCGGGGTCGTAGTGTGGATTGCGCGGCTGGAACTGGCTGGGATCGGGATAGGCGGCGCTGGCGACCTCGGCCAGCCCGGCCACGCCGGGCACGGCGCAGTTGGAGTGGTAGAACAGCACGCCGTCACCGACGCGCATGCCGTCGCGCATGAAGTTGCGCGCCTGATAATTGCGCACGCCGTCCCAGGGCTCGCTGCCTTTGCGCGCGAGAGCATCGATCGAAAACGTCCCGGGTTCGGATTTCATCAGCCAGTAGTGCATGCCGGATCCTGCGCACAGAGGATGGTTTCGCGATCGGTCAGCACGGCATCGAGGCGCACGTCCCAGGGCTGCGCCTGCAGGGCCGGATGAGCATGGTCGACTTCCTGGAAAGCATAAGCCACGCCGCACAACCACGGACGTGCCGGGCGCCGCACACGCTGCAGCATGGCAAAACTGGCATCGTAAAAGCCGCCGCCGCTGCCGAGCCGCATGCCGCTGCGCGCGAAGGCCAGCAGCGGTACCAGCACGAGGTCGAGGTGTGCGGGTGACAACAGTTCGCTCTCGGCGACATCGGGTTCGGGGATTCCGTAGCGGTTGCCGAGCAGGCTGGCGCCGGTCTGCCAACGCGCGAAGCGCAGGCTGCGCCCACGTCCCAGCACCGGCAGCAGATAGTCGATACCGCGTGCGCGGCACAGCCCCGGTACTTCGTGCAAAGGCAGCTCGCCGCTGCAGGCAAAATAGCCGGCCAGCGTTTGCGTGGATTCCAGGATCGGCAGCAACGCGAGCTGCTGCGCGAGCGCGTTGCCGGCATCCAGGCGTTGGCGCGCGGGTAGCGCGGCACGGCGCGCGCGCATGAGATTGCGCAGGGCCTGGCGCGCGTCGGGATTTTCGGTGGGGATGGAAGGCAAGGGTGCGTTCTCCGCGGTGCCGGTGCCCGCCAGGCGACCTTGATCCCAGGGATCAGGTGGGAGGGCTCAGGCGACCGTTCAGGCTTTCCGCGCGTGGCGGACATGCACATGGGGAAGCCATTTTGCCGACCCGGGGTCGTTCAACAGGAGCAAGGCAAATGCTAATAGCGTGCTGTCGGACACCGCAGGGAACGCGATCCGCATTCTAGCAGCCCGGCCAAACAAAGTCCGGCAGGGTGCTGGCCGTGCCGGCAGGAATTGGGTGTTTTGCCGCGTCGTATTCAGCTATCCGGCAATGCCGCTTCGAGTTTGCGCCGCAGCAATCCGAGGCTGTGGGTCAGCTCGCGCTCGCGCTCGGCGTGGCGCTCGCGCAACTGCACCAACTCGTGCGTCAGGCTCAATGCCGCGAGCACCGCGATGCGATCAAAACCGACGGTGCGCGTCGCGCCGCGCAGCTCGCGCATTTTCAGATCGAGCAAATTGGCCGCGGCGGCAAGGCCGGTGCGTTCTTCCTCGGTGCAGCTGACCAGAAACTCGCGGTCGAGCAGGCGGACGGTGACCGGGACAATGCTCATCGAACGGTCCTCATGCTTCAGGCCTGCGGCGGCTGTTCCAGCGCGCGCAGGCGCTGGATCATGGCTTCGATGCGTGTGCGCGCCGTATCGTTGCGCGCGACCAGATTGGCGCGGTCGTTGGCGAGTTGTTCCTGGCTGTGGCGCAGGCTGCGATTTTCCTCGGCCAGACGCTGTTGTTGCCGCAACGCGCGCTCAACCAGCGCGTGCAGGGATTCCAGTTCGGCGCGGATCGGATCGGCGGGTGGCATGGCGTGACTTTAGCAGGTTGACCGCGGGCGGATGGGACGCTCAGTCGTGCGCGTGCGCGCGCTGGGCGCGATGCTGCTGGATGAACGCCAGGCACGCCGGCCCGGGCATCGGTTGCGCGAGCAGATAGCCCTGTACTTCGTCGCAATCCTTCTCGCGCAGGTATTCGAGCTGCTCGATTGTTTCCACGCCCTCGGCTACCACGTTCAGTCCCAGCGCATGCGCCATCAGCACGATGGTGCCGAGGATGGTTTCGTCATCGACACTGAGGGTGAGTTTGGAGACGAAGGTCTGATCGATCTTGAGGGTATCCAGCGGCAGGCGCTGCAGGTAGGCCAGTGATGAATAGCCGGTACCGAAGTCGTCGATGGCCAGGGTGACGCCGACGTTGTTGATGGCCTCCAGAATGGCGCGCGCGCGTTCCGGATCCTGCATCAGCATGCTCTCGGTCAACTCCAGTTCCAGTAGTTCCGGGGCGATGGCGTGGCGCGCCAGTGTCTCGAACAGGTAATTGCTGATGTCGCCGCGCGCGAGCTGTGCCGCGGACAGGTTGACCGCCATGGTCACGTCCTTGAGCCCGGTTGCGCACCACGTGGCCAGTTCGGCGCAGGCGCGCTCGATCACGAACTCGCCGATGGTGCTGATCAGGCCGATTTCCTCGGCCAGCGGAATGAACAGCGACGGCGGGATGCTGCCGAACTCCTCGCTGTGCCAGCGCAGCAGCGCCTCGACGCCGGTGATGCGATCTTCGGCCAGGCTCAGCTTGGGCTGATAGACCAGGTGCAGTTCCTCGCGTTTGAGCGCGCGTTGCAGCGCCGCGATCAGATCGGCGCGCTGGCGCACCTCGGTGTCCAGCGCCTCGGTGTAGACAGCGAACGTATTGCGGCCGCGTTCCTTGGCGCGGTACATGGCGATATCGGCGTACTTGAGCAGATCGGTGGGCGCCTGGCCGTGCGTCGGATAAAGCGCGATGCCGATCGACAGCGAAATCTGCGCCTCGCGCCCGTCGCCGAGGTCCATCGGTTCGGTGAACATCTCCAGCAGTTTTTGCGCGATATCCTCGGCATCGCTGGTTTGCGCCACGCGCTCCAGCACCACGGTGAACTCGTCGCCGCCGAGACGCGCCACGGTGTCATCGTCGCGCACTCCCGCGCGCAGGCGGCGCCCGGCTGCCTGCAGCGCGCGGTCGCCGACGTTGTGACCGTGGGCATCATTGACGTGCTTGAAGCGGTCCAGATCGACGAACAGCACTGCCACCAGGCGCCCCATCTGACGCGCGCGCAGAATGGCATCGCCGAGACGTTCGGTGAGCAGGGTGCGATTGGGCAGGCCGGTCAACGGATCGTAGTTGGCGAGATAGTGCAATTCCTGCTCGGCGCGGCGGCGCGCGGTGACATCGGTGAGCACGGCGACAAAGTGTGTGCGCTGACCATGGCCATCGCGGATCTCGTTGATCTCGATGCGGCACAGGATGGGCTCGCCATCGCGTTTGCGCTGCCAGAGTTCGCCGTGAAAGTGGCCGCTGCTTTCGAGTTTGGCGCGTACCTGCAGGAATGCCTCGGGTTGGTCCGGGCTGTCGAGCAGGCTGGATGGTCGCCCGAGGATGTCCTGCGCGGTGTATCCGGTCATGCGCGTGAACGCCGGGTTGACCGCAACGAAGTGCATCGTTGCGTCGGTGACCGCGACCGCCTCACCCATCGAACGCACCACCAGATCCGAGATCGAGAGTTCGCGCGCGCGCGCCAGCTCGCTGCTGATGTCGCGCGAGGTGCCGATGACACGCAGCGGGTGGCCATCGGCATCGGATTCACTGATCTTGCCGCGCGCGCGAATCCATATCCATTGACCGTCGGCGCCGCGCAGGCGGTGCTCGGATTCGTAGAACGGCGTGTGCCCGGCGAGATGCTCGGCGAGGTTGTGCTCCAGCTGCGGCAGATCGTCGGGATGCACCGCGTAGCGGCGCCAGTCCTCGATGGTGAGCACGTCCTCGCGCGGCCCGCCCAGCAAGTGCAGATCGCCCATGCGGCTCAGCACGCCGCGCTGCAAATCCAGTTCCCACAACGCATCACCCGAGCCCCATAGCGCCAGCTTCAGGCGCTCCTCGCGCGCGGCACTGTCCAGTCGATAGCGGCGCTCGGTACGGCGCCGGTTCCAGGTCATGCCGATCAGCAGCAGCACGACGCCACCGGCCAGCAATGCATACAGCGCGCGCATGGCCGGGCTGTCCCACCACGGCGGCACGACGCTCAGGGACAGACGCGCGGGCGGCGCGAGCATGGCCCCGGCGCCGGTGCTGGCGGCGACCTCGAAGGTGTAGCGGCCGGCGTCGAGGTCGGCATAGGACACCCCGCGCGTTGGCGCTGGCGCGCTCCAGCGGGTGCTGCGGCCGAGCAAACGGTAGCGGTACAGGCCCGCCGCGGGGTGGCGGTAGTCAAGGCTGGCGAAGCGGATGCGCACCGGTTGGCCCAGCGCCACGCGCAGGCTGCCAGCGCGCGGCGGCACGCGCTCGCCCTCGTCACCAACGCGCAGCGCAGTCAACTGCACGTTGTCGGGCGCGTCGGGCTGCTTGCGCAGCGCGGCGCCGATGGCGAAACCCTCGGGACCACCAAACGCAATGCTGCCGTCATCCATGCGCGCGCAGGTGCCGGCATTGGATTCCATGCCGTTGATACCGTCGCGCTGGCCATAGCGCACGACGCGGCCGCTGGCGGTATCCAGCGCGGCGATGCCGAGATTGGTGCCGATCCACAGCGTGCCATGGGGTTGCTCGACCAGGCAGTAGATCACGTTGTCCGGCAATCCCTGGCGCAAGCCGTAGTGCTGGAAACGCGCCTGTCCACCGCGCACGCCCAGCAGGCGATCAAGGCCGTCGCCCGTGCCGACCCACAGCGTGCCGCCGGCGTCGCGCGCCAGGCTGATCACCTCGTTATTGCTGAGGCTGTCGGCTTGTCCTGGCTGGTGGCGGAACGCCAGCAATCGATCGTGTTGCCACAGCAGCAGGTCACCGTTGGTCGCGATCCATACCCCGCCCTGGTCGGCGGCGGCGAAGCCGAAGGCATGCGGAAACTGCGCATTGCCCGGTGGGGGTGGCAGCCACTGCGGCGCTGCCATTCCGGGGCGCCAGCGTGCCACGCCGCGCACCGCACCAGCCAACCATAATGTGCCGTCGGGCGCCTGCCAGACCGTGTATAGCCACTGCCCTGGCACCGGGTTGCCGGGGTCGCTGGCATAGGCGAGCTGAGTCATGCCGGTGGCCGGATCGAACTGCAGCAGGCCGGCGCTGGTTGCCAGCCAGAGTTTGCCGCTGCGGGGTTCGCGCACGATGCCCTCCACCGCCAGCCCGGACACCGCGGATGCAGTAAGTGGCGGTATTCGCGGTGCGATGCCGGCCAGTGCCGGCAGCAGCAGCGGGGTGTAATCGTTCAGCGTCTGCGAGCGCGCGTCGTACAACATCAGCCCGGCGTGCGAGCCGACCCAAAGCTTGCTGGCGCCGCCGGGCGCCAGGGCGCGGATGAAATTGGCGCGATCCTCGGGATCGTTGCGGTCCGGCACGGTGACCGACTGGAAGCGCGCACCGCGCGGGTCGGTATGCACCACGCCTGCCATGCCGGCGATGGCCCAAAGGGATCCGTCACGGCTGATCAGCAATTGGCGCAACACGCCCGGTGGCAGATCGCCGCGCACGCCGTGGCGCGCGGGCACGCGCTGCACCAGATCCCCGGCAAGGCGCAGCAGGCCGCCGTCATCGGGCGCGATCCACAGCGCGCCACTGGCATCTTCGGCCAGCGCACCCACGCCCGCGGGCGCAGCGCCCACCTCGGGCCACAGCCGCGACCAGCCGTCGGCAGTCTGCGCGAACAGGCCCGCGCGGGTACCCAGCAGCAGTTGACCGCGCGGCGTGCACAGCAGCGCCTGGCCACTGCCGGTGACGTTGTCGGGCAGCGCCAGCGCGGTGACGGCCGGCTGCACCACGTTCACGCGCAGCAAATTGCCATCGGCAAGCGCGTAGGCTGTCGTGGCGCTGCAGGTGCTCAAGGCATGCGCTCCTTCGGCACCTGCGGGTGCCTGCCAGAGAACGTGCAGGCGTGACTGGCGGCCGTCCCACAGGCTCACGCCGGCCGGGCCGGCCATCAACAGGCGCGCGCCTGGCACGGTCAGCAGTGTGGCCCCGGGGCCGGGCGCATGCAGCCCGGCCGGCAGCGGCAACAAGCCATGGCCGGGATCAAACAGCAGCAGTCCGGGTCTGGTCGAATCGGTCAGTGCGCCCGTCGACAACCACAAGCGTCCGTCGCCGGCACCGGCGATACCGGTGATCGCCGCCGCGCTGCTGCCATGGCGGCGGCGCGCAGCATCGAGAAAAGCCAGCAGGTGATGACCGTCGAAGCGATACAACCCGGACGGCGCGGCAATCCAGATGAATCCCTCGGCATCCTGGTAAATGCTGCTGACACCGGATTGCTGCAAGCCGTCGTTGGCGCCGATGCGCTCGAAATAATAGTGGCTGATCGCCACCGTGTGCCGCACCGGTACCGCCGCCTGCGCATGATCCCGCGGCGCCAGCAGCAGGGTACCCAGCCCCAGCGCGAAGGCCAGAGCGTGCAAGGCGCGCGTGAAACCTGCCGACATGACGATCCGATGGACCCCGTTGCGGCGAGTGTAGGCAATCCGCATGCGAGCGGCTAGGCTGATCGCTGCGCCTCGCCATGACACATCCGTACCGCACTGATGGATATTGCCCCGCATGACCACTGCCCCTGACCACCCGGCATTGAGCCAGGCCCTGAACGCCGCGCGCGCGCCCGTAAGCGCCAGCGAGTTGCATGGCAGCATCACCGCGCTGGCCAGCGCGCTGGCGCCGGAGCAAGCCATGCGCGAGCTGGACGCGCAATTGGAGGATGTTGCCGGAAGCGCGGCGGATGCGCTGTGCGACCTGGCACGCGCTTGCATGAGGGACACGCAACGCGCCTTGGGCGATCCCGATCTGAGCTATGTGCCACTGCTGCCGGAGGGTGGGGCGCCACTGCCGGATCAGGCCGTGGCACTGGTGGATTTCTGCCGCGGATTCCTGGAAGGTCTGGGTCTGGCCGGCGTCGGCGCGGGTCAGCGCCTGCCGGCGGAAGTCGACGAGGTGCTGCGTGCATTTGCCGAGCTTGGTTCCGGCCCGGTGATGTTGGACGACGATGCCGGTGATCTGGAAGCACTCACCGAGCTGATCGAGTTCGTGCGCGTCGGCGTGATGCTGGTGCATGCCGAGTTGGGCGTCGACGTGGACCGCGCCGCGACATGAGTGCTCCGCGCTCGATCGGCGTGCGTGAATACGCGCGCCGGCGTCGCGAACTGATGCGCATGGCCGGTGCCGATGCCGCCATCCTGCTGGCCGCCGCGCCGCCGCGCCTGCGCAATGGCGATACCGCGTGGCCGTATCGCCAGGATTCCGATTTCCTGTACCTCAGCGGGTTCGACGAGCCCGCCGCGGTGTTGGCGCTGTTGCCGGGTCGCCAGGCCGGACAGAGCGTGCTGTTCTGCCGCGAGCGCGAGCCGGCGCAGGAACGCTGGGACGGCGCCTGGCGCGGTCCGGAGGGCGCGGTGCGCGAACTGGGCCTGGATGACGCGTTTCCGATCGCCGACATCGACGACATTCTGCCCGGCATGCTCGAAGGCCGCGCGCGCCTGTATTGCCACTTCGGTCGCGAGGCTGCGTTCGACGCGCAGCTGCTGGCCTGGCTGCGGCGCCTGCGCGCCATGCCGGGCGCGGTGCAGGCGCCGCAGGAAATGCTGGCACTGGGCCACCTGCTGCACGAGCTGCGCCTGTTCAAGTCGCCGGCCGAGTTGGGCCTGCTGCGCCATGCGGCCAACCTCGGCATGGAGGCGCACCGTGTCGCGTGGGCGGCGCTGGTGCCTGGCGCGACCGAGTTTGCCATCGAGGCCGATTTCGTGCATGCGCTGCGCCACGCGGGCGCGCAGCCCAGTTATCCGCCGATCGTCGCCGGCGGGCGCAATGCCTGCGTGCTGCACTACGCGCGTAACGACGCGCCGCTGCGCGCGGGTGAGCTGCTGCTGCTGGATGGCGGCGCCGAATGGCAGGGCTATGCCTCGGACATCACCCGCACGCTGCCGGTGAACGGGCATTTCAGTGCGCCGCAACGCGCGCTTTATCAACTGGTGCTGGACGCGCAGCGCGCGGCGCTGGCGCGGATCCGTCCCGGGCAAAGCTGGGAGGCTTTTCATCAGGCCGCGCGCGAGGGCTCATCGCCGGCCTGTGCGCGCTGGGCCTGCTCAAGGGCACGCCTGCGCAGGCGCTGGCCAGCGGCGTCTACCGGCGATATTTTCCGCACAAGACCGGGCATTGGCTGGGGCTGGATGTGCACGACGCCGGTGATTACCGCATCCACGGCGAGCCGCGTCTGCTGGAACCCGGCATGGTGCTCACGGTCGAACCAGGGCTGTATATCGCGCCCGATGAGCGCAACGCCCCGGCGCGTTATCGCGGCATCGGCATCCGCATCGAGGATGATGTCGTGGTCACCGCGCACGGCGCCGAGGTGCTGACCATGGCGTTGCCCAGTGATCCTGATGCGTTGGAGGACGCCCTGGCGTCCGCTGGCAGCCGCACCCATTGACCTCCATGAAAATCCTGTCGAGTCCGATCATGCGCAAGCCCCGTTTCGCCCTGTTGCTGGTTGCCCTGATGCTGTCGATCGCTGGCATTGCCACGCCGCCGCGCGTGCAGGCCGCGCAGCAGCCGCCCATCGCCGACGCCACCTATGGCGCGCACATCATCAACTACGGGCTGTTCGGCCCGGTGCGCGTGTATCAGCCGATGGGCACGCCGCGGCGTGCGCTGATCGCGTTCTCGCGCGCCTCCGGCTGGGGCGTCAACGAGGCGCGCTACGCCACCGGCCTGCAGCAGGCTGGCAGCCTGGTGATCGGTGTCGATCTGCCGCGCTATCTGAAAACGCTGGAAGCGCTCAAGGGCACCTGCAGCTATCCGGCCGGGCATGTCGAGGAGCTGTCGCACTGGATGCAGAAGACGCTCAAGCTGCCGGTCTACCTGCGCCCATTCATCGTCGGCTTCGACGGCGGCGCCGACTTCACCTACGCGCTGGGCGTGCAGGCGCCGGCGGGCACTTTCGCCGGCATGGCCACGCTGGGCTGGGACGGTCGCTTCACCCTGCGCAAACCGCTGTGCAAGGGCGACGCCGGCAACGCCACCGTGGCGCAGGGCAAGGCGTTCGGATTCACCCCGGTGAAACCCCTGCCGCTGCCGTGGCTGGCCGCGGGCAGCCCCGGCGCGCATGAAATCGGTCCGCCCGTGGCCTTCGGGCGCGCGCAGCGCGCACCGGCCGATGGTGCGCTGCTGGCTGCCGAACTCGACGCACTGGTGCGCAAACCGACGCTCAGCGCCGGCGCCTTCGCCGACAAGCTCGACGACCTGCCGCTGACCGAAATCGCGCCGGTCGGCAAGCCGGATGGCCGCGTGGTGATCATGTTCAGCGGTGACGGCGGCTGGGCCGGGCTGGACAAGGGCGTGGCCAAGGTGTTGTCCGCGCATGGCGTGCGCGTGGTCGGGCTGAGTTCGCTGGAATACTTCTGGCACAAGAAGACGCCCACCGAAACCGCGCAGGCGCTGGCACGCATCCTCGCCGCCTATACCGCGCGCTATCCCGATGCGCGCTACACGCTGATGGGTTACTCGTTCGGCGCCGGCGTGGTGCCGGTCGTGTACAACCTGCTGCCAGCGGAACTCAAGCAGCACATCGATGCCGAGGTGCTGGTCTCGCCGGATCCCGAAGGCTGGTTCGACATCCACATTGGCGACTGGTTCGGCACCACGCGGCACGAGTTCAAAGTGCCACTGGATCCGGAGATCGCGCGTACGAAGATCCCCGTCATCTGCCTGTCCGGTCAGAGCGAGGGCCACAAGACGTACTGCGACAGCCTGGCCGAACGTCACATGGCACGGCTGATCACCCTGCCGGGCGGCCACCACTACGAAGGGGATTACGACCGCCTTGGCCAGGTGATCCTGCAGGCGCTGCCGAAGTAGGGCGGGCGGGTCAGGGCAGCAGCATGCGCCGGTAGCCGCCGGCGACCAGCGCGGCGACGTCGGTGAGCAGTGCCGGCACCCACAGGCCGCGCGGATAGGCCAGGTACGCCCCGACCCACTCGGGGCGGAATTTTTCCTTGTAGCGGCGCACGCCCTGGTAGTTGTAGAAGCGGTTGCCGTGGCGGAAGGCCAGCGCGGCCAGGCGCTCGTTGAGCCGCGCGTAGGGCGTGGTGCCGACGTTGGACAGCGGCGCCATGCCCAGGCTGAAGGACGCGTAGCCCTGCTGCTTGGCCCAGTTCAGCGCGTGCGCGAACACCAGGTCCATGGTGCCGCGTGGTGCGTCGGGCAGGTGCCGCATCAGGTCGATGGCGGCGACACCCTGTGCGCCGTAACCGGGCATCAGGCTGGCGAAGGCGATCAGCTCGTCCTCGCGGTACACCAGCGCAAGCGGGCCACGCGCCAGATAGGCCGCGTCGAAGCGGCCCAGTGAATAACCTTTCTCGGCGACGCCCTTGTCGGCCAGCCAGGCATCGGACACGCGCTCCAGAGCGGCCAGCAGCGCACTGTCGTAGGGCGCTTCCGCGAGACGGAATTCGAGCTTCTCGCGCGGCGCGCGGTTGATCGCCTGGCGCAGGTCCTCCCAGCGCTTGCCGCTCATCGAAAAATCCGCCAGCGGGATCAGCGCCAGTTCGCCCAGCTTGAACAGGTCGAAGCCGAGATCGTGGAAGCGCGCCAGATCCGGCTCCAGCACCGCGTAGAACACCGGCGCGCAGCCCATGCTGTCGGCGTAGCGGCGGAAATCGAGAATCGCCTGCGCCTGCGCCGCAGGGTCGCCGCAGGGCGCGCCCAGCGCGATCAGGCGGTGACGCACGCTGCCGTAGGCGATCAGGGTGCGATGCCCGGCACCCCAGAACAGATGCTTGTCGCCCATGAGGTTCAGGTGCGCGAACGCACCGCCGCCGTACTGCGCGTAAAACGCGCGCACCCGTTCCAGTTCCGCGTGATCCGGCAGCGGCAACTTGGGCCGGCGTATCGCGAACGCATGCCAGGCCAGGTACAAGGCCAAACCGAGCAGCGCCGCGCCCAACCCGCGCGCCAGGCGCGAGGCGTGCGCGTAAGCACCGGTGGCGAGCAGATCGAAGCTGTCCTGACCGAGAATATCCGCCACGCCCACGGCGAAGAACGCCGCGACCACCAGCAGCAGGCCGAGCAGCCAGCCCAGGCTGACCGCTGAGGTCATGGCCACCGCGCGCTGGCTGAAGTCCTGGCGGCGCGCGCGCAGCAGCAGCGACACCGCCAGCAGAAACAGCGCCTCGCCCCAGTGCAGGCCCTTGAGCAGCACCAGCAGCGCGGCCAGCCACAACAGCCACTGCACAGCGCGATAGGCCACGCGCAGACGCCCGTCGATGCCGCGCGCCAGGCCCAGCAGCAGCACGCCGATGACGATGCTCAGCCAGTGCGAGCCCTCCAGCACCGGCATGCTGATGAAGCCTGCGGCATGCACGAAGCGCTGGTGCAGGCTGGGCAGCGCCGCCGAGATCAGCAGCAGCACGCCGGCGGCAAAGGTGAGCAAGGCCAGCACGCGGATGCCGAAATTGGCCAGGTAGCCGGCCGGCACCACCAGCAGCTCGATCAACGGATGCGCGGCCATGCGCTCGCGCAGGCGCGTCAGCGCCGGCATGCGCTGCGCCAGCATGCCGGCGCCCAGCCACAGCGCCAGCAGCATCGGCAGCAGGTAATACACCACGCGGAACAGGAACAGCCCGGCGCCCGCCGCGCCCACCGGTACGCCGGCGACGCTCAGTGCCAGCAGCAGCAGACCATCGAACACGCCGAGGCCGCCGGGGATCATGCTCACCAGACCCAGCGTCGCCGCCGCACCGAATGCCGCCAGCAGTTCCAGCGGCGATATCTGCGCGCCGGCCAGGTACAGGCACAGCCACAGCGTGGCCGCGGCCAGCACCCAGTCGATCAGCGACAGCAGCGCCAGGTGCGCGCGCAGCGCCAGCGACGGCACGCCCAGGTCCGCGGGCAGCCAGCCCATCAATTTGCGTCGCCCGGTAAGAACGAAATACAGCGGCAGGTACAGGGCCGCGGCCAGCAGCACCAGTAGCGCCAGCACGCGGCTGGCGTGGTTGGGCGTGGCCGGCAGGTGGCCGCTGGCCAAGGCAATGATGACCAGCACCGACAGGCCCAGCGGCAGCGACAGGATCTGCAATCCCACCAGCGCGGCGCCGTTGCGCAGGGTGATGCCATGGCCTTTCAGCCCGAGCAGGCGCACGCCCGAGCCCACCGCGCCGGAGAGGTTGAGCGTGTTGGCCAGCGCGTTGGCCACGAATGACAGCCGCAGCAGCGGCAGGGTGGCGATGGGAAACTTCAACCAGCGCGCGATGGCCAGGTCGATCAGCCCGGTGTACGCCACCGCTGCCAGCGCGAACGCCGCCACGCCCGCGGCATCCAGCGTGGGAATGCGGATCAACGTGCGCTGCAGGCTGCGCAGATCGAACGCCGACAGCTCGCGCCCGGCCAGCACGAAGGTGACGGCGAGCAGCGCCAGCGGCAGCAGCCAGCGCAGCACGCGCAGCCAGGACGAACGATGCGCGGCGGGCGCGGCGGGATTGGGTTGCATGCGTCGGTGCGGGTTGAGCGGAGCGCTATCCTCGCATCCGGCTCGGCGCTGTGACAGGGGGGCGCATGCCGCGCGCGGAAATCAGTGGTTCGGGCGCCGCGGCGATTGCGCCGGGAATGCTGCCCAGCAGCTTGTCGAGGATGCGCGTCAGGCAGGCGCGTTCATCGGCATCCAGACGCGCCAGCAATTCGCGCTCGTGCGCGCGTGCGCGCGGCGCTACGACGGCGTGAATGGCCCAGCCCTTGGCCGACAGGCGCAGCACCGAGCGTCGCTTGTCGCCGTGGTGCGTGCGCCGCAGCACGCGCCCGCTCGCGATCAGGCGCGCCAGCGCCCGGCTGATCGCAACCTTGTCGGTGGCGGTGCGCGCGGCCAGTTCGCGCGCCGACAGTCCCGCGCCGTCGTAGCGCGCGAGTACGGCGAGCACGCGCCATTCGGTCATGCCCAGGTGGAAGCGTTGCTGGTACTCGCGCGCGATCGCCTGGCTGATCGTATTGCTCAGGATCGACAACCGGTACGGCAGGAAATGCTCCAGTTGCAGCGGGGCGTGATCGGGCATGGTGCGACGCATCCTGCAAATAGTTGCACCTGAAACTATAATTTCACCCTTGATGGCGCAAGTACCTTGTCAGAGGAGATCCGCATGAGCGCGCAAGCCAATGTCGGCATGCAGCCGGTACAGTTCGAAAACCCGATGGGCGTCGACGGCTTCGAGTTCGTCGAGTTCGCGGCCCCCGATGCGGCGCTGTTGCACGCGCTGTTCCCCAGGCTCGGCTTCAGCGCCGTCGCGCGCCATCGGCGCAAGCGCGTGACGCTGTACCGCCAGGGCGATTGCAATTTTCTGGTCAACGAGGAGCCCGGCTCCTTCGCCATGGACTTCGCGCGTCAGCACGGGCCCTGTGCCAGTGGCTTTGCCATCCGCTTCAGCAAGCCCGCCCCTTGGGTGCGGACGCAGGCGCTGGGCCACGGCGGCGAGGCCATCGGCGCGCTCGAGCACACCAAGGCCGTCGACACGCCGGTGATCAAGGGCATCGGCGGCTGCATGCTGTACCTGGTCGACCGCTACGGCGCCAAGGGCAGCTGTTACGAAGCCGAATTCGAATATCTGCCGGGCGTCGAGCGCAATCCCCGGGGTTGTGGCCTGACCTTCATCGACCACCTCACCCACAATCTGCGTTTTGGCCACATGGAGCAGTGGTCGCAGTACTACGAACGCCTGTTCAACTTTCGCGAGATCCGCTATTTCGACATTAAGGGCGCGAAGACCGGGCTGGTGTCCAAGGCGATGACCGCGCCGGACGGCATGGTGCGCATCCCGCTCAACGAGTCGTCCGACCCGAAAAGCCAGATCAACGAATACATCGACGAATACAAGGGCGAAGGCATCCAGCACATCGCCTGCTTCACCGATGACATCTACGCCACGGTCGAGGCCATGCGCGCCGCGGGTGTCGATTTTCTCGACACACCCGACGCCTATTATGAAGTGATCGACCGGCGCATACCCGGGCACCACGAGGATGTGTCGCGCATGGCGCGCAACAAGATCCTGATCGACGCCGATCAGGAAACGCACAAGAAACTGCTGCTGCAGATTTTCACGCAGAACTGCATCGGCCCGATCTTCTTCGAGATCATCCAGCGCAAGGGCAACCTCGGCTTCGGCGAGGGCAATTTCCAGGCGCTGTTCGAGTCGATCGAGCGCGACCAGATGAAGCGCGGCGTCCTGTGAGAGCCGGCCGCGCCGCACGCCGGGCGCAAGCACGATGAGCCACCATCAAGATCTCCGCATGAACGACACCCTCCTTTACCAGTCGGGTTTCGGCAACGAGTTCGCCAGTGAAGCGCTGCCCGGCGCGCTGCCGCAGGGACAGAACTCGCCGCAACAGGTGCCCTATGGCCTGTACGCCGAGCAGTTTTCGGCCACGGCCTTCACCGCGCCGCGGCATTTGAACCGGCGCTCGTGGCTGTACCGCATCCGCCCCGGGGCCATGCACCAGCCCTTCACGCTGCTGCCCGAATCACGCTGGCGCAACCGTTTCGACGAGCAGCCAGCCACCCCCAACCCGCTGCGCTGGGATCCGTTCCCGCTGGCGGCCACGGCGACCGATTTCATCGACGGACTGTTCACCGTGGGCGGCAACGGCGGACCCGCGGCGCAAACCGGCGTGGGCATCCATGTGTACGCCTGCAACCGGCCGATGCACAGTCGCTATGTGTACGACGCCGACGCTGAACTGCTGATCGTGCCGCAGTTGGGACGGCTGCGCGTCGCCACCGAGCTGGGCGTGCTGGAGATCGCCCCGCTGGAAATCGCGCTGATCCCGCGCGGCCTGCGTTTCGCCGTCACGCCGCTGGATGGCGACGCGCGCGGTTACGTGGCCGAAAACTTCGGCGCGCCGATGCGCCTGCCCGAGCTGGGTCCGATCGGCGCGAACGCGCTGGCCAACGCGCGCGACTTCCTTGCACCGGTGGCGGCCTACGAGGACCGCGAGGGCGAGTTCGAGCTGATCGCCAGGTTCCAGGGTCGTCTGTGGCGCGCCGCCATCGACCCCTCGCCGCTTGACGTGGTGGCCTGGCACGGCAATGCCGTGCCGGTGAAATACGACCTGGGGCGCTTCAACACCATCGGCTCGATCAGCTACGACCATCCCGACCCGTCGATCTTCACTGTGCTCACCGCGCCCAGCGATTCGCCGGGCACCGCCAACATGGACTTCGCCATCTTCCCGCCGCGCTGGCTGGTGGCCGAGCATACCTTCCGCCCGCCGTGGTTCCACCGCAACGTGGCCAGCGAGTTCATGGGCCTGATCCAGGGCGAGTACGACGCCAAGGGCGCCGGCGCCGGCGGCTTCAGCCCAGGCGGCGCCAGTCTGCACAACTGCATGAGCGGGCATGGCCCCGATGCCGCCGCGCACGCCAGGGCCGTGGCGCTGGATACCGCGCGGCCACAGCATCTGACCGGGACCATGGCATTCATGTTCGAGACACGCGCGGTCATCCATCCCACCGCGCAGGCGCTGGCGCTGCCCGGGCTGCAAGCCGATTACTGGCGCTGCTGGCAGGGCCTGGCCCGACACTTCGATCCCACGCGCCGCTGAGTGCCCGCCCAGGCATGACGGAGAACGCATGAAGCTTGCATCCCTCAAACAAGGCGGCCGCGACGGTACGCTGATTGTGGTTGCGCGCGACTTGTCGTGCGCGCTGCGTGCCGATGGCATCGCGCCGACCCTGCAAGCGGCGCTGGACGACTGGCAGCGCATCGCGCCGCGCCTCAACGCGCTGGCCGAATCATTGCAGGCCGGCAGCGCCGCACGCAGCTTTGCGCTGGATTTCACCGCATTGGCCGCGCCGCTGCCGCGTGCGTATGAGTTCGTCGACGGCAGCGCCTACCTGCCGCACGTCGAGCGCGTGCGCAAGGCGCGCGGCGCCGAGGTGCCGGCCAGCTTCTACACCGATCCGCTGATGTACCAGGCCACCAGTGCCGGCTTTTACGGTCCGCGCGATCCGGTGCTGGTGGCCAGCGAGGACTGGGGCATCGACATGGAAGCCGAGGTGATCGTGGTCACCGACGACGTGCCGATGGGAGTGACGCAAGCGCAGGCGTCCGCGCACATCCAGCTGGTTGGTCTGGTCAACGATGTCAGCCTGCGCAATCTGATCCCGGCCGAGCTGGCCAAGGGCTTCGGCTTTCTGCAATCCAAGCCACGCTCGGCGCTATCGCCGGTGCTGGTCACGCCCGATGAACTGGGCGCGGCATGGCATGGCGACAAGCTGCACCTGCCGATGCGCACCTGGATCAACGGCCAGTGGTTCGGCGCCGCCGAGTGCGGTGAGGATATGCAATTCAGTTTTGCCCAGCTGATCGCGCACGCGGCGAAAACGCGCCCGCTGGCGGCCGGAACGATCATCGGCTCGGGCACCATCGCCAACCATGACACCGCGCGCGGTGCCTCCTGCCTGGCCGAGCAGCGCACGGTGGAAACACTGCGCGATGGCCGGCCATCGACACCGTTCCTGAAATTCGACGACAGCGTTCGCATCGAGATCACGGACGCGCAGGGGCATAGCCTGTTCGGCGCCATCGAGCAGCGCATCGCACGCGCGTCGGTATCTCCGGGCGGCTGATCGCAGGTATCTGCATCCGGCGGACCGCGCCATTGCGGCGCGGCCCGCCGTCCTCACAGCGGCGATGCATCAAACCGCGATACCCGGCGGCTGCGGCTGCGGCTGCGGCGCGCGCGACGCCGGCGGCGCAGTGTGCGGCGCCGGCACGATGATCACTGCCGTTGGCAGCAGCGGGCTGAACAGCGGCATCGGTCCGATGGCCTGCCCGTAGGCAACCCGAATCAGTCCGCGCGGCATCAGCAGCAAGGGCTGCAGCTGACGCGCCGACAGCATCTGCAGCGGCATCAGCATCTGCCGGTTCATGCTGGTTTCGATGGCCTGCATCTGCGCCATCTGCGCCTGCATGGCGCGCATCTGCTGCAAGGCCCAGCCGGGCATCGCCGCGCCGCCGTTGCTGCGTTCGATCACGATGCTGGCATTGCCCTGCGGACTGCGCCAGCTCCAGGTGTGCACCTGCACCGGGCCTGCGGCCGTGTGTTCAACCCGCACGGTTTCATGCATGGGCACGCTTCTGCCATCGAAATGCACCAGCAGCGGTTGCGCGGCCAGCGCGATGGCGGGGATGCACGCGCCCGCCGCCAGCAACCAGAAATGAGTCTTGCGCATGGGAACCTCCTCGGTGGACATGGGCATGACGCCCGGATCGGCCGGTGGGACCCAGGCGGAGAAGAATTTGTTCCATGGCATGCCGCCGCGATTCATGAATCAGTGAAGTTGTGTCGGCATTCCGCGAATCTGATCCAGATCAAGACCGGCGCGCGGCGGTCGCGGCAGACTGCGGCCATGACTTCGCAAGCCCCCCAGGCACCGCGCTTCGACGCCGAGCTGATCCGGCGCTACGACGTGGCCGGACCGCGCTACACCAGCTACCCGACCGCGCCGCAGTTCCACGCCGGTTT
>JGI20133J14441_1000162_pt1 | contig 64581 bp, 69 predicted proteins | sample RS3BMetagenome_FD_14441 | JGI IMG/M metagenome (IMG submission 14441)
GAATAAAGAGCACTTTTTACAAAGTAACCCTCTCCGGTATATATGTATCTCATTATTGATGGGAAGAATAANTGACCCAGTACAGCTAATACAGCTATCACAGCTGCTGTAATTGAATATGTAAGAACCCAGGGCCATTTTGATGTGATTTCAAGGAATAGAATAAGAAAGACCATAAACAATGCTAAATAAAGTGGTGTATTGAACCAGGGTGTAATTGTTTTATCTAAAAGATAAAAGGGAAATGCAACAGGGAATGAAAATAATATGAATATAACAGTGATCCATAAAATATGGAAGGAGCTTATGTTTCTAAATCTATTATAAAATATCTGAATAAGTAAATAAATTAATATAATTACTTCAACATAAACGAAACCTTGCCACATTGCACCAATTGTACCGAAGCTTATTCCTGAAAGGGCGGCATAGACGGTGGCACGCTTATTTTCATTAAAGAATTTTTTAATTCCATTTGACCATCCCTTTAAACTGAAATAATTGTCCACCCAAACAGATTTGTTAACATTTTTTAATGCCTTCAGGAAGAAATAGAATACCCATATTGCAAAGAATAGAATTACATCATCATATCCGCCCCATGAAGCAACACTTCTCATCATATTTGAGGCGCTTGTTGCTATTAAAAATGCAGAAATTATTCCTACTCTCCTATTGAATGCCTCCTTTCCTAGTAGATACATTGGGATTGCTATAAGGGCACCAAAAATTGCAGTTATCATCACAAGGGAATAACCAAGTGCATTATGCATGTTACCTACGAATGGGAGATAAAGATATGCCATGGCTATTACAGACCACTCAAAGAAAGGTGGTCTTGGATCGGGAAAGCCAACTGGATAATTTAGCATTGGATCCCAAAGAAGTTGATGTCCTGTGGCTACAATATAATCAATTACCCTTTCATGGTAAAATGTATCAGCTCCTCCAGAAATAGCAAAATTGTTTTCAACAGATGGACCAATGGCATAATAAGTTCTCAAAAATAGCCCAAGAAAAACTATTGATATCATTATGATCAATACCGAAAGATCCCTTTTTGTTTCCTGTGTAATACCAGGCTTAAAGCCCATATATGTTTTCACCATCCTCACATATTTGTAATTTATGGTACATTTCTTGTATCCTGAAGACCCTTAACAGGTTTAAAAAGATTAAGGCAATCGTAATAAAAACTTTTCTTAATCTGAGGTGAATACCCTTTTAACGTTAGGTCTTTCCTTGTAAAATATTGTTGATCCGCATTCACAGGACAGATTTGGGGTGTTTATCTCCCCTTCATAAATCTTCCCGCAAACTGCGCATCTAAACCTGGACATTTTCACCCTCCTTTGCCACTTCCTTTCTAATAAATGGAGTATATGCACCACCAGCCATTGTATATCCGCATCTTCTGCAGCTCCATATACCTGTGCCTACCCTTTTTAAGGTCTTATGGCCACATCTTGGGCATATATATGTATCTATCCTCATTTCCATTATCTCTTTCCATTGTTTTTTAGGCGCTACACCATAACGGGGACCAAAACGCGCAACTATACCAAGTTTTTTAGTTCTTTTGCTCATTTTGAATCATCCCCTAATATGAATGTATTTCTTAAATATTTCCCAGATTCTATGGAAACTTTAATTGTGTTCAATATCTCATCCTTTGTAAATGTCCCTTCAAGGCCCTTTTGAATTGCATTTATCTTCCCGTTTTCATCAGTGGTTATTGTGAGCCTTGAATGCGCTATGTTCTCCTCGTCCAGATTTGGATCGAGTACTATTTTATCACCGATTTTAGCAAAGGTGGTAGTGGCTGGATAATGCCTTATTGGCAGGGGAAAATCCTCTCCTTGACCAAATCTGCTTGCTGGCACGGTTGAATTTTTCAGTGCAATTATAGACCCCAGGGCTGAAGCATCAAAGAGATTACCATCGTAATCAAGTACATGTATGTCAACAAAAACTATCCAGACAAGCTCTCCTTCCTTTATTACTAGCCTTTCAAGGTCAATGGCCTTGCTTTCTCTTATTCCGCGATCAACTACCCTAGCTAGCTCTATTGCCTCTTCACCTGGAGGACCTGCCTCAAAGGTGGGAGAAGCAAGCGGGACAAGCTCAGCATTTGTGCTTAAAACACCAGTATTCGGTGTATCTGGGAAGGGTTCACCCGTCTCTATCTTAACACCCACAAGTACTTGGGTGTTTCCCAATTTCACAAGAGCAGATCCATCTGCCCTTGGAATAAAGTTCTTTATAACCTCAATCTTTCTAAAGTCATTTTGACTTCTTCCATCTATCCTTGATCCCTGGGAGAGCAGTTTTTGAATATAATCCCTCTTTATTTCTGAAACAACACTCTCGGTAAATTTACTCATTGTTGCTCATCCTCCTGTGCAAGGTTTATGTATTTTCTTCTTAATGCATCCTTCTGGAGCTCGTAGACCTTTAATGCAGCATCTATTGCCATGTTAAGTCCCATCTCCACCTCATCGAATGTCATATCACCATCCATTTGGAAAAGAACAATTTCTTTAGTTCTGGGTATAATTGCCACTGGTAGATCGGCCTGCCCATAGTTATCCTCTTCTTTGTTAAGATCAAGCACAACAGTATTGTCTACCTTACCAGCTGCACATCCTACAATAAGATCCTTCATTGGTATCCCCGCATCAGCAAGGGCCACAGAAGCTGCAGTAAGACCTGCAATCCTTGTACCTGCATCTGCCTGAAGAACCTCTATGAAAACATCTATTGCAGTCCTCGGAAATTGCTCTAAAAGAACCACAGAACTCAAGGCATTTGAAATTACAAGTGATAATTCTATTGATCTTCTATCCGGTCCTGGCTTCTTTCTCTCATCAACTGAAAATGCGGCCATGTTGTATCTTGCTCTCAGTACTGCTCTGCTCGGATCCTGCATATGTTTTGGATATACCTCCCTGGGTCCATAAACGGCAGCTATGATCTTATTGTTACCCCATTCTATATATGCTGATCCATCTGCCCTTTCTAAAACACCTGCCTCTATCTTTATTGGCCTTAGTTCATTAAAGGATCTTCCATCAATCCTTTTTCCATTTTCATCAATTAATTTTATATCCTTATTAATTCCTCCCATTTTCATCATTCTCCTTTTTATTTTTTGAAAGAAAATCTTTTACCCTATCAGTAAGTCCTATTATGTGAGCTTCTCTTTCTATCAACCTTATTGCACCAACAACCTTCAATATTGAATCAATAGATCCATCTATCCATATAATACCATTCTGCCCTACATATATTTTTGAATTTGTCATATCCTTAAGAATTTTTATCATTGATCCATCCTTGCCAATGATCCTTGGAACCTTTGTAGGCGACACAGTAATTACATGGCCACCCTCAAGTTTCCTTAAACCTGGCTCCTTCATTGTAAGCCATACCTGTTTTACCTCATTCACGCTCATAATCTTTGCAATAATAGTATCACCTACGTTAAGGTATTTTCCTGTGTCACCAAAATCAACCTTCCATGGTGTATCATTTACATGAAGAGGAGCGAGATAAGGCGCATTTATGTCTACTACCCAGTTTGATGGCATTATGTCCACTACCTTGCCTATCACCTTATCACCCTTCTGTGGCTGATACCTTCCTGAAAGAGGTATTATGTTTAAATAACCAGATTTCACAGTTTTTACTCCAAGGTATTCCACATAAGCTTTTCCATTCTCAATGTATATTCCATTGCCAGGTTTATTGCCCATAAGATCTATTTCTTCACCTGGCAAAACAATTTCTCTAATCTTCTCCATATTTTTCACCCTTTCAAAATTTTTGTTTCAATGTTTCCATGAGTCTTTTTATTTAACATATCAAAAAACTCCGCCTGCATACCTGCAGGTATCTCAACTACAGCCCTCCAAGATCCATCATCACCCCATTCATCCTTCACAATAGTCCCCATCTTAACAAGGTCCTGATATATCTTACCATAACCATCTGCACTAACTTTTATTTCAATTTTTGTCTTTTCAATCCTTATTGGGATTATTGCCTTTATTGCCTTAAGTACAATCGGTATTTGCTCTTCAACACTTTTCATAGGATCAATGTGTACCTTTGCCTCCTCTATTGCCTTTTCAATTCTTTGTGGGGGATGCGGTGCATTTGTCTGTGGATTTATTGCGTTTTTTGCAATCTCATTTATTATTTGCCTTTTCTTTTCCTCAAGCATCTTCCTTCTTTGGTCAGTAGTCAGCTGTACCTGGCCCTTTAAGATTATCTGTTTAGCAACCTCATTTATATCAGTTGTTCCAAAAACCTCCTTTAAAACCTCTTCTCCTACCTTGTCCCCCTTCCTTGCATCCTTAAAGACTTCATCTATTACCATATAATCTACTACATTAACCTGCTTTCCAGATTTTAATAAATCTATCAATTTTGGGTCTATAAGAATCTCTAACCTATGACCCTTAGCTTCATATCTGGCAACGATAGAATCCTCAATCCTTACCATATAATATCACTTAGCCTAGTTTTTTAATGTAAGCCTCAGTCTCCTCCTGGGGTAATATCCTGAAATTTGTGCCCCTTGTAATAAGACCTATCTCCACCACCATCGGCTGACTGGGATCCTCACTTACCTGTTTCATTGCCTTTAAAGCTAACATTATTGCATCATCTTTTTGCATATTTTCCTGATATTCCTTTTCAAATATTGCCATTACTGTTTCCCTGCCCCTGCCTATACAAGAGGCCTTGTAACCAGTAAAGGCACCACTTGGTTCAGTCTCAAAAAGGTATATGTCAGTATCATCGATCCCCGCTATTAGGAGTGATGTACCAAAGGGTCTCACACCTCCATACTGTGTATATTGTTGTACATAGTCACTGATCTTTTTTACAAGAGGTTCAACACCAATTTTCTCGCCATAAGTAACCTTCTCCACTTGGGCAGTCACCCTTGCATAATCCACTAATACTCTGGCATCGGCCATTAGACCAGATGATGCGGCACCAATATGCTCATCTACAATGTATATCTTTTCAATACTTTTAGGTTCTATAAGCCTGCTCCTCACCTTTTTATCAATTATTAAGGCAACGCCATCCTTGAACTTGATCCCTATGGTAGTTGATCCCATCTTTACAGCTTCTCTTGCATACTCTACCTGATAAAGTCTACCCTCCGGAGAAAATACAGTTATTGCGCGATCATATGCCATTTGGGCCGGTTGCATAATTTATCACCTCAGTATCTAATTCCTAAACATCTTTTACTTTATAAATCTTTCATTTTTAAAATTTCAATAATTTTTGGAAGGGTACATGTAGTTTTTATACCTACGGGCGAGAATTGTGTCCTTGAGGCAGGGTATCCATTAAATCTAAGCTTATATATCAAATAATCAATTTTAGGCATCTTTCCTCCCATTCTTTTACCAATTTCTTCTGTTGAATAAAAAAATAGAAGATTTTCATAGGGCGCAATTTTTAAAATATTAATTATATGATCCCTTTTCTCAATATTTTCTGGTATTTTATAATTGTTAATTATTTCATGCAAGTTTCCTATCCAAAGTGGGCCTATTTTTCTCCAATAACCCATTTTATTTATTTCCTGAACATATGAAAGTGTATTCATCACCCATTTTTTTCCCTTCCTTACCCTGAAAAATATCCTATAATAATATCCCCAAAGTATGTTAAAAGTGGGATTATACCAAATCCATTTTCTGCTGCTCTATTTGCAATGTAGGATATTAAAATTCTAGTACCTACTTCATGTTTGAGATAATTTGATTCTGGTGTTGAATGGTATAGATAAAAGGTTTTATGTGGATAGGTACCTGCTAAATTGGCAATGTCTGTTGATGTAACACCAATTATTCCATTGTTTTTAATTGATTTTAATGCAGAGTCCAAAAATGGTACAGGACTTCCATATGGATCAATATCAATGTAATCATAATATCCATCTGGAAATTGTCTTTCGGCATTGAAATTCGTAATATACGCATTTGAATTATTAATATCCCTATTTTTAAATATGTATTTTAAAGCCTCCTTGTTCCTTTCATTTATTGTTACATTAAGATTACACTCTTTTTCTATCCTGAATCCCCTTATCCCTGATCCCCCTAGAAGATCAAGGGCATTTTTTCCATTTTTTAGATAATTTTTAATAATGAAGATTGTCAAATCTCTGGATATTACTTGTGATTTTGAATAGTAGGCAGTTGATTTTTTACCTGGGCCCTTATCAAAAATTACAGGTAACTCAGCCTCCACTAATCCCTCCTTCACCCTCATAATCAGCTTCACCCTATACTCAGATTTGTTCGCCCTTAATAATTCCAACGATCTTGTATGGAAGTATTGTCCTATTTACTGGAGTTACCTCTAGAATCCTTACATCATCCATTCTCCTGATATCCTGAAGAAGGGGATTCCTTGATTTTTTATTTAATGTCATAATAATATTTTTTTCCATCTCTAGTATTTCCTTAATCTTTTCTGTGAGTTTTTTTGATTCAAGCTCCATTTTTCCTATCTCATCTATAATTATTATATCTTTTTGTTTAGCATTTTCCAGAGCCCTTACCCCCAAATCATCAAGCACACTCGTGTCTATGCCATATTTACTTACTCTACTTCTTGATTGTATATATTTTGAAGCAAAAACCTTTTTTTCCTTTGTTGACCAATCCATTATTGTAAATCCTACCCTAGTTTTATTTTCAAGTATTTCCTCAGTAATTATTCCGCCAACTGTATATTCCTTTTCTAGAATTTCAACTGTCTTTATAAGTGTGGTTGTTTTACCAACTCCTGGCAATCCACTAATACCTATTTTTACATACATCCTATTTCACTCTTATCTCGCCTATATACATTAGGGGATATTTCATTTCTTCAATATATTTTAGATAACAGACAGCCTCAGTGTTATTGTATTCAACAACCAATTCTACATCAAGCATATCCCCTGTAAGTGTAAGGTATTTGTAAATGCCTTTTTTCTTTTTTATCCTATCTCTCCTAATTTTAACATTGACACTTTTTACAAATGGCTGTACCTTTATGCTTTCCTCAATGGACTTTTCAAGGACATCAATATTTTCAGCACTAATTGGTGTACCCACAAACTGGTGATAGATGGTCCCAAGCTTTATACCCGCCTCAAATACAGCCCTTTCACTATCATTGCATCTGAAATACTTTTTTGCAGGATCTTGCATTATAAAGGTAATTGATTCCAAAGATATTATTTTTTCTAGATTTTTTAATATTAAAAAATTAAAGCATTTTTTTAAAGTTTTAAATCTCTATGTAATCGTTACACTTTACCTCCCTACCCAGAGATTCTCTCATCACCTGTGACATTTTATTGCATTCTACCTTTTCTATTGTGTTATAATTTATTTTTAAAAATTTCAATATACCCTTTGCAGCCCTGTTTCCATCAGCCACAGCACTAATAAAGTCCTTTGTTGTATTGGTGGCATCTCCACCTGCAAAAAGCCCTGAAATAGAGGTCATTCCATCATCATTAACTACTATTTCATTCCCCTTCATCTTTAGATTTTTTGATAATTCTAAGGGTAAGAATGAAAGATCAGGACTTTGACCTGTTGCCTCAATTATTGTATCAACCTCTATGAAAAATTCTATGTCTTTAATTGGAACTGGTTTAAGTCTTCCTCCTCCCTTTTCACCCACCATCTCATTCTTCCAATACCTTATACCTTTAATCATATTGTTAGAATCCTTTACATATTCTATAGGTGTAATTTTCCATAGAAATTCAACCCCTTCCTCCTCTGTTTCTTCCATCTCTTCCTCTGCATTCTTACTTGGATAACCTGGCCTATCTTCGGCCCTTCTTCTGTAAAGAACATAAACCTTATCTGCTCCGAGTCTGAGGGCGGTTCTAGCTGAATCCATTGCCGTAAAACCACCGCCAATTATAGCTACCTTTTTACCCATGGGAATCTTTTCTCCAAGGTTTGCCATCCTCAAAAAATCCAATGCATGATAAACATATTTACCATCACTTCCGGGAGTTCCTGTTAAATTACCCTTCATTGTTCCTATTCCTAAAAATACCGCATCATAATTTTTCATCAATTCTTCGAATGAGACATCCCTACCTACCATTGTGTTAAAAAGAAACTTTACACCTGCATTTTTAATGAAGTTATATTCTTTTTCAATTACTTTTGCAGGCAATCTGTATTTGGGTATACCTACATTTAGCATTCCAAGGGGTACAGGAAGCGCCTCATAAACAGTACAGTCTACACCAAACATTGTTAATATATATGCTACTGTTAATCCGGCCGGGCCGGAACCTATTATCGCTACCTTCTTTCCTGTAGGCTCCATTTTTTTTCTATTTAATATACTTTGGTAATCATTAAATTGTTCTGCTACAAATCTTTTAAGATGTCTGATTGCCACGGGATCCGAATATACACAATTATCCTCACAATTATGTGTGCATATGTTTCCACAGATCTCAGGGAATGGAAGATCCCTCATTATTATCTTTAGACTTTTCTCAAATTCCCCTCTTGCTATTGCCTGTACATATCCAGGTATATCGAGTCTGGCAGGGCATCCCTGTATACATAGGCCACAACCCATACACCTGGATGCCTCCCTCATTGCCTCCGCTTTAGAATATCCAATAGTAACATGTTTATAGAAATCCCTTCTTCTCTCATCAGGCGGTATATTTTTAATAGGTACCCTTTTAAAATTTAGTCTGTATATTAAAGTCTCTGGCATGGGATCATTCCTCATGCAGGTAAATATTTTTGAAGATATTAATTTATCCGCCACTCACAGGGGACATTATAGCAATCTCATCTCCATCCTTTAAATTTTCATCATTTTCAACATATTTGTAATTTATTGAAATTACGAGATAATCTCTCTTAAAATCAGTATATTTTTTTTCTAAATAGGAGATCAGATCGCTTAGCCTATAAAAGTCACCTTCTAAGCTTTCCTCCATTTTACCTACTAAATCTCTGTAAAGACCGAAATATTTCACCTTTATTTTCATTTTCTCTCACCCTTTATTGTTCTGTATACTTGACCGTGAATACTTTCTAAAACCATACCCTCAATTCCATAAAGTCTAATCTTTCTTGAAAGCCTGAGTGCATTTTCAAGTCTATCTTTACTTTCTGAATAAAGTATGAAAATTGATTCATTCCTTTCCACCTTGTCACCTATTTTTTTAGATACCCATATTCCAGCCTTTTTTGAAAATGGTGCCCCTAGTAACCTCGCCATCTCTATAATTGCCTTGTTTGATATATATGATATATATCCATCGGTATTTGCTCTAATTTCTTCTACAAATTTTCCAAGTTCAATGTCATCACTTTTTTCTATACCTTTTCCTCCTTGGGCTGATATAATCTCAAGAAGTTTTTCCCTTGCCTTACCACTTGCCAAAATTGATCTTGCCAAATCCTTTCCTTTTCCCTTTTCAGATAAACCACTTTCCTCCAGAAGAATTGATGCAAGTTCAAGGGATTTTACTATTAAACTGTTAGAAGTTTGTTTACCCTCCAATGCCCTTAATGCCTCCTGTGCTTCAAGTGCAGGTCCAACTGCCCTGCCTATAGGCTGGCCACCATAGGTAATAGCACAACTCACATTTATTCCAATTCTCTCTCCTATTCTAATAAATCTTTCCGCCAATTTTCTTGCTTCAAAACCTGTTTTTACCTTTGCCTCATCACCCATTGGAATGTCTATCAAAAGTGTTTCAATGCCTGTGGCCTTTTTCTTTGCTAGAACAGAAGATATCACTTGAGCCTGTGGATCCAGACCCAAAGGCTGCTCTATCCTTATAATTTTATCATCAGCAGGTGCAAGATTTAAAGCTCCACCCCAAACAAGTGTAGCACCAACACTATCTACAACCCTTTTTATTTCCTCCATAGATAAATCCACTCTTGCAAGAACCTCCATTACATCAGCAGTTCCCGCTGCACTACTTATTGCCCTGGAGGAGGTCTTTGGTACCCTTAGACCAGCAGCTGCAAGTATTGGAACAGTTATTAATGCATATTTATTGCCCGGAACACCACCAATACTATGAACATCATAAACCTCATAATCAAATTTGATTGATTCACCAGTGGATACCATGGATTCTATAGTACCTGTAATTTCATCATCATCTAGATCCAAAGTTTGAATGGCGGTAACGTAGCTTGAAAGTTCTATATTAGAAAGATTCTCATTAACTATATCTGTTATTATATCTTTTATTTCATCGGAAGTAAGCTTTTCTCCATAGATCTTTTTCTTAATAGCATTAATAGATTTGAGTGGTGGTGCATTTGATATATCAACCAAATCACCTTTTTTTAATCCTGTTCCTGGTGAGGCTATTGCCTCACCCTTTTTAACAATTTTAGATGAAATGGAGGCAAAAAATATCTTTTTAAAATTCTTTTTCGATACCAATAATCTGAAGCCTGGCTGTATCCCGAGGATTTTTGCATCCTCTTCACTGATCAATATATTCCTAACCCCTAAGACAATATCAAGTTCCTTAATCTCAACATTCATCAAAAAAATTATTATTTCACACTATAAAAATTTAGCCATTAATACATCATCAACATATTCTCCTTCAATCTTGAACTGCTTTTTTCTTATACCCTCTATTTCAAACCCCATTTTTTTATAAAGTTCTATGGCATTTGTATTAGTTGAAAAAACTTCAAGGCATATTTTTTCAATACCCATCTGTTTGGCCCATTCAAATGATGTTTCCATCATCGCCTTTCCAATCCCCCTGTGTCTGAAATCCTTTATAATAGCTATGCCAAGAAAAGCCACATGATTGTTTTTCTTAAAGGATTCTCTTGTAAGGGTAAGAACACCAACCACCTTTTTATTATAAATTGCAACAAGAAAAAGCTCATTCATTTCATCGTTTATTCTCATTTCAAGAAAATCTATATCACCTAAGTACCTTTCACCAAGAAGATAGATACCCTCACTCATTACATCATTAAAACAATCTATTATTCCTTGTGCATCGTCAGGTTTAGCCCTTCTAATCTCTATGATTTTTCCATCTTGAATATTCAACAATCTTGTCAAGAGCATTTACCACCCTCCTTGCAGTAGTAATTACGGGTATGCCCATCTCTTCAAGTTTTCTGGATACATTTTTACTATATTCACCACCAGATATAACAACAACAAGGGTTTTCATCCAATTTTTTGAGAATAAATTATATAAATGATCTATATTCCTATAAATTGGTGCATTTGGTATTACAAAGTAAAGTATGATTATATCAATATTATCTCCATCTTTTAATATTTCTAATGCCTTTTCATACCATTCTGGAGTAGCAGAACCTGTTAAATCAAGTGGATTTGAAATTATACTAAATTCTGGAAGAATATCCCTAAGACTTTTCTTTTGAAATTCATTTAATATGGCCATTTTTAAATTCTTAGATTCCCCAATAGCATCAGCAGTGACCACACAGGGTCCTGCCCCATTAGTAATTAAAAGCACACGACCATCCTTAGGAATTTTTTGAAAGGCTAGGATTTTTAAAATATCCACCATTTCTTCTATGTCATCCACCACAATAATACCAGATTGTTTTGCAGCACCCTCAAAAACAATATAATTTTCTGCAAGGGCCCCTGTATGTGATTTAGCGGCAATTGTACCCTCCATATTTTTTCCAGCCTTCAAAACCACTATTGGCTTTTTTTTCGATATCTCAAATGATTTTTTAAAAAATAACCTACCATTTGAAAAACCTTCTAAATAAGCCGCGATTATCTTTGTTTTATTATCATTATAGAAATAATCAAGTAGATCATTTTCATTAACATCTATTTTGTTGCCTAGTGAAACAAATTTACTAACGCCTACCTTTGATTCCTCCAGAAGCTCTAATAGAGTAACTCCGTACGTTCCAGATTGCGTCATAAAGGAAACGGGACCAGGACCCGGTCTTTTCATCGCCTCTCTCGACTGAAAAAATGTATCAAATTTATCAGTAGATGAAAATACTCCAATACAATTTGGTCCTATTATACGCATTCCACAATTTTTAGCAATTTCAACTACCTTGTCTTCGAGCATTTTCCCATCCTTCCCTATTTCACCAAATCCTCCCGATATGATAATTGATCCCTTTACACCTTTTTTGCAACCCTTAGATATAATTTCAGGGATCTGGTTTGCATTTAGGCTAATCACCATTAAATCAATCTGATCTTCTATCTCCAATAGATCTTTATAGCATTTAATCCCCATAATTTCACTTTCATTTGGATTAACTGGAAATATTTTTACTCCACTTCCCAAAAGGGAATTCATTATTTCGTATCCAATCTTCCCTTTTTTTCCAGATGCGCCTATTACTGCTACTTTAGATGGATTGAAAAAGAAATCCATAAGACAATGATTGTATTTTGATATTTTATATTTTTCCAATATTTTAAAAAAGCTATTAAGTATTTTTAAATAATAATAAAAATAAGAAATATTATTTAGAATTAATTTGTTTCTTTATTCATTACATTTAGCTAAAAAAAAATTTAATTGAAAATTTATATTTTTTATCCTTTTAGAAATCATCAATATGATAAGATTTTTTATTATTAGATTCGGGACTTTTTGCATTTTTTAATTAATATATTTTTTTATCACTTTTTTAATTATTTCATAAAGATCTTTTCCATATGTCAATTCTTAATGCTCATTTATTTGAGTTTGCAAAGGGTTTATCTTTGATCTTTACCAAAGTTTTCGAAAACTATTATTAATGTCGAAACAGGGAAAACATTTATTAATACAATCTTTTTAATCTTAGCACAAAATGTCGGGTGAGTCAGATGAATAAAACAAATCCAGAACTTATCTCCCTGATAATAAATCTAAAGAAAAAGTCAAGGGAGGAAAACGTGAACATCTGGCGAGACATTGCTGAAAGGCTTGAGAGGCCTTTACGTGTCTGGCCTGAAGTAAATGTGAGTAGAATAGAAAGGTATGCAGAGAATTCTGATATAATTCTGGTACCTGGAAAGGTACTTGGATCAGGGATAATAAAGAAAAAGGTAACAGTTTCTGCATTCAGATTTTCTAAAGAAGCAAAGGAAAAAATTGAAAGTGCGGGTGGAAAGGTACTTACCATCGAAGAGTTGATGGCAATAAATCCCAAGGGAAAGGGAGTAAAAATAATAGGGTGAAGGATATGAAAGTAATAGATGCTACTGATCATGTTTTGGGGAGGCTTTCATCTAGAGTGGCTAAAATGCTTCTAGAGGGAGAGGAAATAGTAATTATAAATGCAGAGAAATCGGTTGTTACAGGAAATAAAGAATTTATTTATAGGGATTATCTTCAAAAATGGCAGAGAGGCTCAGTTAGAAAGGGTCCCCATTATCCTAGAATGCCAGATAGGATATTGAGGAGAACAGTCCGTGGAATGTTGCCTTTTAAGACATCACATGGGAGAGAGGCATACAGAAGGTTGAAAGTTTTTATAGGAGTCCCAGAGAACATTGATATTAAAAATGCGGAAAAAATAGAGGATGCCATTTATAAAAAGATAAGGAATAAGGTTACTCTAGCTGATATATCAAGATATTTGGGTGCAAAGTTTTGAGGTGATAAAATGAAGGTAATTGTAGCAAGTGGAAAAAGAAAGACCGCGGTTGCAAGGGCTGTAGCAAGGGAAGGTAATGGAAGAATAAGGATAAATAAAATACCTTTGGAAATATATAAGCCAGAGCTTTTAAGAATGATGATAATGGAACCCATTCTTTTAATAGGGGAAAAGGCAAAACAAGTGGATATTGATGTTAATGTAAAGGGTGGCGGTATTGTGGGTCAGGCTGAGGCAAGTAGAACAGCCATAGCCAGGGCAATAAATCAATTCTTCAATGATTCCTCTATCGAAAAAATTTTTAAAGAATATGATAGAACACTTATTGTAAATGATGTTAGAAGAAAATTGCCAAAGCTACCTATGGGAAGAGGTGCTAGGGCAAAGAGGCAAAAATCATACAGGTGATTTTTATGATTATACCGGTTAGATGTTTTTCGTGCGGCAGGGTAATAGCCACTGATTATATCAAGTTCAGGGAAGAGGTAGAAAAGATAAAGAAAAGTGAAAATAGAAATCCCACATCGGAGGAAATTAACAATATTTTCGATGAGCTCGGTGTAAAGAGATATTGCTGCAGGAGAATGATTGTCTCTCATATAGATCTAATAGACGAAGTAATTAACTTTGATTAAAAGGGACCGTGGGGTAGCTTGGTCCATCCTACCAGCCTGGGGCGCTGGCGACCCGGATTCAAATTCCGGCGGTCCCATCAAATTTATTTTTAAAATAGAGCATTGAAATCATTTTCTTAAAAAAATTCTTTAATGGTACTCTGATATTTTACTATAAACCTTTTCCAATTTTGTTATTAAAATTTCCATTCATTGTATATATTTGTTTGACAAATATCATTTTTTCTATTATTTAAAATGGATCCTCATTTTTTTAAACATTGGAAGGTTAAATGAAAAATTTTTATAGTAGTTGAATAATAAAGAGATTGGAGGTAAGGGAAAAATGACCTCTAAGAAAAAGAAGCAATTTTTTAAAGAAGAGAAGGAGATTATGGAGGAACTTAAGGAATTCAAAAATGAGGACCTTGATATTGACCTTGAAAATGAAGAAAATGAAGAAGATCACTAACCTAGCCAAATATTAAAAATTATAAATTTTTTACGAACAAAAAATTAGGGAATTATCCTCCTCCTGTCTCTAGGAAAAAGTGTTACCTCTCTTATATTTTTTGAATTTGTTAGTATCATTGTAAATCTTTCCAGTCCAATTGCCCAGCCTGCATGTGGAGGCATGCCATATCTGAATGCATCAAGATAAAATTTAAAATCTTCTGGGTTTAAACCTTTTTTAATAATATTTTCTTTAAGGGACGAATAAATATGATTTCTTTGAGCACCAGAGGTAATTTCTCTTTCTCCAAACTGCAAATCAAATGCTCTACCATATCTAGGATCATCCTCACATGGCATAACATAAAAGGCTCTAGCCTCCATAGGCCACCTTGTTATGAAGAAAAAGCCCTTGTATTTTTCACCTATTAAAGTAAGAGCCTCCGAGGAAAAATCCTCTCCAAATTTCATTTCAATACCTTTTGAATTAACATAATCAAGAAGTTCATCATATTTTACCCTTGGGAAAGGTCTTTCAGGAAGATTTATCTCTACATTTAAAATTTTTAATTCCCTTACATTATCCTTTTTAATTTTTTCTATTGCATTATATATTACCTTTTCAAGCATGTTCATTGCATCATCATCTGTAGAAAAGCTCATTTCAATATCTATAGAAACAAATTCATTTAGATGCCTGTTCGTATTGTGTTCCTCAGCCCTAAATGCAGGTGCAATTTCAAAAACCCTTTCAAATCCAGCTGCCATCATAATCTGTTTATATAGTTGAGGACTCTGAACTAAGTATGCATCATTTTCAAAATATTTTACCTTAAAAAGATTTGTTCCCCCTTCTGTTGCAGTGGCAATAATTTTAGGTGTATGTATCTCAATGAATCCTTCATTCTCTAGTGTTTCCCTTATACCTTTAGAAATTGAAGACTCTATTCTAAAAAGTGAAAAAACCTCAGGCTTTCTAAGGTCTATGAACCTATTATTAAGTCTTGTTTCAATATCAACGGATACCTTATCTATAATCCCCATTGGGAGAGGTGTTTCTGCCTCGTTAAGTACATCAATTTTTGTTGGAATTATTTCTAAGCCAAGTTTACTTTGAGTTTTTTTATTTATTTTTCCATTTACACATATTACACTTTCTCTATTCAGGCCATTTATTTTTTTATAATAGTCCTCCCCCATTTCTTTCTTAATTAAAGTTACCTGTGCGATTCCCTCTCTATCCCTTAATATTAGGAATGATATGTTTCCAAGATTTCTAATATCCTGTACCCATCCACATATTGTTACATTGAAACCATCAGGTAGTTCATTAAGCTGATTTGTAAAGTGTGTCCTCATCGAAATGTTTATAGTTAACATATTTAATAATTTTTTTATTTTGAAACAATGGAAATTTTAATAAAATATAGTTTCAATAAGATGTTTTGATAAAATATAAAGAGCTGATAAAAAATTTTATTATTAATAGATTAATTTTTTTAGTGATTATGTATTACTATAAATTATGAGGGCAATTTTTCCTGGGAGATTTCAGCCATTTCACAATGGACATCTTTATGCAATTAAAAATATATCTGAAGAAAGTGATCTTTTGATTATTGTTGTTGAAAATGCAGGTGAATCTTTTACATTAGAAAATCCATTTACAGCGGGGGAAAGAATTGAAATGATTCTTGGAAGCTTAAAAATGAAGGAAAATATTCTTATTGTCCCTATTGAAAATATTAAGAATAATGCAGAATGGGTAAACTATCTTAAGATTATGTTGCCCAGGTTTGATATATGCTATTCAAATAACCCTCTTGTAAGGATCCTAATGGAAAATGCAGGTGTAAAAGTAAAAGGCATAGAATTCCTTGAAAGAGATAAATACAGCGGTACAGAGATAAGAAAAAGAATAGCAAAGGGTATAGAGTGGAAAAATTTAGTGCCTGAATTTGTTTATGAATACATTATTAATAAGGGTTTAGATAAAAGAATTATTTCACTTTATGGTGATTAAAATGATATTTTCTTTTATTGGTAAGGGTGGAGTTGGAAAAACAACAATATCTTCAGCATTTGCAATTGAAATGGCATCTAGGGGAAGGGTGGCTTTATTATCCATGGACGAAATTCCAATGACTCACGAAATATTCAAGGAAAAGGAGAAAAATATAGACATATATGAATATAAAGAAATTGATGCTCAAAGGGAATGGAAAGAAAAATATGGTGAAGAGGTATATTCATTAATATCATCTTTTTTTGATCTTGACAGGAGCATCATAGAACATATAGCCAAGGCTCCTGGAATATCAGATGAATTTATGTTGGCCAAACTCCTTGAATTAAAGGATAATTACGATTTTATTGTGTGGGATACAGCCGCATCTTCTTCAACGATGCATCTTTTATTGCTTGAAAAGGATTTTTATGAACATATTAACAGCGATATAAAATTTTATTTTGAAATAAAGGATACATTGTCCAAAATAATGAGAAGAAATGTAAATCCTCTAGAAATTCTTAATAAATGGAAAAAACTTGCGCAAGATGTTTGGGATTTACTATCAAAGGAAACATTTTTTTTCATAGTAAAAACAGACGATGATCTCTCATATATTCAAGGCGATATTATAGAAAAGGAATTAAATTCAATGGGTCTTAAAATATATAAACATATACTAAACAGATGGAAAGGTAAGTATGATGCGCCAATTAAAATTCCTGAGTTAACTGGTAATCCAAGGGAGATAGTTGAAATGGTAAGACCATTTCTAAGGGAGGTGCATATTTGAAAAACCTATTTCTAAAATTTAATTTATAGAATATAAAGAAAGTCATTGAAATAATAAAAGACGAATTAATAGAAAAGGTACATTAATTAAAATAAAGTTTTGTGATTTAATTAGCTCAATTAATAAGATCAATTTTAGGAAGAATTTAATTATGAAATTTTTGTAATGCAACACTCACAAAATAAATAAAAAATATAATAAATCATTTTTTAAAAAGGATTTTTACTAGGCTTAGAGAGATAAAAATTTAAGTAACAATTGCATAAATGATAATATGCAGGACCTATCAAAAATGGATAAAGAGATCGCATTTAAAATAAAGTTACAAATTGCACTTATATGGAATGCACAAAGGTTAATTGATGTGTATCCAGAAAAGAAGTCCAAGTTTAATGAATACATAGAAGAAAGGAAAAATATTATTAGGGATATACTGAAAATTAATCATGACGAGATATGGGAAGATGGAAAAAAATTATTTGATCTCTGAAAAAGTTAATTATGTTGAGTTTAATTAAATTATAAAGGTGTGAATATGTACAGGTTTGGGATCTCAGGAATACCTTTATCCTCAAAGGGTAGAATGCTCAAGGATGCAATAGAGGATACTTATGAGATGGGATTAAATGCGCTCGAAATACCATTCTTTAAGGTTAACATAGTGGAAATGGAAGCAACGGATGAAGTAGGATTGTTGCCTAGGGAAATTCTTCCCAGCAATAGGGATGAGAGTAAAATAATTGTAGATGTATTTAGGCCAGATGAAAATGGTGATTACAGGCCAATAGGAATAAAAAGCAAAATAGAGGAAAATGATATTCTCAGGGTTTTACAATGGAACCTTGCTAGATCATATGAGGAGCTGAGAGATCTCGGTAAAATGTCAAAGGAGCTGGACCTTGAGCTTACCGTGCATACACCAAATTATATAGATTTATCATCCAATGACGAATTTACAGAGAAATGTCTCAATTATATTTATTGGTCATCAATCATTGCCAATGAATTAGATGCAAAGGGTATAGTTTTCAACTTAGGCATATACAATCCCAAGGATTCCAAAAATGATATGAAAAAAATTATTGATAACATAAAAGGTGCAATGGAAAAGGTTCAGAAGGAAAATCTGAATGTTAATTTCTATATTGAAACCTCAGGAAAAAGGCAGGTAGCAGGATCATTAGATGAGGTGATTCAGGTTTCATCAAAAATAAAGAATGTATTTCCAGTTCTCAACTTTCCAAAAATAGTTGCAAGATCGGGAAAGCCTTTAACATCCCCTAAAGATTTTGAGGATTTGATTGAAAAGGTAAAAAAATTTTATCCAAAGGATATATATATGCAGTATGCAGGTCTAGAATACTCACCTGAAAATGTTATGCGTTTAGCTCCAATCAAAAAGGGAGAAATTAAATTTGAAAATCTTGCAGAGGTACTTTTAGAAAAGGATTATGAAACTACAATAATTTCTGTTTCCCCTCTTCTTGAACACGATGCACAATACATGCGTGTAATTTTGGAAAGGATAATTGAAAAAAAGATAGGAAAGTGAATTAAAATGATATATAAAGAGGCATACAAATTTATATTAAGCCAGGCCGGTGATATTTTAAATAATGTAGACGAATCTTCCGTAAAAAGATCTATTGAAATTATTTTAAATTCAAAGAAAACATTTGTTTATGGTGCTGGAAGAAGTGGTATAATAGGAAAAAGCTTTGCCATGAGACTTGTACAGTTAGGTTTAACAGCATATTTTATTGGCGAAACAATTACACCAATAGTAACGGATCAAGATTCAGTTTTTTTAATATCAAATACTGGTACAACAAAATCTACTTTATTGGTTGCTGAAATATCCAAGAACGTTGGTGCTAAAATTATAGTTTTAACATCAAATGAGAATTCACCACTGGTAAAATATTCAGATGAAAAAATATTATTAAGGGGTATATCACACAATTCACTTGCCCCGCTGGGAACAATTTTTGAGGACTCTTCCTTGATATTGCTTGATTCAATCATTGCCCAGATGATACAAATTCTAAATCAAAGTGAGGAGGATCTCAGGAAAAGGCATGCAATATGGGTGTGATATAATGAAGGTAAATGAGATATTTTATTCAATACAGGGTGAAGGTACATTAATCGGGATTCCTATGGTATTTGTAAGGTTTACTGGTTGTAATCTTAGGTGCGCTTGGTGCGATACAAAATATGCATGGGAAGAGGGTAAAGAGATGTCAATGGAGGAAATAATAGGCGAGATCAGGAAATATAAATCAAATTGGGTATGTCTTACAGGAGGTGAACCTCTTCTTCAAAAGGACATATACAAACTTATCGACCGTCTAATAAATCTTGGTTACAGAGTATTGCTTGAAACAAACGGATCATTAAGTCTGGAGGATCTACCATGTGAAGAACAATTGATTGTAGACATGGACATAAAAACACCATCATCTGGCATGAGTAATTTCATGAATTTAGAAAATCTAGAGCTTCTTGGACCTAAGGATACAATTAAGTTCGTAATTGCGGATGAAAATGATTATAATTTTATGAAGGAGTTTATTAAAAATCATGAAATAAAAGGGGAGGTGATTGCACAGCCTGAAGGTAATAAAAACCTCAAATGGCTAACAGAAAAGGTTTTGGAAGATGGACTAAATATAAGGGTTCTTCCACAGTTACATAAAATAATATGGGGTGATAGACGTGGAGTTTAAATATACAAATGAAGATGGAATTTTTGCCGTAAAACTGGCAAGAAGGGCAGTAAAGGATTATTTTAAAGGGAGGAAAACTGAGTTAATGGAAATACCTGAAAATTTTTTAAAGAATGCAGGTGTTTTTACAACCATTAACAGTTATCCAGAAAAGGAGTTGAGGGGATGTATAGGTTTTCCAGAACCAATAATGCCTCTCTATGAAGCTATAATAAAAAGTGCAATATATGCTGCCACAGAGGATCCAAGGTTTCCTCCAGTTGTAGAGGGTGAACTTGAAAATATTATATTTGAAGTATCCCTATTGACAGTTCCAGAAAGGATTGTTATAGATGATCCTAACAAGTATCCTGAAAAGGTAGAGATAGGCAGGGATGGTTTAATAATAAAATATATGGGTTTCTCAGGATTACTTTTACCTCAGGTTGCAGTTGAATATTCTATGAGTAGCACTGAATTTCTTGACCATACGTGTTTAAAGGCGGGGTTGTCAGCAGGTTGCTGGAAAAGAAGGGGTGTGGAGGTTTATAAATTTCAGGCGGAGATATTCACAGAGCTAGAACCAGAAGGGAAGATAGAAAGAATTAAACTAAGGTGATTTATTAATGGACGTAATTGAGGGTAAGTTTTTTATAGACGGTGAAATAAAAACAGCATCCATTGGTATTGAAAATGGTAAGATTGTTAAAATAGCAAAAAACCTCACAGGAGAAAAGTTTTATAGCATAGAAGAAGGGACAATTTTTCCATCAATGATTGATATTCATGTTCACATGAGGGATCCGGGTTTCACATGGAAAGAAGATTTTGAATCTGGAACATTGAGCGCTCTCCACGGGGGTGTTACATTCATCCTTGATATGCCAAATACAAAACCGCCTGTAGATAGCATAGAAAATTTTAGAACCAAGTTAAAAATTGCATCAAAAAAGAGTTATATAGACTACGGAATAGCATATCTTCTTCAAAAAAAAGAGGAAAAATATGTTCAGAATGAGGTCACTTCTTTCAAGATATATATGAGTGAAACAACAAATATAAAACCTGTTAATTATCTTCTCATTCCAGAGATTGTAAGTGATATTGAAAAAAATATAACTGTACATGCTGAATTACAGGATTGTATAGACAATAATAAGAGGGAATCAAAGGATCTNATTATGCACGATATGTCAAGACCTGAAAGTTGTGAGGTCAGTGCTGTTAGGTACCTGGGNGATATAAGGGGCCCAAAATTTCACATTGCACATGTAAGTTCGCCAGATACTGTTGATCTTTCAAAAATATTNGGTTTTACCACTGAGGTAACACCACATCATTTATTCCTTAACAGGGAGATGGATCTAGGAGCCTTTGGAAAGGTGAATCCTCCATTAAGATCAAGCTTTATTTCCGAAAGGTTGAGGTATTTACTTTCCAATGGCAATATAGATGTAGTTTCAAGCGATCATTCTCCGCATACACTCGAAGAAAAATCAGACTTTGCATCGGCCCCGTCCGGATTGCCTGGCGTTGAAACTTCCCTTCCTCTATTATTTCAAGCCTACAGGGATTCAATATTCTCCCTTGATACAATTGTAAAGGTATCCATGGAAAATCCTGGAAAAATTTTGAAAATTCCTAAGGGGAAGATAGCTCCTGGCTATGATGCTGACCTGATTGTAGTTAAGTTATCCGATTCTAGAAGAATAAGATCCAAGGATCTCCATTATAAATGTGGTTGGACACCCTTTGAAAATCTATGGGGAATATTCCCAAGGAAGGTATTCATAAGAGGAGAACTTGCACTGGATAACTTTGAGGAAACAATAGAACCAGGTTTTGGACTATATTACTCAGGCAATCGTTAATTTTATCTATTCATTGAATTTCATGTATATGGGCAGGCGTGGTGTAGCATGGTAGCACTAGAGCCTTCCAAGCTCTCGACCCGGGTTCAAATCCCGGCGCCTGCATATTTTAAAAAATAAAAAAATTTAAGAAAATTAGGGGAAGGTCATTGTAATTAAAAGTAGGGCTATGGAAAGAACGATCAATGATACCCTGAGGGATACATGGAGATTATTGTTCATAATTGATGTTCCTAATGTGAAAAAGAATAAAAATATGCCTCCAAGGGAATAAAGTATCCTGCCTATCTGATAATAAAGTGAACCCCCTGCTAGACCAAATATTATTCCAATCCATAGTATAAGAAGGAAGATCAAGGAGAAGAAAAGAACTGTCTCTAGGTTGAAAAGAATATCCATTATTCCTCTTCTCTGGTATCCATAGAATTGTTCTTGAGGTACAGCCTTTGGTTGTTCGGTTTGTTGTTCCATCTTGCTGGTGTCTTGTACCTTAGGCATTTTTAATCACGTTATTGTATTAATAAATAGCATTAATAAACTTTTTTATTGACCAAAACAAAAATTTATTACTAAAGTAAACAATATCATATCATATTGGGTGTCAGGATGAATCAAAAGGAGATATACAAAAACCTCAAGGAAAGGATAATCGAGATACTTAACCAGGATGAAAAGAGCATATCATCCATTTCAAAACAACTTGAATTGGAGGGTACAAAAATACATAGACTAACTCTGACAGGTTATCTTATGGCCTTAAGAGATTTGAATATACTTAAGGAGAAGGAGATACAGCCATCAAAAATTTATAGTGTAAATTCTGTTGAAGAAAAGAATATATATGAAATAATTGGTGAATATGTTTCAGAAAAACAGGAATCTGGGGATATGTGTGTTTATATACTCTACCAACTTTTTAAGAGGCCTATATTGAAATGGGAGATAGATAAGTGTGGGGCAGAAAAACCAGAATATGCTGAGAAGGTATATGGCGATGAAAGAAAGATGGCAATGGACATACTTGAATCTATGGGAATATCCATTAGTAAAAATATGCCTGCATATTTACCCAAAAAGGATTATAGTGATGATTTTAAAGAAATTCTTGTTCAGATGGTAATCAATGGATATAATCTTCAAAGATATGTTTCAAACAAGAAAACACAAATGAAAATTGATTCTATTTAATTATACCGTAGCCTATAAGTCTCCACCTATTCTGTATTTTTCTTCCTATTGCCACTCTCTGATTTTTCTCTGCAATTACGGGATATTTGAGATTTATATCTATGGAATCGGACCTGGCGCTTTTAACACTTCCCACAGTCGTTGTTGTACCTACACTCAGCATCAGTGCCTCTCCAGTTCTTATTTTTTCCACCTTCAGTTCCTCGATATGTCCAACAACATAATCCAACAGATGAACATCAATTGTAAGATCTAATGACAACTCAGGCAATGTGCCTGGCATTCCAGCCATCCTTCCTATGAGTCCATCAGCCTTTGTAAGTGATGGATCCAGTCTTGTACCAATTGCAACAAGTCCCCCTGGCTTTACCTCATCCCATCTTCTACCGCCGGAATATAGAGAAACAATATCTGCATAAATGGGTTCCCATGTGGTTTTTCTGTTCTTGGTTACCTGGAAGCCTGGGGAGATCTCTATCTCATCTCCCACCCTAAATTTTCCCTGTATCAGTGATCCTCCAATTACACCACCCTGAAGCTTATCCGGTGGAGTCCCTGGCTTGTTTACATCAAAAGATCTTGCAATATACATTCTTGCTGGTTTTGATGGATCAAAATGTGGTGTTTTAATCACCTTTTCAATTGCCTCAATAAGTACATCAATATTTGTGTCATGGTGGGCACTAACAGGTATTATTGGTGCATTTTCTGCAATTGTTCCCTTTACAAAATCCTTTATCTCTTTATAATTTTCCCTTGCCCTTTCATCTGTCACAAGATCTATTTTGTTCTGAACAATTACTATTTGTTCCACCCCTACAATCTCTAGTGCTTTGAGATGCTCCCTAGTTTGTGGCTGTGGACATTTCTGATTTGCTGCCACAATCAAAAGAGCTCCATTCATTATGGCAGCACCTGAAAGCATTGTGGCCATTAAGGTTTCGTGGCCTGGGGAATCTACAAATGAAACTACCCTTTCAAGTTCGAGTTTTCCAGAACAATTTAAATTTGCGGATGAAACATACCTTTTTTTACCATCCTCTTCACATATGTAAAAGGCAGCATCCGCATAACCAAGTTTTATTGAAACCCCTCTCTTTATCTCTTCACTGTAGGTATCTGTCCAAGTACCAGTAAGTGCCTTTGTAAGCGTAGTCTTTCCATGGTCCACATGACCTACCATTCCGATATTTATTTCGGGTTGCCTTGGCATCTCTGTCATGCTGTTCCTTCATCCTTCTTTTCTTCAAAAATTGGCTTTTCTCCATATTCTACTATAACTGTATTGATTTGTACAATCTCAGAGGTTATTGTATTTCCCCTGAGTATCTTTTTCTTTCTCATTCCCTTCCTTTTTGGATGGAATCCAAAACCAGAAGATAATAAAACAGCTTTTCTTACACCGCCTGGGATACTTGGAGACATTGGAAAACCATCCTTATCTGTACCACCTGTTATCTTAAGTCTATAACCATCAAATCCAATTAAAGATCCCTCAATGGTATCCCCTATTTTTTTTCCAATTAGGGAATCTGCTGGCCTTTCCGAAATTTCCCTTTGGAGGCTCTTTCCTGATTTTGGATCTGACACAACAATTCTGAATGTTGCCATAATCAATAACCACCTTTATTTTTTTCTAATATACCACCCATATATTTTAACATTATGGAAATCATCTATAGGGTGGTTTGATATATTATCCTGTTTTCATAAATTATATTAAATGTTGATCCTGAAATATAATTCTGTGATGATCCCTTTATAATAATAGAGTCACCAGCAGTCAATTTATTTGAATTAACATAATTTTTTAATTCAATTGTAAAATTAATTCCACCTAATGTAATGTTATAAATATTTTTTTGAAAATTATATATATTTACCATTGAGATATTTGTGCCCTTAATAATCTCAATAGAAAATGGTGGTGGAACTGTTCCAGAGGTAATGCTTATAACTGTTTCATTGACATTATGTTCAACATATCCATTTAGATATATGTTTCCTGATTGAATGCCAGAAAGTGACTCAAATCCATAATGAAGTACAATTATTGTAAGTATAAATGTTATTGATATTATCAGGATTTCACCAACTATGGGGGAAACCCCCTTCTCTCCCGTCATTAAAAAAATAATAAAAAAATAATATATAAATATTACTAAAATCTTCTGAAAAATCTAAAAATTTTAATACAATATTTTTAATCATATCCATCTAGCAATTGCTATTTTTATATAAAAATAATAGGAAGATATAATCATTATAAAGTATAACTTCATATCAGGGATCCATAATTGGCTTTATAGAAATCCTATCTATGGATCCTATATCCGCTTTCCATTTTTAGACTTTATCATTACTTTACTTGATGTTCTTTTAGCCCTTTATTGGGCAGGGTAATGGGTTTAAGTTCAAGCATTATAAAAATATTATTTAAAAATAAATATAATTATCTCTATTTATATTAAAAAATTATAAGTAAAATTAATAAAAAATGCATTAATTAAAAGAAGTTTGTTAATTCAATCAGATGAATAAGATTAATTCAAGAAAAGAAATAATAACGAAATTTTATAATATTCATATAGTAATTAAAGGAGAATAAAAATTTTTTTAAAAAGAAATCTAATTGGCTCCATAATGGAAAAATTTTAATTAAAGACGTATAATTAACATAATATGCATTTATTTAGGAAAAAGGAAGAAAAAAAGGTAGCCGATAACTATGCAAAACAAATTGAGGAGGTCCTAAAGGCCTCACATTTACTTCCCGATGCAAAAAATTATTTAATTAATCTGGACTATGAATCCCTGGATAACCTTGCCAAGAAATTAATGGAAATAAGCAACAATGAAAAACAAATAAAAAAAGAAAATGAAAGGATGTTATACCAGGGACTTTTATTTCCCGAGGATAGATTCCTATTTATTACACTTTCTGAAAAAATTGATAAGGTAATGAATAAGATTAATCAATCTGTAAGGGCTATAACAGAAAGAAAAATACCATTACCTGGTATTAATTTTTTAAGGGATTCAGGATTCAATGAATTTTTAGATTTAACTATAAAATCTGTTGAAAAACTTGATCTTGCCATTAAGGAATTATTCGTTGGAGAAAATGATGTAATATCCATATGCAATGAAATAGAAAATCTTGAAGGTAAAATAGATGAAATTAAATTAAAAATATTGAAGGAAATCCATTTACTAGAAAAGGACCTCGATGTATTTACAATATTACAGATTGAAAATATTGTTCATAGAATAGATGAGATTAGCGATGAGGCTGAGGATTCATCAGATATCATAATATTGGTGAAATCATTATCATTACCATAACCATAAAGGCTGAGAAAAGTGGAGTAATTGCCCAGGAAAGTATTAACTGATTTACCCTTTTAAGATTTATTTCAACATATCCCTTGGAAACTCCAGTTCCTATAATTGATCCCATTACCCCCTGTGTAATAGATACGGGCATATGCAACTGTGTAAAGATCTCTACCACAATAGATGATGATATTTGAGAAACAACTGCCCTTTCTCTATTAAAACGTACTATAGATCTTTTTACATTATAGTAAGTAAAAGTATTTAAAAAAAAGGTACCAAAAAATATTCCAAGAATTATTGCAATGAAGTTATATGTATTTGGATCAATGGCGTATAGAAATCCTAATGTATTTGCTCCAAATGTATAAGAAAGAAATGCGCTGGAAGACATTAAAAATATCATTGTTACCCTAGATCCAATTGATTTTTTTCTTCTTTTTGAAATTTTATTGTATATAATATAACCTAATATTATTGACATTGCAAAAGAGAGTATCCATGATATGAAAATAAATATGGTAGATAATTTGAGGGATCTTGAATATAAAGAAAAGCCTATAATTGCCCCTGTAAATACCATTCCGGCTGATAATGGATAGGACAACAAAGTAAATATGAAGAATATTATTAAAGAGGATAAAAAAATATAAAATGGTATTATTTCTACTCCAGTTATATAATTAAGTGAAAGGAGCATTTTATTCCCTTCTAAAATAAAACCAATTAGTATAAATAGAAATACAAATAATGTAGAATAATTTCTGCCCATTATACCCGAGGATCTCAAAGGCCCAAGAATCAATGTACTATTATTCCCTGAAATTATCGAAGAAAGTAAAAATACAATCAAAAATAGTATTATTATTGACAAATAGATTCCCCACTAATTTAAAGGAAATCCTCTAGTGTACCCTTCTTCTTTTTCTTATTCTCCTCAAACAATGTCGTTTGCCTCTTTCCCGTAATCAATGCATTCTGATCTAGTTCAAAGACCTCTGTAATTCTCGAAAGTGTTTCTGCAAGTCTTCTTGCGTAATACTCATAGTCAGGCTTTTTTGTAAATGGTCTACCGCTTACGTAAGGCTCTACCTCCTGAGGACTTTTTCTATCATTTACCACAATCCATGAAACCTTCATTCCAGGAACAAATTCATATCCCATTTCTTGCAACTTTCTTGCAGCCTGAACATTTGGCATAGAATCTGGATTTTTATACTGTTTTATATCCCTTACACTCCTTGATATTACAAGTTTTTCAATGGGTATTTGTCCCTTCTTTACCTGATCTATTATTTCCTTTGATCTCCTCTTTGCCTCGTCAAGTTTTCCGTCAAGTATAAGCTGAAATATCTCCATAAGTATTTCACTCTGAAGGTCAAAACTATCTGTCCTTCTTGTTTCATAACCCCTTACCACAATCTGGCCCCTCTCTTCTGGTGGGAAAACTACTCTCCCCACATACCTCTTCTTTGCACCATGTGAAAAGAATGGCTCTAAAACTTGCTCAAACTCAAAAATTAGGTTCTCTTTTTTAGATATTTCTTCAGCAATTTGCATACCAAATTTAACAGTATCCTCAAGGTTTTGTTTTGGTGATATGAAAAATACACTGTCAGTATCGCCATAAACTACCTTTATGCCCCTCTCAGTGAGATCATTGATTACACTTTTAACCGTTTCCCTCCCAAATGCAGTAATGCTTGATCCAATCTCTTTGTTTGTGAATCTGTAAAATGATGATGCAAAAACACCATAGAATGAATTCATGAGTATTTTTATTGCCTGTTGCAGTCCATCATAATATCTTCTCGTCTCTCCAGTGGAGTTTTTCATTTTTTCCTTTATCTCATCCCTCTGAATCATTAGGTCCTTCAATATTTTAGGAACTAGACCCTCTTTTACATTTTTTGAAAGAAACCTGGCACCGGATGGACTTACAATTGTACCATCTTTGCTAAGGGTTGTGAAACAAATATTATATTTTATTATTATTGAAGGATACATGGATTTAAAATCCAAGACGCATACCCAATGATATAATCCAGGTTCAATTGTATGTACATAACCACCCTCTATTCTTTCCTCCTCTTCCTCCTGAGACATCATCAATGGAACACCTATACCATTTCTATCAGCCTCTCTAATTAATATTGAATCTATTAATGTTGAAGCACCTGAATTCATAACATCATCAAGGGGAAGTTTTGATACCGATGAAAGATCCTGGTATTTTCTCAGAACCTCAATCTTCATTAATATTTTTAATGCAAGTACTGCATCGTTTATACAGTATTGTATAACCTTTTCCCTGTCATTGTTCCATTCTTCATCCATCCTTGACCTATCAACATCAAATTTTTCTTCACCAAGTAATTCTTTTGCCACAGCATTAAGTGTTTCCTGCTTTGGTTTTATCTCCCTTTTCACATTCCACCATGCATCTGCAACGATCCTACCATGAACCCTCCAAAACTGCCCCATTATTCTTTGCGGCTCTGAACTATCCCTAGCAATGGGAAATCCTATTTTAAGATCCTTTGCAATCTCAATTATATATGGCAGATCATATCCATCGATATTATAACCCGTTATAACATCCGGGTCCTCTCTTTTTATTATTTCTATGAATTTCGTTATAATATCTTTATTATCATTTCCTTCTATGTGTAAAGTCTCTATCTTACCATTTTCATATATCGCTATCCCAATTGTAAGAATTTTCTTTTCTTTTATTGAATTTTCTATATCAAATGAAAGTATCTTTAAATCTGGTATAAACGGATCTACATTTTTAATTGAATTCGCCTCTATAACATAATCTGTAGTATACTTTTTTTCCTTTTTTTCCTCACCTTCAACAAGTATGCATGAACCAAGGTCCAAATCATACACAAACCTATGGTGAAATGGTATATCTGCTGCAAGCACCTGGCATCTTTCTCCAGCAATTTTTCTATAGTTTGGTACCTTCCATGGTGAATAAAGTGTGATCTTTTTACATTTTCTTATTTTTCCAGAGACCCAAAGATCAACATCATCCATCCTGATTATTTCAGGATCCCTTTCCCAAGTACTTATTAAATCTTCAGGGGGTTCAACAACATAAAAGTAAGGCTTAAAATTTCTGTATCTTACGGTGACACTCTTTCCATCATCAGTTTTTCCAAACAATTCCACCACTACATTTTTTTCATCACTTCTATCATAGGAACCTGAGAGTATTCTCATTTTTACCTGCATAATTAAACATTTAAAGAGAGTTAATTAAATTTTCTTTGAGGTAAATTTTATTATTCAATTTATCATTATTATTTTTATGAGGATAGAGATAAACGGCTGGGAAACAAATTTAAGATTTTCAGCATCTCACTTTATACCATTTCATGGTAAATGCCAGAGGCTTCATGGCCATGACTATGGTTTAAAGGTAATTATTGAGGGAGAAATTAATGAAAATTTTATGCTTGTTGATTTCATTGAAATTAAGAAAAATTTGAGGGATTTGTTAGAAAAAATAGACCACCACGTCATTATACCTTCAAAATCAAGGTTTATTGATGTTCAGGAGCTAGAGGCAAGAGTGATAGTTTCATTCGAGGATAAGGAATACATATTTCCTAGCGAGGATGTTTATTTCATGGATATAGAGGTAACTACCGCAGAAGAGATATCAAGGTATATACTCGAAAAATTTTTGCAATCCTTTAGTATACCAAGTAATGTTAAAAAGATATCAATTTGTATTGAAGAAGGACCTGGACAAGGAGCATGTTATGAAAAGGTGTTAAAAGGATGAAGGCTGTTGTTCTTTTATCCGGAGGGCTAGATAGTGCTACGACGCTCGCTATAGCACTTTCCATGGGATATGAGACATATCCAATTACATTTAGGTATGGCCAAAGACATTCAAGGGAATTTGAGAGTGCAAAAAAATTGTGTGAATATTATGGATTGAATCTTAAGGTAATAGATGTTACACTTGATAGAATTGGTGGAAGCGCACTAACTTCAAATCAGGAGATACCAGAAAGGAAGGATGTTTCGGAGATCGGCGCTGAAATACCTGTTACCTATGTACCAGCAAGGAATACAATATTTATCTCCATCGCTCTTTCATATGCTGAGACTATTGGAGCCGAAAAGATATTCATAGGTGTAAATGCACTAGATTATTCAGGTTATCCTGATTGTAGACCTGAATATATAGAAGAATTTAACAGGCTATCAAGGCTTGCAACAAAGGTAGGTGTAGAAGGTAGACCAATTGAAATAGTAGCCCCCTTAATTAATATGAGTAAAGCGGAGATTATTAAGAAAGGTATGGAATTGAAAGTTCCATACCAATTAACATGGTCTTGTTACAGGGGTGGAAATAGGGCATGTGGAAGGTGTGATTCATGCATACTTAGATTAAAGGGTTTTATGGAGGCGGGTGAAAAGGATCCTTTGGATTATGAAACCTATCCTGAGTTTTATCTTAAATATCTGGAGGGGAGTAAATGATACTTGGTCTTTGTTACATCTGCGGTAGGCCTGCAAAACATGTTTGCAAATTATGTGGTAGGCAAGTATGTGATGAACATTATATATCTTCCCTGGGTATTTGTACCACTTGCTATTTAAAGAAGGGGAAGTGACCTCAGTATATCTAGATCTGCAATGTAAAGATCTCTTATATTATTAAGTCCATAGTAGAGCATTGCTAATCTTTCGAGTCCTAAACCCCATGCAAGTACCTTGTCTTTTATTCCTAATGGTATTGTTACCTCTGGTCTGAAAACTCCAGCACCACCAAGCTCTAGCCATTTCCCATCAGTGAACACATGCACTTCAACGCTTGGTTCAGTGTAGGGAAAGTAAGATGGTTTAAATTTAATTTCCTTAAAGCCAAGGGAACTGTAAAATCTATGAAGAGTACCTAAAAGCATAGAAAAATTGCTACTTGGCTCAACCATTACCCCTTCTATTTGGTGGAATTCAGGTAAATGTGTTGGATCCATATTTTCTCTTCTAAATACCCTTCCCACCATAAAAACTCTTATTATTTCTTCATTTCTATGATCATATAAATATTTTATAGAATTAACAGTTGTATGTGTTCTCAATATATTTTTTCTTGCCATTTCCCTATTCCATTCATATCTCCAGCCCCTAGAAATACCACCACCAGATTTATGAATATTTTCCACTGTTTTCGCATAATCTGGTAGATTACTCTCTGAATCCATATAAAAGGTATCCTGCATATCTCTTGCAGGGTGATCCTGTGGTATGTAAAGTGCATCCATGTTCCAGAATGCTGGAACTATATAATCTCCATCAATCTCCTTAAAGCCCATGCTTAGGAATATTCTCCTTACCCTAGAAATGAACTCACTAAGAGGATGTTCCCTCCCCATATCGGGCAATGGAGCAAACATCCTTATGTCATATCTTTTGAGATCCTTCTCTCTCCAGGAACCTGTCTGAATATCCTGTGGAGTTAATTGAGTTATTTCATCCCTTATTTCTAGATCTTTATCCTCTATTGAATTTCCTACGTTCGTCAATGATATTATTCTTTCTACAATATCCCTTTTTTCAATTAATCCCCTTTTTAATAATCTTTTTAATGTTTCCTGATCAGCATTTAAATAATTTTTCAGAGAATTGGTGTTTGTCTCTACAGCATATCTAGCCTTTTCAGGATCCTGAAGGATTATATTACCATTAATAATCTCTATACCATTACCCTTTAGATACGCTATACCAAGAGAAACAACATCCTTACCAATTTCATTTTTTAATTTTTCAATGTTTTCTTTGCCTGATTTCAAAAGTGACTCCAAAAGCCTTTTTTCAGGTAATCCCTGATTTAAACTTTTTTCACCCTCAGGGCTTAGCTTATATTCTGTTCTTAATCTTTCTTCTATTTTGACTGCCCCCTTCATTTTTAGCCATGAAGCAGCATTCATTATCTCTACAATAGACATACCAAGTTTTTTTATTAATATATCAATTGAAGCACTTCCCCCCAGTTCTTTTAGAGTCTTTATTAACAATTTTTCATTCCTGCTCAGTTCCATAACAAAAAAAATGCAACATATTATTTTATTTTTATCTTTCCAGGCATAAAAACCAAAAGGATTAATATCAGCTTATTTTTTCTATTAAAATAACATGAGTTTCAACAAGGTAAAGAAAATGGAACTCCCAAGGATAATATTGGCAGGTCATGGCGTAATAGAGAAAATTGGGGAGGTATTAAATTCAATAGGGCATATTGGGAAGATACTTATTGTAACAGGTCCAAAAACCTATGAAGTGGCAGGAAAAAATGTTGAATCCATTATCTCAAAGAATTATGATGTGGAAACTTTTATAACTGGAGATGCAACCATAGAGAATGTTAATAAGGTCAAAGATAAAACGAAGGAGGAAAAGATAAAACTTCTAATGGGGATTGGTGGAGGTACCAAGATAGATATAGCAAAAAAGGCTGCATATGATCTTTCTATCCCTTTCATATCAATTCCCACATCAGCATCACATGACGGTGTGGCAAGCCCAAGGGCAACAATAAAAGATTCAGGAGGGACAGTTTCATCAGAGGCCTCTGTTCCAATTTCAATAATAGCAGATACTGCCATTATTGTAAAGGCACCATATAGATATCTGATTGCAGGAGCAGCAGATATAATTGCAAATTATACGGCAATAAGGGATTGGGAGCTTGCCTATAAATTAAAAGGTGAAGATTTTTCAAGCTCTGCATATGCAATATCAAAATATACAGCGGAAGAAATGTTAAATTATGCACCTCAATTAAAACCGAATGATGAGGAATCTGTTTGGGTAGTGGTGAAGGCCATAATATCTTCAGGTATGGCTATGAGCCTTGCAGGATCATCTAGACCTGCAAGTGGAAGTGAGCATCTATTTACTCATGCAGTGGAGATGATAGCACCTGGCAGGGCATTACATGGGGAAATTGCAGGTGTAGGAACAATAATTATGAGTTTTCTTCAGGGGCAGGATTGGAAAAGAGTAAGAGAGGCGCTTAGGGTAATGGGGGCACCAACTAAGGCAAAAGAAATAGGTCTTACCCCTGATGAGGCAATTAGGGCTCTTACAATAGCACATACGGTGAGAAATAGATATACAATTCTTGGGGAAAGTGGTATATCCGCCGAGGCTGCAGAAAAGGCATTAAGGGCCACAGAGGTGATTTGATTGGTTTCAATAGCACTTGTAGGAAAAAGAATGGCAAAAAAAGATTTTGTTTTTCAATACCTAGGAAGTATTCAGGATTGCAGGGACTGCCCCCTAAGAAATATATGCTTTCTCCTTTCTCCAGGAAAATATTACAGAATTATAAATGTAAGGGAAAAGGAGCATCAATGTAAAATACACGATTTAAATAAGGTAGTGACTGTTGAGGTAGAGGAAATTCCAGTACCAATTGCAATAGATAAAAAAATGGCAATTGAGGGATCCACAACAGCAATTTTAAACAAGGATTGTGATAATATTTACTGTCCTAACTTCGATTTATGTAACCTTCCTTGGGTTAAGGAAAATATGAAGGTAAAGATAGAAAATGTTGGCGAAAATTTAAAATGTCCTAAAGGAAAGGATTTAGTTAAGGTATATGTGAGGTGGTAAAAATACTTGTTGGAATAGTGGGCAAACCAAATGTAGGGAAATCAACCTTTTTTTCCGCTATTACACAGCATATTGTGGAAATAGCAAACTATCCATTTACGACTATAAAACCTCATCTTGGAACTGCCTTTGTAAGAAAGCCCTGTCCTCACACAATTTTAGGAAAGGCGTGCAATCCTAGAAATTCACTTTGTATGGATGGAATAAGGATGATACCTGTTAATGTAATGGATGTGGCAGGCCTTGTTCCTGATGCGCATAAGGGAAAGGGGTTGGGAAATAAATTTCTTGATGACCTCAGGAATTCCGATGCACTTATACATGTGGTTGATATCTCAGGCACTACTGATAAGGAGGGAAATATAATAGGACCCGGTGCAGGCAATCCAGTTGAGGATATAGAATTTATTGAAAAAGAGATTGCTTACTGGATTTCTGATATAATTTCCAGAAATTGGAAGAAGGTATCACGTAGAATAGATACAGCCAACGAAAGACTCGAATCCATAATATCAGAACAATTGTCAGGGCTGGGAATTGACGAAATGCAAATAATGGAAGCATTGCAAAAGGCATCCTTTGGCCCTGTTGATCAATGGAATGAGAAAGATTTTTTATCAGTATCTTTAGAAATATTGAGAACATCAAAACCAATAGTTATAGCTGCAAATAAGGCAGATATAGCAGATGAAAATATTCTAAATGAGCTTCAGAAGAAATCCAAGTACCCTGTTATTGCTGTATCCGCCGATTATGAACTTGCCCTTATTAAGGCTGCAAAGATGGGTCTTATTTCCTATAGGCCTGGTGATAATACTTTTAAAATAATAAATGAATCAAGATTGAACGAGGCTCAAAAAAAGGCTCTTGATAAAATTTCCTCATTTATGGAAAAAAACAATGGAACTGGTGTACAAAGGGTACTTGAAGAAACTGTATTTGGTCAATTAAAAATGATAGCAGTATACCCTGTGGAGGATGAGACACACTGGACTGATAAGGGTGGGAATATTTTACCAGATGTATTCCTAATGAAAAAAGGATCAAGAGCAATAGATCTTGCATACAAAGTACATACAGATTTGGGGAATAATTTCATAAGGGCCATTGATGCAAAGAAAAAATTGGTTCTTGGAAGGGAATATGAGCTAGAGGATGGGGATGTTATAAAGATAATCTCAAAATAGATACTTATGGAAGCTGTAAAATTTGCATTTTATAATTCTTAGTAAGGAAAATATATTGAGATATTCATTAAACGGGGAGATTAATTTTAGAAAAGATGAATAAACTTAAAGAGAATTTTGCTGTCTATTAATGAACCTTAGGATTACCTCTTCATTAAGGTTCATACCTATAATATTGGTAATTTTCTTAATGTCTTCCTCATCTATTTTTGTTTCAAAAATATAACTATCAAGGCTTTTCAAAATTATTTCATAGTCAATGTTTAGTCTCTGAGATATCATTTTACTTGCCTCTTCCCTATTTTTTCCTTCCCTTAAATTATTTGATTCATAATTAAAAACCTCATTAAATTTTAAAATTCTTTCATCAATATTTTTTTTAAGTGTTATTAACCCGCAGCAAATTATATCCTTGGAAAATTGTATTTTTTTCCCCTCCTCAACGATTGAGAAATATGGTTCCCATATAGATATGGCCTGAACATCACCCCTATAATATGAATTCAAAATTTCTTCAGGAGAAGAGAAATACTTTATTCTTACCTTTTTATCTGAAAACTGCCTTGATATTATATCCATAGTGGATAAAAATGTAGATCCCAAATAATCAATCCTCTCATCCCTATAGATTACACCCGAACCACCTCTCGAACAGGCTGAAATCATTACAACATCATTATCCACCATATGAAAAATTAAACCTGTAATCGCAGGGGCAAATGCAATGTCTATCTTTTCCGTCAAAAGATCCCTCATTTCCTCAAGAGAATTATTATAAATAATAATATGTACACTAAATTCCTTTATTTCTTTTGAAGATAAAAACACTGCAGCATATTCTGATGCCTTCAGTATACCTATCCTGAGGAATTTTTTCTTGTTTAAACCTACAACAATGGTCCTTTTGGTAATCTTCTTTCTAATTATTGTACCCTTATCCTCCATTGATTTAAGTATTTCGGATAAGTATGACTTAGATATGCCTAACCTTTCCCTTAACTCTCTCTGTGTAATCTCTCCTTGAAAAAGTATTTCAATTATTTTATTTTTAATGTCTTCCACAAAAATAAAATAAAGGATAAATATAAAATATTTCCCTCTTTTTGGCTTCGCAGAAATCCTTTAAAAAAATGATTTCTACTAAGTTATCTTTTTTAAAATTTAATTATAAATTCAGACAAATCGTTTATTTATCAAAAATAAAATTTAAATTTTAAAATTTAATGATTAGAGGGATGGATTTTACAATCCTTTACGAATTTATATTCGGATTCATTCTCGGTTTATCAATAGTTGCACCTCCTGGGCCCGTGAATGCAATAATTGCCAATGAAGCCATTAAATCACCATTACACGGTACTGCAGTAGGTGCTGGCGCAATGAGTGCAGATTTACTTTTCTTTTTAATTGTTTATAATATTAAATCCTATGTACCTGTATACATTTCTAATTATATTTATATACTTTCTTCAATAATATTATTCTATCTTGCTTATGGTGTTTTAAAAAGTAAGTCATCTTCAAGAGGGATTAAGGGGAACTATTTTGTTGGATTAACCATGGGAATAACAAATCCATATCAAATAATCTGGTGGTTTACAGTGGGTTTATTTATGGTTAAGAGTTATTCGATAGCTTTAGCATATGGATTTTTTTCTGGAATTTTTATATGGATTATCATTTTTCCATTTTTTGTAAAAAAGTATCTTGAGAAATATTCTATCTATGTGAAGTATTTTTCCTTCTTTACACTTATCATCTTTGGGATAATAATTTTATACAGCGGTATCAGGAGCCTTATATGAAAGATTTATTATCAAAAAATAATATCACCTTAAAAAGGTGGATGAAATGGTGAAAAAAGAGACCACAAAGATTACACCTTGGGAAGTAGAAGGAAAGGTGGACTATGATAAACTTATAAGAAAGTTTGGTACCTCACCCCTTGACCAAGAACTTGTAAAAAGAATTGAGAGAAATGCAGGAGCATCACATTTATTTCTTAGGAGAGGTATATTTTTTTCCCACAGAGACTTAAATCTTGTAATGGATGATTATGAAAATGGTAAGGGCTTTTTCCTTTATACAGGTAGAGGTCCAAGTGGACCTATGCATATTGGACACATAATACCATTCATAATGACAAAATGGTTTCAGGAAAGATTTAAGGTTAATGTTTACATAGAACTTACCGATGATGAAAAATTTTTGAATGATGAAAAGATTACACTTGATTACTCTAGGAAATGGTCTTATGAAAATGCTCTGGACATAATTGCACTTGGCTTTGATCCTGACAAAACATTCATTTTTCAGGACACAGATTATATAAAAAACATCTATCCCATGGCAATTAAAGTGGCGAAAAAGATAAATTTCTCACTTGTTAAGGCAGTGTTTGGGTTCAGGAACGATACTAACATTGGTATGATATTTTATCCTGCTATACAGATAGTTCCCACATTCTTTGAGAAAAAGAGATGTTTAATTCCAGCTGCCATTGATCAGGATCCATACTGGAGAATCCAAAGGGATATTGCGGAAGGCTTCGGCTATTATAAAGCTGCTGCAATTCATAATAGATTTCTACCACCCCTTACGGGTTTAGAGGGAAAAATGAGTGCATCAATTCCTGAAACTGCAATATACCTTCATGACGATGAAAAAACAGTAAGACAAAAAATTATGAAATATGCATTTTCAGGTGGACAGGCAACGGTAGAACTTCATAGAAAACTTGGCGGAAATCCTGATGTTGATGTTTCATTTCAATGGTTAAAATACCTTTTTGAACCTGATGATTCAAAAATAAAGAAAATAGAGGAGGAATATAGGTCGGGGAATTTGCTCACTGGAGAGCTCAAAGAAATACTTATAGAAAAAATAAATCAATTCCTGGAAAAACATAGGTCAGAGAGGGAAAAAGCAAAAGAAAAAATTAATGAATTTACACAAAATGGGATTCTTGCACAGCAGATGAGAAATAATATATTTGAATGAGTGTATGGGGCCGGCCGGATTCGAACCGACGGCCAACGGGTTATGAGCCCGTCGCTCCACCTGGCTAAGCTACGGCCCCTGTTTACCTATAATGTTCCATTCATATTTAAAAATTTACATATGAATGTTTTTAACCTTGCAAAGATTTTCCTAAATATGCGCATATTTCCATATAAATTTAGAGAAAATCAAAAGGATATGTATGATTTTATTAAGAATAATGTTGATTACTATTCTATATGTGTTCAGGCCCCCACAGGCTTTGGCAAGACTCCAATTACACTTTCTTCTATACTGGAAAAAGGTGGTAGAATACTCTGGGTAGTAAGGACAGGAACAGAAACCGACAGACCTGTGGAGGAACTAAAAAGAATATATGAAAAAGGAAAAAGATACCTTGGAATAAGCTTCAGAGGTAAGAGGGACATGTGTCTCTTAATTAAAGAAAAGATTAATGAAACATCCTTGAACTATGAAGAAGTATCATTTTTTTGTGAAAAAAATATTAAAAATTGCATTTATAGAAAAAATCTAGAGAATTTTAATGATATTCCAAAAGAACCTATGATTTATTCAGAAATTCTTAAATTTTCAAAGGAAAATAAAATTTGTCCATATTATTATCAAAGAAAGATTGCACCCTATATGGACCTTATTTCAATCAATTATAATTATATTATAAATGAAAATATGCTTTGGAGCCTTAAAAAAATAATTGATCCTTCAAACACTTACCTTGTAGTAGACGAGGCACATAATCTTCAATTTATAGCCATGAACCTTAACAGCGATTCAATAAGTACAAATTCAATATCAAGAGCTATGGATGAAATAAATATGCTTGAAGATTCAAGGGGTATTTATGAACCCTTAAATAGGCTTAATTTTAATCTCTCAAAGATTTCCTCAAGAAAAAAAGAATTGAAGATAGATTTTTACAAAGTTATTGAAGGTATAAAAGAAGAACATATACAAGATCTAATAGGTGCAGGTAATAAAATAAGATCAATTAGAATGAAGGAAGGAAAAAGACCCTTTTCCTATATATATCACATTGGTAATTTTTTAGATCAATCAGGTTCTCTGGCTGATGAAGACGGTATAGCATTCTTTATAAGAAAAGAGAAAAAGAACATAATCTTTGAAAGATGGGATATGAGATCATCAGAAATCCTTGGGAAGGTTTGGAATAAATTTAAAAGTAATGTTTTCATATCAGGAACACTTGAACCCATTCAGGCATTTACAGATGTAATTGGTTTAGAAAATTACAAACATCTTGAAATTCCACATAACATTAATATTAATAATATTAGATCAATGATATTAAAAGGAGTTTCTACAAGAGGAGAAAAAATTAGTCCTGAAATGAGAAAAAAATACTCCATTGTTTTAAACACATTTTTGGAAAAATTTTCTGATGTCAACGTGGCAGTTTTTTCAGCAAGCTATAGGATCCAACAAACTTTAATAGATTTGATTGACAGGGATTTTTGGTCTAGGTTATTTATAGAAAGAGAGGGCATGGCGGGGGATGAGTCAAGGAAAATACTTGATAAGTTTAAAGAATCAGCATATGGAGATAAGAAGGGAATACTTCTTGCAACAGCATTTGGGAGGTTTGCCGAAGGAGCTGACTTTCCTGGAAAGGAACTTGAAGCCGTTTTATTGGTGGGTATCCCATTTGAAAAAATGAGTATTAAAATAGAAACATATATTGATTATTATTCCAAAAAATTTGGAGAAAACAAAGGAAGATATTATGCATACACAGTACCGGCATTAAGAAGGGCCTCTCAGGCACTGGGCAGAGTAATTAGATCTCATGAGGACAAGGGAATATTTATACTTGCAGATTCTAGATATACAAGAAATGATTATTTTCAACTTTTACCTGACTTTATTAAAAGAACATCAATTAATGTGGAATACGAAGATTTTGAAAAAAAATTGAATGAATTCAGGGAAATATTAATGTGAAAATCTTTTTTTAATTATAACCTGATATAAGAGCCATAAATATGCTGAAAGCACTGCAATGGAGACAATGAATGAAGAAATAACCCAAAAATCTGTTATATTTATTATATTATTAATAAATTGCGATAAATATATACCCTTGTCACCAGTGATTATAAAATATGGGTACCTGGAATAATCATTAATGAACTCACCGAAGGGTATTCCAATCAATGAAATTATTGCGAGAGAAATTGATATCAAATGAGATTTTTTACCCCTGAAATGAATGAATATTAATGAAATTAGAAGAATCCACATTATTAATATTATCGAGATAAAAATTAAAAATAGAGGATAAAGATTATTTTCTGCAGGATTTAATGAAAATGGACCGAATAGAACTGAAGCTATGTATGGGGAATATTTAGTAAGTTCAAATGCATATATAAACCCAAGAAAAGATTCAATAAATATTGATGGTAGTGCAATATAAGAAAGAATATACATCATAGAACCATATTTTTCCTGATTAGTTTTGTAATAAAGATATCCATATATACCCAGGAGTAAGGAAGATACCATTGTAATTGCACCAAAAATTCTATGGAGTGTAAAGGTGGGATAAAGAGGATTTAAGAAGACTGCAAAGAGATTACCTCCAAGCTGATTTATTCCAACAGGATCATTTATAAATGCAAAGATCATATTAAATCCAAGAGGAACCATTATGGTACCAATGCACATTATAATACCAATAAAAAGATGCAATTTATTACTTACCTTACCCCAAGTATACCAGTAAATGCCTATGGAGGGAAGTGCTATGAGTATACCCGCAATTGAAATAGTAATTGGAATGAATAGAATAGTTGTGGCATAGAAGGTGAGTAAAGGCCAAAAACCACCAAGGAATACAGTCAACCAAGTGGCCCAAACCCCTGCAAAAAGATCTGTTATCACCATAAACTTGAATATTGAAATCAGGTTTCTTTTAAGTTCATCATCATTCCTTTTTATCTGTATGTATTCAAGTATTGGTATTATTATGGAGATACCAAGAATCAAATTAACAAGGAAAAGATGGGCAATAGTGGCATAACCTAGCAAAATAAATGCATTGAAAACATTGTTCATTTTTTATACCCCCTGAACCTCATTATATAAATTATAGAAAAAGAACCCAGTACTAATATAGATAATTCCAATGCAATAATTAATATCGAAAAAGTTGGAGTAATGGTATTTGGAGTAATTACTTGCCAATACTGTATCAATCCATAAATTACCCAAGGATGCCTTCCAGCCTCTCTCACTGCCCATCCTGAAGAGGCAGCAATTAATCCTAAAAATGGAGCAATAAAGGATGAATAAACAACAAATTTATCCAGGGAAATCCTGAATATTTTTTTAAATAAAGTTTGCAATTTTTCAGAATAAATAGCAAAATAAAATATAGAAAAAATGAAGAGTATTATCCCCGAAATTACCATAGACCAGTATACATAATATCCCCAAGTGGCAAAGGATTGAGCAGCAAGAACGCTCTGGACTACAGCGTTAGGATCAACGGACCTTGAGGCTAATGCGAGATAATAATCAAATCCTGGAAAGTTATAATTTGGATTACCATAAAGAAGTATACCCATTATTGGATCCCTGCCGCCAGAATTCCCAAGACCCTCAAAGGCTATAAATTTAAGTACATTATATTGATAAACAATACGGCCCATAAAATCTCCAGAAAAAGCCATTAATATAGAGGCTACAGCACCCGTACCATAACTCACTTTGAGAAGTTTGAATCTATAATTCCTTTCACTGATCCTTTTTATATAATCGTATGCTATAAAAGCACTTGCCTCAAATGATGCTATTATTATAGTTGCAAGAACTGTATGTATAAAGGTGGCGAAAAGGTCCGGATTTAAAAGTGGAATCATTGGATTATAAAATATTATTCCTACATTATTTTCTAATGAATATTTTATTAATGCTATTGTACCATTGTTTTGAAGCATAACGTAAAGATTATCCAGTGCTGCTTGATTTACAGAGTTAGGACCCAATGCTGGCATCCATGGAAGTATTTTGCTTACAAGATCACCTGTACCCCAAGGGACATTCATAAAGGAATTTGCTGCAAGTATTAGATATGCAGATATATTTGAAGCAATTAGAAGTACAAGACCTGATAAGAAATGGAACCATGAGGGCTTATTTATATCCCAGGTGAATAGATATATTACAACAAAAACCACCTCCACCATAAATGCAAAAAGTTCTAGTGTAAGTGGTGCAAAAAAGAAAGATCCTATTGCAACAAGCGTGCCTGACCATACCTGTACTAATCCAAATTCAACCAATGTTCCTGTAGCAGCCCCTATGGCAAATGAGATGCCCCATACGGTACTAAGCTTTTTTGCTGCATTAAGATATTCGAGATCCCTCTTCCTAATTCCAAGAAACTCATAGGCCAGCACAAGGTATGGAAGACCCACTGCCATTAAAAGGAAGAAACCATGCACATATATTCCCAGGATGGTCATCGGCTCTGCTGCATTAGCATTAGAAATTAGGTTATTTTCACCAATTGATAATGATGATAAGGATAAAAATGAAAGAAGCACTAAACCCCAAGCCTTCATAAATAAAAAAATGTAAAGGTATTATAAAAATTTAACCACCTGAAAATACTTGCATTAGATCTACATTAATATTATCCTCTATTTCTTTATCTTCTGGAACAGGTTTTCCATCAATAAATGCTATATAGGCATCAGGGTTTAAGCCCAGCACCCTCATTATATCGAAAATTGTTTTTACATTCTCAATTTCAAATACTTTTCTTTCATGATTCAATATTGTTACCCTAATCATATGTTTATAAATTAAGATAATAATAAAAAGATTATCTTTCAGTTGCCTCCATCAGAAAATATGTTGATAAGACTATTATAATTATCATAATTGTTAATGTAATAATATCCCTTTCAATAATTACTAAACTTGAAAGGGCAATTATGAATAAGAATGAAATCAGAATTGAAAATGCAGAATAAATTAATATATTTTTTAAAGAACCTTTACTCACATCAGTTTCCCAAGAAAAGACTATGAATATCAATGTAAGAAATAATATTGGAAAATAAATGGAAAGGGTATATAGGCTGAATGGATCCATTCCAAAGCTGGAGGTAATAACAGAGCCAACTAGGGCTATTGAAGATATGTAAAGAAAAAGAGAATCTCTACTTAATGAATGTAAAATAAAGAAAAAGATTGAGATTGAAAAAATAATAATAACATCAGGGATAATTCTTGGTAGAGAGAAAATAATTTCTAAAACTAGAATTACTGGGATTATTAACCACCTAAAATACCAGGTCTTTTTCAGAATTTCCATGGTTTCAAGGCCTCCATAGATTTTGTTAAGGGCGTATCAACATTCCATTCAATTACATCTGCATATTTTGAAATAATCCTCACCTTTATTCTTCTTTCAAATGAGAGAATTTTTTGAACTGTTTCCATCTTGGATGATTCATAGTATGGCACAATCACCTCCAAATCATATTTTTTAAGAATCAATTCATACACAATGTCATTTATGCTATCATCAAATAAAGAGCTTATTATTATCACTTTGGAATTCGGTGGGAAAAACCTGGTGATTATTTTTTTTCCATATTCTAATGGTATGAAGCTTAAGGATTTTGTTTCAACAGTAAGTAAAGCCTCAACTATCTTTAAATACTGCTTTTTTCCATAACCGGGATAAATCCAATCTATTGTATTCTTCAGTACTATTAGACCAAGTCTATTTCTGGATGAAAGAATCGCATTGGAAATTGTTAAAGCAGCCTTTACAGAATTTTCAACAATTTCTTTATAGTCATAATCGGATTTCTGATATCTCCTTACATCTAAAAGAATAACGGTATTTCCAGACTTTTCTGTTAAAAATTGGTTTACCATTAGTTTATCTGCAAAGGCACTTCTTTTCCAGTTAATCTCCCTTTTGTCATCACCGTAATTAAATTCCCTGATGGAATGAAAATCTGTGCCAGTCCCAATAAACCTTGAGGGTATTTCACCTATAATAGCCCTTGTTTTTCTCGCCCTGATGGTAAATTTTCTTAGGCTTTCCATCTCCGGAAATATCCTTAATATCTCAGAATCCTTTATAGTAAAGGAACCCTTGAAAAGGTATGATGGATCGGAGAATTTTACAATAATCTCAGAATAGTCATATTTTCCAAACTTCTCGAATTTTATGGATTTCTTTATTTCCACTTTTTCTTTATTCTTTAAATAAAAACTCTCCTTAATATCCCTGTTTATTATTGTAACATTTCCCTCAAATCCTTGAGAAATTACCGTTAATGTATATTCTATGTTGCCACCCATTATGGCTATTTTATTATCAAACCTTCTTTCCACACTTATTTTACCATTTTTAAACATTATTGATCCTAAGACAAAAAATAATACGAAGGGTATAGAAAAGAATATTGCCTGAGGAATTCTTAGCATGGCTCCAAGGGATGTAAATATGACAAATATTAAAAACAGAGAAAAACCGTTTTTTGTCAATTTAATATTCCATTCCTTATCCTTCATAAAATCTACCATATTAAATCTGGATCTATTTGATTAGTTTTTAATTTTATTTCTGTTAAAACTTTTAACATATTATATCTTCGGGACAGGTGTTGATGTTAAAATTTTCTCAATAATATCCTCTGGCTTTACACCCCTTATCCATGGCTCTGGCTTCAAAATTAATCTATGTGATAATGCCATATTTGCAACACCCTTCACATCATCCGGTATTACAAAATCCCTGCCATTAGCCAAAGCCATTGCCCTTGAAAGCTTGAAGATTGAAAGTGTCCCCCTAGGACTGGATCCCACCTCCACCTGTTCGTTTTTCCTTGTTCTTGTTACTATTTCAACAATATAGTCTTCAATTGAACTGTCCACATGTATATTCTCTGCCTTTTCCTGCATTTCAAGGAGTTTCTCTTTAGTTATTACATTGTTTACAATTATGTAGTCAGAATTTACCTTTTTTCTGTTTTCAAGCATAGAAATTTCTGCATCTTTACTAGGATATCCCACAGATATCTTAACCAGAAATCTATCCAGCTGTGCCTCAGGAAGAGGATAAGTCCCCTCAAATTCTATAGGATTTTGTGTTGCAATAACTATGAAGGGCATCTCAAGCTTTTTTGTTTCCCCCTCTAGTGTAACTTGATATTCTTGCATTGCCTCTAGCAAAGCGGACTGCGTCTTTGGTGGGGCCCTGTTTATCTCATCTGCTAGTAGAATATTGGTAAATATAGGTCCTGGAAGGAATTTGAAATCCATTTTATCTCTATTGAAAACAAAGGTACCAAGTATATCCATTGGTAAAAGGTCTGGGGTAAACTGTATCCTTTTAAAATCACATCCAAGCGCATTACTAAAGGATCTCGCTATGAGTGTTTTTGCAAGGCCAGGATAGTCCTCAATCAATATATGTCCCTTTGCAATTATTGTAACCATCATCTTTTTTAGAACATCATCTTTGCCTATTACAGCCCTTTTCACTTCACCAATCACTCCCTCTATTAAAACCCTATATTCATCAAGATCCATCTTAACCACCTAGTGCGTCTATTACGGTATTTATTTCTTTTTCAAACTCCTCTTTACTTATAGAGAGCTCTAATGAATTTCTCCTTTTAAGGAATTTAACCAGAACTTCTAAGGCATCTTTCTCCATATCAATCTCTCCTTTTTCAAGTGAATCTATAATCTCACCAATATTTTTTCCTGTTCTATCCCTTATCTCATAGGTTGCTATTCTAAATATCCTTTCTTCAATCAATCTCTGTGCCACAGCATTTCCATTTAAAGCCTCTTCAAATTTCTTGTCAAGCCATTCCTGTTCTCCCTCATAATTCCTTATCAATTCTACATTTTCCTGTTCTTGGAATGATTCGACATAAAATGGATATACAACTATTAAAAGAATAAGCATAAAAATAAATGAAATAAAGAAATAGAGTGTACTCCCACTGAAAAACGAAAATATTGCTAATACAAATATAAGGGGTAGAGCATATTTAAGCGCCACAAATGGAAAATTTTTCATTTTAAATCACCTAGATCTTTTTTAATTTTCTCAAGCGCTTCAATTGCCATTTTTCTGTGGGATTCATTCAATGGGTGTAAGCTATATCTTGCCTCTTCAAAAAGATTAACAATTGTTTCAAAGGGTTTACTTTCTATCTTTATTTTATTGATTGATATATTTTCAAATTCTCTTGGGGTTAAGTAATTTTCTTCAATTATACCATGTTTTTTAAGGGTATTGCTAAGATCATAGTAAACCTTCATTATTGCCCCCCTTATATCATCGCTGAACCTCAGCTCTAATATCATTTTTCCAATGGATTGGTCTAAATCCACCTTCTCATCCTTTTTTATATTTACGGGTATAAATTTAACTCCAATGTAAACGAAAATTAAAATTAATACTAAAAGAAGAACTATAATAGGAATTGATCCTACTAATGAGCTTGCAGAAAAATTAATTGGTTGTGAATTTTTTGGATAGTTGAAAGATATCAAATAAGAAATTATAAAGGCAAATCCAATTACTAAAAATACCCCTAAAATTGAGAGGGAGATATTAATAATTGTAGAAATTGATTTTTTGAAATAAAAAATNAGTGCTAAAANTGAAGATATAATCCAAATAATTAAAATGGCCTTCAATATAAATATATAATTGATATTACTATTTGTGGGTAAATTAATTTCTGTAACATTCATACTATTTGTTGATCCAGGTATTGATCTTTCAGGGCCAGAATATATATCCTGAACTATAAACGCTAGACTAATAGAGGCCCAGATTAATATGATAGAAAAAAATATCACCCTAATCTTATTCACATCAATAATTATTATGTTTAAATATAAAAAAATATTGCACAAATTTTTATAAACATAATATATTTACATTTTATAATGAGGATATGCATTACTGGGACTCCAGGTACAGGAAAAACATCTGTGGCCAGATTAATTCCCATGGAACAAATAGAACTAAATGATTTTGCAAGAAAGAATGATTGTATAAGTGGATATGATACAAAAAGAAATGTGGATATTGTAGATATTGATTGTTTAAAGAAAAAAATTAAAAAAAGAAATAATATCCTTCTAGTGGGACATTATTCACACTTTTTAGAATGTGATATTGTGATTGTTTTAAGGACAAACCCTGAAATACTTGAAAGTAGGCTAAGGAAAAGAGGTTATGATGAGAATAAAATAATGGAGAATGTTGAGGCTGAGGCCCTGGGACTGATTACACAGGAGGCAATGGATCTTTATAAGGATGTATATGAAATTGATACAACTAACATTAAGGAAGAGGATGTGGCAAATATTATCTTGAAAATAATTAAAGGTGATGGAGAGGAATTCAGGGCGGGAAAAATAGACTATTTGGAGTGGATATTGAGATGGTACTAGATAGATACAGAAAAGATGTAGATTCAATCCTTGAAAAAATATCCAGGCCATTTTATAACCTGGAGCCTAATACAATCTCTATATTTTCACTTATTCTTGCCGCAATATCTGGATTATTCTTGTACCTTGGAAACATATTCTTAATTTTTGCCTCAATTTCTATAATAATTTCATCTATGTTGGACGCAATAGATGGGAAGGTGGCAAGGGTTCTTGGAAAAGCATCCAAAAAGGGTGATTTTATAGATCACATGATAGATAGATATTCTGATACATTCATAGTTTTGGGATTTACATTCAGTTCCTATGTTCACTGGTATACAGGATTATTCGCATTTACAGGAATTTTTTTCACTAGCTATGCTGGAACACAGGCACAGGCAGTGCTTGGTAAAAGGGATTATGGAGGGATTCTTGGTAGGGCAGATAGGTTGGTAATATTCATAATACTTCCATTGTTACAATTTTTTATTCCAATCAAATTTTATGGATTTTCTATTTCCGATATATTTCTTATTTTAATTGGAATTCTTGGTAATATAACCGCACTACAGAGATTATTTAGAGCCTTGAGAAACCTTTGACTTTTTTTTGATCCTGTAGTATATAAGAGGATGAGTCATCCATTCCTTAAAACAGAGGGGATCATTAACAGAATTTTTTACGCATAAATTGTAAAGTTCCATTGTGGAACATTTTGGAGTTGAATAAACAGTCTTACCCTTTTCACCTGTTATATGACTTATTTGATAATCTGTCATCTTTTCATCAAAATCTGGTACCCTCTGAAAAATAGAATGTATTCCCTCTTTATCCATTCCAATCTGGTTTAAAAATGTAACAAGGGAAAATCTAGCATTGTGTGAAATGTTTTCTCCTCTCTCAATGGAAGCAATAATACTTTTTATGCAGGGAGGGAATGCGTGAGGAATAAGTTCTCCAAATTCACCAGGGGAATATGAGGATATTTTTTCATCCCTTAATGCCTTTATTTTTTCAATATCATCCTTAAGGAATTCAAATATTTCTGCAGGTGGTTTAAGATTTTCAATATCCTTTCTAAAGTAATTAACATAAGCCTCTCTTATTACCTTTGCTATCATATCCCTTTCAGTATCGAAATTAAAAGAAACATAACCACCGTTTACCTTTTGATAAACAAGAGAATACTTTTCACCCAGTCTTTTTATCATAGAGATATAGTCCATAACCGAAATCTTAAGATTCTTACCCTCTATCCGGGAATCAATAGAAAATGCATCCATTATCTCCATGATTATTTCAGGTTCCTCTTTCAAAATGTTCTTCTCTATCAAGTCCCTGAACAAAGTGGCATACCTATTAATTAATATTGGATCATGAAGATAGCTTAAAACCATCCTAGAGATATGATAGGCCAAATACCTTGCCTCATAATCGTTCGAGAATATTCTAGTATCAACACCCAGTGCCTTTTCTATCTGAGATATGGCAATTCTCCTCGCCTCTGAAAATTTTTGTTCTGAAAGTATATCTTCAACAAGAAGATTACCAAAAAGCAATGTACCTTTTTTTAAAAATGGATATTTTGCTAACAATTTTTCATCAATCATATAAATCACTTGAATTATCCACAATAGATTTAATAATGGCTAGCATAAACAATCCTTAAGTCTGGGTCAGATTCCCTGTTCGATCCAAGGTCGACCGTTAGTAACCGCGGGCTGAACGCCTCGCCCGAGGGCTTGGCGCTTACACCCCGGTCCTATCAAACTCCTCTTTTAGGAGAGGTCTCAATGGGTGCCTCTTTTTGGGGACTGCTTCGTGCTTAGATGCTTTCAGCACTTATCAGTTATGGCGTGGCTGCCCGGCAACTGCCTTGCCAGACAACCGGTAGACTAGTGGCCACGAATCCCCGTTCCTCTCGTACTAAGGGATCCTACCCCGCAGGCACCCGGGCACTCCCATTGAAAAGCACCCCTACTGTCTCGCGACGTAGTGAACCCATCTCACGATCCCTTTTAATGGGCGAACAGCCCCACCCTTGGCAGCTGCTACACCGCCAGGATAGGAAGAGACGACATCGAAGTAGCAAACCTCCGGGTCGATATGAACTCTTGCCGGAGACGACTCAGTTATCCCTGGGGTAACTTCTCTCTTATCACCCGCCCCCACCAATGAGGACAGGGTGGTTCGTTAGGCCCTACTTTCGTATCGCGGTTGATTATTGTTCGCAACCGCGTCAAGCAGGCTTTTGCCCTTATACTCAACGGAGGATTTCTGACCCTCCTGAGCCTACCTTTGGAGGCCCTTGTTTCCTTATCAAGGGCGTGGCGCCCCACCCAAACTGCCCACCTATAGCTGTCCTCCCGAAGGAGTGAGCAATATAACCCCGAAAGGGCGGTGTTTCATCGTCGCCTCCACCTGAGCTTGGACCCAGGCCTCGACAGCTCCCGCCTACCCTACACAATCGAAGTCATATCGCAACAACAGGCTGCAGTAAAGCTCCACAGGGACTTCGCTTTCAAATGGGAGAGATTGGATTGTGCACCATTACATCGATTTCACGGGACTCAACCCGGGGACAGTGGGACCCTCGTTGGGCCTTCATGCAAGCCGCCAATTAAGCGGCTAGGTATTACGCTACCTTAAGAGGGTCATAGTTACCCCCGCCGTTTACCGGCCCTTCTTCCCCTTGTACGGGGCTTTCAGGTACCGGCACTGGGCAGGCTTCAGCGGCTATACTTAACCTTACGGTCTGGCAGCCACCTGTGTTTTTGTTAAACAGTCGGAGTCCCCTAGCCACTGCGACCTACTCTTTCNCGGAGTAGGCACCCCTTCTTCCGAAGGTACAGGGCCATTTTGCCGAGTTCCCTCGGGTCGATTGTTCCCACTCGCCTTGGGCTTCTCACCCAGGGGCACCTGTGTCGGATCTTGGTACGGACAGGGACTTGACCCCATAGGACTTTTCATGGATCCCTGGAGTAAGCGGAACCCACCCTAGGTGGGCCATGAATCCCTTCCCCTGGTTCTCATCATTACGATACTCCCCAGAGTTCAAGATCCATGTGATTCTGGCTGGAATCATCCGCCTATCCTGAGATGTCATCCCATGGGCGAAACATCCCTGGCGCTGGAATATTAACCAGCTTCCCTTTCGCACAGTTCCTGTTAGGATTGTGCTTAGGACCGGCTAACCCTTGGCTGACGAACATTGCCAAGGAACCCTTAGCCCCTTCGGCGATGCCGATTTCAACGGCACTTTGCTGCTACTTACGCCAGGATCCGCGTTACCGTTGGGTCCATCCCTCCTCACGAAGAGACTTCTGCCCCAGCGGCACGCCCCCCTACCGAATCACTCTTTCGAGTGTCCAGAGGTCTCGGTAACAGGCTTTAGTCCCGTCCATCTTCGGGGCCCAAAACCTCGGCGGGTGAGCTGTTACGCACTCTTTAAAGGATGGCTGCTTCTAAGCCAACCTCCCCGCTGTCTTAGGTTCTGGACGCCCTTTGCATGACACTTAGCCTGTATTTAGGGACCTTAACCCCTGTCTAGATTGTTGTCTTCTCGGGTGTCAAGCTTATCCCGACAACCCTAGCTCCCCGCTTCTACGGAGCTTAATGAGTTCGGAGTTCGAAAGAAAAGCCGAACCTTCCGGTTCTAAACTTCTCCATCGGTTGCTCTACCCCATAAGCATCCTCTGCGGAGGTCTACCTGCGGGTAGTCTCGGGGGGAACCCGCTATTGCCGGCCTAGATTGGCCTTTCACCCCTAGACCCAGGTCAACCGAACGAGTTGCACATCAGAACCGGGTCGGTCCTCCACCCAACTTTCGTTGGGCTTCGACCTGCCCAGGTCTAGATCGACCGGCTTCGGGTGTCTCACCATCGACTTCAGGCGAACTCACCTAGCTCCTCACACAAAGGTTGCGAGCTTTTTGCTTTCGCTACGGCTACTCCCAGTTCGGGATTAACCTCGCCGACAGTTTGAACTCCCTGGCCCGTTCTTCAACACGGACAATAGGACACTGATCTAAATCCAGTTACGGATTCTTCATTTCTTTCATGCCCTATCAGGTTATAACCAACTGGTTTCAGGTTCTTTTCACCCCCCTTTCGGGGCACTTTTCAGTTTTCCTTCACAGTACTAGTTTGCTATCGGACTCGGGTAGTATTTAGGGTTAGATCTTGATGGGACCCATCTTCTCGCGCGATATTCGACGCACGATACTCTGGGACTCCATCCTCGTAGTCGGTAAGTTTACATGTACAGGGCTTTCACCTTCTATGGCAGGCCGTTCCAGGCCACTTCCATTTCACCCACTGGACATTGGGATGGGCCCTGAACTCCACATCCCCTGCATTTTTCAATGCAGGGTTCGGTTTGCCCTTTTCCCTTTTCACTCGCCGTTACTAAGGGAATCTCTATTGATTTCTTTTCCTCTGGGTACTAGGATGTTTCGATTCCCCAGGTTCCCCTTCCGTAAGGAATGATGCCCGAAGGCACCAGGAAGTCCCATTCGGGAATCCTCGGATCTAAGGCTCCATGCGCCTTCCCGAGGCATTTCGCTGCTTGGCACGCCCTTCTTCGGCTCCCGAGCCAAACCATCCACCAGCTGGCTTGAGCAGACAAATAGGTGCACTGACCCATTTGACCGGAACACATATGATTGGCCTCATTGATCATAAAGATCTAAGCCCTTCCCCAATAATCAATATGATCATCGGGTGCATTTAACCTAAAGGTAATGTATCTGAATAATCTGGTTATATTTAAAATTCACGGATAAGGTTTAAAAAGGCATGTTGATAATTCATTTGGAAAAATTTTAAAAGTAAATAAGCATTTAACATTAAGAGTAAATGGGAAATTGATATAAAAAATGAGGTGTAAAACTATGGAAAATCTAGATCCAATGTTTAAACCCAAATCAATAGCAATTGTCGGAGCTTCAAGAGATCCACACTCAATAGGGTTCTCCGTCGTTAAAAATTTAATAGATTCAAAATATCAAGGTAAAATTTTTCCTGTTAACCCTAAAGCTGATGAAATACTTGATCTAAAATGTTACCACAGTGTTCTTGAAATCCCAGAGGATGTAGATCTTGGTATTATAACTGTTCCAGCTTCTGTTACACCATCAGTGATTGAGGAATGCGGTAAAAAGGGTATAAAGGGTGTAGCAGTAATAGCATCTGGATTTAGTGAAGTTGGTAGGGAGGATCTGGAGGAAAAAATTGTCGGAATTGCTAAGTCATATGGAATGAGAATTCTGGGACCAAACATAGTAGGCATTATGAGCAATCCTATGAAAATGAACGCTTCATTTGGACCATATTTACCATACCCAGGTAAAATAACTATGATATCACAGAGTGGCGCTTTACTTATTGCCCTTGATAGCAGGACTTGGGTTGATAGGGTAGGCATGTCTTACCTGGTAAGTATAGGAAATATGAGTGATCTTGATTTTGCTGATGTTATTGATTATTTTAAAAATGATGAAGAAACAAAATGCATATCCCTTTATGTTGAAGGTATAAAGAATGGAAGAAAATTCATAGATGTAAGCAAAAAAATCCTTGAAAAACCAATAGTAGCTTTGAAATCGGGTGTTTCTACAAGGGGTTCCTTAGCTGCTGCTTCACATACTGGTTCACTTGCGGGATCAGGAAAAGTTTATTCTGCGGCCTTTAAACAGGCAGGAGTTGTCCAAGCATACACTTTAGATGATCTTTTTGATAGATCTCTAGCACTTTCATTACAGCCACCAATGAGAGGGGAGAATCTATTAATTATTACAAATGGTGGCGGGGTAGGTGTTCTGGCAACAGATGCTGCTGAAAAATATGGTATACCTTTGAAGGACCCTCCAGAAGATCTAAAACAGAAATTAAAGGAAATTATGCCTGATTTTGGAAGCGCAAAAAATCCTGTGGATATTACTGGAATGGCATCAGCTGAATGGTATGGAAAAGCGCTTAAAATTGCATTGCAACACCCATGGGTTGATGGGGTAACAGTACTTTACTGCGAAACATCAGTTTCTGACCCAAGAGAATTATCTATGGAAATATTTGAAGCTACAAACTGCAATAGGACAAATAAACCTGTTACTGTCTCCTACATTGGTGGAGAAGTAACAGAAAGGGCAATTGAATGGTTGCAGAAAAAGGGTGTACCTGTTTATAGGGCGCCTGACAGGGCGATAAGTGCTATGGCTTCACTCAGAGAATATGGTAGATACATTGAAAAAGGGTTTGATGAATTCAACAGGTTTGAAGATGTTGATAATGAAAAAGTAAGGGGAAATTTTTGATAAAATAACTAAAGAAAATAGAAATTTTGTTACCGAAGTGGAAGCAAAGGAAATTCTTGATTCATATAAGGTACCTGTTGCAAAAACAAGGCTGGCTAGAACAAAAGATGATGCATTGAAATTACTTGAAGAAATGAATTATCCATTAGTTGCAAAAATAGTCTCACCAAATGTTATTCATAAAAGTGATGTGGGGGGTGTTATTTTAAACATTAAAACGAAGGATGAACTCTCTGCTGCTTACGATAAAATAATAAGTAACGTAAAAAGTAAGGTACCAAATGCAGAAATAATAGGTATTGCAATTCAAGAAATGGCGCCTCAGGGTACAGAAAGCATCATAGGAGCAACAAAAGACGTACAATTCGGTCCAACAATAATGTTTGGTCTTGGAGGTATTTTTGTTGAAGTGATGAAAGATGTTAGCTTCAGAATTGCTCCTTTCTCAAAGTCCACAGCAATTGACATGATCAAGGAACTAAATGGTAAAGCCATACTTGAAGGAACAAGGGGAGAAAAACCAAAGGACATTGAAGCTTTAAGCGAAGCAATCAGCAGGATCTCGCAGCTTGTTACAGATTTCCCGATTATAAAGGAACTTGATGCAAACCCAACCCTTGTTTATGAGAATGGTATAAAAGTTGTAGATGCAAGGATAATACTTGATAAAAAATGAAAAAATATATATGGTATTGAGTTAATTTAAAATTATGATTGATATAAGTGATAAAAATATAGTTCCACGGAGTGCAACAGCTTCTGGGGAAATAGTTTTAAAGATTTCCACAGTTCAGGCAATAGAAAATAAAAAAATTAAAAAAGGGGATGTTTTTGAATTTTCCAAGGCAGCAGCTTTGTTAGCGATTAAAAATACGCATAATCTTCTTCCTCATACGCATCCAATTCCCCTTGAAAATGCTGATTTGAATTTTATAATTAATGAAAATAGGATAAGGGTAGAATGCACTGTTAAGGCACATTATAAAACAGGTGTTGAAATGGAGGCACTGGTTGGAGTTTCTATTGCACTTTTAACAATATGGGATATGGTAAAATACCTCGAAAAGGATGAAAAGGGACAGTATCCGATAACATCAATAAAAAACATTGAGGTTATAAAAAAAGAAAAAGGATGATTTTTATTTATACTTTATTTTGCTTGATGCTCTAAATGTGAATTTTTTCTTGCTAGGTACATTAATTACCTGTTTAGTTTGTGGGTTTCTTGCTTTTCTCTCCTTCTGTGTCTTCCTTTCAAATATACCAAAGCCCACAAGATTCACTTTTTTATTTGTATTCACAGAATTAACTATTTCATCCAAAAATATCTTTATTACTTCTCTTGCCATTTTCTGAGTTACGTTTGCTTTTTTAGATACATTTTTGCTTAATTCGCTAATCCCTACCATTTTTAATCACCAACCTTTTCGGTGCGTGTATGATTGTAATTCGTTTATATAAATATTACTATTAGAATACCAGCAAACCTTATATTTTACTAAGTCTGCTGATTTTCAAATTTTTTTATAAAAACATTTTTTTCTAGATTTGATTTTTTATCAGTTTTACTTTTTTAAAAAAAATTTATCAATTTTTGAAATTATTTTAAAATTCTTTTAAATTAATAAAATTTTTTTAAAAATTTTTTAAAAAATTATAAATAAAAATAATTGAATTTATTATAAAATTCTTATAGATAATACTTAAATATGTTTAAGTATTTACCTTTTTTGAGGTGTTTTTATGCCTGAAAGTGAAGAGATCAGCAGAGGATTAGAGGATGTAAATATAAAATGGACAAGGCTTACAACTATAGATGGTGAAAAAGGAATTTTGAGATATGGGGGATATTCCATAGAAGATGTTGTAAGCAGCGGAGCACAGGTTGAAGAAATTCAATACCTATTCCTTTATGGAGAACTTCCAAATAAGGAAAAATTGCAGAAGTTTAAAGAAAATATAGAAAAGGGTTACAATATTCCTGAGTATATTATAGATTTAATTAGAAAGCTCCCAAAGGAATCGGATTCTGTTGCCATGCAAATGACAGCTTTTGCTGCTTTAGCAGCGGCTGAAACAAAATTCAAATGGAATAAGGATACAAACAGGGATGTTGCTGCTGTTTCCATTGGAAGAATGTCTGCAATTACTGCAAACGTATACAGACATTTCATGGGTATGCCTCCAGCTCTACCCGAGCATTCAGATAGTTTTGCTAAAAGCTTCCTTAAGGCAGCTTTTGGGAAAGAACCAACGAAGGAAATGGTTGATGCAATGAATACTGCATTGATACTTTATACTGACCATGAAGTTCCTGCATCAACTACAGCTGGACTTGTAGCAGTTTCAACACTATCCGATATTTATTCTGGTGTCACTGCAGCACTTGCAGCACTGAAGGGGCCTCTCCATGGTGGTGCAGCAGAAGCAGCAATAGCCCAATTTGCTGAAATTGGTGATGAAAGCAAGGTAGAGGACTGGTTCAAGAACAATATACTTGGAGGAAATAAGAGATTGATGGGCTTTGGTCATAGGGTGTACAAGACATACGACCCAAGGGCAAAGATCTTTAAATCATATGCTGAAAAACTTGCAAAGAATAATCCTGAAGCATACAGATTATTCAAAATTGCAACAAAACTTGAGGAACTTGGCTTAAAACAATATGCCGCAAAAGGCATTTATCCAAACACGGATTATTATTCTGGTATAGTATATATGGCAATTGGATTCCCATTAAAAAACAATATTTATACAGGTCTTTTCGCACTTTCCAGGATTACAGGATGGCAGGCTCATTTCATAGAGTATGTTGAAGAGCAGCATAGATTGATTAGACCTAGAGCTGTTTACAAAGGACCAGAACCAAGAACATTTGTTTCTTTAAAAGATAGAAAATAAATTATTCTATCCTTTTTTTATAAATATTTTTAATCTAGAATTTTTTCTATTTTTATGCTTGTTATAGATGCGAGAAATATTTAAAACATCCATTATAAATGTTCAAGAGATTTAAATCCAGTGGTTGTGGTAGACCCAAATGAATTTTTGAAGTTATAACCCCAGACTCTTCAATTATGCAGATTAGAAAAGATTATGAAAAAAATGATCCTGGTAAAATAGACAAAAATAAATTTGATGGTGCTGTAGGGCCAATATTTGTGAGGGGGCCTAAACCCGGGGATAGCATAGAAATAGAGATTATGGACATTGAAGTAGATGATTGGGGTTGGTCCGCAGTATTCAAAGATTTTGGCCTTTTAAAGGGTGCATTCAATGATGATTTAATTATATGGAAAATATCTGAAGAATATGAAAAAACAAATTCGAATTTTTAGAAGGGGATAAAAATAACGGTAGATCCATTTCTTGGTGTCATAGGTGTAATTCCAAAAGAGGGAGCATATGATACCACCACAATATTTTTGGGGGGATATGGATAACAAATATCTCACAAAAAAAAATTCAAGATTAATTCTACCCGCTTTTGCAGAGGGTGCATTGATTTCAATTGGTGATCATCATTCATCTAAAGGAGATGGTGAAGTTTGTGGAAAAGCAATAGAAACAGGTGCAAAAGTTAAATTGAAAGTTAACATTTTAAAAGGTGAATATTGCATTTTGGGTGAGAGTGATTTAAAACAAAATGGTGAAATTATAATTTCCACAGAAATAGATGATTATCTTTATAGAGCTTCAAAAATGGCTGTTAAAAATATGATAAATTTTCTTGAAAAATATCATTTTACAAAAAAAGAAGCATATGTATTATGCAGTGTGATTGGTGATCTAAAAATTTCGGAAATTGTGGACGAACCAAATTTTGTTGTTTCATGCATACTTACTAAAAACGTAGTTATGCAGAAGTATTATGAATAACATGCTCCGGCCGGGATTTGAACCCGGGTCATCGGCTTTCTCCGTTTTTTCAAACTCGAAAGGCCGGAATGCTTGACCGGTCTACACCACCGGAGCTTTAAAAACCATATACAAAAAAGATATAAAATGTTTTCAATGTATAGGCCACCAAACCTTTAAAAGTTCAATTATTATTGCTCCCAATATGGATATGTAAATCACTAGCTTTGGGTCTATCTTTGGGCCCTTTGACTTTTCTTCTTCAAAGTACCTGATCAAACCTGCTGCTGATTGAAAGCCCATACTTTTGCTCTGATCTGCCATGTTTATCACGAATAATACTTAGTATTTAAGATTTTCAGTAGAATTCTTCCAAGATATCTTTTTTCATTTCTACACTCTTTTCAGTTAATGGCCCTTGCTTCAATACAGGATCTATGTCGTTATATGTTGGTTTTTCAACCTTATAAAATATCCCTATTGGTATTTTATCACCTGATTCAGTTGCAAGTTTATATGCACCATCAAAGTTAGTTACATCATTTCCCTGTAATTTATATACCCTTTCTTTGTAATATTCATATGTAGCAATTTTATTCCAGGTAACGCAGGGGCTTAAAACATCTATCAATGCAAATCCTTTGTGTTTTAAAGCTTCGACGATCAAAGACTGGAGGTGCTTTATTTCACCCGAATAACCCCTTGCAACAAATGTAGCGCCTGCTGTGAGAGCAAGCGTTAATGGATTTACAGGAACCTCCAATGACCCTTCTGGTGGTGGTGTTGTTTTAGATACAAATCCCAATGGTGCGGTAGGTGAGGCCTGACCAGTTGTTAATCCGAAAACCTCATTATCTGAAACTATGTACTTTACATCCACATTTCTTTTTGCTGTATGGTAAAGATGGTTAAGGCCTTCATAATAACCATCACCGTCACCGCCATATGCAATTACTGTTAACTTGGAATTCGCAAATTTAATCCCAGAAGCTACAGGCAAAGGTCTACCATGCAAACCATGAAAACCGTAAGCCCGTATATATTCTGGCATATTACTTGAGCAGCCTATACCGCTTACAATTACTACATTGTGCGGCTCTATCCCAAGTTCAACAAGTGCACCTTTAATTGCCGTCCACTGAGAAAAATTACCACAACCTGGGCACCAGTCAGGTTTAACATGGTACTCATAATCCTTCAATGTGACCATTTTTATGCACCTCCAATTTTTTTAAATTCATTTACAATCTCATTCGGATAGAATGCTTCACCATTGTACTTATTTATTTTCAACGTATCCAAACCTGTAAACATTTTTATAAGACCTGAAAGTTGACCTGAATAATTATTTTCAACAACTATTATCTTTTTACCCTTTGTTTTTATGATGAAATCCTCTGTATTGAATGGAAATATGTATTTTACTTCCAGTACACCTGCCTTTATACCTTCTTCTCTTAAAATATCAACTGCTTCTTCAACAACACCCTTTGTTGAACCCCACTGAACTAGTACAATTTCAGCATCCTCTATTCTGTAAGTTTTGAAAGGTGGCAGGTTCTTTTTCAATGTTTCAAGTTTTCTCATTCTTTTTTCAACAGACAATTTTCTCTTTATTGGATCTGTAATGACATCGCTAACAACATCTCCCCTTTCATCATGTTCATCACTATCTTCATTATGCATTAGTCCTCTCATTCCTGGAAATGCCCTCGGAGAGATACCATTCTCTGTATATTCATACCTTAGAAAATTTTCAGTATTTTCTTTAGCAATCAGACCCCTGTCAATGTTAAATTCCAAGCTTATATCATCTAAAGATTCTATTCTTTCTGATAGATATAGGTCTGATACAACTATTACTGGCATTTGATATTTATCAGCAAGATTTAATGCTTCTCTTGTGTAGTAATAAGCTTCTTCCACGTCACCTGGTGCTATTACAGCCCTCGGGTAATCACCGTGTGATGAATTTATAATCATCATTAAATCACCCTGTTCTGTTTTTGTTGGCAGTCCGGTACTGGGACCGGCTCTCTGGGATTCATAGATGACAACAGGTACCTCTAGCATTGATGCAAGACCAATTCCTTCGTGCATTAAATCATAACCACCACCGGAACTCCCTGTCATTGCTCTAATGCCAGCATAATTCATACCAATAACCGTATTTATTGCAGATATTTCATCCTCAGGGACTTTAATGAATATGTTTAATTCTTTTGAATGCGATGCTAACCAATGTAAAGTTGATGATGCTGGCGTCATTGGATACGCAACATATGCTTTTATGCCACCAACAGCGGCCCCCAGACCAACTGCTTCACCACCGCCCATCAAAAGTTTCTTTTTACCATTTCTAGGCAATGTACCAATTTTTTCAAAATTGTTCATATAATAATTGTATCCCTGCCTCGCCGCTTCTATATTTTCATCTGAACTTTTACCTTTAAATACAGTTTCTATAGCTGAAACTAAGATCTCAATATCTAAGTCTAATGCAGCAATGACCATACCAAGAGCTACAGTATTTTTCAATAATGGATTTTTGCTTATTTTTGACGATATTAAAGAAAGAGGAGAAGGCAAATACTTAACAAAATCCCTTTTCTCATAATTTTTTATTGATTCGTCAAATATTGCTATCCCTTTTAAATATGATGCACCCCCTTCGTTAATGTTTGGGTCTGTGTGTCTGTTGAGAGAATCCTCATTCAAAGCAATGAGAATGTCAAGACCATCCCCCTGATTCTTAACCTTTTTATCTGAAACCCTAATCTGATACCAGCTATTTCCGCCCCTGATCAAATCCTGATAGTAATTATATCCGAATATATGCAATCCATGCCTCGTGAATGTTTTTGCAAGCAAAATGCCTGCAGACTGTACGCCATCACCGGCAGCTCCACCTATTCTAATTACAAAATCATTTTTCATATTTTATTAGTTAGGCTGGACAAGAATATAAAATTTATTGATTGGCATTTGAGAATCGAAAGAATTATATGTATTACCTATATATACCAAAATTACCTGTGATGGAGAAACAATTATGACAGAGGTCCTTGAAGAATTGGAGGAAAAGTACGAAAAAAAGAAAAAAGAACTTGATATTCATAAAGCTGAAAGGGACAGGTTTGATAAAGAGGCGGATGAATGGGCGGATAAAAGGGATGAACTAAATAAACAAACAAAAGAGCTATTTAAACAGGCTAAGGAATTGAAAGATAAACGGGATGAATTAAATAAAACAGTTCAGGAATTAAAAAAGGAAAAGGAAACATTAAAGGAAAAATATTTGTCACTTCAAAATGAATTGAAGGAAATCAGGAAAAAAGTTGTTTTTTCAAATAGAGATAGACCGGCAATATCACAATTAAAGAAAAGATTAAAAGATTTAGAAAATAAGCAGGAAACAAAAGTTTTAACAAAGGAAAAGGAAGCGGAACTGGTCGAAGAAATACATAATCTTCACTTGCAAATTGAAAAAATGAAAAAAGAAGAGGAAGAAATGGTAAAAAACAGCCAGGAATATATGGAAAAAAAGGCTGAGTTCCTTGGAACAAAGTTAAAGCTTGATGAGATAATAAAAAAGATTGAAGATGTTGCAAATGAGGCTCAGAAATACCATGACCAGGCTATGGAAATTTTCGAAAAAGCACAGGAAATAAGAAAAGCTGCTGATGAAGCACATCAAAACTATCTTACGGCTGTTCAAAAGGCAAGGGAAGAAGATAATTTAGTTCATGATATTATTAGGGAATTAAAAGATTTTGAAAAACTTATTACTGGATTAAAGGTGAAACAGAGTGCAACAAAGAAACAGGAAAAGGAAACTGAATTAAAGAAGGTGGCTGAAAACATATTCGAAAAATTCAAGAAGGGTGAACCTTTAACCACAGAAGATATATTGATCCTGCAAAAGGCAGGATTCATGTAAAATTTTCAAAACGCACAGCAAATATTTTTCTTTACAATCTCATAATTGTTTTTGCTTGCATATTCAATCGTGCTTGGGGCGGGTATGGTAATACCTTTGACACCAAGATCTATCGCTCTTATTTCAAAATCTTTCAAAATTCTTGGCCTCATACAACCAATGACGTGTTCCTTCTTAATGTTATTAATTGAATAAGACAAAACATTTGCCATTTCATCTACATGAGGCAATTTAATGTTCTCCATGGGCGTTCCTTTTGTTGGTATTAGAATTAAGAATATTAGTTTCCTGAAATTGTTAAGATTTTTAAGGTAATTAATGGTATCATATTCGTATGAAATATTTCCAAAATTAAGGCCTATTATTATATGTGGCGTATAGGATATGCCAGAAAGATCCAAAAGATCAAGAGATTTCTTGTAAAATTCTGAGGTTTTATTAAGGCCAAAAACGTTTTTTATGATTTCATCGGAAATCACAGCATCAAATGAAACATTATCAATACCCATTTCATCAATAATTTTTATATCCTCTTCTTCAAGAATACCAGTGTGTGCATTTATGATCAATGGAAAATCTTTCTTTATTTTTTTTACCACATCCTTGAATTTTTTTAAAGGTAACTTTCCATTAAGGTCCGAGCCACCGCTGAGAAGAAAACCCTTTCCTCCAAATTCGTATATTTTCTTTGCGGTGTTGTAAAGAGCTCCTTCATTTACTGCAGGAATCATACCTTCCAAATAGTGCCTAGAGCAATGCTTGCAATTCAAAGAGCAGTAAGTTCCAGTTAAAGATATGGAAGGAAATTCCTTACCAGGGTAATATGTCTCTAATATTTTCATTTTGTAAGATTAAAATTAACCCCTTTAAAAAGTTTTACAAATTTTTCTTTTTCCATAGGGCTTTTAAAAATATATTTAATAAATGCTCTTTCGTCAAGATAGATGTTTAAACCTAACCCCAGGAATTGAATACCATTAAGCCGAATATTATCATTGTTAAATTTTATGATTTTATGCTCATTAATAATTTCACCTATCCTTTTGTTTAAAAGAGAGGGCTCATCCCCGCCAAGCAATAGACCGTATTTGTAGTGCGGATATCCACCGTCAATTATACCTGTATCACCTGCACCATAGAAATCACCGCATCTTATAGGTATAATCCTTCTGAGAGCATATGTGTCCATAATTTCATATTCATCTGTAAGTTCTGTTTTCCCTTTTGCGATGCAATTTGGAATTTTCAATTTTACGCCTCCTCTGGCCCTCAAATAGTCTTGCTTATATCTTATTTCAAGGTGTATATGCGGGTCTGTCCAAGGCCTGAAATAAGGTGAAATGTACAACTTTCCAAAAACCTGCCCTGATTTTACTTCTTCACCTACTGAAAGGTATGGTTCAACATGCAGAATTTTTACATAATATTCACCTGAATCAATTATGATCACATGCTCTTTCATATTATTTTTTCTCATGATATGAACCTGAGCATCTATAATTACACCAGACACGGGTGATTTTACATCTTCTATTTTTCTTGAAACTGGAAAAATATCAACTGCCTTAAGCTCCCTGTGAGCTAGGAAAGGTGAATTTAAAAAGCTAAAAAAGTATCCTGGAAATGATTCTATTTTTAGTCCGTCTGCCTCAGCAATTATCACCACAATGATCTTAAAACATTTTTTTATATTAATACTTACTTGTTTTATCCTAATCTTTGAATCACGGCTTTTTAATAATAATTAGGTTGTCTCATATTTTCTCATGCCACAAGATCCATAATTTTTTTGTTCTATCAAGAATTTGATTCATCAAAATTATAATGTTGTATACCACAATTTTCATTCCTACTGAAACATCATAATTTCTATTTCTTACGAACTAGATATATTCACATCCAATAATGTCCTCAAGTATCGCAAATGTTCTTTCAATCTCTCATCTTAGTGAATATCTTGATGCCTCTTCTTCTTGCATCCGAAAGCCTTGATTCAATGATTCCTCTCNTTCTATTTTTATCTATTACTGGTATACAATTTGTATTTTAAAAACATATTCGTATAAGTCAGAAGAATCATATGCTGAATCCATTAGCAAATACGAATATTCTTTTAAAGTATTGATCAATGGAAAGATATGTTCTTGTCGTGTAAAGATGCCTTTGTAACATTCCACTCCACTATTGCAGATGAATCTATATCAAAAGATACACTTATTTTTCTCCCATATTGCCATCCTTTAGTTGAGAAACCCCAGGAACTTAGTGGATCTTTATAATTGCCATAATTTTTCCTTCTTGATGCAGTAGAACTCTTACAGGTTCTAACTATAAATGAATCTATGGCAGAGTTCTCTTTATATGTATTTATTAATTGTAATATTTCATTGTTAATTTTGTGCCAATCAATCATTCTAGCTCTTCTTGACAAGGTTCTGAAATTTGGAATCTCTTCTACACCTAGCACATTTTTAATATCAGGATGATTTCTAAAGAAACTTTCAGCAGACCTATAGGATATTCC
>JGI20133J14441_1000168_pt1 | contig 63992 bp, 62 predicted proteins | sample RS3BMetagenome_FD_14441 | JGI IMG/M metagenome (IMG submission 14441)
CGGGCGACGCCCTCGCCGACGTGAAGGATCGTTCTGGGCGGGTGAGCGATGGTCGGCGGCGAATGAGCCATCGTTCCAACCGAACGAGCGATCCTCGCGCGGCCCCGAGCGACGCTCGCGCGAGAACGAGGGCGGGTATCGCGCCGGCGAGCGAACGTCGCGGACGGTCGAGCCACGGTCCCGAGCGGACGAGCGACTCTCGTGCGCACGTGGAGGAGGGCTCCGTGCGGGTGGGCGACGGTCGCCCACGAGTGAGCGTTCCTTCGGCGAAAACGGGCGTCGCGCGGCTGCGGGCGAAGGATGGTCCCGAGCGGGCGAGCGTCACCCGCGCGCGCGCGAACGATCGTTCCGAGCCGGTGGGCGGAGGTCGCGCGCGAGTCAGGGGTGGTCGAGCCGGAGAGCGCTGGAGGGCGAGCCTCGACGGCGGCGCGGGGGCCACCGTCATGGTGGTCCCCGCGCTCTCGCCGACTCGCCGGTCTCGTCGTCAGATCAGATAGACGCCTCCCCAGCCGGATCGGTATCCGCTGCCGAACCCGTAGCCGCTGTAGCTGCGGTACCCGGTCGCGTACCCGCCGCGGTAGCCGTAGGCGCCGCCGTACCCGCGACCCGCCCAGAGGCCCTGCGACGTGGTGCCCACCGGCTCGCCCGAGGTGGAAGGTCCGGTGCCGCTCGACGGCGTCTGCGTGCCCCCGGACGGCGTCTGCGTCGACTGTCCCGACACCTGCGAGCGCAGGTAGTCGGCGGCCGCCTTGCGCTGCTCGGGCGTGAGCACCTGGGCGATCGCGCTCGCGACGTCCTCCATCTTCTTGGCGATCGTCTCGGCGCGATCGCGCTCGTTCTGCACGGGCACGACGTCGTCGACCGAGAACTGATCCGACGGGAACGCGTCGAGCAGCTTGTTCATGCGCTGGCGCGTGCTGTCGGGGCTCGAGGACGCGTTCGAGAGGATCTGCCCGATCTTCTGTTTCTCGTCCGGGGTCAGGTTCAGCAGGCGCGAGAGCTTGTCCAGCATCGCGCTGGAGCCGCTCATCGGCGCGCCCTGGCTCAGCTCCGTGCGGAGCGCGTCGACGAACTGCTTGCGCTGCTGCGGGTCGAGCGTGTCGTGCAGCTTCTGGATCGCGTTGCGGACGTCCGGCGACGCCGCCGCGGCCGCGTCGGCGAACTTGTCGTTCAGCGATTGCAGATCGCTCTCGTTGACCTGCCCCGCCTCGATCTGATCGGCGAGGGCGCTCAGCAGATTGCGCTTGGCCTGGTCCACGGCCGCGACCTTCGCGTCGACCTGCGTGGCGATCGACTGGAGCGCCTGCTTCTGATCGGGCCGCAGGTTGACGTTCGAGAGCGCCTGATCGACGAGCTGGACGATGCCACCGGCCTCGCTGGTGGCGCCCTGGCTCGGTTGCTGGCCGCTCGGTGGCGTCTGCGTACCGGACGTGGGCATCTGCTGCGGCGTGCCGGACGTCGGCGACTGCGGCGCCCCCGACGGCTGCGGAGTGGTGGGCGTCGTGGGCTGCGATGAGCCGTAGCCCGAGGAGACGTCCGCGCGAGCTCCCGTCACGGCCGTCGCGGTGACGGAGCCGACGACCACGAGCGTGCGCACGAGTGTGGATGTTCTCATTTCCAACCTCCCGGCGCGCCGGTGTGCAGCGTCCGGGCCCCCACCGAACCCTGCAGCGGGATCGACGGGCCTCGCAGGGCCGGACGTTGGCTCCGTCACGCGCGGACGATCCCCCTGGGCCGCGGCGTGTCGCCACTCTGACGCGCCTCGCCCCGCCTCGGTTCGGCCGTCCGGTTGCGCCTGTGCCCGAAACCCCCTATGAGCGGGGCTGCCATGAGCAACGTGCGCATCGAATCCGACAGCATGGGTCAGGTCGAGGTGCAGGCCGACAAGTACTGGGGCGCGCAGACGCAGCGCAGCCTGCAGAACTTCAAGATCGGCGGCCACCGCTTCGGGCGTCCGGTCATCCGCGCCTTCGGCATCGTCAAGAAGGCGGCGGCGCTCACAAACCGCGACCTCGGCAAGCTCGACGCGACCAAGACGGACCTCGTCGTCCGCGCCGCCGACGAGGTGATCGAGGGCAAGCTCGACGCGCACTTCCCGCTGGTCGTGTGGCAGACCGGCAGCGGCACGCAGTCGAACATGAACGCCAACGAGGTCATCGCCAACCGGGCGATCGAGATGGCCGGCGGCACGATGGGCTCGAAGAAGCCCATCCACCCCAACGACGACGTGAACCGCTCGCAGTCGTCGAACGACGTGTTCCCGACGGTGATGCACGTGGCGGCCGCCCTCGAGATCCGCGAGCGGTTGATCCCCGCCGTCGCGAAGCTGCGCGCGACCATCGAGAAGAAGGCCGACGCCTTCCAGGACATCGTCAAGGTCGGGCGCACGCACCTGATGGACGCCACGCCGCTGACGCTCGGTCAGGAGATGAGCGGGTGGGCGGCGCAGCTCGCGTTCGCCGAGAAGGAGCTCGCGCGGTCGCTCGAGGGCCTGCACGAGCTGGCGCTCGGGGGCACGGCGGTCGGCACGGGCCTGAACACGCACCCCAAATGGGCCGAGTCGGTCGCCAGGAAGATCGCGGATCTGACGGGCGCGCCGTTCCGCACGGCGCCGAACAAGTTCGCGGCGCTCGCCGGGCACGAGGCGCTCGTCGCCGCCAGCGGCGCGATGCGCACGCTGGCCGTGGCGTGCTTCAAGATCGCGAGCGACGTGCGCCTGCTCGGCAGCGGCCCGCGCTGCGGCATCGGCGAGCTTCACCTGCCCGAGAACGAGCCAGGCAGCAGCATCATGCCGGGCAAGGTCAACCCGACGCAGTGCGAGGCCATGACGATGGTCTGCGTGCACGTGATGGGCAACGACGCGGCGGTCGGCTTCGCGGGCGCCAGCGGGCACTTCGAGCTCAACGTGTTCAAGCCGGTCATCATCCACAACGTGCTCGAGAGCTGCGCGCTGCTGGCCGACGCGTGCCACTCGTTCGACGACAACTGCATGGTCGGGGTCGAGCCGAACCGCGACGTCATCGCGCATCACGTCGAGAACACGCTGATGCTCGTGACGGCGCTCAACGAGGTGATCGGGTACGACAACGCCGCCAAGGTGGCGAAGCTCGCGCACAAGAAGAACATCACGCTTCGCCAGGCGGCGGCCGAGCTGGGCCTCGTCAAGCCGGAGGACTTCGACAAGCACGTGCGCCCCGAGAAGATGGTGTCGCCGGGCTGAGAGCGTCGCCGCGCCCGTCGTCCGGATTGAACGGCTCGTCGCCGGGATCGTACGCTCCGTCGGAAGGAGCGCACGGGCCCCGCCGTGCGCTCGTTAACGCTGTGAGTCGGCGGTGAGCGCCGTTGCCATGAAGAAGACAATCGGCTGGCTGGTCGCGCTGGTGGTCGTCGTTGCCGTGGGGTTCGGCGTCTGGCGCTACCGCAAGGCGCACGCCGCGCCGGCGGTCACCTACAAGACGGCGCCCGTCACGCGCCGGCACATCGTCGGGCGGGTGACGGCCAGCGGCACGCTCTCGGCCCTCGTCACGGTGCAGGTGGGCACGCAGGTGTCCGGCCGCATCCAGAAGCTCTACGCCGACTACAACTCGCAGGTGAAGAAGGGGGAGCTCGTCGCCAAGATCGACCCGCAGCTCTTCGAGGCGGCGCTGCAGCAGGCGCAGGCCAACTACCTGCAGGCGAAGGCGGGGGTCGCCGAGGCGAAGGCCGCCGCCTCGAACGCCGACAAGGTGGACGCGCGCACCAAGGCGCTGTTCGCGCAGAGCCTCGCCGCGCAGTCGGACCTGGACACCGCCGACGCGAACGTCCAGTCGACCCACGCCGCGGTCGACGCGGCCGAGGCGCAGATGGCGCAGGCGAGCGCGCAGCTGCACACGGCGCAGGTCAACCTGTCGTACACGAGCATCATCTCGCCCATCGACGGCGTCGTCATCTCGCGCAGCGTCGACGTCGGGCAGACCGTGGCCGCGTCGCTCTCTGCGCCGACGCTGTTCACGATCGCCCAGGACCTCACCAAGATGCAGGTCGACACCAACGTGGCCGAGGGCGACGTCGGCCGGCTGAAGGTTGGCATGAAGACGTACTTCACGGTCGACTCCTTCCCCGGGCAGCGATTCTTCGGCACCATCCGCCAGATCCGCAACGCCGCGACGACCGTGCAGAACGTCGTCACGTACGACGCGGTCATCGACGTCGACAACACCGACCTGCGGCTGCGCCCGGGGATGACCGCGAACGTCACCGTCATCTACGACGAGCGAAAGAACGCGCTGGCGGTGCCGAACGCCGCCCTGCGCTTCCGCCCTCCGCCGTCGCTCGCCGGCAGCGCGCCCGGCGCCGGTACGGCCGGCGGCGGCGCGCACCACCACGCACGCGGCGCGGCTTCGGCCGCGGCGGCGAGCGAAGGGCCCGAGGCGAAGACCCTCTGGGTGCTGCGCGGCGCGACGCCGCAGGCCATCACGGTGCACGTGGGCCTGACCGACGGAACGGTCACCGAGATCGTCGACGGCGACCTGAAGGAGGGCGACGCCGTCGTCACCGACACCACCGGCGGGGACTCGGGCTCCGCGCCGCCGTCGGGCGGCGGCGGCGGCTTCCGCATGCGGCTCTGAGGCGTCATGGGCACCGCCGTCATCGAGCTCGCGGACGTCACCAAGGTCTACCAGACCGGCGACGTCGAGCTGCGCGCGCTCGACGGCGTGTCGCTGCGCGTCGAGGAGGGCGAGTTCGTGGCCGTCATGGGCGCGTCCGGCTCGGGCAAGTCGACGCTCATGAACATCGTCGGCTGCCTCGATCGACCCACGGGCGGCACGTACGTCCTGGCCGGGCGGCGCGTGTCGGGGATGAGCCGCCGCGAGCTCGCGCGCATCCGCAACGGCGTGCTCGGCTTCGTCTTCCAGCAGTTCAACCTGCTCTCGCGCACGAGCGCCGTCGAGAACGTGGAGCTGCCGCTCGAGTACGGGGGCGTCGGCGGGCGCGAGCGCCGGCGACGCGCCACCGAGGCGCTCGAGCGCGTGGGCCTCGGCCAGCGCCTGCACCACCACCCGAACCAGCTGTCGGGCGGCCAGCAGCAACGCGTCGCCATCGCGCGCGCGATCGTCAACTCGCCCAAGGTCGTTCTCGCCGACGAGCCGACGGGCGCGCTCGACTCGCGCACGAGCGTCGACGTGATGGCCATCTTCCAGGGACTCTGGCGGTCCGGCATCACGGTCGTGCTGGTCACGCACGAGCCGGACGTCGCCGAGTACGCCTCGCGGCTCGTCGTCATGCGCGACGGTCGCGTCCTGTCCGACCGCGTGCAGGAGCCCAAGGACGCGACGCAGCCCACCTCGTCGAAGCGCTACGGAGCGGCGTCGTGAACCCGGTGCAGACCGTGCGCGTGGCGCTCCGCGCCATCCTGCGCAACAAGCTGCGCGCGTTCCTGACGACGCTCGGCATCGTCATCGGCGTGGGGGCGGTCATCGCGATGATGGCCATCGGCGCCGGCGCCAAGGCGCAGGTCGAGGAGGCGTTCGCCGCGATGGGGACCAACCTCCTCATCATCCTGCCCGGCTCGACCAGCGCGGGCGGCGTCAAGGGCGGCTTCGGATCGATGCCCACGCTGACGTGGGACGACCTGGCGGCCATCCGCAACGACGTCTCGACGGTGAAGGCGGCCGCGCCGACGATGCGGGCCAACGAGCCGATCGTGGCCGAGGATCAGAACTGGACGACGAGCATCACGGGCACCTCGCCCGAGTACTTCGACATCCGCAACTGGCCGATCGCCCTGGGCGCCGCGTTCACGCAGTCGGACGTCGACGGCGGCACGAAGGTCATCGTCCTCGGGCAGACGGTCGTCGACAAGCTGTACGGGTCGAACGCCAACCCCGTCGGGCAGACGGTGCGCATCGGCAGCACGCCGTTTCAGGTCGTCGGCGTCGCGGCGAAGAAGGGGCAATCGGCGACCGGGCAGGACTACGACGACGCCGCGTTCATCCCCTTCACGACCTTCGCGCAGAAGGTGCAGGGAGGGCTCGGCAAGTACCTGCAGGGGCAGATCATGGTCGCCGCAGACTCGTCGGACGACACGGCCCGCGCTCAGCAGGACATCACGGCGCTCCTGCGCGACCGCCACCACATCGCCCCCGGCGACGACGACGACTTCTCGATCCGCAACCTGAGCGAGATCGCCGGCGCGCGCCAGCAGGGGACCGAGACGATGACGCTGCTCCTGGCGAGCGTTGCCGCCGTGTCGCTGCTCGTCGGTGGCATCGGCATCATGAACATCATGCTCGTCAGCGTCACCGAGCGAACGCGCGAGATCGGCATCCGCATGGCCGTCGGCGCGGAGCCGCAGCAGATCCTGATGCAGTTCCTCGTCGAGGCGCTGTCGCTGTCGATCGCGGGAGGGCTCATCGGCGTCGTCACGGGCGTCGGGACCGCCACGTGGCTGGCCGGGCGATTCCACTGGCCGGTGCTCATCCAGCCGCAGGTCATCGCGGTATCGGTCGGTTTCAGCGCGCTGGTCGGGATCGTGTTCGGCATCTATCCGGCGCGCAAGGCGTCGCAGCTCGATCCGATCGACGCGCTGCGGTTCGAGTAGCGCACGCCGTTCCGCTCGCCGCGCTGCGTCCTGAAATTCGCCGCTCGCGTCGGACGACGCGCGTGGTGGCGTGTGCGTCCTCTGTCGCCATCTCGTGCGCATACGTCGCGCCTTTTCGACGCCGCTTCTATTCGCGCTCGTGGTGGCGCATTTCCTTTGCCGGTGCGGAGTGCGCGTGGATACCGATAGGGACTCGACGATTCGCCAGGAGGAGAGATCATGCGCGCTCGTTGGCTCGGGATCGCCGCATTCGCCGCCGCACCCTTCGTGCTGCTCGCCGGCTGCTCGACGGGTACGTACACGAACTGGAACTCCAACGAGGCCGCCGATCAGCAGGCGCTGGCGAACATCACGCAGCACGCCACGGCCGACGCGTGCGACCGCGTGCGGCCCGGCGGCGGCGCGATGCGCTGCGACGCGAAGGTGCGCATCAACCCGGACGGCACGGCGCAGAAGTTCGCGTCGCCGCAGGGCTACGGCCCGCCGGACCTGCGCAGCGCGTACAACCTGCCCGCGAGCGGCGGCAGCGGTCGCACCGTGGCGATCGTCGACGCGTACGACGATCCGAGCGCCGAGAGCGACCTGGCGTCGTACCGCTCCACCTACGGGCTGCCGCCGTGCACGACGTCGAACGGCTGCTTCAAGAAGGTGAACCAGAGCGGCCAGGCCTCGCCGCTGCCGCAGTCCAACTCGGGGTGGTCGGGCGAGATCTCGCTCGACGTCGACATGGTCAGCGCCGTGTGTCCCGACTGCAAGATCCTGCTCGTCGAGGCCAACTCGGCCACCGACGCGGACCTCGGCGCCGCCGTGAACACGGCGGCGAGCATGGGGGCGTCGGCCATCAGCAACAGCTACGGCGGCAGCGAGGACTCGTCGGTGACGACCTCCGCGTCGCAGTACTACAGCCATCCGGGCATCCTCATCACCGCGAGCTCGGGCGATTCGGGCTACGGGGCGGAATTCCCGGCGACGGCGCCCGGCGTCCTGGCCGTCGGCGGGACGTCGCTGACGAAGTCGACGTCGTCGCGCGGCTGGGCGGAGGGCGCGTGGTCGAGCGGCGGCAGCGGCTGCAGCGCGTACCTGTCGAAGCCGAGCTGGCAGACCGACACCGGATGCACGAACCGCATGGAGGCGGACGTGTCCGCCGTGGCCGACCCCAACACGGGCGTCGCCGTCTACCAGGGCGGCTGGCAGGTGTACGGCGGCACGAGCGCGGCGTCGCCGATCGTGGCGGCGGCGTTCACGCTGCTCGATCTGGCCAACCAGTCGCCGTCGTACGTCTATTCGCACACGTCGGCCTTCTACGACGTGACGACGGGCTCGAACGGCAGCTGCAGCATCGGCTACGAGTGCAACGCCGGCCCCGGCTACGACGGCCCGACGGGCGTCGGCACGCCGAACGGCGCGGCGCTTTCGGGTGGTGGCGGGAGCAGCAGCGGCAGCAGCTCGGGCAGCTCGAGCGGCAGCAGCTCGGGGACCGGCGGGAGCAGCTCCGGGAGCAGCAGCGGCAGCTCGTCGGGGAGCACGAGCAGCAGCGGAGGTAGCTCGGGCGGCAGCAGCGGGAGCTCGTCGGGCAGCAGCAGCGGCAGCAGCTCGGGGAGCAGCAGTGGCAGCAGCTCCGGCGGCAGCAGCAGCGGTGGCGGCGGCGGGACCTGCGCGCACTCGGAATGCGTGAGCGGCAGCAGGCTCACGCCGACGTGCGACACGTGCGCGGGCGACGTCTGCGCGAACGACCCCTACTGCTGCCAGGTAAAGTGGGACAGCATCTGCGTGAGCGAGGTGAATTCGTACTGCCCCGCGGGGACGTGCGGTGGGGGCGGCGGCGGTGGCGGCGGTGGCGGCGGCGGCGGTGGCGGCGGTGGCGGCGGCACCTGCGCGCACGGCGTCTGCTCGTCGGGCGTGCCGCTCACTTCGAGCTGCGGCACCTGCGCCGGCGACGTCTGCGCGGCCGACCCGTACTGCTGCACCACGCTCTGGGACAACATCTGCGTGAGCGAGGTCAATCAGTACTGCAGCGGCCAGAGCTGCCCGTGAGGTGAGCGCGGATGGCGCGGGCGATCCGGGAAAGGGATCGCCCGCGCGCCGCCGTCAGTCGGCCGCGGCGTCGCTCGCGGCGGCATCACCGCCGTCGGAGCTCGATCCGCCGTCGTTGCCACCCGAGCTCGATCCCGCATCGTTGCCCCCGGAGCTGGATCCGGAGTCGCTGCCCGCGTCCCCGCCCCCGCAGGCGGGCACCGCACCCACGCAGACCTCGAACTGCGGGCCGGACGCGCCGCCCAGGACGGCGGTCGTGCACTGTCCGGTGGAGCACGCTTCGGCGGGGTTGGTGGGATCGCAGTAGGGCACGCACGTCCCGCAGCTGGCGCTCGTCTGCAGGCACGCGAGGCCGTGACCGCAGGTCGGCGTGCCGGGGGTGTTCTGGCAGGAGTCGCCCGCCTTGCCGGAGCCCGCGTTCAGGCACGCGAAGGTCGTCGTGCCCTGCGGCCAGCACGTCTGCCCATCGGGGCAGCTGCCGCCGTTCTCGTTGCACGGCTTGGGCGCGCCGGAGTCGGCGCCCGACGAGGAGTTGCTCGAGCAGCCGACGGCGCCGGTGCCGGCGAGGGCGAGCGAGAGCAGAACGAGGGACCAGGGCTTGTGCATGGCGGCGCGCATAAGCATGCATCGTACCCGGACAGACACCCGTCGTATCGCGCAGATCGCGATCGACCATGAACGCAAGGTCACGACGGGGGCGCCACTTCCGGGACGGTCGAGTGGGCTCAGCGCGAGGACTCGGTGCGCGGGGCCACGACGAGCGTGTCGCCGTCGCAGACGACGCAGGCTCTCGCGCACTCGATGACGATGCGACGCTCGTCGTCCGGCGCCGAGTAGAAGCGCGCGCCGATCCCGAGCAACCGGCGCCAGTGCGGCGCGGGCCAGCCGCAGTCGAAGCAGAGGCCGTGCAGCATGCCTTCGTCGCTCGCCCAGACCGATTCGATCGTGTGCGCTTGCATGCCCGTGGAGAACGACAGCGGACGGGCGGCGGATAAGGCGCGGCTGGCCAGGAGCCCCCGCTGGTGCGATAGTTCTCCGTCGTGGCGGCCGACGGCGAAGGGTCCGTGACGGATCTCCTCGGGCTGGTGCTGGCTCACCTCCCGGTCGTCCTCTTCGCGACGGACCGCGACGGAGTGATCCGCATCGCACGTGGCAAGGGCGCCGTGCGCCTCGGGCCGGACGCGGTCGGCAAGTCGGCCTTCGAGCTGTTCGCGGACGCGCCGCAGGTGCTGGAGAACCTCCGCAGGGCCCTCGCGGGCGAGACGCTCGCGACCGAAGGCGAGAACGACCACGTCTGGTGGGAGACGCGCTACATGCCGCTGCGCGAGCCGGGCGGCGAGATCGCAGGCGTCGTCGGCGTCACGATGGACGCCACGGCACGGAAGCGCGCCGAGGAGGAGCTCAGGGAGGCCAACGGCCGCCTCGAGCGCACGCGAAACATCCTCGCCGGAGAGCTGAAGAGCACCTCGCAGAACGTCGCCGAGCTCGCCGCGCAGTTCGTCGACCAGCAGCGCGACCTCCGCCACGCGCTCGACGCCGTGCGGTCCGCCCGTGCCGAGGCCGCCCGCTCGGGGGAGGCCGCCGATGCGTTCCTGGGCATGCTCTCCGACGAGATCCGCGCTCCCCTCGCGGCGCTCCGGCGCGAGGCCGAGGCCGCGTCGCGCGCGGGCTCCTCGAGCGAGGACCGGGCGGCGGTCGCGCGTGTGGGGGCGGCGGCCAGCCGCCTGGCCGACGTGGTGAACGCGATGCTCGGGTATGCGGAGGTGAAGAGCGGGAGGGCGGCCGGGGAGTAGGCGGCTCCTGCAGCCGGGCAGAAACGCACGCTCTTGCCGCGGCTGAGCCGCGAGACTACTCCCTCCGGTGCCATGCCCGACACCTTCGCCGCCAAGTCCTCGCTCGCCGTCGGCTCCGCCTCCTACTCGTACCTTCGCCTCGGGGCGCTGTACGCCAAGTACCCGCAAGCCGAGCGGCTGCCGTACTCGCTGAAGATCCTGCTCGAGAACCTGCTCCGCCACGAGGACGGCGTGTCGGTCCGCGCCGAGGACGTCGAGGCGCTCGCGACGGTGGACCTCTCGACGCAGCCGACGCGCGAGATCGCCTTCACCCCGGCGCGCGTGCTGCTGCAGGACTTCACGGGCGTACCGGCGGTCGTGGACCTCGCGGCGATGCGCGACGCGATGAAGAAGCTCGGGGGCGACCCGAAGAAGATCAACCCGTTGCAGCCGGTGGAGCTCGTCATCGACCACTCCGTGCAGGTCGACTCGTTCGCGCAGCCGGACTCTTTCAAGATCAACGTGCAGCTCGAGTACCACCGCAACCGCGAGCGCTATCAGTTCCTCAAGTGGGGGCAGAGCGCGTTCCGCAACTTCAAGGTGGTCCCGCCGGGCACGGGCATCTGCCACCAGGTCAACCTCGAGTACCTGGGCCGCGTCGTCATGAAGAGCGACGACGGCAAGGCGGTCTACCCCGACACGCTGGTCGGCACCGACTCGCACACGACGATGATCAACGGCCTGGGCGTGCTCGGCTGGGGCGTCGGCGGCATCGAGGCCGAGGCGGCGATGCTCGGTCAGCCCGTCAGCATGCTCATCCCGCAGGTCATCGGCGTGAAGCTGACCGGCGCGCTGCCGGAAGGAGCGACGGCCACCGATCTGGTGCTGACCGTGACCGAGATGCTCCGCAAGAAGGGAGTCGTCGGCAAGTTCGTCGAGTACTTCGGCGATGGTCTGGCGCAGCTGCCGCTCGCCGATCGCGCCACGATCGCCAACATGTCCCCCGAGTACGGCGCGACGTGCGGCATCTTCCCGATCGACGCCGAGACGCTGCGGTACCTGCGCTTCACCGGGCGCAGCGACGAGCAGGTCAAGCTGGTCGAGACGTACTCCAAGGAGCAGGGCCTCTTCCACGCGCCCGGGGCGCCGGAGGCCAGGTACTCCGACGTGCTGCACCTCGATCTCGGATCGATCGTCCCGAGCATCGCCGGGCCGACGCGCCCGCAGGATCGCGTCAAGCTCAGCGAATCGAAGGCGAGCTTCCACGCGTCGCTCGAGAAGATGCTGTCCAAGGCGCCCAGGCCGAGCGCGGTCGGCGGCACGCCCGAGCGAATCGAGGGAGCCGCCGCAGCAACGACGAGCGTGAAGGTGAAGACGACGATCGACGGCAAGGACGTGGATCTCGCCCACGGGTCGGTCGTCATCGCGGCGATCACGAGCTGCACGAACACGTCGAACCCGAGCGTGCTGATGGCTGCCGGGTTGCTCGCCAAGAAGGCGGTCGAGAAGGGGCTCGCGCGCCGGCCGTGGGTCAAGACCAGCCTCGCCCCAGGCTCCAAGGCGGTGACCGAGTACCTCGCCAAGGCGGGGCTCACGCCGTACCTCGAGAAGCTGGGCTTCGCCCTGGCCGGCTACGGCTGCACGACGTGCATCGGCAACAGCGGCCCGCTGCCCGAGCCAGTGTCCAAGGCCATCGACGCCGGGCAGCTCGTCGCCGCCGCGGTGCTCAGCGGCAACCGCAACTTCGAGGGCCGCGTCCACGCCGAGGTGCGCGCCAACTACCTCGCCTCGCCGCCGCTCGTCGTCGCGTACGCGCTGGCCGGCACGGTCGATTTCGATCCGCTCAAGGAGCCGCTCGGCACCGGAGGCGACGGCAAGCCCGTCTTCCTCAAGGACGTGTGGCCGACGCGCGCCGAGGTGCAGGCGGCCATCGACCGCTGCATCGACCGCGCGATGTTCGAGAAGGTCTACGGCGCCGTCTTCGACGGCGACGAGGAGTGGAAGAAGCTCAACGTCCCGACGGGCGACCTGTACGCGTGGGATGGGAAGTCGACCTACGTGAAGCACCCGCCGTACTTCGAAGGAATGGGGCGCGAGCCGGGCGCCGTCACCGACATCGAGGGCGCGCGCGTGCTGCTGGTGCTCGGCGACAGCATCACGACCGATCACATCTCGCCGGCCGGATCCATCAAGAAGAGCGGCCCGGCGGGTCTCTACCTCATCGAGCACGGCGTCGACGTGAAGGAGTTCAACTCCTACGGCTCGCGCCGCGGCAACGACGAGGTCATGGTGCGCGGCACCTTCGCGAACGTGCGGCTGCGCAACCTGCTCGCGCCCGGGACCGAGGGCGGGGTGACGCGCTATCTCGGCCCCGGCGGCACCGCGAGCGCCGCCGGGGCGGGCGGCGAGCCGATGAGCGTCTACGACGCGGCCATGCGCTACGCGAAGCAGGGCGTGCCGCTCGTGGTGCTCGCGGGCAAGGAGTACGGCTCGGGGTCGTCACGCGACTGGGCGGCCAAGGGGCCGAAGCTGCTCGGCGTGCGCGCCGTCATCGCCGAGAGCTACGAGCGCATCCACCGCTCGAACCTGGTCGGCATGGGCATCCTGCCGCTCGAGTACTCGCCGGGCGACAGCGCCTCGACGCTCGGCCTCACGGGCGAGGAGACCTTCTCGATCACGGGCCTGGCCGACGCGATCGCCAAACGCAAGGTCGTCGTGCACGCCCACCGCGCCGACGGCTCGGTGCGCGAGTTCGTGGCCACCGTGCGCATCGACACCCCGCAGGAGCGCGAGTACTACCGGCACGGCGGCATCCTGCAGTACGTGCTTCGCCAGCTGCTCACCAGGTGATGGCATAGCCCACCGTCGCGCCGAGCGATGCCGTCTGCGGCCGGTTCGTCGCATACAGGACGGCGAGCGCCGGCGTCAGCGTGGCGGCGGGCCCGAGCACGATGTCGGCGCCGACCCGTTGCTCGATCGCGACGCCGACGCCGTCCTTCGAAAAGCCGAGACCCCCGCCCAGCCCCGCGAAGCCGTCGACGTCGCGCCCGAGCGGCAGGTGCACGCTCGGCTCGGCGAGCAGCGTGAAATCGACGGTCGGCCCGCCCGCGCCGTTCGCGAACTGCACGCCGCCGAAGAAGCTCATCTCGAACTCGTGCGCGAAGAACCAGCCGACGTGCACGGTCGCCTCCGTCTGCGTCAGCGCCTCGGCCCGGCCGACGCCAATCTCGGCTCCGACCTCGCGGTTGCCCACGACACCGTGGACGCGGACCGGCACCAGAGGCGACGGCCCGGGAGGCGGCTGCGCCAAGGGCTCCACCGCGAGCGCGTGCAGCAGGACGAGCAGCGTCACTCGCGCGGACCGTGGATCGTGAGCACCGGCCGGTGCGCCGTCCGGACGACGTTCTCGGCGACGCTGCCCAGGAGCGCGCGCGCCAGCCCCCGGCGGCCGTGCGTGCCGATGACGATGATGTCCGCGTCGATCTCGTCGGCGACGGCCTCGATCTCCTCCCAGGCCACCCCCTCGCGCAACACGCTCTCGAGCGGCACGCCGCGCCCGCGGTGCTTCTCGACGCTTCCCTCGAGCGCCGAGCGCGACGCGTCGGCGATGCGCGACGCGACCTCCGCGGTCGCGATCAGCGCCCCGTCGGGGAACCCGATGACGGGGATCTCGTAGGCGTGCATCACCGTGATGGATGCCCCGAGACGCGCGGCGAGCTCGATGGCCCAGTCGAGGGCGCGGTCGGAGGTCTCGGTGAAGTCGGTCGGGACGAGGATGCGGCGGAGCTCGGGCATGCCTGGGCAGCACGCAAGGCCTTGGCCATCCGTGCCCGGCAAAGCACGACGTTGAGCTGCGCACCGAGCAGGAGCGCCAGCGAGAAGAGCCACAGAATCATGAGCGTCACGCCCACCACGGCCAGCCCCGCTTCGTAGGCGCTGCCGCTGCCGCCCAGTTTGGTCACGTAGAACCCGTACAGCCAGCCGAGAGCCGCCTGCAGCGCAACGGCGAGCACGGCGCCCGGCAGCAGCGGAGAGCGGTACTCGCCCGACAGACCCACGCGGAACAGGCCCGCTTCCATCGCCACGGCGACGAGCGCGCCGACAAACCAGCGCACGAGGTGCCCCGCGGTGCCGTGCACGGCGCCCGGGATCCAGGCGGGCAACTCCCTGCCGACCAGCGTTCCAAGCCAGTCGAGCCCTGCGCCGAGCACCGCGACCAGCCCGAACCCGATCGACAGCCCGATGCACGTGCCGATGGCGAGCAGCCGCTTCTTCCACCACGGGCGCGCCTCGGCGCCGGTCTGCACCTCGAGGGCGTCGAACACCGCGTGCACGCCGCTCGAGGCCAGCCAGACGAACGTCCCGGCGGCGACGGGGGCGAGCGTGCCGCCGTGCCACGAGGCCAGGTGGTCCACCTGACGGACCAGCAGGTCACGCACCTCGGGCGGCACGGCGGAGAGGGTGGACGAGAAGGTCGCCAGGTGAGCCTTCGCGAGCCGCGCCGCGGCGAACCCGGCCACGGCCGCCAGGGGCACGAGAGCGAGGAAGATCCAGAAGCTCATCTCGGCGGCGAGCCCGAGCGTTCGGGCGCGCCCGATGCCGGCCACCATCGACTTGAACAGTGGCTGCTCGCGCAGGTGCCGCAGGCGGGCGCCGATGCCGAGCCTGGCTCTGGGGGTCCTTTCCGCCGTCATCCGCACGCCGGCGCGGCCGGATGCCCCGGCCATCCCCACCCGGCCGGGTGCGGACGCCCACGGCAGGTGCGGACGCGCACGGAATGGCCCGGGTCACGCATGCCACGTGCCGCCCCCCTGGGCGCTGCCCCGAGCGGCCGAGGGCGCCCCGGACGCGTCGCTGGCGCTTGCGCCCACCCGAGCTTCGGCTACCTTGGAACTCGCTCACGGACGTTTCCCCGGCAACGACGCTCTCTCGGCTCACGGGACCGCGGATCGCGCTCGACGGTTACGCAACGTGTGGACACGGTGGATTTCGCCACCGCGAGCCTCGAATCCGATACCGCGGCTGATTGGATGACAAGGCAACTGTTACGGGGCTCCTCAGCGAGCCGTTTCGATGCCGCGAGCGAGAGAAGAGACACTCATGGGAACGCGTCTTTATGTCGGCAACCTGTCGTTTTCGTCCACGACCGAGACCGTGCGCGAGGCGTTTGCGCGCATCGGTGAGGTGACGGACGTCCACATCGTGACCGACCGGGCGACCGGTCAGTCGCGCGGCTTCGGGTTCGTCACGATGGGCTCGCCGGCCGAGGCTCAGAAGGCCATCGAGGCAATGAACGGTGCGTCGCTCGACGGCCGCGCTCTCCGCGTGAACGAGGCCGAGGAGCGCCCGCAGCGCGGCGGCTTCGGCGGCGGCGGCGGCGGCGGCGGTCACGGCGGTGGCGATCGCCGCCGCGGCGGCGGTGGCGGCGACCGCGGCGACCGGCGCAATCGCTGGTAGTCGGGTCCGACGCTCGGGGGACGGGATGGGGGAGCCGAACGGCTCCCCCAGACCGCGGACGTGCCGCACGCGGCCGGTCCGCACGGGAGGATTCCATCCACGAGGTGACTAGTGTCGAATCCCAGCATCCAGAAGAGGCAGAAGGAGCGAGAGCGGCAGGAGCGCCAGCGCGCCAAAGCCGAGAAGCGGAAGCTCCGCAAGGAAGAGAAGGCCTCGCGTGGCCCGAACGAGGAGGGGATCGATCCCGACATCGCGGGCATCGTGCCGGGGCCGCAGCCTCCCCCGGAGGACTTGTAGCCCGACCGTTTCCGAGCGAGGCGTTTCGCGTTAGGACTCTGCGCCTGCTCGCGCGGCGGGCACGAGGTCGTCGCGGTCGCCCGCAACCTCGACGTCGCGCGTGAGCTGGCGGGCAAGGGGGGCGATTTTCGCCGACGGCACGCCGGACGCGATCGGGAAGCTGACCGCTCTGCGCGTCGCTTGGGTAATGGTCCCGGCCCAGGTGACCGACGCCGTCATCCATGAGCTGGGCGAGCGCCTGTCCAAGGGCGACATCGTCGTCGACGGCGGCAACTCGAACTGGAAGGACTCGCGCGTCAGCGCCGAGCGGCTCGCGCAGAAGGGCATCCACTTCTGCGACGCCGGCACGAGCGGCGGCGTGTGGGGCCTGAAGAACGGCTACTGCCTGATGGTCGGCGGCCCGCCCGAGGCGGTGAAGCACTGCGAGCCGATCTTCACGACGCTCGCGCCCCCGGGCGGCTATGCGCACGTCGGGCGGGCGGGCGCCGGGCACTACGTGAAGATGGTGCACAACGGCATCGAGTACGGCCTGATGCAGGCGTACGCCGAGGGGTTCGAGATCATGAAAACCCCGCCGTACGAGCTCGATCTCGATCGCATCGCGAGCATCTGGGGCCAGGGGTCGGTCGTGCATCGTGGCTGCTCGAGCTGCTCGCCGCGGCGCTCGAGGACGACGCGGATCTCAAGTCCATCCGCGGATGGGTGGAGGACTCCGGCGAGGGCCGCTGGACGGTGCAGGCGTCGATCGACCAGAGCGTCCCGGCACCGGTCATCACCGCGAGCCTCCAGATGCGCTTCCGCTCGCGGCAGGAGGAGTCGTACGGCGCCAAGATCCTGGCGGCCCTGCGCAACCAGTTCGGCGGCCACGCCGTCAAGAAGGCGTGAGCCGGCGATGAGCGGTGAGAGCGAGAACCCGTTCCGCGTTGGCCTCGAGGCCGAGCGTACGCCGGCACCGTGCGTGTTCGTCATCTTCGGCGCGTCCGGCGACCTGACGCGGCGCATCGCAAAAACGGCACACGTGGCAACCGGCTGTACTACCTGGCCGTCCCGCCGAGCGCGTTCCGCACGATCATCGACCACCTGGCCGAGGCGGGTCTGGTGCACGATCGGAGCGACGCCAGCCGCTACTCGCGCATCATCATCGAGAAGCCGTTCGGTCGCGACCTGACGAGCGCCGAAGCGCTCAACGCCGACCTGCACCGCGTGTTCGACGAGCGGCAGGTGTTCCGCATCGACCACTACCTCGGCAAGGAGACGGTCCAGAACCTGATGGCGCTGCGCTTCGGCAACGCCATCTTCGAGCCGCTCTGGAACCGGAACCACGTCGACCACGTCCAGATCACCGTCGCCGAGGACATCGGCGTCGAGGGGCGCGGCCGCTTCTACGAGGAGGCGGGGGCGACGCGCGACATCGTGCAGAATCACTGCTGCAGCTCCTCATGGTGACGGCGATGGAGCCGCCAGTCGCCTACAGCCCCGACGAGGTGCGCGACGAGAAGGTCAAGGTGCTTCGCGCCCTCAAGCCGATCCGCGGCGCGGACGTCGCGAGATTCACCGTCCGCGCGCAGTACGGCCCTGGCCACTTCGCGGACAAGCCCGTGCCCGGCTACCGGCAGGAGCCGAACGTCAGCCCGACGTCGAACGTCGAGACGTTCGTGGCCATCGTATCGAGATCGACAAATGGCGATTCGCGGGAGTGCCCATCTACGTGCGCGCCGGCAAGCGGCTGACCAAGCACATCACCGAGATCAGCATCCACTTCAAGAGCGTGCCCCACGCGGTCCTGGCGCAGGGCTCGCCGATCGAGCCGGACGTTCTCGCCGTGCGCATCGAGCCCGACGAGGGGATCAGCCTGCGCTTCGACGCCAAGGTACCGGGGCCGACGATGACGTTGCGCCCGGTGACGATGGACTTTCGGTACGGCTCGACCTTCGGCGGCAGCGGGCCCGAGGCGTACGAGCGGCTCATCCTCGACGCGATGCTCGGCGACGCGACGTTGTTTGCGCGCGCCGACGAGGTGAGCGCGGCGTGGCGATTCGTCTGGCCGATCCTCGAGGAGTGGGCCAAGAGACCGCCGCCCTCGTTCGCGAATTACGCCGCCGGCACGTGGGGCCCGAAGCAAGCCGACGAGCTCGTCGAGAGCGAGGGGCGAGCCTGGAGGCGGCTGTGAGCCTTCCGCTCGACCGCGTCGAGCCCGAGCTGACGCGCCTCTGGGAAGAGGAGGCGCGCAAGTCGCATGCGGCCCGCGTCGAGATCCTCACGCTGGTGGCGCTCGTCAGCGAGCCTAGGCTGCGCGCGCGCGCGCGCGCCGTGGTCGACGACGCCGTGCGCGAGCACCCGTCGCGCACGATCGTCGCAGCATGGACCGGCGGCGGGCCCCCGTCGATCACCGCGGAGGTGGCGCTGCACCGCTGCGCCGGAGCGGCATGCGGCGACGCCATCACGCTGAGCGCCGGCGGCGAGGCGCGCGAGTGGCTGCCCGAGAACGTCGAGCGCCTCGCGCTGCCCGACCTGCCCGTGTGCATGTGGTGGGTCGGCGACTTGCCCGACTTCGACGACCTGTTCGATCGGATGGTCGTCGGGGCCGACCTCGTCGTGGCCGACAGCGGCGAGATGGACCTGCGTGATCTCGAGAAGCTGTCGAGCATCGTCGCGCGCTCGCACGCCCGCTACGCGCTCGCGGACCTGACCTGGATGCGTTTGCGCTGGCTGCATGATCTGGTCGCGCGCTTCTTCGACGACGAGGCCGAACGGGCGTGCCTGGCGGGTGTGCAGCGCATCACGATTGGCTTCTCGCCGCGCGATCACGAGCAGGACGTGGCCAGCACGACCGCGGGGCTGTTCTTCGGCTGGATCGCGAACGCGCTGCGGCTGCCGCTCGATCAGGTGCGGTGGACGCCCGGCGAGGACTGGGGCGAGGCGGCGATCGGGGGCGCCGTGACGCGCTTCGAGCGGCGAAGCCACTCCGACGTGCGGCCGGGCGCGATCATGCGGGTGTCGATCGAGTGCGCGGGCGGCCGCTTCGATATCGAGCGGCAGGACGATCCGCAGGTGTTTCGCTGGTCGACCCAGGTGCACGGCGCGCCGTCGCCCTCGCAGCTCTTCCGCGTGCACTCGCCCGGCGAATCGGCGCTGCTCGTGCGAACGCTCGAGCGCCCGGCGCGTGACCGCCTGCTCGAGACGAGCCTGCAGGTCGCCAGCCGCATCGTGCGTCCCGTCGCACCGCGGCTGTCGTCGCCTCCTCCGCGCGGCTGATCTAGCTGAGACCGAGGCGAAAGCGGCGCGTGCGCTCGTATAGACGCAGCGCCGACAGCGACACGCCGACGAGCAGCGGACCGAGCAGAAAGCCGACGAACCCGAACAGCTTGATGCCGCCGAACAGCGCGACGAACGTCATCCAGGTCGACATCGTCTCGCCGCGCCCGACGAGCTTGGGGCGCACCACGTAGTCGCAGAAGGCGACGACCGCCAGCGATCCCCAGAGGAGCTCGAAGATGCCCGCGGCCATGTGGCCGCCAACGAGCAGCGCGAGTCCTGCCGGGATCCACACGAGCATTGTGCCGAAGACCGGCACGAGGGATGCCACGGCGGTCATCGCGCCGAAGAACGCCGGCTCGGGCAATCGTGCGATTGCGTAGCCGACGCCGGCGATGGTCCCCTGGACGATCGCCGTGCCGAAATTGCCGATGACGACGGTGCGCCCGAGGCGCCGGATCTCGCGCATGAGGCGCCGCGTGTGATGCGGATTGATGGGCATCAGCTGCTCGGCGCGCGTCGCGAGCTGCCGCCAATGCAGCAGCACGAAGAACATCGTGATGGCCATGAAGAAAAGGGCCAGCAGGCTGTCGAAGATGGTGCCGACCAGCTGCGCCGCCCAGCCGGCCAGGGACGTGGCGAGGCTCCCGATTGCAGTCTTGATGCGATCGATGATCTCGCTCGGCTGCATGTTGAAGATGGCGAGGGGTCGGAGCACGCGCTGGGCGACGAGCGCGGCGCCGCCGCCCGGCGAGAGCGCCTGCGGTAGCTTGGCGACGACGGCGACCCCTTGCAGCACGAGCAGGTACGCGAGGACGCCCAACGTCCCGGCGACGATGACCGTGGCGACGAGCGTGAAGCCGAGCGCCACCAGCGCCGGCCGCTGGGTCCGCCGCGCGAGCGGTCTGTACGGGTGATAGAGCGTGAAGGCCAGCAGAGCGCCGACGAGCACGCCGATGCCCACCGGCAGCAGCACCCAGAGGATGGCCGCGGTGGCGAGGAGGGCCATGATGCCTAACGCACGCGGCTCGGCCGGTGCGTAGTGGGCGACCGCTTCGCGCGCGCGGGCGTGCTCCGCGTCGAGGGGCGGCTCGGTGGGCGGGGCGGCCACGTCCTTTGGGATGCAAGCCTGATGCAAGCGCGGTGCGAGGCGCCTAGCGGCGACAAAATGGCACGAGGGCGACTCGGTCACCCGAGCCGCCCTCGAAGAAGCTCCGCTTGTCCGCGTTGGGCGCGTCGTCGCGCGCCGTCGATGGTTTAGGATCGATCGCGCGGACCTCCGTGGCTCGCGTCCGTCGTGCGCACACGACGCGAGCCACGCATCTTCGCTACGATGTGAGCGTCCTCTTCCCGACCCGGGACCGTTCGCGCGGTCCGGGCTGCTGGGGTGGATGGCCTAGCTATTCGCACGGGCCAGCTTCGATCGACCCGTCCACGGCTCACCCGCCCGCGGCGTCGCTTGCGCATCGACCGCGAAGCCCTCGCTGTAGCTCTTCGAGGGCCGGCGCCTCGCGGCGCCTCGTGTGACGGACCGCCCGCGCCTCGTCGGCTGGAGCAGCCTTTACCGTGCACGTCACCGATCTCTGACGTCCCTCGTCGCCGCCGCGTGCACCGCCTCGTCGGTTCCAGAGCCGACGGGAAGCACCCGCAGAGCCTTAGGTCACCGCCGCACCGCCCCTTGCAGAGCGATGCGAGCAATGGCCGGAACGCCTTCCACCGTGTCGCGACCGAGCGGGTTTCCCCGTCCGGCGAGGCGCGTGGGCCACCTGGACGATGGCTGCGCACGCCTTCGCGCACCGTTCTCACCTCGGAGCCGCCGCCGCGTGCGTCAGCGCGCGCTGCGGTGAGCTCCTCGGCCAGCGTCGCGCCGTCGAGTCGCCTTGCGGCTCCTCGAGCGGAGCGACGCGCGATGCGTCGGACCGATGTCTGCCGTCTCACGTCTTCGTACGAGCACCCGCGCCTCGTCGGTTCCCGGGGGCGTCCGGCGCTTGCGCGCCTGCGTCACCGAGGAGTTCGCCTGCTTCACGGCAGTGCGATTCGCTTCGGCGGGCCGCACGTTCTCCTCGTGTCCACCGCTCCGGGCGTTGTCTTCCCGGCACGGCGCGTGCGGTCCGAGCCTCTGGCACCCCTGTCGCCTCTCCCACGTTTGCGATGGCGCTCGCGCGACTAGCAACCGTGGGAGCCGCCGAGATCGTCGGTACCCCGTCCGCGTGAACGGTGCGGGGCGAAAAAGACGATCCGGAGTGCCTTCCATCGGTCGAGGACCCTCGCCCTGCAACGCTCTTTCGAGCATCCGGCTCCGGCCTGGGCCGGGCACGCGGTTTGGCCACCGCGGCACCGTCCGTCGACGCCTTTCACCCGCGCGGACCCTCTCGGATCCGCGCGGGCCGGGCTCTCGTGCACGCGCCCCCGCTGCCAACGGGAAGCGCGCTTCGTGGAGCCTCGGCGTCGCTCGCCGACTTCTGCAACCTCATTACGACGCGCGGGCACACCCGACGAGCGTTCGATCCTCGCACGCGAGTGGGGCTTTCGCCCCGCTGCTCGCCGGCACCAACGGATGCCGGTTGCGTTGGCCGCCGCGATGCGTTGCCGCACCGAGGGCCTGCGAGCCGCGATCCGCACGCGACGGCTTTCGCACGCCGCGCTCCACTCGCGTGGACGGGACGGAATCGCGAGCCGGAGCGCTCGAGCGAAGGCGAGCCGCACGCGTTGGGACGCGCGTGCCCTCCTCGTGGCGCTCCGGGCACCCGGGTCACCGATCCGAGTCGCCTCGAGCCCTGGAGAGGCTCGTGGCTCGGCGGACCGGCCGAGATCCACCGCGGATGCTGCCCCGCGAAGGGCGACACCGTTGGAAGGATCGAGGTGCCTTCTACTGCCGCGACGGAATCCTTACGCGAGCGGGGGATGGCTCCCTCGTGCGCGCCCGGACCGGGGCCCCGTCACGCCACCTCCGAGGAGGCATTGCTCGGGAGCTCGCGCGCCTTTTTCACCGCTTTCGCCGCGCCTGCCTCTGACGAGGAAAGCACCCGAAGCGGCTCGACCCGTCGAGGCAGGGGAACCGAAGTCCCCTCGGAACGGCGGGTCGCAGCGCCCATCACGGCTTCTACGATCGAATCAGCTCGCGGGCAGATGTGCCGCGAACTTCATGACCCGTATGTCCTACGAATCGAGGAGCCGCGCAACGGAAAAGATGCTCGAACAATGCTTTCTTTTGTTCACCCATTGCCCACAGCGTTGTCCACAGCTTGTCCCCGATTCCCCGGTTTTGCCCAGAATTTTTGCGGGTTCTGGAGCGGGCCCGGGGTCGGGGTTGTGCCGTAGAACGTGTGTGTATTGTAATTGATTGAAGACAATGATCTATCGATAACGCGATCTATCAAGTTTGAAATCGATGATTGAATCGGAAGCGATCGTCTGCGTCCGGATGGCGTACGTCGAGTCGCTCAGGGCGCTTCGAGCGGCGCGGTGAACGTGGCGTGACGTGCCCCCGGCCCCATGGAGGCACGCGCGCTTTGGGCGATTGTGTCGTTCTGCGGCGCCGTGCCCGACGCCTCGGCGAGCGAGCGACCGGCCAGCGCCCCGACGAGCGCTGCGATCCACGTCGCGATCACCAGCCTCAGTGACGACGGCATGCGCATGCCGTGCAGGCTTCGCAATGGCTGGGCCAGGTCAGCTCGTCCGTGCCGGTCTCGCTCTCAGGCGGCGACTCACGGCACGAGGGTGTGGCGGAACACGACTGTGCGGCGCCCCGCGCGCGGGGCACTGGGCATCGGCTTCGACGTGAGCACGATCGCCTCGCCCGGGCGAAGGGCGATGACGCGCGGGTCATCGCCGAGCTCCCACGGCACGCCGTCGGTGTAGGGGTAGACCCACGGCGGCGCGGGCGCGAGGCCGACCGCCACGATCGCGTCTTCGCCGGCGCGTCCGACGACGCGCACGCCGGTGTCCAGCTCGGTCACCCCCTCGAAGACGGTGGGCTCGAACCGCTCGCGGGCGAGCCGCCGCGCCAGCGTCAGCAGCTCGGGGATCCGTGCTACCGCTTCCGGCTCGTGGTGCGACTCGAAGAGCGACATCCACACCGGGAGTGACGCCCGCGCGCCCGAAGCCTGGGCCTCGGTACGCCGCCACCACGCGACCGGGGATGCATGCGCGCACACCGCCTCACGCACGAGAGCGGTCGCGCCGATCGGCTCGAGCGGCGGATCGCACGCGACGACGGCGCCCGTGGGATCGGAGGCGACTTTCGCCGGCGGCGACAGCGCCAGCGCGACGACACGCGCATCGGGCACGCCCGGGTCGGTCGGCAGCGCCGCTGCCGTCGCGTCGCGCAGCCCACTGGCGTGCAGCAGCGCGGCCGCGTCCCATGACAGATCGTCGTCCGAGAGCCACGTCGCCGCCGGATCGACCGCAAGCCCGGCCTGTTGCGCGCACTCGCGCGTGCCGAGCAGGCCGCCGACGCGCGCCGCCGGTGCCGCCAGCACGACGACCGCGCCGCGGCCTTGCCGCCAGACGGCGGACGTCGACGCGATCGACGCGCACCACGCGACAGGCCCGCGCGAGCGTTCGATCCGCGCTGCGCCGTTCGGCGCGCGAACGGTGAGGATCTCGTTCGCGGCGGGCACCGCGAGCATGCAGTCGCCACCGCTCGCCTCGACCACACCGAACGGCCGGCCCGCCTCCACCGCCGATACGACGTGGAACCCCGCGCGCCCGAGCTCCCCGCGGGCAGACGTCGCACGAAGCCATGCGTCGTCGATCGCCGGCCGCGGCCAGCGGCGAGCCTCGATCCAGCCCGCGAGCATCGCATCGGCGCACTCGGCGCCACCCTCCGCCCACCGCGCCGGCGCGACGTCGACCCAAGGGCGCGCGAGGGGACCTCCGAGGACGGCGGCGTCGATCCGAAGGAGCGCGATCCCGGTACCGCCGTCGGAGGACGGCACCTCGACCGTGACTCGCCCGGGTGCGCACGCGCACCAGCCGACCGAGCCTGCCGCCTCGTCGGACGTCGACCCCTCGCGCGCGTGCACGAGAGCGCCGCCCGTCGCGACGGCGACGAAGCAGCTCTCGCCCGGCGCGTTCACGTCCAGTCTCTCCCGCGCGGTCAGCTCGTTCGAGGCGATCTCGACGAGACCGTGGGCGGTGAAGGGCGTCTCGGCTCGCGCGATGCCGGCGCGAAGCGAGCGAGCGCGCTCGAACAGCCGCCAGCCCACGCCCACGGCCGCTGCCAACGCTAGCACGCCGGCGGCGCCGACCACGCGCCGCCCCACACGCTTGCGCGCGCGGACGGCTAGCTCCCGTTCGAGGAAGCGCCGGCGCTCCTCGGCTGCCTGCATCGTCTCGCGGCGGCTGCGCTCGTGCTCTGGATGCCTCCCCTCCAGGACCGAGATGGCCCGCTCGACCTCGTCCAGGTCCCGTCGAGGCGGCGCAGGCGGCTGGGGCACGCCCTCCAGTGAACGGCACTGGCGCTCCGTGAGCAAGATCGCGGTGAGACGGCGGTAGCATGCCCCGGTGGTCCACAGCTCAAGCTTCCGGCGGCTGCTCGCGCATGCGGCGTCCGTCGCGGCGTGTGCGGTGGCGTCGGTCGCAGGCTGCACGGGGGCGTCGCCGCCCACGGTCGCCGCGGCGCGCTCGCCCGCAGTTTCGTCGCCGGGACGCTCGGTCGTCCGGAGCAACGTCACGCGCGGCGACTACGCCGGCGCGGCCGCGTGCGCGGAGTGCCATGCGGACATCGTCGCCAAGTGGGAGCGCTCCCCCATGCACCGGATGACGCGCAGCGCGCGCGGCGCCGAGGTGCGCGCTCCCTTCGACGGCACGCACTGGCGCTTCAAGGGCGACGAGGTCGTGCTGGAGCGGCACGGGGGCGACCGCTTCGTGCGAATCGAGCACCTCGGCGGCGGCGCCGACGCAACAGTCATGTACCGCGTGACGCGCATCATCGGGGGACGCACGCGCGAGGATTACGTCGGCCTCGACGTGCGCGGCGGCCACGAAGAGGTGGTGCTGCCCATCTCGTTCGTCTTCGCGACCGGCACGTTCCGCTACAAGGGCTATTCGGTGATGGTGCACGAGCGCGCGACCCTACGCGCCGGCCCCGTCTGGTCGAGGACGTGCATCTTCTGTCACAACACGATCCCGGAGATGGACCGCCTGCTCGGCGCGATGGCTGGTCGCGGCGCACACGCCTACCAGGGCGAGCAGGTGGACGGCTGGCTTCCGCCCGACCGCCGAGCCGTGGTGAACGTCACCGACCCGGGTGCGTTCGCCCGCGCTGCAGGCGAGGAGATGGCGCGGCTCGGAGGCGTGCCGACGGCCGGCTCGGACGCGGAGCAGACCGCGCGCCGTGCGATCGACGTCGTCCGGGCTGGCTTCGACGGTGACGACCTGATTGACGAGGGCATCGGCTGCGAGGCGTGCCACGGCGGCGCGCGAGCACACGCGCGCGACCCGAGCGTCAAGCCGTCGTTCGTACCGACCGCGCCGTGGCTCGACGTGAAGCTGCCGCCCGGGCCGGCGCAGGCCATCAACCACGTATGCGCACGCTGCCACCAGGTCCTTTTCTCGCGGTACCCGTTCACGTGGGAGGGCGGCCGACGCGACGCCATGGCCGGAGGAAGCCACATCAACTCGGGCGAGGCGCGCGACTTCCTGCTGGGCGGGTGCGCGGCCGCGATGACGTGCACGAGCTGCCACGACCCGCACGGCGCCGACGATCCGGGCGAGATGCGGGCGCTCGCGACGTCGGCCGGCAATGCCCGTTGTACGCGATGTCACGGCGAGCTCGCCGATCGGCAGCGCCTGCGGGCCCACGCGCACCACGATCCCGACGGGCCGGGTGGGTCGTGCATCGCGTGCCACATGCCGCGCAAGAACATGGGGCTCGACCTGCGCCTGACTCGCTATCACCGCATTGGATCGCCGACCGATGCCGAGCGCGTGCTCGGCGATCGCCCCCTCGAATGCGCGCTCTGCCACGCCGACAGGAGCGTGCGCCAGCTGGTCGACGCGATGGAGACGTGGTGGCCGGTGCGCTACCCGCGCCAGCGCCTCGAAGGTATGTACGGATCGCTGGACGCCAACGTCATGCGCGCGACGCTCGAGCGCGGCAAGGCCCACGAGCAGGCGGTGGCCATCGGCGTGCTCGGGGAAGTGCGGGCGCGCGACGCCGCGCCGCTCATCGAACGGCAGCTGTCCAACGAGTACCCGCTGGTGCGGCGGTGGGCTTCCGTCGCGCTGAGGGAGTTGGGCGTCGCCGTGCCGGCGGTCGCCGCGTCCGCCGCGCCGCCGGGTATCGACGAGGATCCGGAGGACTAGATGCGCGAGGGGACGCGTATCTTCGAATTCTACCGCGCCGACGCGTGGCCGGCGATGCGCCGTGTGCTCGTAGCCGGTCCAGCCGTGCTCACTCTGGGCGGGCTCGTCATCGCGTTCTCGTTCCTCACGCATCAATCGGACGCCGTGCGCCTCCAGGCGGGCATATTCGGCTTCGTGCTCATCGCCGCCGGCGCGCTCACCACGACCATCGGCATGCAACGCATCCTGCGCGACGAGCTTTTCCTTGCACTGCGCAGCGACGGCGTAGCCATCCAGTCGCCCGCCGGAGAGGCGCTGGTCGGCTGGGACGACCTGCGCGACGCGCGCTGGCACGCAGACAGGGCGGAGCTCGTGCTCGAGCGCGAGGTGGGGGATCCCATCGTGCTCTCGCGGCCCTTTTCCCGGATCGCGGGGCGCGCGCTGGCCGAGCGCATCCTCGTGGTCAAACGCAAGGCCGCGATGAACCTGCTTCCGTGAGACCGTGTGCTAAGACTGCCGTCCCCGCCCATGCCCTCGGCCCACGAACGCCTCCGCGCGTTGTACGCGCAGAAGCCCGTCATCCTAGCCCCGATGGAGGACGTGACGGACGTGGTGTTCCGTCGCCTCTGCCGCAAGCACGGCGCCACGATCGCGATGACCGAGTTCGTCAACGTCGAGGGGCTGCTGCGCGGGTGCCGCAATGCGGGCCGCAAGATCCAGCTGGCGCCCGACGACGAGCTGACGGCCATCCAGATCTACGGCGCGAACCCCGATCGTCTGGCCGAAGCGGCGCGCTTCGCCGAGAGCGCCAAGCCGCTGTTCCTCGACGTCAACTGCGGGTGCTGGGTGCCCAAGATCGCCGGGCGCGGGGCGGGGGCCGGCTGGCTGCGCGACCCGGAAGCAATGGTTGCCATGGCCCGCATGGTCGTGTCGAGCGTCGCGCTGCCCGTGACGGTCAAGACGCGCATCGGCCTCGGTCCGGAGTCGCACATGCCCATCGTCGACCTAGCGCGGCGGCTCGAGGATGCGGGGGTGGCCGCCATCACGATCCACTGCCGCACGGCCCAGATGGGGCACTCGGGCGCGGCCGACTGGTCGTGGGCGGCGCGCGCGAGAGAGGTCGTGAGCATCCCCGTGCTGGTCAACGGCGACGTGCGCAGCGCGCAGGATGCCAGGCGCGCCATCGCAGAGACCGGCTGCGCCGGGGTGATGGTCGGGCGGCGCGCCATCGAGCATCCGTGGATCTTCCGCGAGGCGCGCGCGCTGCTCGACGATGGGCGGGAGCTGGCGCCGCCGACCCCCGAGGAGCGCATCGCGCTCTGCCGCGAGCACCTGATCGCGAACGTCGCGCAGCGCGGGCTACCCTACGGCGTGCACTGCACGCGGCGGCACCTCGCCGGCTACCTCAAGGGGCTGCCCGGTGCGGCGGCGCTGCGGCAGCAGCTCAACGGGTGCGACTCGCTCGACGGGTGCCTCACGATCCTCGAAGGGGCGCTGTCGCGCGCGGCCGCATGATCACCACGTGACGTCCTGGTCTTCGGTCACGCCGAGCGCGCGGCCGACGACGACAGGCGCGCGCCCCGGCAGGTTGATGCGCCCGGTCCACGCGCCGCAGGGCTGGACGAAGCTCGAGGCGACGACGAGCAGGTCGCGTTTCTCCTCGTGCACCGCGCCCGGCCGCATCTCGAGGTCCACCGCGCCATCGCAGGTGCGGACGCGCCAGGCGCTGGACGGGCGCTCGCGGTCGAAGGTGAAGCGCCCCTCGCAGAGCGGCACGAGCTCGCTCCCGACCCACGCGGCGCACTCCGCCTCGCCGACGAACCCCTCGACGAGGTTGAGCCCCAGCGGCGCCCCGTCGGCGGTGCGTCCCAGCGCGAAGCCCCAGCGCCAGCGCGTGCGCCGGGGCAAGAGGCCGCTCGTGAAGTCGTAGCCTGCCAGCGCGCCGTCGAGCGGGACGCGGCGACCGTCCCCCACGCGAAGCTCGCCGAGGCACGCGAGGAGCGCACGTTTCTCGGTCGCGTCGAAGCGCTCGGGCCCGACGGACGCCACCGCGCCGAGCGCCGGGGGCGCGCGCCCAGCGTCGAGCGAGGCCGAGAGCACGAGGTCCGACGTCTCTACGTGCACTCCGTAGAGAGCTTCGCCCGGGGCGCGGTGTACGGTCATCGACGCGCCGCGCGCGCGGAACGATGCGTGGCATCCCTCCCCCCCGCGGTCGCCGACGATCGCGGCGAAGGGAGGGCCTATCCAGGAGCGGCGGGCGAGCATCCGCCCCGCCGCGGCGTCGTAGGCGTACACGAACGCGTTGGAGGCGTAACCGAGGCGGACGATCGCTAGCGCGACGTACACCACGTCGGTCGCGACGGCGACGTACAGCCACCGCTTGTGCCGCAGCGCGCGGCTCGCGGGGCCGCCCCCGAGCGGTCCCCAGTCAGCCGGCGGCAGACCGCCGCGGAACGAGCCGAGGCGCGGCGCGCCGGTCGCGGGATCGACGAGAGTGCTCGGCGGGGGCTGCAGGTGGCGCATGAAGAGCGAGACTAGGCCGAAGCGGCGCCCGGCGCGTCACAAGAGGGGCGACACCAGCCGCGCCGCGCCCTCCTTCACGCGCAGCGTCCAGCGGCGCGCGTGCCACGCCGCCGCCTCGACGCGGCGGCTGTCGGCGAGGTAGCCCAGGAACGCTTGGCGAAGCGCGGCCGCCGTCGTCGAGTCGTGCACGAGCGTGTGCACTTCGAAGTTCAACCGGAAGCTCCGAAGGTCCATGTTTGCGCTGCCGACGAGCGCCACACGGCCGTCGGCCACCAGCGTTTTGGCGTGGACGATCCCCGGCCCGTACTCGAGCAGCCGCACGCCGGCGTCGAGCAGCGGACCGTACACGCTGCGGCCCGCGTGAAACGTCACCCCGTGGTTGGAATGGCCCGGCAGGAGCAGGTCGAGCTCGACGCCGCGCATGGCCGCCAGCTCCATGGCCACCAGCAACGACTCGGTCGGCACGAAGTAGGGCGTCGTAACGAGCACCTCGCGCTCGGCCCCGACGATGGCACCGAAGAAGAGGCGGTGGATGGCTTCGGTGCGCGTATCGGGACCGCTCGTCACGACGGCGATCGTCGCGTCGCCGCGCGCGGGGGTGTGCTTGGGGAAGTACTGCCCCGGATCGATGGGCTCGCCGGTGGCGAACGCCCAGTCCTGGAAGAAGACACGCTGCAGTTCGGCGGCGGCGGGCCCGCGGATGCGCAGATGAACGTCGCGCCACCCACCCACGCCCTTCATGTGCCCGCGGTACTCGTCGCCGATGTTGAATCCACCCGTGAAGGCCGTCTCGCCGTCGACGACCACGATCTTGCGATGGTTGCGCAGGTTGATCGGCTGCAGCAGCACGCTTCGCATCGGCAGGAAGTCGCCGACGCGCACGCCGGCCTTGCGCAGCGGCCGACGCCAGCCGGGGCCCAGCGCGAAGCAGCCGTACCCGTCCATCAACAGACGCACACACACGCCGCGCCGCGCCGCCGCGCAGAGCCGATCACGGAACCACGCGCCCGTCGCGTCGTCGCGGATGAGGTAGTACTGCGCGTGCACGTGGTGGCGCGCGCCGTCGATGGCGGCGCCGAGCGCTTCGTACGTCGCGTCGCCCTCGGTGAGCACATCGACGGCGTTGCCGCTGGTCGCGCGCAGGTGCGTCAGGCGCTGGCCGATGCGGAAGAGGGCGCGCTCGAGCGGGTCGGTGACGGGGATGCGTGCGACGCCGTCGGCGTCCGGCGGCTCCTCGCGCGACGCGGCGACCTGCGCCCGCACGATGGCGTCGAGCTCGCGCTTGCGCTTCGCCGGCCAGCGGATGCGGTCGCGTCCGAACAGCAGGAAGAGGATGGCCCCCACGGCGGGCAGGAACAGCAGCGTGAGGATCCACGCGATCGTCGACGACGGCTCCTTTCGGCGGACGAGCACGAGGGGTACGAGGGCCAACCCCGCCGCCTCCAGGCACAACCAGACGATGTGGACCGCCAGCGGCACCAGCCGGTGCAGCTCGTAAAGGGGCATCGGCCCGAGCATAGGCTACGCTGCGTCACCGATGGATCTCCGCTTTCCGGTCGCGATCGAGCGCGGCGTGGCCTGCTCCTTCCTGTCGCTGCCGCCGCGTGCGCTGCGCCGCATCGCAGGCCCCCCCGTGCGCTCGCCCGAGGGGTACGTGCTCGACCTGCAGGTGCAGGCGCTGCTGTGGCTGATTCGCGCGATGCGCGTGCCGCAGCTGCTGGACGGGGACCTGGCACGCGCGCGCGCCACGCTCGATCGCGCCGGGCCCACGCTCGACGTCGCCGCGCCGAGGGACGTGGGTGCCTACGACCGAAGCGTCCCGGGCGGCGACGGACCGCGGCGCGCGCGCATCTACGTGCCCCAACAGCCGCACTGGGACGCGTCGCCGGGGCTGGTCTATTTCCACGGCGGAGGCTGGGCCGTGGGCTCGATCGACTCCCACGACCGCACCTGCCGCGCGCTCGCGAGCAAGGCGCGCCTCGTGGTCGTTTCGGTCGACTACCGCCTTGCGCCCGAGCACCCGTTCCCGGCGGGCGTGGAGGACGCGATCGCGGCGATGCGCTGGGTGCTCGGCAATGCGCGCGCGCTGAGCGTCGATCCGACGCGCGTCGCGGTCGGCGGCGACAGCGCCGGCGGCAACCTCGCGGCCGTCGTGGCGCAGGCCCTTCGCGGCGAGCCGCTCACGCCGGCCTTCCAGCTGCTCGTCTACCCGGCCACCGACATGACGCGCAGCCTGCCTTCGCACGAGCACTTCCGCGACAGCTATTTCCTGCCGCGCACGACGGCCGACTGGTACCTCGCGCAGTACGTGCGCGACGACGCGACCAAGATCGATCCCCGCGGCTCACCGCTCTTCGCGCGCGATCTCGGCGCCCTGCCGCCGGCGCTCGTGCTGACGGCCGGCTTCGATCCGCTGCGCGACGAGGGGCGGGCGTACGCCGAGAGGATGCGCGCGGCCGGCGTCGCGGTGGAGCACGTCTGTTCGGAGGGATCGATGCACGGCTTCATCAACTTGGCCGGCGCCGTGCGCGAGTCGGCGCGCCTCGTCGAGCTCGCGGCCGACCGCCTACGCGTCGCGCTGCACCAGCGCTCGGCGACCGCGTTCGCGGCGGCGTGAAGGGCTGAGGGCGTGGGCCGCACCAGCAACCCCGCGGCGGTCGGCGGCGCGCTCGCGCTCGCATCGGCCGTGGCGTTCGGGGCGACCACGCCGCTCGTGCAGCGCTTCGGGCACGGCGTCGGGCCGTTCACCACCGCGGCGCTGCTCTACGCGGGAGCGGCCTTCGCCTCGGCGCTTCCGCGGCGGGGTGACGACGCGCCGCTGCGGAGGACGGACGCGGGGCGCGTGGCCGCAGTCGCGCTGCTCGGCGCGGTCGCGGCGCCGATGGCGCTCGCCTGGGGCCTGCAGCACGCGAGCGGCGTGACGGCGTCGCTGCTGCTCAACCTCGAGGCGGTCTTCACGGTGCTGCTCGCGCGCGTCGCGTGGCGGGAGCCGATCGGCGCACGCGTGGCCGTCGCCGTGCTGGCGATGGTCGCCGGGGGCGCGCTGCTCGTCGTCGAGGGGCGCGCGTCGTCGATCGCGGCGGGGTGGGGGGCGCTCGCGGTCGTGGGGGCGACGCTCGCGTGGGCGGGCGACAACGTCGTGGGCAGACCGCTCGCGGACCGCGATCCGACGCACGTCGTGCTGGCCAAGGGCGGGCTCGGGGCGGCGCTGTCGTTCGCGCTCGCGCGGGTGCTCGGCGAGCCCTGGGCGCCGCTCGGGGCGGCGGTGGCGCTGGCCGCGTGCGGCGCCGCAGGGTACGGCGCCAGCCTGCGGCTGTACCTGCGCGCGCAGCGGGTCGTCGGTGCCGCGCGCACCGGATCGGTGTTCGCGGCGGCGCCTTTCCTCGGCGCGACCATCGCGTGGGCGATGGGCGAGAGGGGCGGGGGAGCGACGACGATCGCAGCGGGCGCGCTGTGCGCCGCCGGCGTGTGGCTGCACCTGACCGAGCGCCACGAGCATCCGCACGTGCACGACGCCGTCGAGCACGAGCACGCGCACCGGCACGACGACGGGCATCACGGCCACGACCACGACGTGCTTCCCACGGGCGAGCACTCGCACCCGCACCGACACGAGACGCTGACTCACTCGCATCCGCACGCGCCGGACCTGCATCACCGGCACGGGCATTGAGGCTCAGTTCTTCGCCAGCGCCGCCTTGCGCGCCGCCTCGAACTCGTCGCCAGGTTCCCACATCGGGAGCGCTGTGGCGTCGGCGATGCGCAGGCCTGCGATGAGGAGCAGCTGCAGGTCGTCGACGGCACCCGACAGGTCCCAGCTGCCGTCGTACTCGTCGGACGGCTGGTGGTAGCGCAGCGCCTCGTACTCCTGAACGCGCGCCTCGCCCCAGCCCGGCGGGCGCCCGACGTACGACGGGCCGCCACGCAGGTAAATGCCGGGGACGCCGATCTTCGCGAAGCTGAGCTGGTCGGACCGGTAGAACATCCCCTTCTCGGGGAACGGATCGCCGTGCACCGTGCGGCTTTGCGCAGCGGCCGTCGCGACCACGACGTCGTCGAGCGACGACTTGCTGAAGCCGACGAAGCCGACGTCGGTCGCCTTGCCCCAGCGGTTGATGCCGTCCACGTTGAGGTCGGCCGCGATGTCCCCGGGCGGGAACGTCGGGTGCGCGCAGTACCACTCGGACCCGAGCAGGCCCTGTTCCTCGGCGGTGACGGCCATGAAGAGGAGCGACCGTCTCGGGCGGGCGGTCTTCGATGCCGCCGCCGATTCGGTCGCGGCGCGCGCCATCGCCAGCAGTGAGGCGACGCCGGATGCGTTGTCGAGCGCGCCGTTGTAGATGGCATCGCCGTTCTTCGGTCTTCCTATGCCGAGGTGGTCGTGGTGCGCCGTGAAGACGACCGCCTGCCTGGCGAGCGCCGGATCGCTCCCCGGAAGCACCCCGAGCACGTTCGCGCTCTCGATGCGGCGCAGGTCGTTGTCGAGAGCGAAGTGGACGCGCACGCCGAGCGATGTCGGACGGAAGCCGCGCGAGCCGGCCTGCTTGCGAAGTGCGTCGAGGTCCTGCCCGCCCAGCGCCGCGATCTTGCGGCTGGCGTCCTCGGTCGCCCACATCTTCGCGACGAGGCGCCGCTCGCCGGGGCGTGCGGGTAGCTCGAACCTCTCGCCGACGTTCGACGAGACGACGACCTGCCACGGGTACGCGGCCGATGATGTCGTGTGGATGACGATCGCACCCGCCGCCCATTGCCGCGCGGCCTCAAGGTACTTGTAATCCCAGCGCCCGTACCAGAGGCGCGTCTTGCCGCCGAAGAGCGCCGGATCGTCGGAGGGGTCGTCGTTCATCACGAGGACCACCTTCCCGTGCACGTCCACGCCCGCGTAGTCGTCCCACTGGTACTCGGGAGCCACGATGCCGTAGCCGACGAATACGACGTCGGCCGCGTCGAGCACCGCGTGCGCGTCCTGCGTGCCGGACATGAGGACGAAGTCGGCGGGCACCGACAACGTGAGAGAGCGATTGGGCGCGGACGCGGACGTCAGCGTCACGCTCGGCGGCACGTGCGTCGTGATCCCGACAAGCGGCACCTTCTGCAGCCAGCCGCCTCCGTCGCCGCCGGGCGACAGGCCAATCGCCTCCATCTGGGAGGCGATGTAACGGATGGCGACCTCGTCACCGCGCGTCCCCGGGCCGCGGCCCTCGAGCAGGTCGTCGGACAGAAAGCGCAGGGGGCCGGAGATGGACGCCGCCGTGATGCGCGAGGCGATCGCCTTCTCGGTGCGCGAGAGGTGCGCGTGGGTGGGGGACGGCGCAGATGCGGACGCCTCAGCCGTGGACGAGGAGTCGGAGGACGAGCCAGACCCTCGAGCGCACGCGCTGGTGGTGGGCGCGAGCAGAACTGCGAGTGCGGCGGGAGCAAAGCGGAGGGCGGTCGCGCGCATGGGCGCCGAGGATAGCGCCTCATCCCCCGCGATCCGGCGTCGCTCTCTGCAGCCGCGGAGCCGCGCGGCCGCCGCACGACGCCCGGGATACGGTACATTCGAGTCATGGCCGGCAGCGATGTTTCGCCGCTCCACTGCCTTTACTGCGGAGAGCGGCACCGCGCGCGCCACCGCACGAGCGCGGCGTAGCGGGTGATCCCGGCTCCGTGCGCGTAGAGCACGACGGGCGATCCGTCGCGGAGTAGCCCGCGCGCCCGCGCCTCGATGAGGTTGGCCACCACGCCCGCGGCGCCGATGTGTGCGTAGCGCGGGAACGTGGAGGGGACGCGCTCTGACGCGATGTCGAGCGCGTCGGCGACGGCGGCCTGGTACCACGCGGTGGGCTGAATCATGGCGATGGCCGCGATTTCGTCGAGCGGCACGCGGGCATTCTCGCTGACGAGGCGGATGGCCTCGACCGCGAGACGCAACAGGTGACGGTTGAGGTGGCGTGCGGCGACGACGTCGTCGGTGCCCGGGTGCACGGGTCCCCGCGCGTCGCGGTACCAGCGCGCCCCCGGCGTGCGCGAGTAGACGAAGGTGATGGCCGAGGCCAGCGCCCCGTCGCCGTCACGCTGCAGGAACGTCAGCCCGCGGTCCGGCGCGACGCTTCCCACGACGAAGGCGCTCGATGCGTCGCCGAACATCGGCGAGAAGGGCACGGTCAGGTCGTTGGCGCGGGCAACGTGGTGCGATTGCACGCAAAGCACGAGTCGCGCGCGTCCGGACTCGACCAGGGCCGCAGCGATCTCGAGTTGCGAGAGCGCCGACGAGCAAACCGAGTCGACGCCGAGCCCCACCGCGCTGCGGCACCCCGCGAGGTGCTGAACGGCGGGACCGTTGGACGGGACGATGCGATCGGGCACCAGCGCGGCGGACAGCACGTGGTCCACATCGCGTGCGTCGACCCCCGCGTCCTCGAGCGCCAGGCGCGCGGCGCGTGCGTCGCACTCGGCGGTGGGTACGTCCTCCGAGGAGACGCGTCGCTCGACCGCGCCTCGGAATGGATCGTGCTCGTACGTCCCTGCGTGCTTCGCCATCAACGACGCATGGGCGCTCTCGTCGCCGCGCGCCTCCACCGTCGTGAAGTCCCGTGCGCTTCGTGCTGACGCGGTCTGCGCGAACGCCTCGATGAAGGATCGCGGCCAGGCGCCATTGCGCCGCACCTCGTCGGGCACCCACAGGCCGAGGCCAAGGACCCCCGCGCGGCTCACGGCGCACCCCTCGTGGTCGATCGGCGCAGCGCCGAGGCGCGCGCGGCCGCGCCGAGCGACACGTCGGCGTCGATGCGGATGTCGAGCACGACGGGACCGCCGCGGCGCGCGACAGACCGCAGCCGGTCGGGTTCGAGGTCGCGCGCTCGCTCCACGCGCACCCCGGTCGCGCCGAGGGCCTGGGCCACCTGCGCGAAGTCGGCCACGCGCGACGGTAGCGCCGCCGGCAGGCGGCCGAACTGGGCGCGCATGCCGTGATGGACCATGTTCCACCGGCCGTCGTTGAAGACGGCGAAGACGACGTCCAGTCGGTTCTCGACGCACGTCAACAGCTCACCTACGTGCATTGCGAGCCCTCCATCACCGCAGATGCAGACCACAGGACGACACGGATCGGCGCAGTGCATCCCGATGGCGCAGCCAATGCCGCTGCCCATCGAGCCCAGGCCGACCATCGCCCGGAACCGATCGGGATCGTCGATGATCAGGTAGTGCAGCGCGAACGCGCAGTGCTCGCCCATGTCGGCCGTGAAGGTGGCGTCGGGGAACGCCTGCTGCAGCAGCAACACCGCCTGCGCGGGGTGGAGCGGGACCGAGTCCTCGTCCAGGGACTCCTCGAATACGCGCCGTAGCGGGCGAAGCTCGGGGAGGGGTTGAGGATCGTCGGGGAGCGCATCGAGTATCGCGCGCAGCGCGAGAGCGGCGTCGGCGAGGACCCCGAAGGTGACCGCCTGGTTTCGACCGATGGCCAGCGGTTCGCGATCGATCTGGAACGTGGCGTCGGTCCCTTCCACGAGCTGAGTCCAACCGTTCGTCGTCAGCTCGCCGAGCTTGGAGCCCACGATGACGACGACGTCGGGATGTGCCGCGAGGTACTCGCAGGCCGATGGGTGTCCGCCAAGGCCGATCCCGCCGAGGTGCAGCGGGTGCGATTCGGGGAAGACACCCTTGGCGTGTGGGGTCGTGACGACGGGAACGGCGAGTCGCTCGGCGAGGATCCGTAGCTCGCGCGCGGCGCGACGTGCGCCGTTGCCAACGACCAGCAGGGGCCTTCGCGCGCAGGTGAGGGCTGCCGCAATCGACGTGCACACCCCCGGTTCGGGCGGAATCGGTGGTGCGGAGCCGACCGACAGGGGGAACTCGCGCGACGGCGCGGTGCTCGCGTCGAGAGGCAATGACAGAAACACGGGGCCGGGTCGCGGTCCGAGCGCCACCTGGCATGCCTGCTGTGCCGCGCCGGCGGCGGCGGCCGCGTGCTCTACGCACGCCGACCAGCGCGTGACGGTGCGGAACATCGCCACCGCATCCAGGGCGTTCGTCGACGAGTCCTGAAGCGATCCGCGGCCGCGCGTGGACGCCGGCGTGTCCCCGCCGACGAGGACCACGGGGAGGTCTTCGGTGAACGCGGCGGCGATGCCCGTCAGGGCGTTTGTGATTCCGGGGCCCGCCGTCGTCAGCACGAGCGCCGGGCGACCGCTCGCTGCCGCGTAGCCCATCGCCGCGAAGGCAGCCATTCCCTCGTGGCGTGTGGCCACGAGCTCGATCTCGGGGACTTCCGCGAGCGCGTCGAAAACGGGCGCGATGAGCCCACCGGGGACCCCGAACGCGACGCGGACTCCGCGACGAGCGAATGCGCGCAAGAGGACGCGAGCTGCCGAGCACACGTCGGCCGCGCGTACGGGCGCGTGGACCCGGAACGAGGGTACTTCCATGATGCATCCCTTTCGCCCCAAATGCGCTCTCCTGCATGGGGCCGTCGTCTGCCTTGGCGCTGCAGACACCGTTCGGGTGCGACCGCTTGGACGGTGACGAAAAATACACCGAGCCGCAGCATGTCGGACCGTCCGCCGCCGCGGGTCGTCAAGCGGCACACGCGGCGCGCGCGGCGTCGTCCTCGGCGACCGCGATGATCCCGGTGGTTGCGTAGCCTGAAGCGCGCGCTCGCGGCGGCCTCGTCCGCGCCGGCTCGTGCGTGGCCGTCACCCGCTGAGGTGCGGGCGCCGACCATCGCGCGCATCTAGCTCGCCACCCGTTGGCGTCTGCGCGAAGCGGAGCGACGCCTTCGGCGAGTGCGACGGCGAGACGCGGAGACGGGCGCGTCGTTCCTCGCTCCCGAACCGACGTGTTCGCATCGACGGCGCCGGGGCATGGTCGTCGCGCGACGCCGACAGCGGCGTGATCCTTTGGCGGTGCGCGCGTGCCGTGCGTTGATCGCGAATCCGGATCGAAGTGACGTGCCCGCCTACGCGTAGGGGTGACCCGCTGCGCGGGCATGACACGCGAGCGAATGCCCTTCGAGCCAAGCAGCTCGTCGGGGCGCTCGGCGCGCGCGGACGCCGGAAAACGCGCTTTGCGCTGCGGTCGAGGCCGCGGTGCACCTGCCTTGCATGCCGCCCCGGCCGACCTTCGCGGGAGGAGTTCCATGTCGAAAAACATCCATGTTGGTCTTGTGATCGCGGCTGCGCTCGGGCTGATGGGCGGCATCGCGGCGTGCGGCAGCAATGACAATCAACAACAGACGCCGGAGCCGTTGGGACCCGACGCGGGCAGCACCCCGGCGCCCGGGGCGCCCAATGCCCCGGCGCCGCCGGCCAATCCCAACGCGGGACCGGCGCTCGAAGCGGGTGCGCCGGCGCCCGACGCGGGCCCGGTCGCCGACGCCGGCACGCCGCCGACCGACGCCGGCTTGCCATTGATCGATGCCGGGTTGCCGTCGATCGATGCGGGGTTGCCGATGCTGGACGCCGGTCTGCCGCCGGGCTTCCCGGCCTGGGACGGCGGCTTGCCCCCGGGTTTCCCGGCGTGGGACGGCGGCCTACCGCCGGGCTTCCCGAGATGGGACGGCGGCGTGCCGCCGGGCTTCCCGCCATGGGACGCGGCTGTTCCCCCCTTCCCGTGGGACGCGGGGTTCCCCATCCCTTGGGACGCGAGCGTGCCGTTCCCGTGGGACGGCGGCTTGCCGTCGCTGGACGCCGGCTTGCCGCAGCTGGACGCCGGCGCGGCGGCCGATGCGGCGGCGAGGACGCGACAGGTTGCTGGGCCGGCGCTTCCGTCGACCGTCGTGCCCTAGCCAGTGCGCAACCGCTGCGCGCATGGCACGGCGGGCCATGGCCCCCGCTCGCATCGGGGGCCGTGGCTCGCCGTCGCTCGCTCGAGCTCGATGCCTCTGGTTGCGACCGGAGGCGGCGAGCCCCACGTCTCCACGCGTGCAGCTCCCCGAATCGATGCACGCGCCGCAAACCTGGGATCGCGTGGCCCCCGGCTACGCGGCCGAGATCGCGCCCACGTTCGCGTGCTTCGCCGAGGACGCGCTCCAGCTCGCGTGTCTGGTCACGGGGGAGCGCGTGCTAGACGTCGCGACCGGACCCGGGACGCTCGCCCTGGCCGCGGCGCGCGCCGGGGCCAGAGTGTCCGCCATCGATTTCTCTCAGCAGATGATCGCCGAGCTCCGCGCGCGCTTTCAGCGCGAGGGGCTCTCCGAGATCGATGCACGAGTCGCGGACGCTACGGCGCTGCCGTACGAGGACGGCGCATTCGACGCCGTGTTCTCGATGTTCGCGCTGAACCTGATGGCGGATCGGACGGCCGCGTTCCGCGAGATCCACCGCGTCCTCGGCCGCGCCGGCCGTGCCGTCGTGGGCACACCGGCGTCGCTGACGAGATTGCCCGCGTTCGTCGACGTGTGCGACGTCGTCCGCCGGACGTTGCCCGACCTCGACCTCGACATGGAGCTTCCGCTTTCGGAGCCCACCGAGCTCTGGGGCGAAATGTCCGCCGCCGGCTTCGGCTCGGTGGAGGTCCAGTCCATCAAGCGTGCGTTCACCTATCCGTCGGCGGCGGCGCTCTGGTCGGTCGCGAGCCGTGCAGGAGCGCCGATCGTCCTCGTGCGCGAGGCGATGGGCCCGGAGCGCTGGGCGCGCGCCTCCGAGGAGATCGTCCGCGGTCTCGAGCAGCGGTTCGGCACCGGGCCACAGCGCATCGAGCTCTCCGTGAACCTCGCGCTGGCGGGGAGGTAGTCGGCGCTCGTCCGGGTCGCGCGCGGCTCAGGCGGTGCCGCTCGCGAATCGCTCGCGCACGAGCGCCTGGAAGCTCGGCAGTCCGAAACGCTCGAGCAGCGGCAGAAAGGCCAGCTCGACGCCGTCCTCGCGCGCGATCTCGGCGAATGGCCGCAGCCCCACGTCGTCCGCGGCGAGCACGTACGGCATGAACTCGGTGCGCCCCTGCTCGAAGGCAGAGAAGAGGAGCGACGCCTTGAGGTACGCCGCCGACACGTCGAGGAAGGCTGGGCGCAGGCCGCGGATGTACCGGCTGAACGGCTCGGCGATGACGCGCTTGCGAGGTCCGTCGACCAGGCCGGCCGACGCAAGCTGGCGCTGCAGCAGCTCGCTCGCGCACACGCCCGGCAAGTCGCGTCGCCGCTCGGCCTCGTAGCCTTCGGCTACGACGACCAGGGCGTAATCCGAGCGCGCCAGCGCCTGCGCGATCTCGACCAGCACGTCGTCGGTGAACCGGAAGAATGGCAACACGACCAGGTGCGCGCGCGCCGCGACGCCGCAGTGCAGCGCGTGTCGCCCGCTGCGGTTGCCCATCATCTCGAGCAAGTACACGCGCTTGTGCGTGTAGGCGTCCTCCGCGAGGCCGCGCGCGATCGTGGCGCCCGCCTCGACGCCCGACAGGAAGCCGATCGCGCGGTCGCCCGCGAGGTCGTTGTCGATCGAGACGTTGACGAACGCAGTCGGCAGCTCCGCAATTCGGCTCTCCTCGAGCAGCGCCTTGGTCGCCTCGAAGGTGCCGTTGCCGCCGACGCAGACCAGGTGCGTGAAGCCCTGTGCGTGCACCGTCTCGGCCGCCTCGGCCCGGCGCGCCCGCTCGTAGAAGCCCGTGTAGCGCTCGCTGCGGAAGTCGCTGCCCGCGTCGAGCACCCGCCGGCCCATCGAGCGCGCCGGGATGCCCTTCGAGAGCAGCGCATAGCGCTCCTGCCGTCCGACGATGAGCCGCTCGAAGCGCGGCTCGGCCGTGGCGTCGCACGTCAGCGATCGGAAGCCCTCGGTCGCCGCCCAGACCTCGTAGCCACGGCGCACGCCCTCCTCGGTCAGCGCGACCGCGACCGACGAGTAGCCGGGCGCGTCGCCTCCGTCGAACACTACGAGCAGCCGCCGGTCCGACGACGCGACGCTCTTGGGGGTGCCGAACGCCAGGCCATGGCTCATGCGGGATGCTTACCACCTCAGGGCCGAGTGCCCAGCCACGAAGTGAGTCCGGAGGTTCGTGGCGCAGCGGTTGCTCTCGTCCGGGCGCGTGGCCGACATTCTCGAGGTCGTGCTGACGGCGCTGTTCGTCCTGACGCTCGCGCTCGCGGCGTTCACCGTCGTGCTGCGCCTGGCCGACGAGGCGCGCAGCCGGCCTCCGGGCTGACGGCTCGAGGGCTACGCCGCGCGCGCCAACTTCTGCGGGAGGCCGAAGTCGACCGTCGCCCCGGCCAGCCCGAGCTCGACCACCCGGTCCCAGTAGCGCGTGCCCGCCCACAGCGCCGGGACGTCGCCGAAGGGGACCGTCTCGCGGACCAGCTCCACGCTCGACACGAGGCGCCGCACGAACGGCATCATGTACCGCCACGACGATCGCGGCACGGCGAGCTTTTCTGCCGCCTCGTCGCCGAGGAGCTCGCGGCACATGGCCGCGCTGAAGCGCACGAGCCGCCGCGCGTTCGCCCGCTCGCCCCGCGTCCTGGCCTCGCGAAGCGGAGCTTCGAGGAGCGCGCGCGTGAGCCGGCGCGAGTCGTCGTCGGGCTCGCCCTGCGTCGCGGCGATGACCTCGCCGAGACGGACGCCCTCGGCCTCGGTCGCGGGGAGCAGCTCCGGATCGATGCCCATCAACCAGCCCGACCAGCGCCATAGCTGGACGTATGCCTCGGCGTCATCCGGCGCGAAGCGCATGCCGAGCTGCCGCAGGCCCTGCAGCACGATGATCGAGAAGAGGAGCGAAGTGCCCACCTCGTCGTGCTGGTTGACCGGCGCCCCCCAGTCCTCGTTCCAGCGGCCGCTGCGGAGGATCATGCGCCGCACGTGCGCGTGGATCAGGCGGACCTTGAGCGTGATCTGCCATCCCTCGCCGCCTGGCCGCATCGCCCCCGGCGTGATCGTCGCCTGCACGAAGCGCGCGGTCTCGTTGAGGCGCCGCGCCGCCTGCTCCTGCAGCCGACCGCTGAAGACGAGCGGCTTGTTGCCGGCGGGCGACGTGTAGCCGACGACGAGCGACTTGAGGGCGAGCACGATGCCACCGAGCGGGCCGGCTCGCAGCAGCAGCTCGCCGCCTCGCTCGATCGTCGGCCAGTCGACCCACACCGGCACGCGCGCGACGGCGTCGAACAGCGCGCGAAGGCACTCGGGCACGTCGGTCGCCCGGGCGGCCCCCCGCTGGAGCATCGCGTCGAACGCCCGCCAGCCGCCGGGCGTCGACTCGATCCACTCCACGGCGGCGTCGGCGAGCGGATCGACGCGGGTGAGAAAGGCGCCGACGCGATCGACGCGGTCGCCGAAGCGCGTGCGCGCCTCGGCCAGATTCTTCAGCCGCGCGGGGAACATGCCTGAATTGTACCGCGCTCAGAGACGTCTGGGGCTCCGGGCCTTGCCGAGCGCCAGCACGGCGTCGAACTCGGCCTTGGTGACCGGCACGACGGACAGGCGCGGTCGCCGGAACATCACCATCTTGCCGACCACTGGGTGCGAGCGCATCTCCTCGAGCGTGACGGGATGCGTCAGCGCTCGGACCGGCTCGACGTCCACGGCGCTCCAGTCGTCCTCGGTCGTGGGGTCCTGGTACGCCTCACGCACGACCCGGGCGACGCCGACCACGGCCTTGCCCTCGTTGGAGTGGTAGTACAGGCACGAGTCGCCTTTCTTCATGGCGCGGAGGGTGTTGCGCGCCTCGAAGTTGCGGACGCCCGTCCACGCCGTCTGGCCGTCGGAGACCAGCTGGTCGAACGAGTACACGTACGGCTCGCTCTTGATGAGGAAATGCGCCAGGGCCACGTCGTCCTCCGACGCTCGTGAGTAGCCGTCCCCAGGCGCCGCCGTCCAGCCGGCGGCCGACGACGCGCCCCAGCTCGCCGAGCGTGAACGGCTCGATCAGGAGCTCATGGCCGTGGCGCGTCACGGCGTCGCTCACGACCAGCTTACCGGCTCCGGCTGGCCCCGCTCAATCCTCGTCGGCCCAGGCGCGTCCGCGCCAGCGGCGATCGACCGGCTCGGGTGTCCACGGCGGAGTCTCGCTGATCTCGTCGACGAGCGCGACGTCGAGGAAGTCGAGGGTCGCACGGTCGAACCAGAGCGTGGCGTCGTCTGCCGGCCCGTCCTGCAGACTCGGCACCCGACGCCGAAGGCCCGAGCCCTCGGCGTCGGCCAACTCGAACGGGTCGAGCAGCGTGGGCGTGAGGCTCCTCATCGCCGGTGCATCGGAGCAAACGGCGGACCACCCGTCGGGGGGCGGGATTTCCGGCGGTTCGTGGCTGCACGTGGATCGCCAGCTCACCAGGTGCCGTGGATTTCGAGCCCCCCCTGGCCGGGTCCGGCGATCGGCACCAGCTGCACGCCTGCGATGTCCTTCATGACGACGCGAGGTGACGGCGCCGTCGCGACGAGGATGGCCCCGAGGAAAATCGCGGCGGCGCCGGCGCCTGCGGTGGCCTCGGCGTCCTGCGCCTGGGTGCGCGCGTCGTCGCGGCGCGTCGCGCCGTAGGCGTCGCACGCATTGCCTGGGCAGTGGGAGGCGGTGGCCTGCGCATCGTCGAGCCAGTGCACGCCGAAGTAGGCGCCCGCCGCGAGGCCGACCACGCCCGCGCCTACGAAGAACCACCCGACGGCACGCTGGAAGCCGCCGCGGTTCTCGAGCACGGGGGCTTCGGCGGCGGGCGGCGCCATCATCGATGCAACGCCGCGCGGCGGCGGAGCCGGTGAGAGGGGAGGTGGCGTCGCGGAGGCCGCAGGCGGCACCTCGGCGGCGAGCGCTGGGACGTCGACGACGACGACGCGGCCCTGCGGAGGGACGGAGACCACCGTCTGCCAGGGCACCTTGCCTTGGGCGCGCGCGTGCACGACGTGCGGACCGGGATCGATTGGCAGCGGCGTCCCCCACAGCGGCTCGTCGATCGGAACGCCGTCGCGATCGATCTCGAGCCCGGGCTCCTGGCCCACGCCGCGCGGGGCGACGACGATCTTGGGCACGAATGGTTCGATCGAGATGGCGCGATCGTGTGCGACGCGCTCGCGCGCGACCTGCCCCGAGGCGCGCGCCTGCGACTCGACCTCACGAAACATCGCCCATGCGCTCGCCGTGCGGCCGATGCGTTGCCAACACTCGGCGAGGTGGAACTCGGTGCCGATGCCGGGATCGAGCCGCTGGCTCTCCGCGAACTTGGGACATGCCTGCTCGGCGAGCCCTCGCGCCATCAGCTCCTTGCCCTCGTCGAACAGCCCCTGGGCCGCAGCGGGATCCGACGCGCGCGCCGCGCCAGGCACGAGCAGCGCCGCGACCAGGCACGGGAGGGCGATGGCGCTGCGGACAAAGCGCATGAGTCACTTGCGGCCGTCGAACAGATCGTCGTCCGACGGCGGCGCCTGTTTCGGAACCGGCGGCGGGTCGGGCTCGGGCGGCGCCGGCGGGCTGGCGGAGGACGGGACCTCCGCTGGCGCGGCCGCGTGCGCCGCGGCGTGGTGTCGCGGCGCGACGAAGCGACGATGAGGCGGCGCGATCGGGCGCGCGCGCGGTGCGCGCGCGGGCTCGGGCGCGAGGTCGTGCGCCGACGCGTGCATGGGCGCGGGTGTGTGCTCGCGCGTCGGTGGCGCGGGCGGCGATCCGGCCGTCGTCCCCTGCGGCTCGGCCACCCCGATGGTCGGGTCGTCCGCGTGCACCGAGTGGTACATCCACATGAACGCGCCGACGCAGATGCCTCCCAGCATCAGGAGCGATCCCAGGATGATGCGCGCCGAAACGGCCCCCCGCAGGGGCAGGTACGCGTCATACGGCCAAGCGTCGCCCTCCATCGGCATCTCGCGCGCCGGCTGCGGCCTCGAGTCCGGCGGCGGAACGCCGCTCGCGCGGCCCTCCAGAACGCGCTCGATGCGGGCGCACGACCCCTGCGCGACGAGCGTCCCGAACGGCGCGATGGCCCTTGCCAGCTCCGCCGCGTTCGCGAAGCGCACGGCCGGATCCTTCTCGAGGCAGCGCAGCACGGCCTCCTCGACGCCGGGCGGCACCCCGAGGCGGATCGAGGACAGCGGCGGCGCCGGCTGCGTCAGCACCGTCGCGCACAGCTCGAGCATCGAGTCGCCACGGAACGGCGGCTGCCCCGCAATCAGCTCGTGCAGCACGGCCCCCAGCGCCCAGAGATCGGCGCGGGCGTCGGCGTCGCAGGTGGCGCGCAGCTGCTCGGGCGCCATGTAGTGTGGCGAGCCCATGACGTCGTTGGGGCGCGTCAGCTTCGCGTCCGCCCCGTGCATGTGCGGGTCGGTGAGCTTGGACAGTCCGAAGTCGATCACTTTGATGCACGCGCTGCCGTCGGCGCGGTGCGTAAGAAATAGGTTTCCGGGCTTCAGGTCGCGGTGCACGATGCCGTCGGCGTGCGCCTCCGCGATCGCCTCGGCCGCCTGCAGCACCCAGTCGACCGCCGTCGGTACGGGCAAGGGGCCCCACAGCGCGAGCACCTCGTCGAGATCGTGCCCTTCGAGGTACTCGAGCACGAGGTACGGCGCGCCGCTCTCGAAGCTTGCGACGTCGAACACGCGCACCACGTGCTCGCTGCGGATGCGCGTCGCGGCCCGCCCCTCACGCAGGAAGCGCTCGACGACCTCGGGATCGCCGGCCCACTCGGGCAAGAGCATCTTGATCGCGACGCGCTGATCGAGCACGCGATGCCTCGCCGACAGCACGACGGCGAGGCCCCCGCGTCCGCACGTGCCCTCGATGACGTACTTGCCTGCGAGGATGTCGCCGGGCCGGGGGATCGACCAGTTCAGCTCGGGCGCGTGGTTGGTCATCGTCGCAGCGGCCGAGTGCGAAAGCCGGGCCACGGCGTACGCGCGTGTGGGTTGCGAGCGGACGCGTGTGCTGGTGCGTGATCATTCGCCCCGTGGCGTGCGTGCGACGCGCGTCCGGCGGCGGCCGGCGACGAGGGCTGCGAGCGCGGCGAGCGCCGCGATGCCGACGGGCGCGCCGGCGTCAGTGGCGGCGCGGCAACCGCAGCCCGAGCTCGCGTCGCTCGGCGTATCGTTCGCTCCGCCGCCATCGTCGCCGTTGCCCGCCGCGCTCGCGTCCACGGGCGTGGTCGTCGGTCCGCCGCCATCGCCGCCCGCAACGGCGCCGTCGGGGCCGGCGTCGGCCGCCGGGCAGTCGAGGTCGATCGTGGGGGAGCCCGCGTCGGTGCAGCTCGCGTCGACGAAGCAGCAACTGCGCGCCTGGCCGAAGCCGCGCCAGCGCGCGTCGAGCGCCTGAGCGCCGGCCGGGTCCGATGGATCGCCGAACAGCTGCCCGAGGAGCTGCCGGGCCTCGACGAGCTTCTCCGTGCCCTCGCCGACGTCGGGCTCCATCTCCGTCCCCTCCGTCCAGTCGTCCCAGGTGTCGAAGACGACGCCCTTCACCGGGTAGGTGCCGCCCTGCGCGAGCTGTCTCAGGTAATCCATCTGGCCCTGGAGCACCGCCGGGTCACGCGGCATTTCGCGCTGCTGGCAGGCGCCCCAGTTCTCCGTGTAGTCGTCGAAGCCGGGGGCGACGCCACCCAGCACGACGCGTCCCGGGTACGTGCCGACGTTCGCGAGCAGCTGCGCGTGCATCTCGCGCGCGTACTCGAGCGCCTGATCGTGCAGGGTCGCGCCGCTCGCCTTCGCCGTCGCGTTGGCCCACACGCCGAGATTGACCCACGGCGACAGGCCGTCGAACGCGGCGAAGTAGCCGTCGCTCAGCGTCGCGGCGATCGCGTAGAAGTCGACGCCGCTCATGGCGCGCGCGTTCTCGAGCATAATCTGCCACGTGGAAGCCGACCACAGCGCCGAGTCGACGTAGAACGCGAGCAGCGGCTTGCCGTTCACGTGTGCGGCCGACGGATGCTGCGACGCGATCGTCGCCATGTCGGCGATGTCCGAAGTTAGCGCGGCCTCGCGCGCCGACTCGGTCGTCAGGCCGACGGCGTCGCCGAAGTGCCAGTACACCGTCGCGTCGTTGCCGATGGTCACCGCGCCGGCGAGCCCCGCCGCGTCGGCCTCGTCGAGGAAGCCGATGACCGCGCGGTAAGCAATGTCCCACGTCGCCTGCTGCGGCTGGTTCTGCGGGTAACGCGAGGTGAACTTCACGCTGTCGAGCTGCACGACGAACGAGTCGAGGCGCGCGCCCGAGTCACAGGGGCGCCGCACGCAGGAGAGCATGAGGTCGATGCGGCGCTTGCTCTCGTCGGTGCGGGCGCTCGACGAGTAGATGCCGGCGAGGGGTCGGCGGCGGCTCGCTATGTCGCGCTGCAGTCCGGCGTCCTCGAAATCGGCGCACGTGGGCGGATCGTTCGTGAGACCGCAGTCGGGGAAGTCTTGCCGCCAGTTGCCGTAGGACGGGTCCTGGCCGCCCCCCTGCGGATCGCTCGCGGGGATGCCGAACCAGTTGACCATCCACATGGCCGCGTAGTGCGCGGGCATGTGCTGCGCGAGATCGAAGGTGTGCGCGGCGAGGGCGGGCCGCGCGACGAGCGCGAACGCGGCGGTGGTGGCGCCGGCCAGGGCGCGGCGAGCAAGGGGGCCCATTCACGGCTGAGTCTATGCGCAAAGCTCGCCCGGTGCGGCTCCTCTGGATAAGGTGGCGCGACCATGAAACGGCTTCACCTCGCCGCGGTCGGCTCCGCGGCCCTCATCGCGTGCGCCGCCTCGGCGCCCAAGCCGCCGACCGCCCAGTCGGTAGCGACCGCCGACACCGGGGTGGCGCCGACGTTCAACGCATCCACCCCGGCCGCGCCTCCGACCACGACCCCGACCACGACCCCGACCACGACCCCGACCACGACCCCGACCTCGACCACGACCCCGACCTCGACCCCGACCCCGACCTCGACCTCGACCTCGACCTCGACCGAGGTCTCGGCCCCCTCCTCCTCGGCGCCTCCCGAGTCGACGAGCGCGTGCAACGAGCAGGCCCCCCAGGACTTCCTCATTCGCAGCAACTTCCTCAGGGAGAAGCACGGGAACGAGCGCGCCATTCAGTACCGCACCGACACGTATGGATATTTCGCCCCGTTCGGACACCCCGGGCCCGATGCGCACCCGCCGCGCTACTACGTCGTCACGACGACGTTCATGGGCCTGCCCGTGCGCATGCATCGCAAGGTCGTGCCGGCCCTCAAGTGCGTCGAGGAGGAGATCAAGCAGACGTGCGCGGACCACCCCTACACGGCGCACGCGCTGGCGGGCATCCGATTCCGGAACACCTACCGGGGCGGTGAGGTGACCAACCACATCTACGGCATCGCCATCGACGTCGACCCCTCGATCAACACCTGCTGCGGGTGCGTCAAGCCGTGGAGCGACTCGCCGCGGTGCAAGAAGCCGGCGAAGACCGAGTACGACCGCATGGTGATGCCGGAGTGCTGGGTGCATGCATTCGAGCGCTACGGCTTCTACTGGCTGGGCCATGACGTGCTGCGCGACACGATGCACTTCGAGTTCCTCGGGGATCCCGACAAGATCCTCAAGAACCCGCCGTCGCCGGCCGCCGCTGCCAACGCGTCGCCGCCCAAGGGCGGTGGCTCCTGACCGGCTCCGGCGGGAACGCGGGCGCCCGCGCGCGTGTTAGACTCACGTAGGCTCGCGAAGTCGATGTCCCGTCCGCCCGCCCCGCCCCAGCAACCTCCCTCCGGAGTCCGTCCGCGTGGCCCGCTGGTGCTGCTCGTCGACGACGAGGACTCGATCCGCGAGCTGTACGCTGCCGAGCTGGCCGCAGCGGGCTTCATGGTGCTCGAGGCGCCCGACGGGGCGACCGCGATCGAGAAGGCTGTCCGGTTCGGGCCGCATGCGGTCGTGCTCGATTTGATGCTCCCGGGCATCGACGGCTTCAAGGTCGCGCGGAGGCTGCGCGGCGACGATCGGACGCAGGACTCGGTCATCGTGGCCCTGACGGCGCTCACCTCGGAGAAGTTCCACTCGATGGCGCTGGCCGCCGGCTGTGACGCGTTCTTCAGCAAGCCGGTGACCTCGGGCGTGCTCGTCGGCGAGCTCGTTCGCCTGCTCGCGCGCCGCGCCGAGCGGCTGTCCGGCCCCGATCTGACCCGCATCGTCCGCGGAGGGTAGCGGCGGGCCGGCCGCTCACGGCGGCGCTTCCGGTCCGTCCTCGAGCCGCGCGGCGAAGAAGCGCACCAGCTCGTCGTGCTTCGCCCGCGCGTCGGCGCGCCCCGTCTCGACGAGCCGCCCGCAGAATTCACCGTCGAACAGCACGTACGACAGGAGGTCCGCCTCGCTCTCGCCCTCGGCGAGCCGGCGCAGCGCTCGGCCCATGAGGCCGCGTACGCGCTTCGCGAACTCCGGCGACTGCACGTACTCGGCGGCGAGCATGCCGATGTCCTCCGATGCGCGCACGTACACGACCTCGATGGGCCGCAGCCCGCGGCTCCCGTCGCGCGCCAGCTCCTCGTTGAGGGCGTCGGCGAACGCGGGGCCGAAGCGGCGCGTGCCGGCCGCGAGCACGGAGTTGAGCCGTTGCAGCCGGTCGATGTCGTTCTCGATGCGATCGAGCAAGAGCGCGTTCATCGCCTTGCCGAGAACGAACAGCGGATCCGGGTACTCGCGCTCGCGCGCCTCGCCGAGCCCCGGGGCGGGCTGCTCTTCGCGGATGAACCGCGGGTTGACCACGATGAGCCTGTCGGCCCCGAGGCGGCGCGCCGGTGACAGCGGCACGTTCTGCCTCAGACCCCCGTCGCAGTAGAACTGGCCGTCGATCTCGACGGCAGGGAAGAGCAGGGGCACGGCCGCCGACGCGAGCACGTGCTCCGGCCGGATCCGAGCCGGCCGCCCGACCATGGTCGGATCGGCCCCCCAGCGCAGGATCCCGGGCTGCGCGCGTTGCACGAACACCACGGTGCGACCGCTCGCCACGTGGGTCGTCGAGATGGACATGGCCCGCAGGCGCCCGGCGCGCATGTGCTCGGCGATGCGCTCGAAGGGGATGGCCCGCCGCACGATGCCCTCGACGCCGCCCGGGTCGAAGATGCCGCCGCGCCGGCCTTGGCGCGCGTCGCGGCGCACGGGGCGCCCGAGCAGCCGGGCCACGATGCGCAGCACCTCGCCGGCCGACGGGCGGACCACGTCATCGAGCTCGAGGCTCGTCCACTCGTCGGCCAGCATCGCGCCGCGGGCGCTCGGCCGATCGGCGTGCGCCGCGAGCATGCAGGCGTTGATGCTGCCGGCCGAGGTGCCGCAGACCACGTCGATGGGCACGTCGCGGCCGAGCGTGCGCGCGACGTCCTCCAGTACGTGACGAACGACCCCCACCTCGTACGCGCCGCGGGCGGCGCCGCCCGCAAGCACCAGACCGACGCACGCCATCCACCACCGAACGTAGCGCGAGTCGCTGCCGCGGTCGCGTTCGCCGCGCGACCCGGGGGGCGGGCCGCCGCTCGGGTCTTGGCCTGGCGCGTGCAGTCGCGCGGGCTCGCGTGCGCCCGCATCAGGACCGCGCACGCCAGCAAGGAGACAAACGATGCCTCGCAGCAAGAAGACGAGCCAGCGCAATCAGCCGCAGGGCGCGATGGAGGAGTTGGAGCAGGAGCAGCAGGGCGTGCAGGGCGAGTACGGCCGCCGTTCGACCAGGCCCCGCACGGCCGCACGCCGGGCCACGGCTACGTCCACGCGCGGCACCAAGGCCGGGCAGCGCCGCGGGACGACGGCCGGCCGCACCGGCGGCAGCTCGCGCACGTCCGGTCGCAAGTCGACCGGTGCGAAGCGCGGCACCGCGCGCAAGAGCACCGGCAAGAGCACCGGCAAGAGCTCGCGTTCGCGTTGAAGAGCGGCGAGGCGGGGCCCCGCGCGCAAGACCTTTGGGCGCGGGGCCCGGTACGGGGCAAGTGGTGCAAGGGTGACTCGCTGTGGTGATTGGCCACGTGCGCCACCTGCTCCGTCGCCGCGGGGGCCTCCGCATCCTCGTTCGCGCAATGCCCTCGTGAGCGCGCGCGGCAAGTCGGGAGCTGCCGGCGGCGCGAGCTCTGTCGTGCGGTGCGGCTTCGCACTCGCTCCCACCGAAATGGGGATCCGCGCTCGAGCTCGTGTCGATTCAGGGTTCCCAATCGCGCGGAGGACGCGGTAGCCGTGGACTGTGCTCGTCCCGATGGTCGCGGCATCCCTCGTCCTCGCGACGAGCGCCGACACGACAGTTGCCTCCGGGCTCTTCTCGCGCATCCGAGAGAGCGCGCGCGTATGCCCGGCGGGCATGGTGATGATCGAGCGCTCGTCGGCCGCAGCCGCCCAGGGGAGCGGCCGCGCGGGACCGTACTGCATCGACGCGTTCGAAGCGTCGCTCGTGCAGGTGCTGCCGGGCGGAGCCGAGAAGCCCTGGCCCTACTACCAGCTCGTCCCGGGCGACGTCGTCGTGCGCGCCGTCAGCAAGGCCGGCGTGTTCCCGCAAGGGTACGTGAGCGGGGTCCAGGCACGCGCCGCGTGCGAGCGCAGCGGCAAGCGCCTCTGCAAGCCCGACGAGTGGCGCTCGGCCTGCGAGGGACCGAAAAAGACGATCTTCCCTTACGGCAACGAGCGGGAGGCCGGCCGTTGCAACGACGACGGGCGCAGCAGCATGCGCTTTTTCAACCCGCAGCTCGACGACAAACCCGAGCACAAGTGGATGTGGGGCTACGCGGGGAACATGCTCGACCCGCGGCTCAACCAGCTCGAGGGGACGCTCACGCGCACCGGCGAGCGGGCGGGCTGCACCAACACGTACGGCGTCTACGACATGGTCGGCAACCTCCACGAGTGGGTGGACGACCCGAAGGGGACGTTCCAGGGCGGCTACTACCTGGACACGCACCTCAACGGCGACGGCTGCTACTACCGGACGACGGCGCACCCCATCACGCACCGCGACTACTCGACGGGGTTCCGCTGCTGCGCCGACCCGCAGAGCCTGTGAAGCGCGCGCCGCTCGCCGCCGTCGCGCTCGCCGTCGCGATGGCGGCGCAGGCGTGCGACACGTTCGTCCGCCACGCGCCCAAGGGGCCGCCCCCGAGCGCCGCCGTCGTGCGCGCGGTCTGCACGTCCGAGCTCGGCGGACCCAAGGCGCGCGTGCGCGTCTGGCGCGACGACCATGGGCAGGTGACGGTGCTCGAGCTCTTCCCGGACCCGAACGCGAAGGCGCGCGCGTCCGAGGCGCTCTACGACACGCGCGGTCGCGAGCAGCTCCGTCTGCCGCCGATCGACGATCCGGGCTCGCCGCAGGCCCTCGAGGCCGACCGGCGCCGCGACACCGTCATCGAGGACTCGCGCCGCGGCGAGACGCTGTCGTGCGGGGCGCCCGATGGGGGCGTCTAGGGCGAGGGGAACGCCCCCCTCGCGCCATGGCGAGCCGAAGGTCCCGACGACGCGCATCACCGCCGCGGGATCGCGTCCGTCCAGATCGCGACGGCGTCCTCGGACATGTGCCCCGTGGGCTGCAGGCGCGCGTCGCGCCAGCCGCGCGCGAGGTCGGGCAGGTATTGCTCCCGCGACAGCAGCGTCCCGCGGCACACGCGCGTCTGCTCGCCGCTCACCGGGTGCGCCGCCTCCCGGCGCAGTCGCTCGAAAAGCTCGTCCGTGACCCAGCGCGGCACCCTCTCGGCCTCGTCGGGAAACACGTACCCGAACAGCACGAGGTGGGCGAGCAGCACGCGCCAGTGCGCCCCGAAGCGCCGGAGCAGTCGCTCCCAGTCGAGCGTCGGCGCACACGCGAGCAGCAAATGCGCCACGTCGGCGCCGTCGTAGCGCTCGCGTTCCATCACGAACGCCTTCGACCAGAGCGTCTCTTCGGGGGGACAGAGCGGCACCACGATGCCCAGCACGAGCGCATCCTGCGCGTACGCGAACCACTCGGGGTCGACGGGCGCCGCGCCGTTGCCAGAGCTGAAGATGACGTCGATGAAGACCTGCCCCTCGCCATCGTGAGCCTTGGCCAGCCAGTGCGGGTACGGCGTCTCGGTGCGGAACCCGGCGCGCGCGAGCGTCTCGAGCGCGCGCGGGACGTCCTCCTCCCGCAAGAAGAGGTCCAGGTCCTTGGTGAAGCGGCGGATCCCGCAGTAGGCGGCGAGCGCCAGCGCGCCGCCGACGAGGAACGGCACGCCGTCGTCGACAAGCGCGCGCATGCCGCGCGCGTAGCTCGGCGGCTCGTTGCCGGTCGGCTGGATGATGATCGACGGGCGCCGGGGACCGGCGGTGCTGGCGAGGCCCACAGACGACGACTGGCAACGCCCATGCCCATCGTGCCCCCGCGAACGAACCGGTTCGCGTCTTGCGACGGCCCGGGGTCGATGCCCGACCGTGCCGTCCGCGTCGCCGCGATCGGCGATCTGCACTGCCGCAAGACCTCGACCGGCCAGATTGCGCCCATCCTCACGCACGTCAACGAGACGGCGGACGTGCTGCTCCTCTGCGGCGACCTGGTCGACCACGGCCTGGAGGAAGAGGCGCGCGTGCTGGCGAAGGAGCTCGCCGTGGTGCGGGTGCCGATGATCGGGGTGCTCGGCAACCACGACTTCCAGGCCGGCGCCGAGGAGCGCGTCACGCGGATCCTGAGCGACGCGGGCGTCCAGCTGCTCGATGGCGACGCCGTCGAAGTGCACGGCATCAGCTTCGCGGGCACCAAGGGCTTCGTCGGAGGCTACGGCCGCGGCACCCTCGGCCCGTGGGGCGAGCCCGCGATCAAGCACTTCGTGCAGGAGGCCATCGACGAGGCGCTGAAGCTCGAGTCGGCGCTCGGCCGGCTGCGCACGAGCAAGCGGGTCGCGCTGATGCACTACTCGCCCGTGCGCGACACGTGCGTCGGCGAGCCGGTCGAGATCTACGCCTACCTCGGGTGCGGACGCCTCGAAGAGCCGCTGCACAGCTATCCGGTCGACGTCGTCTTCCACGGTCACGCGCACCACGGCACGCCGGAGGGCAAGACGGGCAACGGCATTCCCGTCTACAACGTCGCGCTGCCGCTCCTCCGATCCATCATGAAGGACACTCCGCCCGTACGCATCGTGGAGGTCTGACCCCGATGGGGCCCCATCGGACAGGAGAAGAGCCACGGGGCCGGGGCCCCGTCGGAAAAAAGAAACCGTGCGGGTCCGAGGGTTTTCCCCAGGCTTGACGCGCTGCGGCCCATCGTCTTAGGTGACTGGATAAAGGGGGGCTGCGCGCGCGGTGGCAGGCTCGGCGAGAGCCACCCGCCGGACCGTCGTGCGTGGAGCCCTCCGGGGGGAGGGCTTCACGATGCACCGGACAAGTCTCGCTCGCCTCGACGGGGCGCGCGTGCTCGTCGTCGAAGGACACGACGACACGCTGGAGATGAACCGGATCGCGCTCGCCTCGCGCGGCGCCGAGGTGCGGGTCGCTTCGAGCGCCGAGGCCGCTCTCGATCTGCTCGACACTTGGCTGCCCGATGCGCTGCTCACCGAGCTGCGCCTGCCCGGCATGAGCGCCTACGACCTCGTCGAGCGCGTCGCGGCGAGGGCAGCCGGGGTGCGCTGCGTCGGCACGAGCTCGGAAGCGCGCCCGCACGAGCGCGCAAGGGCTCTCTCGTCCGGCTTTTGCGAGTACCTGACCAAGCCGATCGATCCTGAGGATCTCTGCCGGGCCATTGCACGGGCGATCGCCAAGCAAGACGGGGGGAAGCAATGAACGAAAGCAGCACAGTGGCGCGTTTGCCGTGGCGACGCATCGTCGATCTCGCGACCCAGCTCGAGAGCGCCCACTCCTCCAGCGGTCACCTGGACATCGAGATGGCACTGAGGCTCGCGCGCGCGGTGCTCCAGTTTCAGGAGCAGCTCCTGGGCGGGCTCGTGAAGTCGCGCACCGGCTGATCGGCGCTCCCGGCCCCCCCCCCCGCGCGCGCCAATGTGCGAGCGGCTGGTCAGGCGACTGACCGCTGTCCCGCTGCGCCCGGCGCGCTACCCTGGACCGCCGGGGGATGCCTCCGGAAAAGGACACACCCGCGCGCGCCATCGGTCGCTACGTGCTGTTCCGCGAGGTGGCGCACGGCGGAATGGCGACGGTGCACCTCGGCCGGCTCCGCGGCCCGGCGGGCTTCGCGCGAACGGTCGCCATCAAGCGCCTGCACCCGCAGCTCGCGCGCGACCCCGAGTTCGTGTCGATGTTCCTCGACGAGGCGCGATTGGCCGCCCGCATCCAGCACCCGAACGTCGTCAGCGTGCTCGACGTCGTGGCCGCCGAGGGCGAGCTGTTCCTGGTGATGGACTACGTGCACGGCGAGTCGGTCGCGAAGCTGATTCACCTGTCGCGCAGCGCGGGGGTGGCGGTGAGCTCGCGCGTGGTCGCCGCCATCGCGAGCAACCTCCTCCTCGGCCTGCACGCCGCGCACGAGGCTCGCAACGAGCGAGGCGATCCGCTCGGCATCGTGCACCGCGACGTCAGCCCGCAGAACGTGCTCGTGGGCGCCGACGGCGTCGCGCGCGTGCTCGACTTCGGCATCGCCAAGGCGCGCGACCGCGCCCACTCGACGACGCGCGACGGCCAGGTCAAGGGCAAGGTGCCCTACATGGCGCCCGAGCAGATCGAGCGCGGGCAGATCGACCGGCGCACCGACGTGTACGCGGCCTCGGTGATGATCTGGGAGGCGCTCACGGGCAAACGCCTGTTCCCGAAGGTGGACGTCGTGCAGCTCGTGCAGCTCATCATGACGCGCGATCACCCGCCGCCGAGCACGCTGTCGCAGGGCGCGCCGCCGGAGCTCGACGAGGTCGTGCTCAAGGGGCTCGCGCGCGATCCGGCCGAGCGCTGGGCGACGGCGCGCGAGATGGCCGTCGCCCTCGAGCGGGCCTGGCCGCACGCGAGCGCCCGCGAGGTGGGCGAGTGGGTCGCGACGGTGGCGTCGGAGCCGCTCGGTCAGCGAGCGCAGTCGATCGCCGAGATCGAGAACGCGAGCCTGCCCGCCGCTCCCGCCGGCTCCGAGCCGCCCCGAGCCATGTTCGCGGCGGTCGCGGCAGCGTCGGATCAGGACGACTCGCACAGCCCGCCGCCGCTCGCTGGCGACGACGCCCCGGCCGGCTTGCCGTCGAAGAGGCGGTGGCGGATGGTCGCGGCGGGTGCTGCGGCGGCCGTGGTCGTGATGGTGGTCGGCTGGCTGCTGGCGACCGCGCGCGGATCGCATGCATCCTCGGCGGTCTCGCCGCCCGGCAGCGCGGCGAGCCTGACCTCCGCGGCGACCTCCCTGCCGCCGCCGCAGGCCACGGCGTCGGCGACCTTCGCCGTGAGCGATGTCTCCTCGACCGAGCCATCGGCGTCGTCGGCGCCGCCGCAGCCCGCCTCGACGGCGGGCGCCGCGGTCACGCGAGCGCCGGCGCGCCACCACGGGCCCGGAGTCCGACATGCCGGGCCGCGCCGTAGCTGCGACCCGCCGTACACGATCGATGCCAACGGAGTGCGAATCCCGAAGCGGCAGTGCCTCTGATCTCGCGTACGATGAGGGCCGTGCGCAAGCTGGCGTTGGGGGGGATGGCCATCGTGACCGCGCTCGCGTCGCCCGCCGTGGCGCGGGCGCAGGAGAAGCCTGCACCCGCCGCGGCGCCGCCGACGAAGGAGCAGTGCGCCGATGCCTACGAGAACGGTCAGCGCCTCCGCAAGGCCTACCAGCTGCGCTCCGCGCACGATCGGTTCCTCCTCTGCGCCGCCGACTCGTGCCCCGCGTTCATGAAGCAGGACTGCGCCCGGTGGCTGGGCGAGGTCGACGCCAGCACGCCGACCATCGTGGTGCTCGCGCGCGACGCGGACGGCCATGCGCTCGAGGAAGTGCACGTGACGATGGACGGTCGCCCGCTGGCCGATCACCTCGATGGCCGTGCCATGCCGGTCGACCCCGGGCAGCACGACATGATCTACCAGTCCGGCGACGGGACGCTCACCGAGCGCGTGGTCGTCGCCGAGGGGGCGAAGAACCAGCAGATCGTCGCCGACTTCGGGAAGCCGAAGCGGGAGGCGCCGGCGCCCACGCCGGCACCGGCCGCGTCGCCCGTCGCCATCCGCCCCATCCCGAAGGCGACGTGGGTCCTCGGCGGAATCGCCGCCGTCGGCGCCGTGTCCTTCGCGAGCTTCGCGATCCTCGGCCGTTCGGTGCAGTCCTGCGCCCCCGATTGCACCCGCTCGCAGGTGGATGACCTCCGCCGCGACTACGTCATCGCGGACGTGTCGTGGATCACGGGGCTCGTCGCGGCGGGCGCTGCGCTCTACTTCTACCTGACCGCGCCGACGGGCAGCCCGCCGCCGACGGCGGCGCTCCGCTGGTAGATCACTGGCACACGTGAGCGAAGCACTGCCCGCTGCAGCACGTCGACGCGCTGCCCGGCGTGCACGCCTGCCCGGCGGGGCGGCACGTGAGGCACGTGCCGAACTGGCACGTCAGGCCGGCGCAGCACTGGCCCGGGCTGCAGCAGTCGCCGATTTGGCCGCAGCGCGCGCCACCCTCGCTCGCGTCCATGGCCGCGTCGTCACCGAGGCCGCCGTCGCTGGCATCGCCAGCATCGCCCGCGTCGCCGCCGTCGGCCGCGGCGCCGTCGCCCCTGGCTCCTCCCATCAGCGCCTCGTCGGAGGGTGCCAGCAGCGAGCAGCCGCCGAGCAGCACGCCGAGTGCGATCGCGAGCGGCGGGAGGCTTCTCATGGGCCACCGCATTGCACCACGACCCGTGGCGGTACGGAACAGGTCCGATGGCCGTTCCGCCGCCCGGGGCCGAGCCTGGTCCCGGCTCGCGGCGTGAGCTAGGCAGCTCGAACCATGGCGGCGCGAAGGCACCTGGCGATGACCACGGCGGCGTCGGCGCGCGATCCGGTGTGCGGCATGACCGTCGACCCGTCCAACGCGATCTCGGCCATGCACGAGGGCCAGGCGTACTTCTTCTGCCATCCGGGGTGCCGCGAGCGTTTCGTCGCCGATCCGCACGCATTCCTGGACCGCGGCGCCGACGGCGGCGGCCACGACGCGGACGCGCACGGGCCAGCGCACCCGCACGAGCACGAGCATCGGCCCGCGCCGGCGCCGTCCGGCGCGGGCGTCGTCGATTACACGTGCCCGATGCACCCGGAGATCGTGCAGCCCGGCCCCGGCGACTGCCCCAAGTGCGGCATGGCGCTCGAGCCGCGCACCATCGCCGCCGTCCCGGAGGGCGGGAGCGAGCCGCCCAACCCCGAGCTCGTGTCGATGCGACGGCGCCTCGTGGTGAGCGCATCGCTGACGATCCCGGTGCTGGCGCTCGGGATGGGCGAGATGGTCGGCATGCGCTCGGGCGTCGCGCCCTCCCTGCGCAACTGGCTCGAGCTGCTGCTGGCGACCCCCGTCGTGCTCTGGGGTGCGTGGCCGTTCTTCGCGCGGGCCCTCGCGTCCGTGCGCCACCGCAGCCCCAACATGTTCACGCTGATCGGCATCGGCACCGCGGCCGCGTACGGCTACAGCGTCGTCGCCACCGTCGCGCCGGGCCTCTTTCCTCCGACGTTCCGCGCCGGCGGCGCGGTCGGGGTCTACTTCGAGGCCGCGGCCGCCATCACGACCCTCGTGCTGCTCGGACAGGTGCTCGAGCTGCGCGCGCGCATTGCGACGCACGCGGCGCTCCGGTCGTTGCTCGATCTGGCGCCGCGCACCGCGCGCCTGGTCGCGGGCGGCGACGAGCGCGACGTCCCCGTCGACCAGCTTCGCGCTGGCGACGTGTTCCGCGTCCGCCCCGGCGAGCGCGTTGCCGCCGACGGGGTCGTCGTCGACGGGACCTCGTCCGTCGACGAGTCGATGCTGACGGGCGAGCCGCTGCCGGTCGAGAAGACGGCGGGAGCGCGCGTCGCGACCGGCACCTCGAACGGTCACGGGACGCTGCTCGTGCGCGCGCAGAGGGTCGGCGGCGAGACGCTGCTCGCGCAGATCGTGCGGATGGTCGGCGCCGCGCAGCGCACGCGCGCGCCCATCCAGCGGCTGGCCGACGTGGTGTCGGGCTGGTTCGTCCCCGCGGTCGTCGTCGCGTCGGTCGTGACCTTCGTCGCGTGGATGATCGCAGGGCCCGAGCCGCGGCTGCCGCACGCGCTCGTCGCGTCGATCGCGGTGCTCATCATCGCGTGCCCGTGCGCGCTCGGCCTCGCGACGCCGATGTCCATCATGGTGGGCACCGGCGCCGGCGCGCGCATGGGCGTGCTGGTCAAGGACGCAGAGGCGCTCGAGACGCTCGAGCGCGTCGACACGCTCGTGCTCGACAAGACGGGGACGATCACGCGCGGCAAGCCGGTGCTCGAGGCCATCGAGCCGGTCGGCGCGACGTCGCGCGACGCGCTTCTGCGGCTGGCGGCCAGCGTCGAAGCGGCCAGCGAGCACCCGCTGGCGGCTGCGGTGGTCGAGGCTGCGCGCGCGCAGGGCGTGGCCCCGGCGAAGGTCGAGGGCTTCCGGGCGACGCCCGGACAGGGCATCGAGGGAACGGTCGAGGGCCGCCGCGTCGTCGTCGGCAGCGAGCGGATGCTCCGCGCGATGAGCATCGACCCGGGACCCGGGGCGGAGCGCGCGGCCGCGCTGCGCGAGCAGGGGTACACGGCGGTGCTCGTCGCGGTGGACGGCGCGGCGGCCGGCGTGCTGGGCGTCGTCGATCCCGTCAAGGATGGCGCGCCGGAGGCGATCCGGCAGCTCGCGGCGGCCGGTCTACGGCTCGTCATGGTGACCGGCGACGGCGAGGCGACGGCGCGCGCCATCGCGCGCCGGGTGGGCATCGACGAGGTTCGCGCCGAGGTCCTGCCCGACGGAAAGGCCGCCGTCGTCGACGAGCTGCAGCGGCGCGGCGCCGTCGTGGCGATGGCCGGCGACGGGATCAACGACGCCCCGGCGCTCGCCAAGGCGCACGTCGGCATCGCGATGGGGACGGGCACCGACGTCGCCATCGAGAGCGCGGGCATCACGCTCGTTCAGGGAGACCTGCGCGGCCTCGTGCGCGCGCGGGCGCTCAGCCGCGGCGTCATGCGCAACATCCGCCAGAACCTCGCGCTGGCGTTCGTGTACAACGCGCTCGGGATCCCGGTCGCCGCCGGCGTGCTCTACCCGGTGCTGGGCGTGCTCCTGAGCCCGATGATCGCGGCGGCCGCGATGAGCCTCAGCTCCGTGTCGGTCATCGGCAACGCGCTCCGCCTGCGAGCGATGAGGCGCTAGCGTCAACTTGCGCGGGTTCCCACGGGGGCTCACCACGGCGCGTGATTCGTCTTCGGCGATGCGCCATCATGGATGGCATGCCGTCCCCCGATGGATTGCGAAGGCTGGGCGTCGTCGTGGTCGTCGGATGCTGCCCGAGCATCGCGTGCGGGTCGTCGAACGGAGGCGCTCCGGCGCCCGAGGACTCTGGAGCCGTGGACGCCGGCTCCGCGGCGGATGGCGACGCAGACGGCGCGGCCGTCGCTCCGGACTCCGGCGGCGGGTCGCCGGCGTCCGGCGCCTGGGTCATGGGCTACTACGCGAGCTGGCGCTCGCCCGCGAACGGCGGGGACTACGCCGTTTCCTCGATCGACTGGGACGGCCTCACGCACGTCGCTGCGGCCTTCTACGTGCCCGACGGCCAGGGCGGCTGGATGTCGGGCTACTTCGATGCCGCCACCGCCGCGTCACTCATCGCCGCGGCGCACGCGCACGGCAAGAAGGTGCTCGCCTCCATCGGCGGCTCGGGATCGGGACCGGCGTTCGAGCAGGCGATGCAGAACGCACGGACGACGTTCGTGCAGAGCCTCGAGGAGCTCGTGGCCATGGGCTACGACGGGCTCGACATCGACTGGGAGGGCGGCAACCTTTCGACATCCGCGGACCAGTCCCTCCAGCAATCGCTGATCGAGACGCTCCGGCAAGACCGCCCCGCCATCCTGCTCGCGTTGACGGCCGGCTACCAGAACGAGAACAGCGTCGCCGACCTCTCCTGGTACGGGAACATCGCCGCGCAGCTCGATCGCATCGACCTCATGACGTACGGCATGGCGGGCGCGTACCAGGGCTGGCAGAGCTGGCACTCTTCTCCGCTGCACTGGAACCAGGTCGGCTCCACGCCGACCGGGATCGACACGAGCGTCAAGCACTACCTCGACGCGGGCGTCCCGGCGGCGAAGCTGGGGATCGGCATCGGCTTCTACGGCCTCTGTTACACCTCGCCCGTCACCGCGCCGCTCCAGGCCCTCGGCGCGTCGCAGATCGCTGCGGACGACGGGACGATGTCGTATCCGAACATCCTCTCGTCGTATTACTCGACGGCCGCGTACCACTACGACTCGACCGCGCAGGCGCCCTACCTGACGCTCGACGGCAGCAATCCGCAGAGGTGCACGTACGTGACCTACGAAGATCCGACGTCGATCGCGGCCAAGGGCGCGTGGACGAAGGCGCACGGGCTCGGCGCCGTCATCCTGTGGGAGATCGGCGAGGGTTTCGTCCCGGCCGGGGCGAACGTGCAGGCGCAGAATCCGCTGCTCGAAGCGACCAGGACGGCGTTTCTGCAGTGAGCGGTCGCTGCCAACTGAGCCACGAAAATCCCGCCGTGGACCTCCGGCGCGCCGCGTCATCCCTTCGCCCTTTCACCAGCTCGCGCCCGGCGCTAGACCACCCGGCGTCGCCATGGACCCCAAGACCCTGCACGCCCGCCTCGCCGACGCCGCCAAGCGCTTCCACGCCGAATCCATCGACGAGCGCGGCGGCCGCGATCCGGTCGCGGCGCTCTACCCCGAGCGGCGCGCCGCGTACTCGCTCTTCTCGCTGCAGCTGAGCGACGCCGACTGCGAGGCGCTCCGCCCGTACCTGTTCGGGCGCCCCATCCCGCGCAAGCCCGGCGACAAGCCGGTGACGTGCCTCAACCTGGTCGACGGCGAGTGGCGCCGCCCGGCAGAGCTCGTGCCCATGAAGTCGCTGGCCGACCGGCGCGTCACGCTGTTCGAGCTCGCGCGCTCGCAGCCCGCCGACTGCAAGCACGCCATCGACCGCGCCTTCGCCTTCTGGTCGTCGCTCGAGTGGGCCAACGAGGGGATGGCGTACCGCAAGCACGTCATCAAGAACTTCTCGCGCCTGCTCCACTATTTCTACGAGGAGTGCCTGGACGAGCTGCGCCAGCAGACCCCCAAGACGCGCCTCGAGGCCGACAAGGACTTCTTCGAGGCGAAGCGGGCGGCCGACCACCTCGAGGGCAACGTCGAGAAGGCCATGAAGGGCGAGCTCGTCCCGACCATGGCCGCGGGGCAGACGTACTGGAAGGACGCGTACATCCCGGCCGGCGTGTGCACCGTCATCACGCCGATGAACTTCGTCTACGGCATCCCCGGCATCCAGATCGCGGGCTGCTACCTCAGCGGGTCGCCCATGATCTTCAAGGGCCACCCGTTCAGCGCGATCACGAGCACGACCCTCGTCAAGATGCTCGTCGCCGCCGGCGCCGATCCGCGCGCGGTGCACAAGCTCGAGGGCTTCGGCGGCGACGTGAAGCCGATCGTCGAGGACGAGCGCATCGCCGTCGTCAGCGTCACCGGCAGCGCGGAGACGGCCAAGACGCTCCAGTCGATGCGCGGCGTGCGCCCCGTGCGCTTCGAGGGCGGCGGCTGCAACTGGTCGTGGATCGACGACGGCTACTCGGACGAGGAGCTGAAGAAGATCGCCGTGCGCCTCGCGTACTCGAAGCTCGGCCTGGGCTCGCACAAGTGCACGAGCCTGCACGGCATCGCTGCCAGCAAGGCGACGCTCGACCGCATCGAGCCGATGGTCGTTGCCGAGATGAAGACGTGGAAGGTGGCCGACCCGCGCGCCGCCGCCCCCGGCGAGACGAAGATCGTCAGCCCGGTGATGGTCCACAAGGCGAGCACGGTGCAGAGCATCCAGGACAGCGCCCGGGCGGCCGGTGTGAAGGTGCTGCTCGAGGGCGGGAAGGTCACCGGCAGCGACTACGCCGACCACGCGGAGGTGGCCGCGCCGGTCGTGCTCGGGCGCGTGACCCCCGAGCTCGAGCTCGAGGTCGACTGGGACGGCAAGGAGAAGGAGATCGCGCCGGCGCTCACCGAGTTCTTCATGCCCATCCTGGTGACGATGGAGGTGGCGCGCTTCGACGATTTCCTCCGCTTCTGCCTGAACACCAACCCGCACGACCTGGCGACGAGCCTCTGGACGCGCGACGACGCGAAGCTCTGGCGTGCGCGCCGGACCCTGGGCGGGATGCTCAAGGAGAACGACGGCACCGACAGCGCGCTCGAGTGGGAGGAGTTCGGGGCGAGCGGCGTCGGCGAGAGCGGCAACACCGGGGTGGGGGACGCGACCACCACGCTCGCGATGTTCTGCCGGCGCCAGAAGGGGCGCCATTTCGTCTTTTAGGCCGGCCGATCGTCGCTCGAGGGCGGGTCCAGTTGATTTCGGGTCCGCCAGGACCTAAAACGCCGGTGCCATGCCGACCGCGGAAGAGATCGCGCAAAAGAACTTCGACGAGCAGGACAAGCGCTGGAACGGCCCCAAGTTCATCGCGCTCGGTCTGGTGACGCTGTTCATCTGCCTGTCGACGATTTACCTGATGTCGACGACGACGGGCTGCTCGCTTCAGATCGTGCCCTGAGTCGCGGCTCGCAGCGAACGCGTCGTTGGGACGACGTGCGTCGTGACGTCCTCGACGTAGCCCCTCGTCGCGTCGAGAGAAGGTGTCACGTCGTCGAGGGGATCCCTCGGTCCTGGAAGTGAGCGCGTCTCGTCGTTCGACGAGAGCGTGCCCGCGTGGAGCCGCGGCGTGCCCGCGTGGAGCCGCGGCGTGCCCGCGTGGAGCCGCGGCGCGCCCGCGTGGAGCCGCGGCGTGCCCGCGTGGAGCCGCGGCGCGCCTGCGTGGAGCCGCGGCGTGCCCGCGTGGAGCCGCGGCGTGCCCGCGTGGAGCCGCG
>JGI20133J14441_1000182_pt1 | contig 60912 bp, 59 predicted proteins | sample RS3BMetagenome_FD_14441 | JGI IMG/M metagenome (IMG submission 14441)
CGGGGTCGGGGTCGGGGTCGAGGTCGGGGTCGGGGTCGAGGTCGAGGTCGGGGTCGAGGTCGGGGTCGAGGTCGGGGTCGAGGTCGGGTCCGCGAGGGTGACCCCGGGGGCTTTCCCCTGGGCCCGTCGGGGGAAGCCCACCGTTCCCGCGTCCGACTGCCACTCGAGATAGGCCCGGAGCGAGGCTGCGATGCTCGCCAGCTCCGAACGGGCGTCGTCGCTCATGGCGGCAGGCGTAGCGCGCTCAGCGCGAGAAGTGAACGTTGAACGGTCTGGTCGTCCCCGAGGTGGGGCGGCCGTCGTGATCCAGAGCCGTCTGGTAGCGCTTGTTCATCGCGCAGCGGCGTGCTTCGCGCCCGAAGCCGTTTCCCGGATCCCTCAAGATGCGCACGGTCCCCGGCGTGCCGTCGGGCCGGACGTCGACCTGAATCTCCACGATGGCGTCGTCGATCTGGGCGGTGTCCGCCTCCTCCGGGAAGGGGCAGTTGCTCCAGTCGGAGTTGCCCGGCCCGGCCAGTCGCGACCGGTCCGGCCCCACGACGGGCGGCGGCGCCTGCACCGGCCCCGTGCCGCCCGGCTTGCCCGTGGGGCTCGGCGCCGTGTTCACCGCGGTCGTGCTCGTGCCGTTGCTCGCCGTGAAGCCGCCGGCGTAGGCGTCGGCGTTGCCCTGCACGATCGTGTTGCCCGTCAGATCGACCGGCTCGTTCGGATCGGGTGCCGCCGCCAGCACCCTCGCGGCCTGCGCGGGAGCGGGCGGAGGCGGCGGAGGCTCCTTCGGCTGCGCGCGCGGCGGGGGCGGGGGCGCCACCTCGGCCTTCTTCTCCGGCTCGGCCTTGGCGGTGGGCGGAGGAGGCGGCGGCGGCGCCTCCTCTTTCATGATCTCGATCTCCTGCTCGACGGGCGCGGCGACGTGGGCGCGCAGGTGCATCGCCGCGACGATGCTCGAGAGCACCATCAGCCCCACGAGCAGCAGCGTCCCGCCCGACGTGAAGCCGAACCAGGCGCCGATCCCCGACGTCTTCGCGTCGAGGCCGAGCACCTTGCTCATCGGATCGTCGTACGGAGCACCGCCCGCGGCCGCGAAGGTCGGCACGCGGAGCCGCGCCGAACCGTTCGCCGGTCCCCGCGTCTCCCTCGTCTCGTCCATCGCGCCCGTCCTCCGTCGCTGGCTAGTGCGTTGCGGACGTCACCGGCGTCACCCCGAAGGCGATCTTGTTGACGTGCGCCGTCTTGAGCAGGTCCAGCACGTGGATGACGCGGCCGTGCGTGACCGCCGCGTCGGCCTTGATGACGGCCCGCATCTCCGGGTGGGTGGCCTGCGCATCGCGGGCCAGCGGCAGGATCGCGTCGTCGTTGGGCAACGGCTTGTTGTCGACGAAGGTCCGTCCGTCCGCCGAGAGGATGATGCTGAAGATGACCTGCACGTCGCTCGTGCCCGTCGACGCCTTCGGAAGATCGAGCGGCACCGTCTGGTTGAGCACGATCTTGGTCGTGACCATGAAGATGATGAGCAGGACGAGCGTGATGTCGACCAGCGGGGTGACGTTGATCCCGGTGATCGCGTCCTCGGTGTCCTGTGCGCCGCCCGCCATCGCCTAGTTCCTCTCGGACTCTTCGGGTTGGTCGCCGCGCGACCGCGACGAGGAGGGCGAGGGGCTCACGCGCTCGACCTTCGAGGGGTCGGCCGCGGGGGTCGACTTGAGGTGCGCGAGCAGCAGGTGGCCGAGCGCATCGGTGTTCGCGAGCGTGCTCTTGACGACGCGCTGGAAGGCGTTGAACGCGGCGACGGCCGGGATGGCGATGAGGATTCCGACGGCGGTCGCGACGAGCGCCTCGGAGATGCGCGCCATGACCGCCTCGGGCGCGAGATGCGTCGCCCCCGAGGCGGCGGCCATCTTCACCTTGCTCAGCTCGTCGAAGGCGGCCACGATGCCGATGACGGTGCCGAGCAGGCCGATGAACGGCGCGTTGTTCCCGAGCGTGCCGAGGTACGCCAGGCGCTTCTCCAGCTTGATCCGCTGCAGCGCGCTCGCCCCCTCCATCGCCTCCTGCGCCGCCTCGACGCCGCGGTCGGCCTCGACCAGGCCGGCCACGACGACGGCGGCCTCGGCGCTGCGCGACGCCTCGAGGCGCCGGCGGGCGCCCTCCAAGTCGCCGCCCCGGAGCAGCCGGCCGAGATCGCGCATCAGCCCGTCGATGTCGTCGCGCAGCGACCAATAGAGCCACGCCCGCTCGAGCATGATGGCCAGCGACACGATGCTCAGAAGGAGCATCAGGACGAGGACCCACCCCGTCCCCAGGCCGACCATCGCGCTCTTCACTCGTTCGATCAGGGAATTCACGTTGCGGGTCCTTCTAGTTCCTCTTCGTCCTCTTGTCGCTCCGCGGGGGGGCCGGCGTCGCCCCCATTCTCCTCGACGGCGAAGGCGGTCGCGAGGACCGTCGTCGCGTACGCCCCTTTCGGTAGCACGAAGTAAACCCGCACGCAGGCCGCTCGATGCCCGGAATCGTCGTCCTCCACCTCCCAGCGCAACTCCTGGACCCACAGGCGCAGCGCCCGCCGGCTCCCTTCCCCGAGTCGCCGAGTGTGGGACAGATCGAAGTCTCCTCCGAGGATCTCCGCGGCGATCCGGTGCTCGAGCTCACCGGGCGCGCCCTCGGGCCAACGCATGCGTGCCCCCACGAGCGGACCCGTGGGCGACAGCTCCCCCGAGGCGGCGCGCGCCCGATCCGTCTGAACGTCCGAGCAGACGAAGAGCCCTCCGGACGAACGAAGTTTTAACAGATCGCCTTCGAGGGGCGTCGCCCACGTCCCGTCCCCGACGCGCGCATCGAGCACGGCGTTGAAGACGGCCGACTGCAGCGACGACCAGAGCAGCCGCTGGACCCTCGGGTCGCGCGGCCCNCGCTCCCGGCCGCGCAGCCACGCCAGCGCGCGCTCGGCGTTGTCCCCCTGGCGGCCGAAGCGCTGGGTGCCGAACGCGTTGGGGATCCCGTCCCGCGCGGCGCGCTCGAGCGTCGCCAGCGCGTCGGGCAGCCGGTCGCGCGCGACGTCGCGCACGGCGATCGCGAATCGGTTGCCCGCCAGGTGACCGGGCTTCAGCTTGTTCGCGTGCGGCGTCGCGTCGTGCACGACGAGCCCGGGGAGCGACAGCGCCGCCGCGCGGGCGGCGAGCTCCCGCGGGTCGACGCCGCGCGGGGCCTGGATGGAGATGGTCTGCGTGGTGACCGCGCGCTTGTCCTTCATCCCCGCGTGTCCGGCGGAGCGCCGGTCGCAGCCGAGCGCGTCGAGCATCGCGCGCACGACGTCGAGCGTCGTGCGGTCGGTCTTGGTGAAGCGAACGAAGACGTGCTCGCCCGCGCCGCTCGGCGCGTACGCCGGGATCTCCTCGACGACGAAGTCCTCCGGCCGCTCCTTGATGCGTCCGCGGGGCAGCGCCACCATCAGTCCATCTCGTGCGCCATCTCGTCGCGCGGGCTGCGGAAGTACTGCTGCGGGGAGTAGAAGAGGAAGTTGCTGACGCGCGAGGTGTACAGGCACGCGTACTCCTCGACCTGCGATCCGAAGCTCGACTCTTCGTTCTCCTCCTTGAGGAGCGAGCCCCAGAAGGGCTGGAAGCGCTGATCGATGCGCCGCTCGATGACGTGCACCTCCTCGTCGACCGCGCGCAGCCGACCGCGCACGCGGTCGATGGCACGCTTGATGCGCGCCCGCTCGCTCTCCGCCTCCGCCGGGTCGAACCCGTTCGGCTTGCCGTGCGCGTGCTCGATGCGCCGCGACAGCTCCTTGAACCGGTTCTGGTAGAAGCGCAGCTCGTCCTCCATCCGGTCGCGCACGTCCTCCAGGTACTCGCTGCGCGCGAAGTCGTCGTGGCACGAGTCGTGCGCCTGCACCTCGCCGTCGAGCTCCTGGATGATCATCGCCGTGCGCCAGGCGCTCTCCTTCTTGCTGCGGAGGATGTCGCCGTAGATGTGGTCGCCGACGTAGAGCACCTGGTCGCCCGCGGCGCCCAGCGCTCGCTCGAGATCGTGCAGGTTGCCGCCTTCGTAGATCTTGCCGCGCTCGAGCGGGAACGACGCCGGTTTGAGCTTCTCGCCGTCGCGCTCCATCAGCGGCCGCCGCTCCTGGAAGAACGCCGGCTTGGTCGCCGCGACGATGACGACGTCGAAGTAGTTGCGCCAGTGCGGGTACTCGGTCATCTCGCCGTCGAGCAGGTACGTCATCATCTTGTCGGTGTACGACCAGCGCGAGTTGGTGAGCACGAACAGCTTCTTGCCCGAGCTGCGCAGCTTGTGGAGCGTCGGCGCGAGCTCGTGGTCCTTGGCGACGAACCGCGGGAAGTCGCTCGCGACGGTCTCGAGGATCGTCCCGTCACGGTGCGCCTCGTCGATGCTCTCGCGGATGTCGGTGAACGTCTTGGCGTAGTCGATGGCCAGCCCGCGGTGCTCCATCGCGTCGACGAGCGCCGCGTAGAGCGCGGCCTCGCTGAGCGCGTAGAGCGTGTCGATCCAGTGGTAGCGCGGCGTGGCCGGCCGGATCTTCTTCGAGTGGTAGAGCGCCCGCAGCTCGTCTTTCTCCAGCTCGCGGAAGCCGTGATAGCCCTTGGTCACGAACTTGTAGCGGTTCATCTTCAGGACGTGGCCGAACCGCTTGTCGATGAGCAGGCCGCGCACGGGGAAGGACGTGTCGTAGCGAATGTCGCGCACGAACTCGGGGTAACCGCGCGCGACGAGCTTCTCGATGGTCGCCCGGATCGACAGCTCGTCCATCTCCTTCTGGTTGTAGATGGCGAGCGTGTAGTCCATGTCGAAGCCGACCCACGCGATGCTGCTCATGCGCAGGTTGCGGTTGCAGAAGATTCGGCGCGGGCGCGGGATGCCGGGTGCGGGGGCGCGGGCGAGGAACTCGTCGATCGGAAGCGACAGTTGAAGGGGATTCACGTTCGCGCTCGAGCGCGCGAGGCCAGCTCGCACGCTCGGTTCACTGTCCCATGGCCGCCAGGAGCTTGCAATCGAGGCCGATCGGGGCTCATCGGCTATATCGACTCGGGCGATGCGCATGCTCATCCTGGTGGCCGGACAGCCCGCCTCGGCGGTCGCGTCGCGGCGAGGCGACTACGCGCGCTTCATCCGTGAGGCCGTCGGCGGTGCGTGGCCGGGCACCTGGGCCACGCACGACATCCGGCGCGACGCGCCGATGCCGGGACCCCGCGACGCGGACGCGTACGTCATCACCGGCTCGAGCTCGAGCGTGACCGAGCGCGCGCCGTGGATGCTGCGCGCGGAAGAGCTCGTGCGCCGCGTCGCGGCGGCCGGGGCGCCGCTGCTCGGCATCTGCTTCGGCCACCAGCTGCTCGCGCAAGCGCTCGGCGGGCGGGTCACCCGCAACCCTCTCGGTCGGGAAATCGGCACCGTTCGCCTCGACCGCGTCGCGGACGACCCGCTCTTCGCCGGGCTGCCCCGCTCGTTCGACGTCAACGGGACGCACGTCGACGCCGTGGTCGAGCCGCCGCGCGGCGCCGAGGTGCTGGCGACGACGGCGCTCGACCGCGTGGCCTCCTTCCGCGTCGGCGCCGGGCTGAGGGGCGTCCAGTTCCATCCCGAGTTCGACGCGGACATCATGCGCGAGTACGTGCGCGCGCGCGCCGCGCTCGTCCGCGACGAAGGCGGCGACCCCGAGGCGCTGCTGGCCCGGGTGCACGGCGGCACGCGGGGCGTCGACGTGCTGCGAAACTGGGCGCGCTCGGTCGCAGGCTAGCCCGATCGCGTGGCGTCGGGAGTCGAGAAGTCCGCCAGCGGGAGCGAGACGCGCATCGTCGTGCCGCGCCCCGGCTCGGTGTCCACCGAGATCCTTCCCGCGTACGACGCGACGATGTTCTGCGACACGGCGAGCCCGAGGCCCGTGCCCATGCCGACCGGCTTGGTCGTGAAGAACGGGTCGAAGATGCGCCTCGCGACGTCCGGCGCCATGCCCGGCCCGGTGTCGATCACCTCGGCGACGACACGCGCGCCTTCGACGTAGGTGCGCAGCGTGATCGTCTCGCGCTCGGGAGTCGAGTCGCCGATGGCGTCGGCGGCGTTGATGAGCAGGTTGACGAACACCTGGCCCAGCCGGAACTCGTTGCCTCGGGCGGGGCGGTCGGCGCGGTAGTCGCGGACGACGGTCGCGCGGTGGCGCAGCTTGACCGACGTGATGTCGAGCGCTGCGTCGATCGCGCGCCCGACGTCGACCGCGCCGACGGGCGTCTCGTCGCCGCGGCCGAACGCGCCGAGCGAGCGGACGATCCGTCGCACGCGCTCGGCGCCGTGGCGCGCGTCGGCGACGGCGCGCCGGATGACGTCGGCGGCGGCCTCGTCGAGCTGGACGCCGGCGTCGACCTTCCGCGCCACGAGCTCGAGGTTCAGCGCGACGTACGCGAGCGGGCTGTTGATCTCGTGCGCGACGCTCGCGGCCAGTCGACCCATCGAAGCCATGCGGTCGGCGTGCAGCAGCTGCGTCTGGAGCCGCTCGCGCTCGGCCGCGGCGGCCATCGAGTCGAGCGCGAGGCCGATGTCGTCGGCCAGGTCGCGCAGCATCGCCACCTCCGCGTCGTCGAAGCTGTCGATCTGGCCCGAGTAGATCGACAGCACGGCCGTCACCTCTCCGCCCCTGCGCAGCGGGAAGCCGATGCTCGACCGGTACCCGCGCGCCAGCGCGGCCTCCTTCCACGGCGACATGCGCAGGTCGGCCTCGACGTCGTTGACGACGATGGGCGTGCCTTCGCGCACCGCGCAGCCGCAGGGGCCTTCGCCGAACGGCGTGCGTTCGACGTCGACCCGGATGCTGGAGAGATACCCCTCCTCGTGGCCGAAGCGGGCCACCGGGACGATGCGCCCCGAGCTCCGGTCGACGGCGCCCACCCACGCGAAGCGGAACCCGCCCTGCTCGACGGCCACCCGGCACGCGCGCTCGAACAGGGTCGGCTCGTCGTGGATGCGCGAGATCTCCTTGCGTATCGCGCTCGCCAGCCCGTAGACGCGGCTCAGGTGCGCGATTCGCCCCTCGGCTGCCGACAGGGCCGCGCGCGCCGCCGCCACCTCGGTCTCGAGCTCCTCCGCCGAGCGCCCCCGCTGCATCGCGCCCTCCAGCCTACTCTCGATGGCCCCTGCGGGTGTACTTGGCCTTCGAGGGCCCCGGCGCGCCGGCGGCGACGATCGGCTCGGCCGCGAAGTCGTGCGCCTCGACGCGGGGAGCCGGTATCGCCAGAGGGGAGGGGGTCCACGCCGATCCGGGCGGCGCGTCGTCCGCGTCGCGGCAGCACCGAAACCCGACGAAGTAGTAGCGGAAGTCGGGAGCGTGGCTGTAGGTCGTCGGCCGGCACTGGCTCCGCACGTGGCCCCACGCCCCGCCCTTGAGGCCGGCCCACCGCGATTTCTCGCGCGGCGGTTCGTCGCTGACCACCCACTCGTCGACGTTGCCCGGCATGTCGAACACGCCGAAGCCGCTGCGGCAGCTCGCCATCGAGCCGCTCGGGACGCTCTGGTCGAGGCGCGCGAGCTCCTCGCGCCGGACGTCGTCGTTCTTCGAGTAGAAGAAGAACTGCCCCTTCGGGCCGTACCTGCGCGGCTCGATGTAGAAGTTGTCCACGTTGCACTTGGAGTGGTCGCGCTCCCACCCGTAGGGAAACGGGGTGTGCTCGGGCCCCTCGCACGCGGCCGTCCACTCGCTCTGCCAGCAGAGGCGCTTGCCCTTCGACTCGCACGTCGCCTGCGCCTCGTACCAGTCGAGCATCCACGTGGGGTGGGCGCCTGCCTGGTTCGGGTACTCGTAGCGATCGATGCAGAACGCGACGCGCCGCGGTTTCGTGCGGCAGCGCTGCTGGCTGGCCGCGTACGCGTGGCAGATGTCGAGGTTGTTGATGGGCTCGTGCTCCATGTCGACGCAGTGGCGCTCGATGTCCGAGCAGTACGTCGTGTCGACGTAGGCCATGTCGTCGGGGCAATGCCGCGGGCCTGCGTCGGCTTCCGGCGGCCGCGCGCTGCCAGCGGCGGACGCGTGCTCCGAAGCGGTGGCGGTGGCCGACGCGACCGCCGCCGTCGAGGCGTCGGGCGCCGCCGGCGGAGCCTCTTTCCGCCCCCGGCCGCACGCGACGAGCGACGCCACCCCGCACGCCGCGATCGCCCGCCCTCGCATCGGACGACTCTGACGCTCTCACACGGCCGCTGCCGAACGCAAGCGTCGGCAGCGCGTCGGCGCGTCAGCGCGCGCCGGCCAGGATGAGCCGCACCAGCTCGTCCCCGCAGCCGTCGACGATGGCGTCGGCGCCAGCGGCCTGCAGCTCGGCGTGCGCCCGCTCGTCGGTCGCCACGCCGATGGCCCTCGCGCCGACGGCACGCGCCGCGCGCACGTCGTGCTCCGTGTCGCCGACCACGACGACGTCGGGCCCGCGCCCGCCGGGCGCGCCGCAGCGCTGGGCCGCCAGGCGCACGATCTCCGCGCGGACCTCGCCGTCGCCGCCGTAGCCGCCGAGGGCCGGATCGAACAGCGCCTCGAGGCCGGCCGAACCCAGCTTGATCCGCGCGCCCTCCCGCAGGTTTCCGGTCGCCACGCCGACGACGGCCCCGCGCGCGCGGAGCGCCGCCACCGCGCCCGCCACGTCGCCGATGGGCAGGTAGCGCCGCGTGAGCAGCACCTGCTCGAGGTGCCCGACGTACGCCGCGAGCACGCGGTCGATCGAGGCTTCGTCGTCGCGCAGCGCGGCGCGCACCAGCATCGCCCTGGCGATGGCGCGATCGGTCCCCCCCGCGACGCGGATGCCGTGCGTCGCGCGCTCCACGGCGAAGAGCTCGAGCATCGCGCGCTCGAGCGCCGTGCGGCCCGGGCCGGGGGGCGCCCCCTCGAAGGTGAGGACGGTGCCGTCGAGATCGAAGAGGACGACGGTCGGCAAGGGGGCGGAGCGTAGCAGCTCTCAGCGGAAGGGCAGCGGGAGCGGTACGTGGGGGCGCTCGTGCCCGCTCGCGCCGCACGCGCGCAGCGCCAGCATTCCGCCGGCGAGCGCGATCGCGACGCCCACGTACACCACGAGGTACACCACGAATTGCGAGACGAACGACGCGGCGCGCGAGCGCCTGCGCGCAGCCGTTCCGGTTCCGCCGCTTCGGATTCGCGAGCCCACGTCAGCGCGGGCGCCGAACGCGCCCCCCGAGCGCTCAGCCGCTGCAAGGGGCAGGCCCGAGCCGACGCGACCGTCGCGGGTTCCCCGCGGGCGCGGGCGCTACTCGTCCTCGCGTCGCGGGTCGCGCGAAAGGTCGGCGACGACTTCGTCGACGACGGCGGCCGCGCGGTCCGAGTCGGTGGAGCGCCGCGGTTTGACGCCCGAGGTGCGCGCGCCCTCGCGCGGGCGGGAGCTTTCCTTCCGCTTGCGTTCGGCCCCGCTGGCCTTGGGGGGCCGCTCGGTCGGCCGTGCGCGCGGGTCGCGCTCGCCGCCGGTGCCTGCGGCGCGCGGGCGCGTGGCCGGCATCTTCGTCGTCGTCGCCCCCCGCGGACGACGCATGGCCGGCTGCGTATCGGCTTCGGGAGGGAACGGGTTCTTCTTGTTCATCAACCGCCGAGCCCGGGAGTAAGGAACGCGCCACGAACGCGCATCGACCTCAGCCTAACGGCGACGCGGCGTCTGTCGAGATCCCGGGGCGTCGAGAGTCGACGCCGCATCAGCACGCCAGCAGGAGCCGACGCAGGCGCACATCGAGCGCGCTTTCGGCAGGCGCGCCTTCGAGCAGCCGATCCATCGGGGCGCTCGAGAGCGTGTGCCAGTACAGCACGACGCCCGCGCGCCTCGCGCGCACGTGCCAGAGCGCCGAGGCGAACGTCTTGGCCGTGTACGTCGGATCGAGCGTGAGCCCCACCTCGCGCGCGACGCGGCTGGCCGCGTCCCCCTCGGTCGTGGGGTGACCGTAGCCGGCGCCCAGGTAGCGAGTATCCATCGCCAGCCGCGACCGCAGCGCCTCGAACCGCACGCGCACGCCGGACCGGCGCGCGCACGCCCGCGCCAGGTGCAGCGACGCGAGGCGAAGCACCCACGGCGGCTCCGAGACGCACACGCCGACGACGCGCGTCTTCATCCGCTCGGCCTCGAAGCCCGCGGCGAGGCCGCCGGCGGTGCCGCCCGATCCGAGGGCGACCACGCACACGTCCGGCTCGGGCAGCTCGCCGGCGCGCACCTGGGCGGCGAGCTCGCGCGCGGCCGTCACGTACCCCATCGACCCGACCGCGCTCGAGCCCCCCACGGTGATGAGCCGGGCGCCGCGGACCACGCGCCCGGCGAGCGCGAAGGGCGCCGCCGCCCAGGAGCCGACCGGGAACGCGCGAAGGCCGAGGCCGACGTCCGCCCGCAGCACCTCCGCGACGTGCGGCGTGCGCGGCTGCGGGACGAGCACGGCTTCCACCTCGAAGCCCTCGCGCTTGCCGAAATACGTGGTCGCCAGCACGTGGTGGCTGCCCGCTGCGCCCACCGTGACGAGCCGCCGGGCCCGGTGCGCGCGCGCGTCGGCGAGCAGGTGCTCGAGCTTGCGCACCTTGTTGCCGCCGTACACGTCGTGGGTGAGGTCGTCACGTTTCACCCAGAGCTCGCTGCCGGGGGCCGACAGGGTCGTCAGCCGCTGCACCGGCGTCGGGTAGTGGCCGAGGGCCAGCATCGCGCCGCGTCATCGTAGCCCGGAAACATGCGCGAAACGTTCGGGTGGTACGTGACCTGCGAGGCTTGCATGCGACGCTCCGCCGGGCTTCCATGCCGCGCCGGACGCGAGGACCGATGAAGAAGATCGAAGCCATCATCAAGCCGTTCAAGCTCGACGAGGTGAAGGACGCGCTCGCGGAGGTCGGCGTCCAGGGGATGACGGTCACCGAGGTGAAGGGCTTCGGCCGCACGGGCGGCAAGAAGGAGGTGTACCGGGGGTCGGCGTACGTCGTCGACTTCGTCCCCAAGGTGAAGATCGAGGTGGTCGTGCCCGACGAGGTCGTGCACGACGTGCTCGACGCGATCGAGAAGAGCGCCAAGACCGGGCGCATCGGCGACGGGAAGATTTTCGTGGTGCCGGTCGAAGAGGCCGTGCGGATCCGAACGGGCGAACGAGGCAAGGAAGCCATTTAGGGAGAGAAGCGCGATGACACCGAAGGAAGTGCTGGAGCTGGCGAAGAAGCACGACGTCAAGTTCGTCGATCTCAAATTCATCGATTTCCCGGGCGTGTGGCAGCACACGACGATCCCGGCGACGCGGCTGAACGAGGGCCTGTTCGAGGACGGCCTCGCGTTCGACGGCTCGTCCATCCGCGGATGGCAGCCGATCAACGCGTCGGACATGGTGATGATCCCGGACGCGGACACGGCGAAGATCGACCCGTTCTACGCGATGCCGACGCTCAGCCTCATCTGCTCGATCCACGACCCGATCACCAAGCAGCCGTACTCGCGCGACCCGCGCCACATCGCCCGGAAGGCCGAGGCCTACCTGCGCCAGAGCGGCATCGCCGACACGTCGTTCATGGGACCGGAGGCCGAGTTCTTCCTGTTCGACGACGTGCGCTTCGACCAGTCGCAGCCGAACGCGGGCTTCTATTACATCGACAGCAACGAGGGGGCCTGGAACAGCGGGCGCGAGGAGTTCCCGAACCTCGGCTACAAGACGCGCCACAAGGAGGGGTACTTCCCCGTCCCGCCGACCGACACGCTCGGCGACGTGCGCCAGGCCATCATGACGACGCTCATGGAGACCGGCATCGAGGTCGAGGTCGGGCACCACGAGGTGGCGACCGGCGGCCAGTGCGAGATCGGCATGAAGTTCAACCGCCTCTTGCCGTGCGCCGATCAGCTGATGTGGTTCAAGTACGTGGTCAAGAACGTCGCCCGCAAGCACGGCAAGGCGGCGACGTTCATGCCCAAGCCGATGTTCGGCGACAACGGCAGCGGCATGCACACGCACCAGTCGCTCTGGAAGGAGGGCAAGCCGCTCTTCGCCGGCGACGGGTACGCGGGGCTGTCGGACACGGCGCTGCACTACATCGGCGGCATCATCAAGCACGCCAAATCGATCGCCGCGCTCACCAACCCGACGACCAACTCCTACCGCCGCCTGGTCCCGGGCTTCGAGGCGCCGGTCAACCTCGCCTACTCGAGCCGCAACCGCTCGGCCAGCGTGCGCATCCCCATCACGGGGCCCAACCCGAAGACGCGCCGCATCGAGGTGCGCTTCCCCGACCCGAGCTGCAACCCGTACCTGGCCTTCAGCGCGATGCTGATGGCGGGCCTCGACGGCGTGCAGAACAAGGTCAACCCCGGCGATCCGATGGACAAGGACATCTACGCCCTCAGCCCCGAGGAGCTGAAGGACGTGCCGCAGATGCCCGGCAGCCTCGAGGACGCGCTCGACACGCTCGAGCGCGATCACGAGTTCTTGCTGCGCGGCGACGTCTTCACCAAGGACGCCATCCACGAGTGGCTCGACTTCAAGCGCAGCAAGGAGCTCAACCCGATCCGGATGCGCCCGACGCCGTACGAGTTCTATCTGTACTTCGACATTTGACTGCGGGCGGCCTTCGGGCTCGCTGGCGAGAGGCCGGGACGCGAGCGCGTTCCGGCCTTTCGTGCATCATCGAGGGTATGCGCTCCCCGGGGGGCGTCGAGGGTCGGGCGCGGGCGCATTCGTTCGTCCTCGCAACGAGAGCAGCGGGCCGCTCCGCGCGCGAAGCCAAGAGACGCCGGCCCCCGGCTCGCCCTGCACGGCGGGAGAGCCGAGGGCCGGCGGGTTACTGCGCTTCGCTCACTGCGACGTTCACACGCCGGGCGCTACCTCACGAGCAGCACGATCGTCTGGCTCCAGTCGCCTTCACCGGTCTTGGTGACCGGCCGGTACCGGAACTGGACGGTCGCCCCCGGCGTCAGGCCGACGACGATCGTCTTGGCCTGGACGGTGACCGGGGCGAGCACCCAGGTCTTGCCGCCGTCGGTGCTGTACTGCCACACGTACGAGGCATGGGGCCCGGCCGACGCGGCGAGGAGCTTCGCCGAGCCGGAGACGGGTCCGGGCCTCGCGTCGAAGACGCGCGGCGCGTGCACCACCGGCTTCTTCACGGCGACCCCGGCGCTCGCGATGATCGAGGCTCCGTTCTCGATGTTCGCGTCCGCCTGGGCCTGGATGTACGCCTTCAGCTGCTGGAGCAGCATGATGAGCGCGGTCTTCTTCTCGTTGCGAGTGATGACCGCTCCCTTGACCCGCGTGAGCGCGGCGGCCTCCGCGCTCTGCAGGTCGTCGATCGCCGCGGTCACCGCCGGCAGTGGAGGCACTGGCGCCGGGAACGCGGGATTGCCGGTCATGGCCTTCACGATCTGCTGCGCGTACGCGATGAGGGCCGGGACCGGGTGGGGAAGGCTGAGGGCGACGATGGAACGATGATTGGTCTTGACGATTTGTTTGGTGGTCATGACGAATGCCTTTTCTGGGACGATGATCTGCCGTTGGCTCGGGGGAACGATTCGATTGGTTGGATCCATTCTCCTTTCTGGTCCGAAGACGAACCGTTTGGTCCTGGAGGAAGAGCGATTGGGTCGAGGAACGGATCGATCGGGTGCTGCGGCGACGGTTTTGCTCGAGGAACGATCGTTCGATCCGGGTGAACGATCCGTGCGTCTCCCGGAACGATCCGTTCATCTCGAGGAGGATCCGTTCACGTCGGTGAACGGATCGATGCGGCCGGCGCACGATCGTGATCGCCGGGTCGTCGAGCGTCGACGCCGGAGGAAGCGATCGATCGGTGGGGTCATCGGACGTCGCGGCGAGGTCGAAGGACGTTTCATCCAGGTGAAAGGTCGTTCGCGTCGGGTCGAACGACTCTTCATCGAGATGAATGATCGTTCGCGTCGGAGTGAAGGACGTTTCGTCGAGACGAAGAGCCGTTCGCGTCACGTCGAAGAACGCCTCGTCGAGACGAGACGTCGCTGGCGTCAGGTCGAAGGATGGTTCGTCCAGACAAGAGATCGTTCGCGTCGCTCGCGAGGATCTTTCGTCGAGACGAACGATCGCTCGCGTCCGATCGAAGAACGTTTCATCGAGAGGAACGGCCGTGCGCACGACGCCGAACGGTGTCCCGGTCGACGGATGCATGCGGCCAGCGTTTCGAATCGCTGGTCCCTCCCGGCGGTCGGCAGGAGGGGCTTGCTCGACGGGTGTCTTGCTCGGCTCCGCCTGCCGCTCTCACCCCATACTCGTTACATGTCGCATTGTCGCAGTTTGCGAGAGCCACCGCGCGGCGACGACTCATGTGCCAACTTGTGGATATTTATCGCATATTTTGATGTAGGACAAAAGTTCGGCGACGCGGGCGATTGTCCAATCAAATGTCACAGAGGGCCTCCCCTTCCTCGCTCGAATCCTCCTGCGCGCGCGATCTCGTCGCGGAACTCTCGCAGGCGCGCCTGGGCGCTCAGGCGAGGGACGACGAGCAGCTCGTCGGCCTCGAACGCGATCGGCAGCTCCCAGTGCGCTCGAGCGACCGCGAGCGCCTCGAGCCACGGCCGCTGCGGCGAGTCGGGCGGGAGGTGCGCCACCACCGTGCGGGTCTGATCGCGCAGGTGCTCGAGCGCGGCCTCGTCGAGCGCACCCCGGGGAGCGCTGAAGACCAGCGCGATCGTGCTCGCCGGCCGCCCCTGGGCCGCGCGAAGCTGCTGAAGCAGCGTCGCGCGCGAGCCCGCCGGCACACGAAGCAGGGCCGCGTGTCCGAGGGCCCATGCGAGGGCGCGCCCGCGCCGGACCAGGGCGTCGTCGTGCTCGCCCGAGGACGTCGCGCGATCGTCGGCCGGCGCGAAAAGCGGCACGCAGGGAGTAGCCGCATCGGCGCAGGTCGGAACGAGCCGGACGGAGAGCCCGGGGGCGTTCCAGGGGGCGCCCAGCACGTTCGCCGCGGCCGTCCACGCGGGGACGTCGGGCAAAGCCTGGCGCAGCGGATCGGGCGCAGCCCCGGCGTCGATGTCGTCGAGCCCCAGATCGAACAGCGCGGGCGCGGCGCGGCGCACGGCGGCATCGGTCGCCTGCGCGAGGTAGTCGCTCAGCCGCGGCAGTGACTCGGGGGGCATGCCCCCGAGGGCCAGCGAGATCGATCCGGGAGGGATACGGCCGCGCGCCCCGGCCGCCGCCCCCCGACTCGAGACCGAGAGGAACGGACCCCGGCGCTGCGCCTTCGAGCGGGGCGTGCAACCGGCGAGTCCGACGAGAGCGACGAGCGCGACGATGGCGACGAGCCGGCCGCTCATCACCGCGTCGCGGAGAACTCGGCCCAGCCCTGCGCCGAGCCGCTGACCGTATTCGCTCCGTCGTAGGTGACCTTGATGCCTGCCAGCGGCGAGCCGGTGACCTGGCCGTTCATCGCTCCCCCGGAGCAGGTCGTGATGTCGTTGCCCGTGAAGTCGAGCGTGCAGGGGAACATGCCGGCGCCGGTGCCGCCGCCGCTCCCCTGCCACGTCCAGGTGTTCGTCCACTGCCCGCCGAAGTCGCCGAGGCTCGACGCCGCCCCGCTCGTCTTCTTCGTGGTGAACGTGAACCATGGGCTCGCCGGCGAGAGGAACTGGCAAGAGCCGTCGATCTCGGCGGCGCTCACGTCGAGCGTGCAGGACACCGACGGGCTGCCGCCCTTCGGACCCGCCTGAATGGCCCAGTGGCCGCCCAGGTCGAACGGAATGATACCGGCATTGAACGGGCCCGTCGTCTGGGTGGCGCCGAGCGCAGCGGCGTTGCTCGGATCACTGGGCGGATCGTCGTCCGTGAAGCTCAGAACGTTCCCGGTGCGGACCGCCGTGAGGGTGAAGTCGGGCGACGTGATGCCGAGCGAGTCCTGGCCGATGGTCACCGTCGTCGAGACGGAGGCGCCTCCCATGCCCATCGGGGTGGTCGTCACGTTCCAGGTCCCGGCGAGGCTGCCCGCGCCGGGTCCTGTCGAGCCGTCGGCAGACGAGCTCGGGCTCCCGGAAGGGGAGTTGCAGCTCGTCAGGAGAGCCGCGCCGAGCGAGCACGCCAACACCGTCAGCTTCGTCATGTCGGGCCCCCTCGTTCGGACGCGCGAGCGTTCCGGCACTTTCGTGCATCATAGGGGGTACGGGCCCACGGAGTCATCGTTGAACGCGCGTCGCATGATCGTCGCCGCGGCCGTCGTCGCCGCCATCACATGGCTGATGCACCGCTACGTGTGGGCGCGGCTCGTCCGCGATCCGGCGTGGGCCCCGCAATGGACGCGCGCGCTCACGGTGACGATCGTGGCGCTGGCCGCGCTGATCCCGGTGGGCTTCCTGGCGATGCGCTGGTTGCCGCGTGCCTTCAGCGCTCCAGTCTCCTGGGTCGTCTACGTCTGGCTCGGGTTCGCGCTCTACCTCTTCCTGCTCACCGCCGTGTCGGATCTGGGCCACGGCTTCGCGCGGCTCGCGGGAACGCTGCCCGCCGACCCGGATCGGCGGCTCTTCGTCACGCGCGCGGTCGCGTCCGTGGTCGGCGCGCTGTCGGCGGCCATCGGCGTCGGCGGGATGATGAACGTCTTCCGCGGCTTCGAGGTGCGGCGCGTGCGCGTGCCGCTCGCGCGCTTGCCGTCGAGCGCGTCGGGCTACTCCATCGTGCAGATCACCGACGTGCACGTCGGCCCGACCATCGGGCGCGACTTCGTCGAGGCCGTCGTGCGCGCGGCCAACGCGCTCGCGCCGGACATGGTGGTCATCACCGGCGACCTGGTGGACGGCACCGTCGAGCAGCTGCGGCACCTCGTCGAGCCGCTGCGCGAGCTGCGCGCCCGCGACGGCGTCTTCTTCGTGACGGGCAACCACGAGTACTACTCGGGCGCCGACGCGTGGATCGCGCACCTCGCGACGCTCGGCATCCGCGTGCTGCGAAACGAGCGCGTCGCCGTGCGCGACGCGTTCGACCTCGCCGGCGTCGACGACGCGAGCGCCGCGCGCATGCTGCCGCACCACGGGCAGGACGTCCCCCGCGCCATGGCGGGGCGCGACCCCTCGCGCGCGGTCGTGCTGCTCGCCCATCAGCCCAAGGCCCTGCCGCACGCGGTGGCCGCCGACGTCGATCTGCAGCTCTCGGGGCACACGCACGGCGGGCAGATGATCCCGTTCAACTGGCTGGCGCGGCTCGACCAGCCGCTCATCGCCGGTCTGCACCGCGTCGGCGGCACGTGGGCGTACGTGAGCACGGGCACGGGCTACTGGGGACCGCCGATGCGCGTCGGCTCGCGAGCCGAGATCACGCGCATCGAGCTCGTGCCGGCTTCGTCCTGAGGTGCCCTCGAGCTCTTGCGTCTCCTGGGTTCCCCTTCGCCCAGGATCCGGTACGTTCGGGCGCGGGGCCCGGACGTGTTCCTCACGCTGATGGTGGTCGGTCTGGTGGGCCTGTTGCTCATGGCGATGCCCGCCTTCGGGCGCCACGGGCACGGAGCGCACGGCGGGCACGGAGCGCACGGCGGGCACGGAGCGCACGGAGCGCACGGGGGGCACGTCGCGCACGGCGGCCGCGCGCTGCTCGGGCGCGGCGGCGCCGGGGCGCGCCTCGGCGGCGGGGGCCGGGCGGCGGGTGCAGCGAAGACGGCCCTGGTGGCCGGCACGGCGGGCGCCGCGGCCAGCGCGGCCGGCGAGGCGACCGATCTGCTCCCCGCCGGCGACGCGGCGAGCCGCCTGCTCCGCTGGATCCCCTCGCCGCGCGCCGTGTGCAGCGTGCTCGCGCTCTACGGGGCGTTCGGCAACGCGCTGGTGCACGCGGGGCATCTGCGGCTGCCGACCGCCGCCCTGGCGGCGGCCCTCCCCGCGCTGCTCGTCGAGCATTTCGTCGTGCGCCCCGTCTGGAACCTGGTCTTCCGCTTCCAGGCGCCGCCCAGCTCGCCGCTCTCCACGCTGCTGCTGTCCGAGGCGCAGGCCGTCGTGCCCTTCCGCAATGGAAAGGGCATGGTGTCCGTCGTGCGCGACGGGCGCGTCGTGCAGCTCGCGGCGAGCCTTCGCGACGATCAGCGGGCGCTGTCCATCCGCGTGGGCGACCGCCTGCGCGTCGAGGACGTGGACGCGCAGCGCGAGCGCGTCACCGTCTCGGTCCTCACCCCCAAGGAGCCGTCATGCCCGAAGCTGCCCTGATCATCGCCGGTGTCGTCGTCCTCCTCGTCGTGCTGCTGACGATGGCGATGATCGCCACCTTCCTCCGAAGCGTCGACGCGGGCGAGATCCTCCTCGCGAGCCGCGGGCGCAACCTGCGCATCTACCGCGGCCCGTGCAAGGCGCTCATCGTGCCGGTCATCACGCAGATCCGCGTCATCCCCGCGCAGGCCATCAACGTCGACATCGAGATCACCGACCAGACCGCGGACATCGACGCGACGGGCCGCTCGGCGCCGGTGAAGGTCACGGTGAGGGCGTCGGCCATCGTGAGCGTGGGGGAGGACGAGGCGATGGTGAACACCGCCGCCAACAAGTTCTTCTCCAAGCCGGGGGTCGAGCAGCTCTCGACGCTCACCGACGTCCTGTCCTCGGCGGGACGGCGCGCGATCAACCTGCTCAAGCACGACCAGCTCTTCAACGTCCGGTCCTTCGCCGCCGCCGCCGCCGCGCCGCCGCCCGCCTCCGTGTCGAGCACCGCGCTCGCCACCACCCGCTCGACCGAGCTGGCGGCGCCCGCGCGCGGCGAGGACGACGAACTCGCGGTCATCATCAAGGACGCCTGCTCGCGCGAGCTGATGGACCTCGGGCTGTCGTTCAACAGCCTGAACATCAAGGCGGTGCTCAGCGAGGTGGCCGAGGCGCGCCGGCGCGAGTCGGCGGCGCGCGCCAAGGCGGACGCCGACGTGGTGCAGGCGCAGGAGGAGCAGCGCGCCCGCATCGCGCAGCTCGAGGCGGCGCAGAAGGTCAACGATCAGGAGCGCGCGCTCAAGACGCAGATCGCCTCCAACGGCGCCGCCGTGGCCAAGGCGGAGGCCGAGAAGCAGGCCGCCGTGCGCCAGCAGCGCGAGGCGGAGCTGGCGGCGTCGCAGATCACGCAGGCGCACGCCGACGCCGACCAGAACGTCATCCAGCAGGAGGCCGAGGGGCGGGCGCAGGCGGCGCGCATCCGGGCGATCGCCGAGGCCGAGGCCGAGGCCATCCGGCGCAAGGCGGTGGCGCTGCTCGAGGCGGGCGGCGTGTACCTGGACCTGCGGCGACTCGAGCTCGCGCCGGAGCTGACCCGTCAGGTGGCGGCCGCGCTCGCGAACAGCCAGTTCGTCAACTTCGGCACGAGCGGCGGGGCGAGCGGCGATCACGGCGCGGTCACGACCGGGTCCGACGACGTGCTGCGCGTCGTGCAGACGCTGATGGCGGCGCAGGTGATCACGGGCGGCGGGCTGGCGGCCAAGGACGGAGCGCCCGCGGCGGCGCCGACTCCGCCCGCCACGGTCGAGGTCCAGCTTCCGACGTTCGGGCGACCGCGCGGCACCTGACGCGGACGGCGAGCGACTCAGGTCGGCTCGTAGCGCAGCGTGCCGTCCGGCTGCGGGTGGGCGAACGGCGTCAGCCACGCGTCGTTCGCGTGGTGCGCATCGAGAATGTGCCGGACGCGAACGCCCTCGGCCAGCAGGTAGTCGGTCACGATGCGGCGATGGCAGCGCCACCACACGGCCTCCGCGCACATGATCGCGCACCGCGAGCGCCGGGCGCGCGCGAGCAGGTCGCCCAGCGCGGAGCGGAACGCGGGGGTCGTCGCGTACGCCGCGAACGCGCGGAAGGCGTCGTTCTGCCAGCCGTCCTGCGGTGGGGCGGCGGGGGCGTCCTTGCGGCCGCGGCGACCGCCGAGCGCGGGCGCGTGCACGTACTCCACCCCGGCGTCGGCGAGCGACGAGACGAGCTGCGCGCCGTCGAACTGCGGGTGCGCGCGCGACCGAGGGAAGCGGCGGATGTCGACGAGCGTCTCGATGCAGTAGCCGCGCAGCATCGCGAGCAGCTCCTCGAGCGAGCGGTTCGAGTGGCCGATCGTGTAGACCGTCATGGCTCCTCGTCGCCGAAGAGCGACAGCTGCGCCGCCGGCGCCTTCACGCGCCCGCGTCCGCCCCCGCGCGCGCCGTGCTCGCGGTGCCCCGAGGCCACCTGCGCGTCGAAGATCGCCGCCACCGCCTCGATGCGGTCGGCCTCCTCCGGGCGCTTGTCGTCGCGCACGCGCACGATGCGCGGGAACCGGAGCGCGTAGCCGCTGCCGTGGCGCGACGAGCGCTGCACACCGTCGAACGCCACCTCCAGCACGACCTCGGGACGCACGAGGCGCAGGCCCCCGCGGCGCTCGAAGGTGGTCGCGTCCAGGCGGCGCGTCATCGCGTCGATCTCGTCGTCGGTCAGGCCGGTGTACGCCTTGCCGACCGGCACCAGGTCGTCGCCTCGCCAGACGGCGAACGTGTAGTCGCTCAGGACGCCGGCGCGCCGGCCGTGCCCCTCCTCGGCCGCCACGACGACCACGTCGAGCGTCGTCGCGTGCGCGTGCTTCACCTTGACCCACGTCCGGCCGCGCCGCCCCGGCTCGTACGGCGCGTCCGCGCGCTTGAGCACCAGCCCTTCGTAGCCGCGCGCGCGCGCCGCACCGAAGGCGGCGTCGAGCGCCTGGTCGAATGGCTCGTGCGGGGGAAGCCGGACGGTCGGGAGCACGCGCACGGCGTCGGTCGGCGCGAGCGAGCGCACGAGCGCCTCGAGCCGCGCGCGGCGTTCGGTCCACGGACGATCGAGCAGCGGTCCCGACGCATCGGCCAGCACGTCGAACGCGATGAGCACGACGGGCGCCTCGGCGAGGTCCGCCGCCGACGGCTGCGCCCGGCCCAGGCGCCGCTGCAGCGCCTGGAAGGGGCGCGGGCGGCCGGACGGGGAGACGGCGACGATCTCGCCGTCGAGCACCAGCGCCGAGGGCACGCGCCGCAGCGCCTCGGCGACCTCCGGAAAGGCGCCGGTCACGCGGTCCAGGCCCCGCGCGAAGATCGCGACGTCGCCGCCCGCCGCGCGATGTGCCTGGGCGCGAACGCCGTCGATCTTGTCCTCGAGCACGTACGCGGTCGGGTCGAGGGCGGTCGCGATCGACTCGATGGGCGTCGCCAGCATGAACGCCACGGGGCGGCCCACCCGCAGCCGCGCCTCCTCGACGCGCCCCGCCCGCGCGAGCACCGCGAGATCGCCCGGGTCGGTCACGAGCGTCGCGGCGCGCCGGAGCCGCTCGAGCGGCACCCCGAACGCCCGGGCGATCGCCCCCTCGAGCACGCCCTCCTGCGCGCCGATGCGCATCCCGCCGCCGAGCGCCTTGCACAGGTACTTGGTCTCGAGCGGGGTCGCCCGCGCGAACGCGCGCTCGAGCAGCGCGCGCTTGCCCGCGCGCGTCGGTTCGGCGGCCAGCGCCTCGGCGAGCTGCGCCACGTCGCGCAGGCTCACCCCCTCGCGCTCCTCGGCGCCGTCGATGCGGGCGACGAGCAGCGCGAAGGCTTCGGCCAGCTCGCCCGCCTTGCGCGCGCACGCAGAGACGACCTCCTCGTCGAAGCCCGTGGCGGTGCGGACGACGTCGAACAGCAGCGACCACCCGACGCCGAGCGCCCGACCGTCGCCCACGGGGAGCACGCGTCCGGAGGCGACGCGGGCCGCGGTGGCCAGCGCGACGTCGTCGTCCTCGGCCGCGATCGCCGCCAGCGCCCCGGCGATCGCCGCCTCCTTGGCGGTGCGAGACCGGCGCGCGCGCGCCGCATCGAGCCCCGCGGCGAGCCGCTTCACGACGCGCCTCGGTCGTCGATGGGCGGCAGCTCGAGCGCCTCGGCGTCGACGCCGTGCTCGGCCAGCAGACGCGCGAAGACGCGCGCGTCGCCGCGCGTGGCGACCACGCGACGCGCGCCGCTCGCCCGGACGAGCGCGACCAGCGCGTCGTGGTCCGCATGGTCGGCGACCGCGAACGCGGCGTCCGCGCGCTTCTGCTCGACGGCGGCGTCGAGCACCGCCCAGCCGGACGCGTAGGCCACCGCCGTCCTCCCGCGCGCGCGAAGCTCGGTCGCCCGCGCGCTCGCCCCCGCGACGACGGCCGTGCGGGGACGACCGCGCCGCGACGCCGCGTCGGCCGCGCCCGGCGGAGCGGGCTCGCCGCGCGCCGTCACCTCGCCGAGCGCCACGCCCAGCTGCTCGTAGGCCGCGCACGCGCGCCGCACGTCGTCGGTCGCGGCGACCGGCACGCCACGCGAGGTGAGCTCGCGGACGATCGCCTGCGCCGGCCCCGGCGTCTGCGCGAGCACGACGGGAGTCGTGTCGTCGCCGAGCCGGACGGCGCACCAGTCGGCCGCCGCCGCGAGGGCCCGCGACGGCGGCGGAAACCGGAAGATCGGCAGCGCGAAGGTCGTCGTCACCACGAGCTCGTCGCATTCGACGATCGCGCCCGCCGCATGCGTCCCATCCGGCTCGGGGCTCCAGTCGCCCGCGTAGACCAGCCGTCCGCGGGGGTGATCGACCACGAGCTGCGCAGCGCCGAGCAGATGGCCGGCGGGCGCGAGCGACAGGCGCGCGGTGCCGCCGCCGAGCTCGCGCGCGATCGGCAGCTCGAGCGCGCCGTCCCAGGCCAGCGCGCGCGCCGCCTCCGATACGGCCCCGAGCGAGCGGCCGAGCGCGAGCGTTTCGGTCGACGCGATCGCATGCGCGCCGCACAGGGCCTGCGCGGCGTGCGCGTGGGACACGAACGCGAGCGGGCGGGCGCAGCCGGGATCGAGCCACAGCCCTAGCCCGTCCAGGTAGAGCTCCCCGTCCTGCATGCGCAATCCGAGCGCGCCGCCGTCGGCCACGTCTTCCAACGTGCCGCACCTGGCCTCGCCTCGCCACGCACGACGCCGCCGTGCACCCATGCCGCGCCCGCTGTCACGTGCGCACGTGCCTTGCAGCTCGACTGCGGCGCCGTGGTCGTCAGAACGGACGAGATGACCTCCGACCCCTTGGGACTGGTGGGCTCCACCATCGCTGGCCGCTACGCCGTCGAGGCCGTGGTCGGCGAGGGGGGCTTCTCCGTCGTGTACCGCGCCCGACACACGCTCTGGGATCGCCCGGTGGCCATCAAGGCGTTTCGCGGTTTCGAAGCGACGGACGCGGAGGCGCGCGACCGGCTGTTGCAGTCGTTCGTGCAGGAGGGGGCCATCCTCGCCGAGCTCTCCGAGCGCACGACGGCGATCGTGCAGGCGCGCGACACGGCCACGCTGCTGTCGCCGACGGGCGACTGGGTGCCGTACCTGGTGCTCGAGTGGCTCGACGGCGACACCCTCGAGGCGGTGCTCGCGCGCGAGCGGCAGCGCGGCACGCCGCCGCGCAGCGTCGAGGAGGCCGCGGCGCTCCTCGAGCCCATCGCGCAGGCGCTCGCCCTCGCGCACGCCAAGGGCATCTGCCACCGCGACCTGAAGCCGGGCAACGTGGTCCTCCTCGGCGATCCGCGCACGTCCGAGTGCACCGTGAAGCTGCTCGATTTCGGCGTGGCCAGCTTCTTCTCGGACGCGCGCCGGTCGATGCCGGGCCGGCGGCGGACCGTCTCGGCGTACGCGTTCACGCCGTCGTACGCGGCGCCCGAGCAGTTCTCGGAGGCGTACGGCGTGACCGGGCCGTGGACCGACGTGTTCGCGCTGGCGCTCATCTTCGTCGAGCTCGTCACCGCCCGCGAGCCGATCGGGCACGGACCGACCGAGGAGCTGGCGCGGATCGCGTCGGACCCGCGCAGGCGTCCGACGCCCGTGGCGCTCGGCGCCCGCGTCTCCGAGGCCGTCGAGCGGGTGCTCGCGCGCGCGCTGGCCGTGTACCCGGCCGAGCGGTGGCAGACGGCGGGCAGCTTCTGGGGCGCGCTTCGCGAGGCCATGTCCGAGCCGTGCGACGAGCCGCCGCCGCCGTCGTCCTCGCGCGGCCCCCGCGTCGCGCCCGCCGCCGCGCTGGCCATCGCGCTCGTGCTCGCGGCCTCGGCCCTGGCCGATTCCCACGCCGGGCCGGCCGCTCCGACCCGCTCGGCCGCGCCGGTGGCCGTCGCCGCCTCGAGCGCGCGCTGACACGCCCGAGCCCGCGTGGCACATCGATCGCAGCGTCTCGCGCGCGGAGGCGGCCGCGATGAGCCCCAGCCCGGGCGCGATCGAGCTCGGTCCCGCGATCGACGGAGAACGACGGCGGTGGCGCGCCGAGGGCCACGGTGTGGGCGACGTGTGCATCTACGCGGCGGAGCGCGGCCGCGGCCGTCCGCTCGTGCTGGTGCACGACCTCCGGGCCACCTCGAGCGCGTACGAGATGCGGCCCCTGTTCGAGTGCTTCCGCTGGCGGCGACCGACGTACGCGCTCGACCTGCCCGGCTACGGTCTCTCGCAGCGCTCGAGCCTTCCGTACGCGCCGGCGCTCTTCGCGGTGGTCGTGGCGGAGCTGCTGCGCAGGCTGCGGCGCATGGATCCGACCGTCGACGTCGTGGCGCTCGGCCGCGGCTGCGAGGTGGCCGCGCGCGTCGCGCGCGACGAGCCGGGGCTGGTGCGGTCGCTCGTCATGCTCGAGCCGTCCGGCCTCTTGCCGACGCGAGGCGCGCTGCTCGAGGCCATGGCCGCGCACCTCGGCCGCCTGCTGGGCGACGGCGCCGCGCGCGCGCTGTTCGGTCTCATCACGCGGCGGACGCTGCTGCGCCGCAGCCTGGGAGCGCGCTTCCACGGCGCGCCCGACGAGGGGCTGGTCGACTACGCGCGCGCGAGCGCGCAGGTCCCGGGCGCCCATCGCGCCCCGCTGGCCACGATCGCCAACGGCCCGCGCGGACCGGAGGCGGCGATGCTCTACCGCGCGCTGACCGTTCCGGTCCTGGTCGTGCACGACGTGCACGGGGCGGACGCGATCGAGCTCGAGGCGTTCCTGCGCGGGCGCGCCAACCGCTTCGCCGTGCGCGTGTCGCCCACGCGCGGCATGCCGCACTTCGAGCGGCGTGGCGACACGGTCGCGGCGCTGGAACGCTTCTGGCAATCGATCCCACGCGCGGCCTGGGACCAGGCGATGCGCTGACCCGGCCCACGCCGGGCCTCGTCCACGCCGCCTACGCGCGCCACGCCCACGCCCACGCGCGCGCCGGGTGAACGAGGGGGGAGCCCCCACGGGGTGAGGACGACCGCCTGCAGGCTCACCGCGACGGCGCGCGCACGCCCGAGGCGCCAGCGCGCTCCGCGGCCGCGGCCCCGGCGACCGCGGCCGGCGTCGCGCGTGCTGCCGGGCTGGCCGCGCTCGACGACAGCGCACCCCATCGCACCGCCGTCGCGGCGAGCACGATGAGCGCCCCCAGCATCATGTACGCGGCGAACACGATGCCGGCGTGAGCCGGGCGGCGCGGCGGCGCGATCGGGACGACGGGCACCGCCATGGCCTGCGGCGGCGTGGGCAAGAACTGGAGGGAGGGTGCCGGATCGAGGACGGGATCGCCGTCGGCCTCCGGCTCGCACTCTTCGACGTCGAACAGATCGGGCAGCTCGCGATCGGCCGCGGGGGCCGCGGCGCGGAACGTCGAGGAGGTCATCTCCATCTCGCGCAGGCGCGAGCGCCGCTCGGCCAGCGCGTCGGCCGCCAGCCGCTCGACCCACTCGCCGATCTCGGACGGACGTGCGTGCTCGGCCGCCTTCTCGAGCGCCAGCGCCATCTCGCGCGCGCTCGCGAAGCGCTGCCCGGGGTTGCGCGCGAGCCCGTGCAGCGTGATCGCGTCGAGCAGGCGCGGAACGCCGGGGGCGTGCGCGCTCGGCGGCTCGATCGCCCCGTGCAGGAGCTTGTCGACCATGACGGTCGCGCCGTCCTCCCTGACGAACAGCCGCCGTCCGGCCAGCAGCTCCCAGAGGACCACCGCGGCCGCGTACACGTCGGCGCGCCGGTCGACGACGGCGCCGCCGAGCTGCTCGGGCGCCATGTACGCGAGCTTGCCCTTGACGATGCCCTCGCACGTGTTCTCGAGGCGTACGGCGGCGCGCGCGATGCCGAAGTCGCACACGCGCGGCACGCCGTCGACGCCCACCATCACGTTCTGCGGGCTGACGTCGCGGTGCACGATGGCGAGCGGCTCGCCGGTCTCGGTCGTCGCCTCGTGCGCGGCATGCAGTCCGTGCAGCACCGCCGTCATGATCGCCAGCGAGATGCGGACGGGGATGCGCTCGCCGCGCCGGCGCATCGCGCGCACCAGGTGCTGCAGCGACTCGCCGTGCACGTAGTCCATGACCAGGAGCAGCTCGCCGCGGTCGGCCACGACGTCGAGGGTCTGGACGACGTTCGGATGGCGGATGCGCGAGGCAAGGCGCCCCTCGTCGACGAACATGTCACGGACGTGCGGGTCACGCGCCAGCTGCGGGTGCAGCCGCTTGATGGCCACCGGGCGCGAGAAGCCCGCCGCCCCGAGCAGCTTGCCGAGGTGAACGACGGCCATGCCCCCGGACGCGATCTCGCCGTGGAGCGCGTAACGCCCGATGACCTGCCCCTCGCTGTCCACCGCTGCCGACATCCATCCCTCCGGTGCGACGGCTGTGGGCGCGCGAGCCGAGGCCGACCGCCCTCGGATCGCGTGTGCGCCGCCCGACGGACCGGGCGCGCACACACCCACCGAGAGGCCCTGCTGCAGGGTTCGGACCAGCGGGGCCGCGTACTAGGCGGGCTTCGCGACGAACGACTTGCAGTACCCGTCCGGGTTGATGGGGCCCTTGACCACCTTGCACGTGCCGCAGGCGTTGGGCGCGGCGGGGACGAACTGCTGACAGACGCTGCAGTGCTTGCCCGGCTGGGTCGAGGTGTCCTCGTAGCCGAGGGAGGTGCGCACCTGCAGGTCGCTCGCCGACAGCCCCGTCGTGTCGGTGCACGCCAGCGCGGCGGGCGCCTTGTGGCAGGCGGCGGCGGTGCCGAGCACGACCAGCGCGCCGAGGCCGGCGCTGCGCTGAAGCACTTCACGACGAGAGAGCTTGTCGTCCATCGCGGGGTCTCCTTGGGCGGTGTTTGGGACCACCTTTATCCAAAGTCCAGCCCGCGCGCGAGCGCGATCAGCGCGGCGCGCCGGGTCTCGGGGCGGCCCCGGCCGCGCCGGCCCCAGCCCCAGCCTCATCCGAGCGCGGCAACATGCCGGCGGCGAGGGTGAGGACGCTCTCGAGCTGATCGCGCGTCGCCGAGAGGCGGGCCGTCACGGTGGAGCCGGCGACGTCCAGCCGCACGTGCCCGAGCAGGTCGTGGGTGAGCAGGCGCACGACCGCATTGTCGAGCCGGTCGACGATCGCGTGCAGCGCCGCGGCCACCCGGCGCGCGGACGCCTCGTCGTCGCACGTCAGCTCCGCGACGGCGTCGGCGCCTCCGCCCGGGCTCGCGTCGACGTGCGCGCGGACGCGGCGCACCTCGGCCGGCAGCAGCGGCAGCGCGTCGTGGGGGTGGGGGAGATCGGCGCGCAGGATCTCGCCGTCGTCGCCGCCGGGCGGATCGGTCACGCGCGCCGCCGAGAGCGCGCGGGTCAGGGCGCGCGCGGCGGCGGCGGGCGAGGCCAGCACCAGGTGCGGCTCGTCGCGGACGACGACGCGCAGCGATCCGTCGAGCCGGGCCGCGGCGGCGTGCGTGGCGTCGCCGTCGACCAGCGGCCGCGCGCTCTCGGTCGAGCCGGTCGCGAGCGCATCGATGCGGGTGTCGGTCGCGTCGTCCGCGGCGGCCGTGCGCGCGAGCATGCGCTCGCCCGAGGGTTGCACCGGGCCGACGACCTCGATCCAGTCGAGGTCGGACACCGGGTGCGGCGCGATCGCCTGCAGCGTGTCGCTCCACCCGGGCCACGCCGCCAGGAACGGCGCGACGCGCGCGCCCAGCGGGTGCGCCCGGAGCCGCGCGACCCGCAGCAGGATCTCGCCGTCGCCGGCGCCGGGTGCGAGGACCGCGTCCGGCGGGACGCTCGAGGTCGGGGTCGCGGCCGTCGCGGGACGCCGATGCGCGCCGGCGGCCGACCGGGTCGCCGGGCCGACGACGTTCCGATGGGCGCACGCGCCCGAGAGACATGCGGCGACGACGGCGGCCGCCGCGGCGCGGTTCATCGCGCGAGCACCCAGAGCACGAGCACGCCCAGCGCGATGCGGTACCAGCCGAACGGCTCGAGGCCGCGCGTCTTCAGGTAGCGAAGGAAGCTCGCGATGACCGCCCACGCGACGAAGAACGACACGACGAGCCCCACCATCAGCCCCGTGTTGCCGACGTGCGCGGCCAGCACGTGCCGCGACTTGTACCCCTCGTAGAGGGTCGCCGCGCCGAGCGTGGGCAGCGCGAGCAAGAACGAGAACTCGGCCGAGGTGGCCGTCGACAGCCCCGTCAGCTGCCCGGCGACGATCGTGCACATCGCGCGCGAAGCGCCGGGCCACAGCGCGAAGCACTGCCCGAGGCCGATGGCGAACGCGCGCCGGGGGGTCACGTGCTCGAGGCCGTCGGCCGCGGGGCGCCCGCGTCGCGCGAGCACCCGCTCGACGGCGATCATCGCGACGCCGCCGACCACCAGCGCGGCGACGACGGGCACGGGACCGAACAGGTGCGCCTTGATCGTCTTGCGCAGCAGCAGGCCGGCCACGGCGGTCGGCACGAACGCGAACGCGAGCGCCTGCAGAAGGCGCAGCGACGCGGCGTCGCGCGCGAAGAGGCCGCGCAGCCGCTCGGACAGGAGGACGCGGTAGTGCGCGACGACGGCCAGGATGGCCCCGAGCTGGATGACGATCTCGAAGGCCGAGGTGGCCGGCGCCCCGTCGCGCAGACCGAGGAAGTGCCCGGCCAGCACCAGGTGGCCGGTGGACGACACGGGCAGGTATTCGGTGAGCCCCTCGACGATGCCGAGCAGAACGGCGATGGAAAGCGGCATTCGATGTAGCCTGCTCGGTAGCACATGAACCCGTACGCCGCGCCGGGAACGAGCGACGCGACTCGAGCGGAGGACGACATCGCCGCCGCGACCCCGCCGCTGCTCGCGCGCGTCGCCGGGGGCGTCGTCGTCCTCGCCGGCCTCGTCGTGGCGCTGACGGGCGTGCAGACGACGATGATCGTGCGGCTGTTCTGGCCGTTCGCGATCGGGCCGTGGCTGCAGATGGGGCTGGGGCTGCCCGCGCTCGTCGTGGGCGCGCTGGTGTTCCGCGCGCGAGCGTGGGCGGCGCTGGTCGCCATCGGGCTGATGCTCCTGCTCACGCTGGTGGGCGCGGGCTGGCTGTACGTGAGCGTGACCCACGGCCTGTTCTCGCTGTTCGCCGTGGGGTCGCCCTTCGTGGCCATGGGCGCGCTCGTGCTGTCGATCCTCTCGGTCGGCCCCTGCCAGCGCGCGACCGACGCGCGCGCGCGCCTGGCCGCGCAGGGGATGAGCCTCGGGATCTGATCACCGACTGCGCCCGGCGCCGTGGCCTACCACGACGCGAATGCGCGTCGGCCGGAATGGAATGCCAGCGGAACGCGCCTACCGCGGCCCACGGGGACGCTCGCGCCGGCCGCGAGATAGTTGGGAGTCCTAACTATCTCTCGAGGTCCGGGGACACCACCTCCGTCCGCGCTCCGTAACGCAAGGCGCCGGGCGCGAACTCGATCGGGTAGATGACCGTGACGTAGCCGTCTTTCGGCGGCGGGAACGACAGCCAGGAGAAGCCCCGCACGACGCACTGGACAACGGGTTCGGGCAGCGTGCTGCCGTGGTCCGCCGCATCTTGCACGTGGCCGGTCGGATCGATGGCGAACGACACCGTGACCCTCCCCTGAAGCGTGGGGTTGCCCTTCAGCGCGTTCTCGTAGCAGGTGCGGTACCAGCCGAAGCTCGCGCGGACGACGCTTTGGATGACCTCCGGAGCGAGCCGCCCCTCGGCGTCCCTCTCGGGTGCCGACGTGGCAGGCGCGGGGTCCGGAGCCGTGGCCGACCCCACCGGCTCGCCTTCGTATTGGTACCCGTACTCGTCCAGCCCTCCGCCCGCGGCAGCGGCCTTCGCGTCCGCCGTCGCCTGCGGCACCGCGCTCGGCCCCGCCGACGAGCACGCGGCGAAGCCCGCGACCGCGACGGCGACGAGGCCGACCTGCACCGCGCGCGGCCAGGGGCGCTGGAGCGCGATGGCCTCGATGCGCGCCCGCAGCGTCGACCCGAAGTGCAGCGACCCCGCGCCGCCGAGCGCGAGCGGCCGCTGCTCGGCGACGTCGAGCAGCAGGTGCCCGTAGCGCCGGCGCTCGGCCGGGCCGGCGTCCGCCAGCGCGGCCTCGTCGCACGCGAGCTCCATCAGGTGGCGCACGCGCGCGGCGGCGATCCACATCGGCACCACCGGCCAGGCGACGACGAGCGAGAGCTCCATGGCCGCCGCGAGCCAGGGATCGCGCCGGCGCACGTGCGCGGCCTCGTGCCGGGAGATGCACGCGAGCGCCGCCTCGCTGGCCGCGCCGAGCAGCGCCTGCGGCAGGACGACGCGCGGCGCGAGCAGGCCGACGACCATGGGCCCGAGCTCCGGGTGCGATAGCACGGGGCAGGGCGCCTCGATCCCGGGCACGGGGCGCGAGGAGGCGAGCGCACGCGCGAGCAGCACCCGCCTCGTCACCGCGAGCAGCGCGAGCCCGGCGGCGACGCCCACGTACGCGAAGGCCATGGCGAGGCGCCAGTGGCCGGCGTGGGCGGCGGCGGGCGCGGACCCCGACAGCGCCTGGATCGGCAAGAGCACCGTCAGCCGCGGCGCGTGCGCCAGGGGGATCGACCACGAGAGCGGGAGCAGCGCGCGCAGGGCGACCGGCGCGTAGAGCGCGATGCGCAGCGAGGCGCGCGCGCGCCGGGCGAGCGCGCGATCGACGAGCACGGCGCAGGCGAGGAGCACCGCGGTCCAGGCGTTGACGGGGACGATCCAGGCGGCGAGCGCGTCGCCGAGCCGCTCCATCGTGTCGGTCATCATCGGCGGTCCTCCTCCTCCTGGTCGAGCAGCGCCCGCAGCTCCGCGAGCTCCTTCTTGGACAGCTTGGCCTCCTTCGCGAGGAAGTGCAGCGCCGGCGCCGACGCGCCGCCGAACGCCTTCTGCACGAAGTCGGTCCACGCCGATCGCCGGGCGTCGACGCGACGCAGGGCCGGCGAGTACTCCCAGACGTGGCCCACCTGCCGCGCCGAGACGAGGCCCTTGGCCACCATGCGGTCGAGCAGCGTCTTGGTGGTCGACACCGCCCAGCCGCGCTTCTTCTCGAGCGCCTCGGCGACCTCGCGCGCCGTCGCGCGCTCGGCCCTCCACAGGACGTCGAGCAGGTCCCACTCGGTGTCGTTGATCGCGACCCTCTTGCGTTCGGTCATCGCCGCGCCTCCCGCGTCGCCTCGCGACAGTGTTCGCGAGAACACGACAACTGTAGTGCGTGTGCGACTCGTGTCAAGGACGCGCCGCCCTCCGGACGCCGGCCGCCGGCGCCGGCCCGTGCTGGACTCGCTTCGCGTGCGCCAGAGCTGCGCGGAACACGCGCCCGCCTCTGGTCCGCGACCTGCACGGCGCAGGGGCATGAACCCCCGCTGCATTCGACGCCCGTCGCTCCTCGCGTTGGCGCTCCCCGTGGCCATTGGCCTCGCCGCGTGCTCTAGCGGCGGCGAGACCACGTCGAGCGCCGGCGCGCGCGTGTCGTGCCCGGACCTGGTGCTGTGCGTCGTGGGAAAGCACTGGGACACGCAGGCGTGCCGGTGCGTGCCCGACGACGCCGGCGTCACGCCGAGCGCGACGGGCGCCGACGCCGGGTGCGTCGAGACCGCGCTGTGCGCGCGAGGCGATCACTGGGACGCGCAGCTCTGCCGCTGCGTGGCCGACGACGACGCAGGCGCCGGCCCGAGCGTGACGGGCCGCGACGCGGGTTGCGTCGACGACGTGCTGTGCATCCGCGACCACCACTGGGACCCGCAGCTCTGCCGCTGCGTCTCCGACGACGCCGGCGCGGGCGACGCCGGCCTCTCCGACGCCGGCTCGCCCGACGCGTGCCCGTCGACGCAGCCGTAGCGCCCTCGACTCAGCGCACCCCGTGCATCAGCCGCGTGATCCACGGCGCCGCCACGAGGTAGACCGCGCTCGCGCCGACGCCGAACACGAAGAGCAGCCCGTAGACGTGCGCGTAGCCCACGACGCCCGAGGCTCCTCCGGTCGTCGTCATCGCCGCGATGCGCCCCGACAGGTCGTAGGCCATCGCGACGCCGAAGAACCAGCCGCCCATCGCCAGCGACGACTCCTCGGGCGCGGCCAGGCGCGTGACCATCGCGTAGCCGATCGGCGAGAGCGCCAGCTCGCCGATCGTCTGCAGCAGGTAGCAGAGCGCCAGCATCGGCCACGGCACGCGCCCGTCCGCCCCGACCATGTGGCCGATCGCGTGGACCATCACGCCGTAGCTCAGCCCGACCAGCAGCAGGCCGATGCCGAACTTGCGCGGCGTCGAGGGGTTCTTCGAGCGCCGGTCGAGCCACGGCCAGAGCGCGGCCATCGCCGGCGCGAACACGAGGATGAAGAGCGGGTTGGCCGCCTGGAACAGCGTGAAGTCGAACGGCGCGCGCACGTGGTCGCGAGCGAAGAAGTTGAGCGACGTCGCCCCCTGCAGGCTGAGCGCCCAGAAGACGATGTTGGCCGCGAAGAGGAGCAGCATCGCCACGTAGCGCCGCGCCTGCACGCGGTCGCCGCGGCGCACGCTGCCGACGACGAAGTAGAGGACGAGGAGCCCCAGCAGCACGTTCACCGCGCTGCCGAGCACCTGCGAGTGCTCGAGCAGGAGCATCGTCGGGTAGAGCAGGAGGAGCATGCCGCCCAGCACCGCCGGCAGCGCGCGCGGTCCGCCGAAGCGCGCCCGCGGCCGGCGCGCCTGGAGCGGACCGCTGCGCCACTGGAAGACGACGGCCGCCACCGCCGCCCCCGCGCTGGCCGCGAGGAAGCCGTAGCGGTAGCCGAAGTGGTGGCCGACCCAGTCGGCGCAGACGAACGGCGCGACGAACGCCCCGAGGTTGATGGCGAGATAGAAGAGCGTGTAGCCGGCATCGCGGCGCGGATCGTCGGGGCCGTAGTTGCGCCCGACGAGCACCGTCAGCGGGATGCTGAGCCCCGCGGCGAGCACGAAGATCGCCAGCCCGAGCAGGAACCCGGTCCGGGTCGGCCACGCCATCACGGCGAGCGCCACGGCTTCGAGCCATATCGCGGTGCGCAGCGCGCGCACCTCGCCGAGCACGTTGTCGGCGACCCAGCCGCCGAACATGTGCGTCGCGTACAGCAGCGCGCCCACGCCGGCGGTCAGCAGGTTGGCGTCGCGCAGCGCGTCGCCCGCGGCCTCGCCGCCGAAGATCGTCTGCGCGAGGTACGGCGCGACGAACGCGCGGAAGCCGTAGAACGCGAAGTTGACGCCGACGGTGACGGCCAGCAGCATCCAGAGGGCGCGCGGGTGGCCCCAGCGCTCGGGCGAGGGCCTCGCGTCATCCGGGGCGGCGTCCGTGCTCATGAGCGCGTACCTAGTCGTGCGCCCCACCCGGCATCAAGCTCGGCTCGGGTCGCGCTCGCCCCCGCAAGCGCCGCACGAGCGGCGCCATCGCGGGGTCCTCGGCGGCGCGGGCGTGGAAGGGCGCGAGGTCGTCGCCGGCGCCCAGCATCTCGCCCACGCGCGCGAGCGCGGCGTCTCGCGTGCTCGGGAGCGCGTCCGGCCCGGCCGAGACCTCCGCGGCGAGCCGGGGTCGGTCTCGATCGTCGCCCCCGCGCGCCGCGCCGACCCAGCGACTGCATGTACATCTCCGGCAGGAACGCGACCCCCGCAGCGACGACGGCCGCGGAGCCGTCGGGCGACACGGCGACGTCGACGGGCAGGGCCATCCGCTCGAGTGACGTGCTCGCCTTCACGGTGCCGTCGGGGGCGAGCACCGTCACGACGCTGTCGACGGCCGGCGGCCCGGCGGCCCGGCGGACTCTGCGACGGGCGGCGGTCGGCGGTGGCCGGATTGGCCCGCCCGATTTAGTCTCCGCGCGCCGTGCCGGAGACCCAGCCCCTCTCGTTCGCCACGCGGCTATGGTTCGCGTGGCTGTGCTTCTTCAAGGTCCTCTTCGACGGGCGCTTCGCGGCGCTCGTGTGGGGCGCGCGCGAGGCGAAGGCGTTGCCGCCCGCCGAGGAGCCGAAGCCCGCCGCGCCCAGGCCCGCGGCGCCGGTCATCAAGGCCGCCGACTCGGTCGGGGCGCTGCAGCTGCTCGCGCTCCTGCAGCGCGAGGGGCGGCTCGTCGACTTCCTGCAGCAGGACATCGCCTCGTTCCCCGACGCCGACGTGGGCGCCGCCGCGCGCGTCGTGCACGAGGGCTGCCGCAAGGCGCTGCGCGCGCACGCCGACATCGCGCCGGTGCTCGACGACGCGGAGGGCTCTCGCGTGAAGCTCGAGGCCGGGTTCGACGCCGACCGGGTCAAGCTGGTGGGCGACGTGAAGGGCACGCCGCCGTACGCGGGCGTGCTGCGCCACCGCGGCTGGCGCGCGACGAAGATCGAGCTGCCGCTCCTGGTCGGCGGGCACGACGAGCGCATCCTGGCGCCCGCCGAGGTGGAGCTCGGATGACCCGCTTCGCCGTCGGCATCGATCTCGGCACGACGCACTGCGCGCTCGCCGTCGCGCCGCTCCCCGGCGACGGGGAGGGCGCCGAGGCGACGCCGGGCGCCGCGCCGCGCGTCCTCGACGTCCCGCAGCTCGTGTCCGCCGGGCAGGTCGAGGCGCGCCCGCTGCTGCCGTCGTTCTTCTACTTCGCCCACGAGAGCGAGGGGCCGCAGGCGCTGCCGTGGGACGCCGAGCGGCGCTTCGTCGTCGGCGAGCACGCGCGCGCCCGGGGCGTCGACGCCCCGGCGCGCGTCATCGCCAGCGCCAAGAGCTGGCTGTCGCACCCGACGGTCGACCGGCGCGCGGGGATCCTGCCGCTCGGCGCGCCCGAGGACGTCGAGAAGATCTCCCCCGTCGAGGCGTCGTACCGCTACCTCGAGCACCTGTCGGAGGCGTTCGACGCGCTGCACGGCGGGGGCGACGCGGCGCTCGCGAAGCAGGACGTCGTCATCACCGTGCCGGCGTCGTTCGACGCGTCGGCGCGCGAGCTGACCGTCGAGGCGGCCGTCGCGGCCGGCGTCGAGAGGCTCACGCTGCTCGAGGAGCCGCAGGCGGCGCTCTACGCCTGGGTGCTCGCGATGGGCGACGCCTGGCGCAAGCAGATCAAGCCGGGCGACGTCGTGCTCGTCATCGACGTCGGCGGCGGCACGACCGACTTCAGCGCCATCCACGCCGTCGAGAAGGACGGCGCGCTCGATCTGGTGCGCGTCGCGGTGGGCGACCACATCCTGCTCGGCGGCGACAACATGGATCTCGCGCTCGCGCACCTGGTCCGCCACAAGCTCGAGGGCGAGGGGAAGGCCGTCGACAAGTGGCAGCAGGCGAGCCTGGTGCACGCCTGCCGCGCGGCGAAGGAGCGCCTCCTCGGCGACGCGTCGCTGAAGGCCGCCCCCATCGCCGTCGCCTCGCGCGGAGCGGCGCTGCTCGGCGGCACGCTGCGCACCGAGCTCACGCGCGACGAGGTGACGCGCACGATCGTCGACGGCTTCTTCCCCGTCGTCGGCGCCGACGCGCGGCCGACGACGCGCGCGCGCGCGGGCCTGACGCAGCTCGGTCTGCCGTACGCCTCCGACGCGGCCGTCACGCGCCACCTCGCGTCGTTCCTCGGCCGGCAGGCGGGCGCGCTCGGCACGCCGGCGCCGCCCGCAAGCCCGAGCGAAGCGAGGGAGCGGACGCCACGTGAGCGCGGGCGCGCGCCCGGGCTTCTGCACCCGACCGCGATCCTCTTCAACGGCGGCGTCATGAAGGCCGAGGCGCTGCGCACGCGCCTCGTCGAGACGCTCGACGGCTGGCTCGAGAGCGACGGCGGCGCGCCGGTGCGCGTGCTCGAGGGGGCCGATCTCGATCTCGCCGTGGCGCGCGGCGCCTGCGCCTACGCGCTCGTGCGCCGCGGCAAGGGGCTCCGCATCCGCGGCGGCACCGCGCGCGCGTACTACGTCGGCATCGAGAGCGCGGTGCCGGCGGTGCCGGGCGTCGAGCCGCCCGTGAGCGCGATGTGCGTGGCCCCCTTCGGCATGGAGGAGGGGACGGAGGCGAAGCTGCCCCCCCACGAGCTGGGCGTCGTCGTGGGAGAGCCGGTGCGCTTCCGCTTCTTCGGGTCGACCGTGCGGCGCGCGGACGCGGCCGGAACGGTGCTCGAGGAGTGGAAGGCCGACGAGCTCGACGAGCTGCCGCCCATCGAGGTCACGCTGCCGGCCGACGGCCGCCGCGAGGGCGACGTGGTGCCCGTGCGCCTGCGATCGCAGGTGACCGAGGTCGGGACGCTGCTTCTCGAGGCCGAGCCGCTGCGCCCGCTCAAGGTCGACGAGCGCTGGCGCGTGGAGCTGAGCGTCCGCGGGGGGTGATGACCGGCCGATCGAGGCACGACGAGCCTGGCCGCACGCGCGTCAGCCCGAGCGTCGGCGGGTGCGGGGCGACTCGAAATCGTTGCGAGGCGGCTCGACGTCGTTGCGAGGCGCCTCGCAGTCGTTGCCAGGCGCCTCGGGATCGTCGCTAGGCGACTCGAAGTCGTTGCCAGGCGCCTCGAGGTCGTTGCGAGGCGCCTCGCAATCGTTCCGAGGCGGCTCGAGGTCGTCGCGAGGCGCCTCGCAATCGTTCCGAGGCGCCTCGAGGTCGTCGCGAGGCGGCTCGAGGTCGTTCCGAGGCGTCTCGAAATCGTCGCGAGGCGCCTCGAGATCGTTCCGAGGCGCCTCGACGTCGTTGCCAGGCGCCTCGCCATCGATCCCGACCGACTCGCTCCCCTTCTCCGCCGTCCAGCGCCGCCGCCGCGCCGCCCGGGAAGCCCCGCGACCACGCCGGCACGCGCACGTGGGCGCTCGTGCGGATCACCTCGACGAGCCGCTCGCGATCCTCGGGGCGAAGGTCGACGAACCGCACGCCCATGCCGGGGTTCGGGTTGTCGCCGTCCTCGCGCACGGCGTTGATCCAGGCGACCTCGCCCTGCAGCTGGAACGGCTCGTAGCCGGGCGGCTCGAGCGTGAGCCTCAGGCGCGTGCCGATGGCGAGCGGCGAGCCGCACGCTCGGCCACGAGGGGCGGTCGTCCGTCGGGAGCGAAACGCGACGCGACGCGTCCCGGCCGCGCTAGCCTTCCAAAGCATGGGCGGGCGATTGGCTTGGGCATCGGCGGTCGCAGCGACCGTCGCGGTGGGGATCGCGTGCGGTGGTCAGACGGCCATCCCGGACGGCGACGCGGGGACGGGCAGCTCGGGATCGAGCGGCGGCAGCGCGAGCGGGAGCGGCAGCAGTAGCGGCGGCAGCACGAGCAGCAGCGGAAGCAGCAGCAGCAGCAGTGGGATCAACAGTGACAGCAGCAGCGGGTCGCCGCCCCCCCCGTGCATGCAGTGCGGCGCCGTCTGCGTCTACCCCGACTGCGGTGGCGGGTGCGCGTCGGTGCCGCCGGTCGGCGCCATGCGCGCCGTGTCGCTGTCGCTCACCGGCATCTCCATCGACGGCGGCACGCCCACCGGCTGGAAGACGATCGGGTTCAACCTGGACGGCAAATGCACCGTCCCCGTGTCGACGAACGTGTGCACGCTCCAGACGGGCGCGTCCAAGGCGGCGCAGGACGACGGCACCGGCGGCATCGACAACAGCTACGGCGAGAACATCTGCCCGATCGCCACGTCCGTGTCCGGCACGGGCGCGTGCTCGTCGGGGATTCCGAACGTGTACGTGATCACCGACGCGACCGGCAGCGGCACGATGGCCATCCCGACGAACGGCCAGTGGCTCGAGTTCCCCATCCACGACACCTTCGTCGTCCAGAAGGGCAACCAGGGCGTGCTCGGCGCCGTGGCCCCCACGACGGAAATCATCTCCGCGTACCAGGCCGTCGCAGGCGCCGTCTCGCCGTCGCTCTGCTCGGGCAGCGCGTTCCAGTCGATCGCGCAGCAGATCGAGGACGCGTCCGACATCCAGTCGAACGGCAGCGACGTGCCCGGCCTGCCCTGCGACTCGATTTCGATTGGCATGACCTTCACCGGCTCGACGCCGTACGCCGGTCCCCTGCCCGTCGTGAACAATCCCTGCGTGAGCGACGCCGGAACCGATTGATGAGCCAGACCCCGCGCTCCGGCTCGGGGATCGCCGACAGCCTTCAGCTGCGCCGCGTGAGGGAGCGGGGGCGGATTGCGACCGGCTCGCGCGGGAGAGGCGGCCGCCCAAGAGGATCCATCGGTTCGCGCTGGCCGTGCGCTGGCGCTGGAGGCGTTGCGGCGCGCCCTCTCGGCTCGCCGCCCGGCCGCCGGCCTGGTGCACCACTCAGACCGCGGCAGCCCCTTACGCCAGCGACGATTACCAGGCTGCCGTCGGCGAGCGCGGGATCGTCGCGAGCATGAGCCGCAAGGGCGACTGCTGGGACAATGCCCGGGTGGCGCACGAGCGCCGCCACGAGCCGACCCGACTCCAGGCGGAAGATCTCCCCGACGAGCGCGGCGGCGCGCGATGTCACGGTTGCGGGCGGTCGATGACCGGGCGGACCTCGACGGAGCCGTCGTACTCGAAGATGGGACAGCCGCGCGCGATCTCGGCTGCCTCGTCGAGGGACGCCGCCTGGACGATCATCGTGCCGCTGACGAGGTCCTTGGACTCGGCGTAGGGGCCGTCCGTGACGGTGCGCTCCCGGCCGCGAAGGGTCCTGCCGGTGCGCCTCCTCCGCCCCCGTCTCCCACTTGGCCAGGTGCCTCTGGAGCTCGGTGGGCGGAGGGCGGGAGAACCGGACACGGTCCGTGCACTTTTTCGGCTCTACCCTTGCGGGAGAACGCGACGAGCAGATCGTGCCAGATAGTAGGCGCGCTGCAGTTTGAGTGGAACGCGTCGTCTCGCGTAACGGGTTCCATGGGGCCTTGCTCGCGCGCGCCCCCTTGAACGACCTTGTCGCCCTCGACGCGCCTCGCGGCTGTTCGATGGGTGGACGCCGGCGTCGTAGCCGTGACCAGAAGATACGGCACCGCGGCGATTCGCCTACCATGGATCGCATGTCCTTCCGCGCGCGTCTCGCGACGGCCCTCGCGCTCGCCGCCACCGGGTGCTTCGTCGGCATGAGTCCGTCGTTCCAGGCGGCGATCGCTCGGTCGAAGATGCCGTACCAGGATCACTACCGGGGGGTGGCGACGGTGACCGGGGGCGCGCCAGGTGGAGCTCCGCAGCCCGCGTCGGCGCTGGTCGCGGACGTGGACCTCCTCGACTGCAAGCAGGCGCTCTTCGTGCGTTTCGGCGACGGCTGCGAGCTTCGCGGCACGTGGTCGGACGACGCCCAGATGTACCTCGACGACAGCGGCGCGTGGCGGCAGGGAAGCTTCAACCTCCCGGCGGGGCAGACGTGCACGCTCGCCGGGCAGGCAAACCCCGTCTCGCTGTCGATCGTGAGTGGCGTAGGGCGCGTGGACGCCTCGCGGCAGGTGCTCCTCGACCTCGGCGGAACGGATTCCTCCGGGGCCGCCGTGGCCGTTCACCTCAGCGCGGCGCCGACGACCGTGCCGTCGACGATGGACCGCTGCCCGCGCCCCGTCGCGACCGCGACCCGTGGCGGAAGCTGAAGGCCCGAGCCAGTCAGGTCGAGGTTCGAAGCGCATCGGCGCGTGCGTCCTACCTCACGATGCCGCCGGCGACGGCCGCGGTCCGTGCGCAGCCGAAGCCGGGTACCATCACGCGCATGTCGGACCGCCCGTTCACGCTCGATCTCGCGATTGCGTTCGATGAAGTCCCCGGGGAGCCTCTCCTGGTCGAGCGCGTCCTCGGCCACGAAGCGATCTCGAGGCTCTACGACTACGAGGTCCACGTGACGACCGACGCCGCGCTCGACGCCCGCGCCCTCGTGTCGACCGGAGCGAAGCTGCTCTTCCTGGTCGACGGGCAGCCGGTGCGGCAGGTGAACGGCATCGTGACCGAGTCCGAGGAGCTCTACGGGGCGAAGGACAACCACTACGTGTTCCGGATCGGCCCGCGCCTCTCCCGGTCCTCGCTGGTGGAGACGCTCGACGTCTTCATGGACGCCACCGTCCCCGACATCGTCGTCGCGCTCCTCGAGCGCGTCGGGCTCACGAGCAAGGACTACGCCTTCCGGTTGGAGGGCCGATACCCCAAGCGCGAGTTCGTCGTGCAGTACAAGGAAACCGACCTCGCCTTCCTCTCCCGGCTGCTCGAGCACCTCGGCATCTCGTACTTCTTCGAGCACATCGACGGGCGCGACGTCGTCGTCTTCGTCGACGACGCGCGCGGCTTCCGGCCGACGCCGGGCCTCCGCGAGGCGCGCTTGTCCCCCATGGCCGCGGAGCGCGCGGTCTTCAGCCTCGCCGCGCGCACGCGCGCCACGCCCGCACGCTACGTGATGCGCGACTACAACTACCGCAACCCGAAGGTCGACCTCACGGCCCAGGCGGACATCGCCGACGCGCACGGCGGCGGCATCGTCGAGTACGGCGCCCATTTCAAGACGCCCGACGAGGGCAAGGCGCTCGCGCGCATCCGCGCCGAGGAGCAGCTCGCCGCGCGCCGCACGCTAGCGGGCAAGAGCCGCCTGCACGAGCTCACCGCCGGCGGTCTCGTGAAGCTCCTCGAACACCCGCGCGGCGAGATCGAGCTGCTCGTCGTGTCGGTCGACTTCGAGTTCCGCGCGCACGGCATCGACGCATCGCGCGTCTTCGAGAGCTCGTTCACCGCCGTCGAGACGGGGCCCACGTACCGGCCTGCGCGCGCCACGCCGAAGCCGCGCATCCCGGGCGTCGTCACCGGGTTCGTCGAGGCCGAGTCGGCGGACTCGAAGTACGCCAAGGTCGACGACCATGGCCGCTACACCGTGCGCTTCGTCTTCGACACCACGGGGCCCGACGGCAAGCAGGCGGTCGCGTCGCGCCCCATCCGCATGGCGCAGCCGCACGCGGGCCCCGGCTACGGCATGCACTTCCCGCTGCGCGGCGGCATCGAGGTGCTCGTCACCTTCCTCGACGGCGACCCCGACCGCCCGATCATCTCGGCCACGGTGCCCAATGCGCTGACACCGAGCCCCGTCGCCTCCGGCAACAAGGAGCGCAACGTCGTGCGCACCGGCAGCGGCAACGAGATCAACATGGACGACACGCACGGCTCGGAGCGCATCAAGCTCTCGTCGCCGCACCACGCTGCGACGATCCAGCTCGGCGCGCCGAACGCCCCGGAGGTGGGCGTCGCGATCTCGACGATGTCGAACGTCAGCTCGGTCAGCGGCTCGACGGCCAACACGATGACGACGGTGGCGAACTCCGCGTCGATGTACGCCAACGGGTGGGGCAACCACGTCCTCAGCCTCGCGGGGCTGAACAACACCTACGCGCTCTTCTCGATGGGCGTCGCGGAGCTCGGTAACGCGCTCGGGCTCGTGCAGTCCATCTGCACGGACGTGGCGGACGGCTACCAGGCGGACTACGCCGTCAAGCAGGACCAGTCGAACCGCTCGCTCGCGGCGCGGCAGGACAAGGAGAGCGACCTCGACTCCGCGATCGACGGCATCCCGGCGTGCTGCCTGCCGGCGAACGCGAGCCCCGATCCGAAGCAGGCGCTCCAGAGCGCGATCGCCGCGTACAAGCAGGCCGCCGACCAGGTCGAGGTGGGGTGGGCCACGCTCGCCGGCGACCAGCAGACGCAGCAGGACCCGCTGCACGCGAGCACGCCGACGACGCAGGCGGCGGCCGACGCGGCGGTGGCGACCGATCAGAGCAACATCGGCGAGGAGTCCGACGACTGCTGGTCCACCGATCAGACCAAGACGTACACGCTCGGGCAGGACGCGAACGGCAACCCGACGACGTACTACCAGGCGCGCTACATGGCGAAGAAGAACATGCAGGCGAGCTATCGGTCGCTCGCCTCGCAGATCAGCGCCGACACGCCGAGCTGCCCGAACTGCTCGAAGGCGAAGAGCGCGCTCGACCAGGCGTTCGGCGCGTACGGCTCGGCGTGCGACGACCTCGAGACGAAGCGCAAGAACGAGCGCGAGGCGAATCCCGCCAACAACCGGACGTGCATCAACGCGACCAACGCGGCGACGTCGGTGGGCGACGTGGCGTCGATGATCGCCGGCGCGGCGGGCGTCGCGCTGCCCATCTGGAGCCTCTACTCCACGGTCACCGGCACCGGGATGATGGCGTACGCCGCCGGCGGCTGCGATCTGATGCGCAAGGAGGCGCTCGAGCAGTTCAAGGGCGACGGCACGCAGCTCAGCTGGTCTGACTCGGACAAGGTCTGGACGAAGCTGCCGGCACACTTCCAGCCCGGGTCGACCAAGGTCAAGGAGAAGGCCGTGGACCGCAAGACGGACCTCGGCGACAAGTACGGCCGCGTCGCGCGCATCGACTGGGGCGCGATCGAGGGAATGAAGCAGCCGCTCGGGTCCCCGCTGTCGCCCGCCTTCTGGAAGAGCGAACAGTGGCAAGAGGCGCGCAACCTCGTCGGCTCCGACGAGCACGCGTACTTCTGGGGCCGCAAGGTGGCGTTCATCGGCGGGCAGGAGTGCGCCGTGCTCACCTCGCGCGACCGCGTCCTCATCACGTCGACCGACACGGCCCTGCTGCACTCGCGCGGCAAGACGGAGGTCGCCGCGGGCGAGCTCCTGAACCTGACGTCGGCCAAGGCGGTCGACGTCGCATCGCGCGGGACGGTGAAGATCGCAGCCACCAAGGACGTGAAGCCGCCGGCCGCCGCGGCGGAGCTGAGCCGTCTCGAGCTGAAGGACAAGAGCGCCGAGCTGATCGTCAAGGCGGACGGCAGCGACGGCACGATGACGCTGAAGGTCGACGACGAGGTCAGCGTCTCCCTCGATCAGTCGGGGAAGTCGGCCGACATCAAGGCGAAGAACAAGGCGACGCTCACCACCGACAAGGCGACCATCACCTCGAAGGAGATCCTCCTCGACGCCGGCGCCTCGGGCAAGATCACGCTCAAGTGCGGCAGCTTCCAGGTGGAGATCACCGAGAAGGGCGTGTCCATCGGCAAGTCGAACGCGGGCCAGTACGCGCCGGGGCTGATGATCAAGGACAACCAGATCGTCGTCGGCGCCGGCCCGGCGAGCCTGCTCAAGGTCACGAGCGCCGCCGCGACGCTGCAGAACGGGGCTGGCAAGCTGCAGGTGACGCCGGTGGTCGTGAAGGCGGAGCCGATGTTCGACGGCGGGTGAGCGGCGATCGGTTCTCGACGCTCACACCGGCGTGTTCCAGCCCCCGACGTCGGCGACCAGGCGGTCGGCCTGCGGCGGTCCCCACGTTCCGGGTTCGTACTCGTACATCGGGCTCGGTCCGTGGATGACCGGGTCGACGATCGCCCACGCCGCCTCGACGACGTCCTGGCGCGCGAACAGCGTCGGGTCGCCCGCCATCGCGTCGCCGAGAAGGCGCTCGTAGGCGTCCATCGTCCCGGCCTTGCCCTGCTCGGGCGCCTCCGACACGACGAGCTCCACCGGCTCGCCCGCCATCCCCTCGCCGGGGCGCTTCTTGCGCGCGCCGAGGGCGATGACGACCTGCGGGTTGAGACGGAAGCGGATCGTGTTCCCGACCGACGGCGTCGCCTCGTGGAAGACGACCTGCGGCGGGACGTTGAGCTCGACGGTGACCTCGGTGCAGGTCGTCTTCAGGGACTTGCCGGCCCGCACGTAGAAGGGCACGCCCGCCCAGCGCCACGAGTCGACGAACAGACGCAGCGCCGCGTACGTCGCCATGTACGAGTCGGGCGAGACGCCGGGCTCGTCGCGGTAGCCGCGGAACTGACCGCGCACCATGTGCTCGACGGTCATCGGGCGGATGGTCCGCAGGACCTTCGCCTGCTCGTCGCGGATGCCCTCGCCGTACGCCGCCGAGGGCGCCTCCATCGCGAGGTAGCTGACGATCTGCAAGAGGTGGTTCTGGATGACGTCGCGGATGACGCCCGTCTCGTCGTAGAACTTGCCGCGCCCCTTCACGCCGAAGCTCTCGGCCATCGTGATCTGCACGTTCTCGACGTAATGCCGGTTCCAGATGGGCTCGAGGAACGCGTTGGCGAAGCGGAAGTAGAGGATGTTCTGGACGGCCTCCTTGCCGAGGTAGTGGTCGATGCGGAAGATGTTCTCCTCGGGGAACACCGTGTGCAGCACGCGGTTGAGCTCCCGCGCCGAGACGAGATCGCGCCCGAAGGGCTTCTCGACGACGACGCGCGCGTTGGTGGCGCACTCCGAAGACCCGAGCTTGGAGACGACCGTTGGGAACATGCTCGGCGGGATCGCGAGGTAATGCGTCGGCAGGCGCGCGCCGTCGAGCATCGTCTTGAGCTGACGGAAGGTGTCGGCCTCGGTGTAGTCGCCGTCGATGTACTGCAGGCGCGACGCCAGCGTCGCGAACGCCTGCTCGTCGAGGCCGCCGTACTCGGTGCAGCTCTTGCGCGCGCGGTCGAGGAGCTGGTCGCGGTTCCAGCCGGACTTGGCGACGCCGATGACCGGGAAGGTCAGGTGTCCGCGGCGCGCCATGGCCTGCAGCGCGGGGAAGATCTTCTTGTAGGCCAGATCGCCGGTCGCTCCGAAGAAGACCAGCGCGTCCGACCGAGGCTTGTCGGGGTTCATGCCGGCCTCACTTCTTCTCGAGGTGGCCGCCGAATCCGAAGCGCATGGCGGAGAGGACCTTGTTCTGGAATTCGTCCAGCCCACGCGAGGCGAAGCGCTCGAAGAGCGCGGCCGTGAGCACGTGCGCCGGCACGCCCTCGTCGTTCGCGGCGGCCAGCGTCCAGCGGCCCTCGCCCGAGTCGGACACCTTGCCGCTGAACTCGCTCAGCGCGGGGTTCTTGGCGAGCGCCTGCGCCGTGAGATCGAGCAGCCACGAGGCGACGACGCTCCCGCGGCGCCAGACCTCGGCGACGTCCGCGACGTTGAAGTCGTACTGATAGTGCTCGGGGTGCCTGAGCGGCGTCGTCTCGGCGTCCTTCTCGTGAGTCGCCTTGCCGACGTTCGCTTTGTGCAGGATGTTCAGCCCCTCGGCGTACGCGGCCATGATGCCGTACTCGATGCCGTTGTGGACCATCTTGACGAAGTGGCCCGCGCCCGTCGGCCCGCAGTGAAGATAGCCCTGCTCGGCGGTCCCCCGAAGGTTCTCGCGTCCCGGCGTGCGCGGGATGTCCCCCATGCCGGGCGCGAGCGCCGCAAAGATGGGGTCGAGCCTCTTCACGACCGCCTCTTCGCCGCCGATCATCAGGCAGTAGCCGCGCTCGAGACCCCAGACGCCGCCGCTCGTGCCCATGTCGACGTAGTGCAGCCCCCTGGGCGCGAGCCGCTTCGCGCGCGCGATGTCGTCGTGGTAGTGCGAGTTGCCGCCGTCGATGAGGACGTCGTCCTTCTCGAGCAGCTGCGCCAGCTCGTCGACGGAGGAGTCGACGACCGCCGCGGGCACCATCAGGCAGATGGCACGCGGGCGCGCCATGCGCTTCACGAGATCGGCGAGCGAGCTCGCGCCCACCGCGCCCTCCTTGGCGAGCGAGGCCACCGCCTCGGCCGAGCGGTCGTAGACGACGCACGCGTGCCCGTTCCGCATCAAGCGCCTGACCATGTTGGCGCCCATTCGTCCGAGACCGATCATTCCGAGCTGCATGCGGCTGTCTCCTTCTTTGCGCTCACCTGGAGATCCCTTGTAGCGACAAGTTCGTTCAAGGGGGCGCGCGCGCGCAAGGCCCCATATAACCCGGTACGCGAGACGACGCATTCCGCTCGAGCTGCAACGCGCCCACTCTCTGACCCCGTTCGAGGCGGGCGCCAGAACGCCGTGGAATCGGACGAGCGGGCCACCGAAGCGCCAGCCCCCGGGGGCATGGGAGGGCCTGCTATGAGGTGTGCCCATGGCGCGCTTCGCCGTCGGCATCGATCTGGGCACGACGAACACCGTCGTGGCGTTCGCGCCGCTCGAGGGGGAGGCGCCGGCGCGCGTGTTCGAGCTGCCCCAGCTCGTCACGGCGGCGGAGGTGGAGACGCGGCCGCTGTTTGCGTCGATGCTGTACGCGCCGCTCGACGGCGAGCGCGTCGAGGACCCGTTCGGCGACGCGCCGTGGGCGCTCGGCGAGCTGGCGCGCCGCCGCGGGGCCGAGGTGCCGGGGCGCCTGGTCGCGTCGAGCAAGAGCTGGCTCGTGCACCCGAGCGTCGACCGCACGGCCGCCATCCTGCCGTGGGGCGCGGCCGACGAGACGCCGCGCCTCTCGCCGGTCGACGCGGCGGCGCGGCTGCTCGCGCACGTGCGCGGCGCGTGGGACGGGAGCCACCCCGACGCGCCGCTCGCCGATCAAGAGGTGGTGCTGACGGTGCCCGCGTCGTTCGACGAGGTGGCGCGCGAGCTCACGGTCGACGCCGCGCGCGCGGCGGGCCTCGCGCCGAAGCTGCTCGAGGAGCCGCAGGCGGCGTTCTACGACTGGATGGCGCGCGCCGGGGGCGAGGGGCTCGCGCGCCTGTGCGCGGCGACCGGCGGCGAGGCGCTCGTGCTGGTCGTCGACGTCGGCGGCGGCACGACCGATCTGTCGCTCGTGCGCGTGTCGGGCGCGCGCGAGGTCGCGCGCGTCGCGGTCGGCCCGCACCTGCTGCTCGGCGGCGACAACATGGACCTCGCGCTCGCGCACGCGCTCGAGCCGCGCCTGGTCGAGGGCGGCGGCAAGCTCGACGCCGCGCGCTTCGCGCAGCTGGTGGCGGCGTGCCGCGCGGCAAAGGAGCGGCTTCTCGGCGATTCGCCGCCCGAGGACGCGCCGGTCACGATCCTCGGCAGCGGCGCGCAGCTCGTCGGCGGCACCAGGACGACGCGGCTCGCGCGCGACGAGGCCGAGCGCATCGTGCTCGAGGGGTTCCTCCCCGTGGTGCCGGCCGACGCGCGGCCGCGGCGCGCCGGCAGCGCGCTCGTCGCCTTCGGGCTGCCCTACGAGCGCGACGTCGCCGTCACGCGCCACGTCGCGGCGTTCCTCGGGCGTCACCTGCCCGTGGGCACCTCGCCCAACGCGGTGCTCCTGAACGGCGGCGTCTTCCGCGCGGCGCGCATCGCCGATCGCCTCGTCGAGTGCCTCTCGGCGTGGCGGGGAGGGGAGGCGGTCGCGCGGCTGCCCGACGCGGATCCGGACCTGGCCGTCGCGCGCGGGGCGGTCGCCTACACGCTCGCGCGCCTCGGCCGCGGCGTGCGTATCGGCGGCGGGAGCGCGCGAGGGTACTTCGTGGGGATCGCCGCGGAGGGGCAGCAGGCGCGCGCCGTGTGCGTCGTGCCGCGCGGGGCCGAAGAGGGGGCCGCGCACGTCGCGAGCGGGCGCACGTTCGCGCTGGCGGTCGGCCGGCCCGTGCGCTTCGACCTGCTGGCGAGCGACGAGCTCGACGCGCGCGCCGGCGACGTCGTCGACGCCGGCCCGGACGACGAGCGCTTCGCGCGCCTGCCGCCGCTGGCCACGATCATTGCGGGCGGTCGCGGCGCCGAGGTGCGCGTCGCGCTCGAAGGGGAGCTGACGCCGGTCGGCACGCTCGATCTGGCGTGCGTCGAGGTGGACGGCGGGCGGCGGCGGTTCCGCCTCGCGTTTCAGCTGCGCGAGGGAGCCGCGCCGGCGACGCGTCCGTCGGCGCCTGCTTCCGGCCGCCCCGCGGCCGGGCCGTCTTCGCAGCCTCCGCGCCGCGTCGACGCCGCCGTGGAGCTGCTCGACCGCGCCTTCGGCAAGCCGCGCGCGGACGCGACCGGTCGCGAGGCCAGGGACCTGCTTCGCGAGCTGGAGAAGGCGCTCGGCGAGCGGTCGCAGTGGACGACCGAGACGAACCGCACGCTGTTCGACGCGCTCGTGCCGAACGCCCGCGCGCGCCGCCGCTCGGCCGATCACGAGCGCGTGTTCTGGCTGCTGGCCGGCTGGTGCGTGCGCCCCGGCTTCGGCGATCCGCTCGACGCCGCGCGCGTCGGCGCGCTCGCGCCGCTGTTCGACGAGCGCCTCGCGTTCCCCGGCGAGGCGCGCGGCTGGCAGCAGTTCTGGATCGCGTGGCGGCGCACGGCCGCAGGGCTGGACGAGGCGGTGCAGACGAGGATCCGCGATTTCGTCGATCCGTACCTCGCGCCGGCCGAGGCGGGGCTGAAGAAGCCGAAGAAGCCCGCGCTGTCGCTCGACGACGCGCTCGACATGGCGTCCTCGCTCGAACGCGTCGACGCGCGGCGGCGCGCGGAGCTGGGCGGCTGGGTGCTCGAGCGCACGTGGACGGATCGCGATCCGCGCCTGTGGGCCGCCATCGGCCGGCTGGGCGCGCGCGTCCCGGCGTACGCGAGCGCGCACCACGTCGTCGGGCCGCACGTCGCCGAGCGCTGGCTCGATCACCTGCTTCGCGAGAAGTGGGACGCCGTGCCGACGGCGGCGCAGGCGGCGGTGCAGCTCGCGCGCCGCACCGGCGACCGCGCGCGCGACGTCGGCGATCGGGTGCGGCGCGAGGTGGAGCAGCGGCTCGTGGCGCTCGGCGCGAGCGAGCCGTGGCTGCGCGCGGTGCGCGAGGTCGTCGCCGTCGAGGAGAGCGAGCGCGCGGCGTTCTTCGGCGACTCGCTGCCGCTCGGCCTGCGGCTGGTGGATTGAAGGCGGGAGGTCGGGGTCGGGGTCGAGCTCGCGGCTCGAGCTCAGCGCCCCTGGCGGCACGCCGCCGCTTCGTGCTTCGCCTCGTCGAGCTGCTGGCGAAGCTGCGCGATCTCCTTCTCCTGCACCTGCATCCCGGCGACGATCATGCTCATGTAGCCGTACAGGTCGGCGCGGTGGTGCGTCGTGTCCACGGCGGGCGACTGCAGGTTGTCCTCGATGATGAATCCGAGGTGCGTCGGGTTGGGGTCGGCCACCTCGGGCTTGTAGCGGTACGTCGCCAGCCGGATGCCGATCGCCTCGTCGTGCAGCTGCTGCAGCTGTGCCTGGTCGACGTACTCGATGTCGTTCTTGTACTGCCGGCTCGAGACCGGGCACATCGTCTTCGGGTCCTGGCTCGCGCACACCAGCGTGGCGCCGCAGTTCGACTGCGAGGCGGTGCCGCACGTCGCGCCGGCCTGCGTGCATGGCGTGCCGGGCGCGGCGCAGCCCGGGTTGTCGCCGGGCGACGCGTCGGCCTGGCAGACGGGATAGCCGCAGGTCGTGTACCAGACCAGGTTCGAGCTGCCGGCGTCGCCCTGGCCGCCTCCGCACGTCGAGGGCTTGTCGCAGCCCTGACCGCACGTGCTGGAGCTCGCGCACCCCATCCGCGGGTCGTGGCACTGCACGCCCTTGGTGCCGTCGGGGTTCGTGCAGTCGACCGTCTCGTACCCGGCCGGGCAGCACCCGCCCGCATCGCTCGTCCCGCCGTCGACGGGCTGGGGACACGTGGGCTTGCCGCCCGAGCACGTCCCGAGCGCGCCGTCGGGGCACGTGATGGAGCAGCTGCTCTGGCCGTTCGGGCAGGCGCACGCGAGGCCGGCGTCGCCGAGCTGGACGTCGCAGTACGGCTGGCCGCTCTGGCAGCTGCCCTTCGTGCCGTCGGGGCACGGCAGGGGACAGTCCGTCGCGCCGTTGGGGCACGCGCACCCCCAGCCGCTCGTGAACTTGCCGTCGAGCGACGACTCCTGGCCGGCCGGAATGCTCGACGCGCTGCACGCCGCCACCAGGCCGGTGCTCAGCACCAGCGCGCCCAACGCAGTAAGCCCTCGGTTCATGGTCCCACTCCTTGTCGATGCAAGTCGCCGGGTGGGTGCCGGGACCGGCCCCGTTCCGTCACCAAAAGCGATCAGGGCCCCGCGCACGACGCGCGGACTCGCCCGGCGAGGGGCGATCGCGGATGAAGCTGCAGGAAGCGCGCGCCCGCCGCGCGCGCGTCGCTCGTGCGGCCGAGGGCGCATAGGACGACCACGCGCTCGGCCTCGCGCTCCTCGGCGAGCACGCCGTTCGGAAAGCGTGCGCGATGCTCGTCGAGCAAGGCGAAGGCCTGCGAGGCGTCGCCGCTCTTTCGCGCGGCATCGGCCCGGCGCAAGAGGTCCGCTTCGGCGGCGATCGTGTCGGCTGCGGCGGGCGGCGCATCGGGCGTCGTCGGGCTCGGGGCGAGAGCAGGCGTCGTCGTGGCGGACGTCGTCGCAGGGGTGGGTGGTGGGATCGCGGGCGCGGGCGGCGCGAGATTCACCGCCGGAACCGCGGGCGCGCTCGGTGGAGGCTCGAGGCGCGCGTGGGCCGGCGAAGGGGCGTGCGCGCGAGCGGGCGTCGGGAGGGCCGAGGTCGAGGTCGGGGTCGAGGTCGAGGTCGAGGTCGAGGTCGAGGTCGAGGTCGCGATCGACGCCTGGCGCGCCGGCGCCGGAGTCCCCCTCACGCCGCGCACGACGACCGCCCCCGTCCCGACCGCGCCTCCGATCAACGCCACCGCGACGACGACCTTCGTGAGCATGCCGAGCGCGCCGGTCGTGGCCGCCGCCGGTCCGGCGCTGCCCGCCGCCGACGCCGCGGTCGTCCCCACCCCGAGCCCGATGCCCAGCTGCGCGAACACCTTCTTCTTCACGCGCGCCTGGTCTTCGTCCGTGGGCAGGTCGCCGGCACGCGCGCGTTGCAGCAGCGCCTCGTCCTCGGGCGTCAGGTCTCTCATGGCATCCTCCAACCGTCGCGCGCACGGTGCCGCGCCGCCGCCTCTGCAAACGCCGCCCGTCCGAGGCGCAGGCGCGAGTAGACCGTGTTCAGCTTCACGCCGAGGATCTCGGCGATCTCCGGCGCCGAGAGCTGCTCGAGCTCGGCGAGCACGAACACCTCGCGCTGATCGTCGTCCATCCCGTCGAGCAGCGCGCGAACGACCCGCGCCGCCTCCGCGGCCTGCGCGCGTTCGTCGGGGCGCGTCGCTTCGGGGGCGTGCACCTCGTCGGGGTCGACCGCCTCCGAGGGGCGCGCCCGCCGCGCGCGCACGCGATGCACCCGCGCGACGCGCAGCGCGATGCCGTACAGCCACGTCTTCATCGACGAGCGCCCCTCGAAGCGAGCCAGCTTGCGGTGGACGACGACGAAGACCTCCTGCACGACGTCGTCCACCTGCGCCGGCGGCACGCCCAGGCGCGACACGCTGCGCCAGACGTAGGGAAAGTACGTGTCGTAGACCCCGGCGAACGACGTGGGCTCCACCCGGCCGGGCGCGGCCGAGGCCGGGTCCTCACCGGCCCGCGGAAGGGAGGACACGCCCAGCACTTCCACTGAGTGCAGGGGCGTGCGCGGATCCGTCACGGAAAGCGAGCCTCCAGGCCGACGCTCGCCCTCCCGATGATCGCCGCGGATCTATGGAGGAAGATCGATGGTCCCTGCTGCTGCAGCACGACGAACGGTGGCCGCGCGAGCGGCAGCCCGGCTCCCACCGACGCGCGAAGGGCCAGCGGCCCGAAGAAGCCCCAGGCCGCCAGCAGATCGCCATTGGCGGTCATCCAGGTGCCCGATTTGCCTTGGTACGGTGTGAACGAGACGTTGTTTGCGGTGCTGAATCCGTCGCTCGTCGCGTAGACGAGGCCCGCGCCCCCGCAGGGGTCGAGCTCCACGCGCTGCTCGAAGCGCCATCGGAAGCACCCGCGGGCGGTCACGTCATAGAGATGAATGTGTGCCCCCTCGGAGGGGTTCCCCTTTGGCGTCGCGTCCTGCGCGCCCCAGTCGTCGCCCGAGAGCTCGACGCGAACGGGGCCGAACAGCGCGCCGGCCGAGACCTCCGGCGCCAACGCCGGCGACGGCATCGTGCCGAGGTCGCCCGCGCCCGCGATCGCGACGAAGGCGCCGAGCCGCGTCGCCTTGCCTCGCGGCGGCGCAGGGGAGGGGGAGGGCGGCGGCTCCGCGGACGGGGCAGCCGCCCCGCTCTTCGGCGGCGGCTCGACCGGCAGGTTCGCGCGCGCCTTCGATGGATCGACCGTCAACGCGAGGATGAGCGCCGTCGCCGTCGCCAGCGACTCGCACGAGGTCGCGTCGATCGTCCGCTCGCCCTGCACGCCGTCGACGTCCGTCTGCAGGTGCACCGACCAGCGCTCGGGATCGGCGTGCGTCACGTCGGCGCGCGCCACGGCGTGGTGCGAGGTCGCGGAGCCGAGGATGCCGTGCACCTGCGCCAGGACCGCGCTGCCCGCGGGACACTCCTCCTGCGGCGCGTTCCACACGAGGCTCACCGGATCGGCGGCCGCCGCGGCGCCGCCCACCGTGACCACGGCCGACAAGACCAGCGCCCCGATCCGCCGATGCATGCGCGCGTCAGTGTACGCGCGTCAGTTGCAGATGCCGTAGCCGCTGTTCGCCGGGATGCCGACGCCACCGGTATCGGGTGAACAACTGCCGGCGATGCACTCCTGGCCGGTCCCGCCCGGGATGCACATCACCTTTCCGCCGCCGGTGCCGCACGTGACACGGTCCTGGCACGTGGCGACGTAGTGGCTGCCCCCGCCGCAGGGAGTGGCCACGATGCAGCACACCTGTCCTGTCCCCCCGCAGTTGTCCATTCGCGTGCAATCCAGCTGCGTGTCCTCGCACCCGCACCCGCACGCGGCGCAACCGTACGTGGGCGACGCGGTCGGGCTCGAGATGCAGCAGACGTCCCCCTGCTGGCCGCCGGTGCCGTTGCACGTCAGCGATCCGCCGCAGCGGGTCGGCGAGCCGGGACACGTCGCACCGCCGTCCAGCGTCGCGCCGTCGCCGGCGCTCGCGTCCGGGGGCCGCCCGCCGTCCTTCGTGCCTCCGCTGCTGCTGCCGCTCCCACTGCCGCTGCCGCTTCCGCTGCTGCTTCCGTCACGTCCCCCGCTGCTGCTCGACGACGCGTCGGGACCTCCGGCCGACGTGAACGCGCTCCCTCCGCACGCGACGGCCACCGAGAACGCGGCCACGGTGGCGCACACGCCGGACCAAGCCAACCAAGCGCTTCGCATGATCCTCACCCGCTTGCCTCACTCTAGCACCGGACGCCAGGACAGCAGCGCGCCGGCGGCGTGCAGGTCCGTCGCGAGCGCGTCGGGCGCGTCGGGCGCGGAGACGCCCACGTCGCGGAACGGGACGCGGTCGGGCACCGCGATGACGCGCATGCCGGCCGCGCGCGCGGCGCGCACGCCCGCCGGCGAGTCCTCGAGCACGACGCAGGCGCGCGCCGGCACGCGAAGGCGTGCTGCCGCCTCGAGGAAGATGTCGGGCGCGGGCTTGGGACGCGCGACGCAGTCGCCGGTCACCACCGCGGCGAACCGCTCGAGCAACGCGAAGCGCCCGAGCGTCGCCTCGACCAGCCGCCGGGCCGACGACGACGCCACGGCGCAGCGCACCCCGTGCGCACGCGCCGCCTCGAGGAGCTCCAGGCAGCCGCGCTTGAGCGCCAGCTCGCCGACGCGCTCCACGAACGCGTCGACGACGATCGCGGCGTCGCGCTCGACGTCGACCTCGAAGCCGAAGCGCTCGTGCATCGTGCGAAGCGTGCGCGCCATGCCCTGCCCGATGCACGCGTCGGCGAGGGCGGCGGTCCAGTCGCCGCCGCGCGAACGCGCGAAGGCGCGCTCGACCTCGAACCAGAGCGGCTCGGAGTCGACCATCAGCCCATCCATGTCGAAGACGAGGGCACCGCACTCGATCATGCGCGCCGACGCATACCACGGCGAGGTCAGGGTCGAGGACGGCGCCGCTCGAAGACGAGCATCTCGCCGAGCACCTCGTGATCGCGCGCGCCGACCTTCATCATGCCCACCTTCTCGATCACGCGCAGCGAGGGGCGGTGCCAGGGGAAGGTGGCCGCCTGCACGGCGCGCACGGCCGGCTGCGCCAGCGCCCAGTCGACGCACGCGCGAACGGCCTCGGTCGCGTAGCCTCGGCCCTGCGAGCCCTCCTCGACGCCGTAGGCGATCTCGGCGAGCCCCTCGTCGCCGGGCCGCCCGTGGAACACGACGCTGCCGACGACGCGCGCGACGTCCTCGCGCGCGACCATCACGCGGTCCCCCCAGAGGCGCACCTCGGGCTGGGCACGGATGGCGTCGAGCGACGCGGTGAACGCGCGCTCGATGAGCTCGGGGTTCGGCCATCGCTCGGGCATGCGCGCGGCGACGAGCGCCTCGGCGTCCTCGCGGCGGCCGAGCATCACCGCTTCGACCATCGCGAGGGTGATGGGCACGAGCGCGAGGCGCGGCGTTCGAATCACGGCTTCGCCGGACATGACGAGACGATGCTCGCGCGCGCCGCGCCGGGGTCAAGGCGGGGGTTGCAATGTCGTTGCATGTGGGGGTATGGAACCGCTCCGAACTTCCTGTTTGAACGATTCCGCCGGTGCTGCGGCGGCCGCTTCGGGCCGTGTCATGCAGACGCCGTAAACTTTCGCACAGGGCGAAAACACGCGTTTTTGCTGCGCGTTCCCCCTCCCGGCGTGTCAGGCGTCGTGATAACTCGTCCGCCGCGGGACAGGAAAGGAGCGGAGCATGCGCCTCGGTTGGTCGGCGTGGGCTGCGATTGGGATGGCGATCGCCGGTGCGGCGATGGTCGGCTGCAGCGGTGCGGAGCACGTGAACGCGTCGGCCGCGGCCGGAGCAAAGGACAACTGAGAAGTCCCATGCATGCCCGCACCCTCTTCGCTTGCATCCTCCTCGCGTTTGCGGGCGTCGGGTGCACCCACGTGGCGCCGTACGAGCGTGGTAAGCTGGCGCACCCCATGATGACCGCCGACGACCTCGAAGGCCCGGCGGCCTCTCACGTCCTCGCCGTCCACGAGGGGGCGACCGGAGGCGGCTCTCTCTCCGAGAGCGGCTGCGGATGCAACTGAGGACGAAGCCGAGTCGACGCCCTCCGCTCCTCTCGCTGTTGCTCGCCGTCGCGGCCTTCCTCGTCGCGACGGCGAACGTGCAAACGGCGGCGGGAGCGGACTCGTCCGACACCGATCAGACGGCGACGGACAGGCCGGAGCACGTCCAGCAGGACAAGGACAAGGACCCGGGCAAGCACTCCGGCGACAAGCTCCCCGAGGACACGTCGAACAAGCACGTCGGGCTCGAGTTCGCCGGCTACAACGACAGCGACCACATAAGCGTCGTCACCCCGTCGGTGAACGCCGGGATCGACAACGTCAGCGGCGCGTCGCTGAGCGCGAGCTACCTCGTCGACGTCGTCTCCGCGGCATCGGCCGACATCGTGTCGACCGCCTCCCGCCGCTGGGAAGAGGTTCGTCAGGCCGGCACGCTCTCGGGGCAGTACAAGCCGCACGACTTCGGCGTGAGCATCGGCGGATCCGTGTCCGACGAGCCGGACTACCTCTCGTACGGCGTGTACGCGACCGTCATCAAGGACTTCGACGAGAAGAACTGGACCGTGGAGTTCGGCTACGGCTACAGCCACGACACGGCGGGCCGCTGCGGCACCGGCGGCGGCTGCACGCCCTTCAGCGTCTTCTCGCGGGACCTGCAGCGCGGCAGCTTCAACGGCACCCTCTCGTGGGTCGTCGACCGCGCCTCGCTCGCATCGATCACCGCGGACCTCATCATCGAGAACGGCGATCAGTCGAAGCCCTACCGCTACATCCCGATGTTCGCGCCCAACGTGGCGCCGCTCGTGCCCAAGGGCGCGTCGATCGACTCGGTGAACGCCCACCGCCTGAACGAGAGGCCGCTCGAGCAGCTCCCGCTCGAGCGCCACCGCGCGGCGCTCACCGGACGCTACGCGCACCGATTCGACGGCTCCACGCTGCGCCTCGAAGAGCGCTTCTACGACGACGACTGGGGCGTCGTCGCCTCGACGAGCGACGCGCGCTGGATCCTCGACGTCGGCAAGCGCATCGCCATCTGGCCGCACGGGCGCTTCCACGTCCAGTCGGGGGCGAGCTTCTGGCAGCTCGCCTACGTCTCGGATCCCAGCGGCTGGGACCTTCCCGAGTACCGCACCGGCGACCGCGAGCTCGGGCCGCTGTGGACCGCCGAGGGCGGCTTCGGCGTTCGGTGGTACGTTGGGAGCGACGCCGATCCGCGAAGCTGGCAGCTCGGCCTGACGGGAGACGCGATGTACACGTCGTTCCTCGACGACCTGTACCTGTTGAGCCGCACCGCCGCGCTCGGCGCCCTCACGCTGGAGGCGCAGTGGTGATGCGGTCGGCTCACGGCCTCCTCGGGCTGTCGCTCCTCGCGGCGGGCTTGCTCGCCGCGCCGGTCGCGTGCGTCGACGTGGTGCACCAGCAGGACGTCGATGCGCTCGGCCCCGAGCAGCCGGGCGTGCCCCCCGGGCCGACGCACCGCCCCGGACAGCCGTGCCTCGCCTGCCATGGCGGGTCGGGGCCGGCGAAGCTGCAGTTCAGCGTCGGAGGTACCGTGTACGCCGTGCAGGGTCAGACGCAACCGGCCGTCAACGCCGCGGTGCAGATCGAGGACGTCGACGGCAAGACGTGGACGGTGTTCACCAACGAGGTCGGCAATTTCTTCGTGACGCTGCGCGACTTCCAGCCGCACTATCCGACGACGAACACCGTGACCTCGGCGGACGGGATGAACACGCAACAGATGGGGACGCTCGACAACCGCGACGGTTCCTGCGCCGACTGCCACACCGCGACGCCGGGGACCAACTCGGCCGGTCCGGTGTGGATCGCGAGGGCCGCCGCGGACGGAGGGGCACCGTGAGGCGCGCGCCGATTCCGATCGCCGCCGCCGCCGTACTGGGAGGGGCCGTCATGGCCGCCGTGGCGGCGTGCTCCAGCGTGCAGAACAGCCGCATCGGCGTGCTCACGCCCGACAGCAGCGAGACCAATTGGGGGCCCGTCGCCGACTACCTCGACCACCGCTGCGGTACCATCGATTGCCACGGCAATCCGGCCCGCAACCTGCGCATCTACGGCTGCAACGGCATGCGCCTCAGCGATGCCGACATCGCCAGCTGCATCCATCGGAACGGCGGCAGCCTCACGACGCCCGCGGAGCACATGGCCACCTTCCGGTCGCTCGTGGGGCTCGAGCCTACCGTCATGAGCGAGGTGGTCGCCGACTACGGGCAGCACCCGGAGCTTCTCACCTTCATCCGCAAGATGCGCGGCACCGAGGCCCACAAGGGGGGTCAGATCGACCACGCGGGCGACGATCAGGACATTTGCGTCACCTCGTGGCTCACCACCGGGCATCCGGACGGCGGGCAGACCGACCAGACGGCGTGCATGAATGCCCAGGGCCTGCCCGTCTTCCCGCTGCCGGACGCCTCCCCCGAATGAGCTCCTCCCGCCGTCCCCTGTCCGCGCTCGTCGGTGCGTCGATGGTGGCAGCCTCGCTGCTCGCCGCGTCGGCGCCCGCACGCGCCGCCGATCGCCGCGCGGAGGCGGCGGCCAAGAGCGCGCTGAAGAAGGCGGAGAACGACTACCTGTCGACCGACTACGCCGCGGCCGCCTCGCGCCTGAAGAAGGCCGCGCGCACCTGCGGGAGGAGCCGCTGCACCGCCGCGACCAGGGCCGCCGTGCTGCGCGACCTCGGCACGATGCAGTTTCGCAACGGCGACATCGGCGCGGCGCGCGCATCGTGGGGGGAGGCGCTGAAGCTCGCGCCCGCCATCGACCTGAACCCCGACTACGACGCGCCCGATCTCCGTTCGGCGTGGGAGCAGGCGAAGGGCGGCAGCGCGCCGGCGCAGCAGCCGACGGGCGACTTCACCCACACGCCGGCTGCCGAGCAAAAGGTCGACACGCCGCTCCCGGTGTACGTCGAGTATCCGGGCAGCACGACGCTCTCGCGCGTCATCGTCAAGTACAAGGGCGCGTCGATGAGCGACTGGAAGCGCCTGGAGCTCAAGCAGATGGGCACGGGCTGGGGCGGGGTCATCCCCTGCGGCGACGTGAACAAGGGCACGATGCACTACTGGGTGCAGGGCTTCGACCAGAACGGCGATCCGGTCGCCGGCTCCGGCGACCCGAGGCACCCGTACATGGTGCCCATCAAGGACGCCATCTCCGGCGAGGCCCCCCACCTGCCCGGCAAGGGCGCGCCGAAGTCGTGCAGCGGTGGAGGCGGCGGCGACGACGACTGCCCGCCCGGCCTGCCCGGCTGCGCCGAGGGGGGGAGCGAGGACAACGGCAACAAGGGGGAGGAGGAGAGCTCGGAGTCCGGCGCCGAGGGAGGCGAGGAGGACTACGCGCGCTACTGGTTCGGCGTCTCGGGCTCGGTCGACTTCCTCTCGCTGCCCGCGGGCAACGATCTCTGCAAGCTGACGCCCAGCGCGGCGCCGGCGAACTCGGCCAACTACTACTGCACGAATCCCGACGGGACCGACTTCCCCTCGCGCGCCAGCCCCGATCAGAACAATCACCTGAGCATCCAGGGGCAGGCCGGGCACGTGGACGGCGGCATCCAGCCGGGCGACGTGCGCGTGATGCTCGCGTTCGACTACGCGCTCAACCCGAGCCTGCTCGTCGGCGCGCGCGTCGGCTACGTCCTCAACGGGTACACGGGCAACGCGGCGGTCCACGATGGCCGGGCGTTCGGGCCGAAGCTGCACCTCGAGGCGCGCGCGACGTACCTGTTCGGGAACGAGCCGCTGAAGCACGTCGGCTTCGCGCCGATGGTCTTCGGGGGGCTCGGCGTGTCGGAGTTCGATGGCCACTCGCTCAGCGTCGTGACGCTCGACAACGTCGCCGGGCAGCAGCCGGTGAACGTGTGGCTGACCGACGGGCCGTTCTTCATCGTGGGCGGCGGGGGTGTGCGCTACCAGTTCTCGCCGCGCGCGGCGTTCACGGCGGCCGCGCGCTTCAACGCCGTCATGGGGGGCAACGGCTTCATGATGACGTACGGACCGGAGATCGGCGTACTGTACGGCTTCTGAGCACGGTGGACCCCGCCTCTCTGACCGTTGCCGCGAACGGCCTGCGTCACCACGTCCTCGAGTGGGTGCCCTCCGCGCGCTCGCTTCCCGCGACAGGTCCGGGCACCGCGCTGCTTCTGCACGGCTTCATGGACGCCGCCGCGAGCTGGGACCTCGTGGCCCCCTCGCTGGCGCGCGCCGGGCTGCGCGTGCTGGCGCCCGATCTGCGCGGCTTCGGCGACGGCCCGCGCCTGCCGCCCGGCGCCTACTACTACTTCCCCGACTACGTCCTCGACGTGGCCGATCTCGTCGAGGCGCTCGTGCCGCCCGGCGCGCCCCTGCTCGTCGTCGGACACTCGATGGGGGGCAACGTCGCCACGATCTACGCGGGCACCTTCCCGCAGCGGGTGACCGGCCTGGTCGTCGCCGAGGGCGCGGGCCCGCCCGACGGCGACCACGCGCACGCGCCCGACCGCGTCCGGACGTGGATCGACGAGGTGCGCAGCGTGCGCACGCGCGGCGAGCGCGCCTTCGCCTCCCGCGAGGAGGCGCTGCGCCGGCTGGCGGGCAACCACCCGCGGATCGACCCCGAGGTGCTCCGTACGCGCCTCGACGCCCTCGCGCGCGCCCTGCCCGACGGGCGGCTCGCCTGGAAGGCCGACCCCCTGCACGGAACGCGCTCGCCCGTTCCGTTCTTCGCCGAGGCGTACAAGGCGTTCGCCCGCCGCGTGACCAGCCCGGTGCTGTTCGTGTCGGGCGGGGCGCTCGGCTGGCACCCGCCCGACGAGGACGAGCGCCTCGCCGCCTTCGCGAGCCTCGAGCGCGTCGAGATCGCCGACGCCGGGCACATGATGCACTGGTCGCGCCCAGCGCAGCTGGCGGAGGCGATCGTCGCCTTCGCGGGTCACATGCACATGCTGGCCTTGTAGAGCTGGCAGAGCCCCATCTCGCACGTCGACGGCGGCATGCAGTCGGCCCCCTGCGTCGGGTCGCAGGGCGAACCGTCTTGCACGGGCGCGACGCAGACCATCGTCTGACAGCTGCCTCCCCCGAAGCAGGCCGTGCCCGCGCTGCCGCACATCTGGCCGTTCATCGCCACGATGTACGTCTTGCACGTCTTCGACGTCGTGTCGCAGTACAGGCCCTTGTCGTAGTCGCAGTCGCCGGAGCTGCTGCACGTGCCGCCCACGTCCATCGGCTGCGCGCAGTATCCCGCGATGCACGCGAGCCCCTGCTGGCAGGGGTTCATCATCGCGTCGCACATGCCCCCGACACCGACCGGGACCCGGCACGCGCCGCCGGCGCACACCAGGTCGCCGTCGCAGTCGCTCGTCGTCGTGCACGGCGCGTTCGTGGCGCCCGGCAGGACGCAGGTGCCGCACGACGAGCCGCTCATGTACCGGCAGTAGCCGCTGCCGCACTGCGCGTCGTAACGGCACGCGTTGCTGGTGGTGATGGTGCCGGTCACGCGGCAGGCGTTCGGCGCCGGCTTGCCGTGAAGGAACTCGTCGCACGACTTGGCGGCGAGGGCGGTGCGCGCGGCGACGCACGCCTCGAGCGCGTCCCCCGTCCAACCGGTTCCCGGGGCCTGCAGCGCGTCGGTGCACGCCAGCACGTTGCGCGCGATGCACGTCACGGCGTCGCCGTACTGCGTGGTCAAGAGGAACGGGGCGCATTGCTGCAGCTGCATGCAGTACGACGACGCGTTGTCGTTGCACGCCTTCTGGATGCTCGTTCCCGCGCCGCCGTCGCCGGTCGCGTCGCCGGCGGGCGCGTCGGCCGCCGACCCCTCGGCCGCGCCGCCGTCGTTCGGCGCGCTGGCGTCGCTGCCGGTCGCGCAGCCCGTCGGCGCCAGGAGCCACACCGCGAGCCCGAGCGCGGCCGTACCAGAAGCAAGTGTTCGAACAAGCCGGAATTGCACAGCGCCATGAGAGTGCCACGAATCGCGCGCGCCGTCCCTTTTGCGTCCCCGCTTGACGCCACGCACGAGCCACCCTCTGAATGCCCGGCCCGATGAGAATCGCCGTCCGCAAAGAGAGCGCCGCCGGAGAGCGCCGTGTCGCGATCGTGCCCGAGACCGTCAGGCGGCTCGCGGCCAGGAAGATCGAGGTGTCGGTCGAGGCGGGTGCCGGGGT
>JGI20133J14441_1000183_pt1 | contig 60899 bp, 56 predicted proteins | sample RS3BMetagenome_FD_14441 | JGI IMG/M metagenome (IMG submission 14441)
ACGAGCTTGGCAGATATTCGCAAGGCGGCGAAGAAGCGCTGATCGGTAAATGATCCAAGTCTACCGTTTTGGTACCGTTTTGGCATGAAAATACCGCCTTAAAGCACCAAAACTCGCCACGTGTGGCGAAGCCTTGCAAAGGGCATTTTCTGCGGTAAAATAAGGAAATTGCTGGGATTCATGAGCTTTTCAGCAGCACGAAAAAACTGCCTTCGAACCACGAGGTTGCAGGTTCGAGTCCTGCCGGGCGCAATCGGCTTTCATCTCTGGGCGATGGACATTTCAAAAAGGGGCATCGCATGCGGCTATTTAATCTGGTGATTGCGATGGGTGCCATTTTGGCGACGATTTCCATCTTCGGCGTGGAGGCGTCTGGTACGTGGGCAAAAGCGATTGCGACAACCGAGGCGGGAAATAATGCCGCAAACGGGAACGACAGGACGAGCGGCCTGGTCAATTGCGTGGGGAAGTTATATCGGCAGTTGGGGAAGGGCGTTACCCCGGAAAATAATGCGGCGATCGCGATTTTGTCGGTTTGCCGGGCGGATATCCGTTTTGGCGTGTCAAAAAAGATCAACGGCCGGTAGGTGCTTATTTTCAACGAACCGCTGAAAAGGAATTTTTTGGCGGCCCTTGGAATCAAGGGAGGTCGGTTCACCGGCCCGCGATATCAGCATCTGCTATAGTACTTACAAATTAATACTACACTTGCCCGCGGCACTCCGCCGGGCAAGGGAATCGCTGCGGGCTATCCAAATAACTACAACTATGCGTCGCGGGTTCAATATGCCGCCAGTATTCGACCGTGGTCGGCTCGCCAATATGGCTGGCTGGTCGATTGGCTGCACCGGAATAATGCCGCATTGAACAAGGTGGTAATGGCCGCACGGCTGCCGAATTGCTACGTTCCACCGCTGATTCCCAATGCGAACCTTGGCATGATCGATGTAATGGTGCCTTTTCTTGCACCGGCTAAATCATTAAGCATCGCCTTGCTGGATCGCGCCATGCTGGAACTGCACCGGCATGAATTTGCCGCCCGCGCGCGTGACGTGCTGGCCGCCCACCGCCTTGCCAGACTGGTGTGCAAGCCGCCATACCTGTTCGCTGATATGGTCGCCTACGGCATGGAAGAGCGTGCCTGCGAAGCGGATGAAGCGATGGCGAATGTCGGCTGGATCACAACCGACGATTATCGGGGCTACCTTCACCAACTGCGGCGGTTGCCATCGTTTTCACCACTGGCCCGCGCCTTTAATATGGGCCAGCGATAGCGCATGTTGGATTTGGCGCAACGGATGGCGCATCGGTTATTTCTGAAATCCGTTCCATCATGGTGGCGGTGGCCAAGTTCCAAGCCGTGGCCTGCGCGCGAAGTTACCGTTACGGATCGTTATTTAATTGAATATATCAACGACCAAGTTGCCGCGATCCACCACCGAAATTCACGCAACCGACTGTGCGTCGAGTTAAAGATTGGACGGTGGATTTCGCAAATTCTGGCCCCTAAGAATCACGTAGTGGCTCCGGCGTTGGCGGGATTTTTGCGACTGTGCATGGGGAGCATCGCGGGGATAGTCAGATTTCGCGCCGCAGCGCTATCCGCGACCGATTTATCGAGGGTGTCGCTGGCGCTGGCGGAATATCGATCCAAGCATGGCCGCTATCCCAAATCACTTAAAGCGCTGGTTCCCCGCTACATCAAAGCGTTGCCGCGGGACCCGTTCGTCGGCATTCCATTGGGCTATTCGCTGCGCAGGACTCAATGCCGCGTCTGGACATTGGCACGCTTCGTCAATTTGAACAGCCCTCCGCCACCGGCCGGTGTCGATCTGCGCGATATTGTCCGGCTATCGATACCGCCGGGCCACTTTGTCTGGCCGAAGATTGCAGGCGCATCGGGTTAGCGGTGGCGCAAGGACCACATCACTTCCGATTGGTGCGTGGCAAGGACTACGGGTTGGCACCCACTTTGTCCGCCGCGGAGATCGCCCTTCGCATGAGACACCAACTCACACACCAATGAAGCTGAGATAAACCCAGCGGCTCGTTACACGCTCCTGGACGCGCTGGTCGCGCCTCCAGATGCCCTACGCACGCATCATTGCCGCATGCGCGGAAAGTTACTACGGAACTACGAAAGGATTTCGCGCCGGTGGCAACTAGGTGGCGTGTATGGAATGGTGCATACGGTATGCTGGAGGTATGGCTGCCGATTGATGGAGTGCCGCCGTTGAAAAGAATCGTGTCATGGTCAATTGTCACGCTGATTGTTGTCTCTCAGCCGCTGATCTGGACGGCGATGGCGCGGGCGGCGGCCAACCCAAAGGCTGCGGCCGTACATAAGCCCGCCGCCGTGCCCCGGCCAGTGCCCGCAGTGATTAATTCGCATCTGCCGGCGGCCAACCCTGACGCCCTGGTCATTACGCATCACACCATTACGCTCGATGGCAAAAAGGTGGCATTTACAGCCACTACCGGTTACATGCCGATTAAAGCTGAGAATGGTCGATTGCTGGCCCACATATTTTTTATCGCGTACACCAAGGATGAACCCAAAGGTAAACTGGACCATCGGCCGCTGACTTTCTGCTTTAATGGTGGGCCGGGTGCCGCATCCAACTGGCTGAATATCGGTTGCGCCGGTCCATATCGGCTGCTATTAACGCCTAAAGGCAATGTAACGCCACCGCCATTTAAGCTGGTGAAGAACCATCAGACGTGGCTGGGCAGCACCGACATGGTATTTATTGACCCTGTTGGCACTGGTTACAGCCGCAAGGCACCGGGGGTGCCCGGCGGGCAGTTTTATGGCGTTCAGCAGGATATTGCCTCGGTGGCAGATTTTATCCGGCTTTACACGACGATGTACAAGCGATGGGGATCTCCGATATTTCTGGGTGGCGAAAGCTACGGCACCACCCGCGCGGCCGGGCTGAGCGATTATCTCAGCCAGCATGAGGGAATTGATGTAAATGGAATTATACTAATTTCGTGTGCGCTTAATTTCCAATTGATCATTCCAAGTTTCGGCAATGAAACGCCGTACCCCCTGTTCCTGCCAACGTATGCCACCACCGCGTGGTACTACCACAAGCTATCACCCAGACTGGAAAAGCACTTTCATCAAACCATCAAGGCGGCTGAGCATTTCGCGGTGCATGTTTATCTTCCCGCGCTGGAAATGGGCAGCAACCTGAGTCCGGCAAAGCGATTGACCGTCGCCACGGAAATGTCACATCTGACGGGGCTTTCGGTCAAATATATTCTGGCCGCCAATCTGCGTGTGGGGCCCAGCATGTTTGAACAGCAGTTGCTGCGATCTGAACATCGCGTTATCGGCCGCATGGATACGCGTCTCTCGGCCTATACACCCAACGCCCTGTCGGCCAAATCCAACTTTGATCCCGCCATGTCGCGATTCATTCCGGCATTCACTACCGGTTTTAATGAACTGGTGCAATCCAAACTGCATTACAAGAATTATCTTCCCTACCGCACGCTAAGCAATCATGTGTATCCGTGGCATTTTGAAACCGGCGGTATGGGTTACCTGTATGTCACCGATAACCTGCAGCGCGGTATCATTCGCGACCCATCCATGAAGGTGCTGGTATGCAGCGGGTACTTTGACCTGGCCACGCCATTTTTTGCCACCATCTATTCGATGGATCATCTGGATTTAAGCCGCAAGCTGCAGTCCAACATTCATGAGGTGTTCTTCCGCGGCGGACATATGGTCTACCATCCTCATTCCATGTTGATCAAGCTGCACAACGAGGTGTCGCACTTTATCTCGGCGTCTCGATGACGGCCAGGCGTCAGCCCCGCCGATAATACCTACCTGGTATTGCCGCGTGGGTTCCGATAAATGCCATGGTATTTCATAACTGCTCCGACCGCATCGCGAGCGCAGATACGATGTATGAAAATCTAATGCGGACGATTAAATCTCCCGATTACATTCAGGCTGATGTACCGGTGCTTTGTGGCGCAGCGCCCGATAACGGCGGGTACACGCTTTCGGCAGTCCGCGACTGCCGAAGAACGGCGTCGAGACATTTTGAGAGGAACCCATGCCTGAAGAAACCCCACCATCCCCCAGTGCCCCGCGCAAGAAGCCGTTGTCTGCCGCCAGCGTACCGCTGACAGACGCAACAAAGTTTGTCAAAGAAAAACGCTTTGCCAACGACGCGGAATACCTGCAGGCCGACACCATTACTCATGAGTCGGTTAAAGCGGAGGATCGCGGTCTGCCCTACCATGTGTTTCTGCCGGCTGAAAAACGCTATGGTCCGGATGAAACCTTTTCCATGATCCGCTGGGGCGGGCGGGTGGTGGTAGCATCGGAGAATATGAATGATCTGCGGGAATCGGCAGCACGCTTTGTGAAACACGAGGGGTTTGTCATTGACACCCCGCCAGCCGAATTAAAAAAGACATTTTTAGGCCTGCCTTTCTTTGGTAAAAAATACCATTATTTTATTGCACGCCGCGTGCATCTGCTTAAGCCCGGAGAATCCACCGATCGATTTACGTACAGCGTGCAACTGGCCAGCCGCCGGAATGGCAACGCGGTGGAATACGTGGTCATGAAGCAGGTGCCGACGGTGGACCGCGTCATTTCGCGGCTGCGGCAGAAGTTTCCGGATACTCCCATGGATGAACTGCGGCGGCGGGCTTTGAAATTTACTGAAAAGATATTTCCTGTGTTTTTAAGCCGCGAGGCGGCCATGCTGAAGATACTGCAGCGTGACCTGCCCAAGCCATATTGCGATCGGGTACCGCGCTGCCTGGGTGTCGAGCATGACTCCAAGGGTTTTGTCCGCACGCTTTACATGAACTGGCTTCGCAACGGGGGCCGGATGCTCTCGCAACTGGAGTTTTCCACGCAGGCCACCGAATTGCTGCAGGTACTCCACGAGAAGGTCGGCGTTATCCATCTGGATTTGCGCCTTGATAATTTTGTCATTACATCGGAGGGTGTCGGCTTTATTGACTTTGGCTCGGCGGTGCGCGTTGGTGAGTCGTTTGGTGACAACTCACTGCTGTCCACCCTTTTTGAGGAGATGATGCGCACCAGTCAGATCCAGCGGATGCTTTACACCATGAGCGAGAAGGGGCTGGTAACGTCCGATGTTCTTTGCCAGGGCGTCCATAAGGTGGATAAAGCGGTGGATCTGTTTTATCTCGCGTATCAGATGAACACGCCGCACCAAAATCCTGACTTTGTTGGACTGGTCAAATACGATCCGCGCAGCTTGGAAGCCAGGCACATCAAATACCTGACGAGTGAAATTCTCCGGCCGGAAGATCACGCCAATAGCCCATACAAATCGGCTTCGGACATTTTGCGGGGACTTGGGCAGGTAAAAAAGGATGTGGAGGCAGGAACCGAAGCACACGAGGCAATACCGGCCAAGTCGCGACGCGTGGCCGGTGCATCGGCTGGAACCATGCGTCCTCACATGGCAACGGCGGGCAAGGCAAAAAGTGCATAACAAAAGGGCAAAGATCGCAATGCGGCAAAAGGCACCATTGGCGAAGAGGTGAGGCTTGACCCCTTAAATTCCATTTCCATCGATAGGCAAGGTTGGTTATCATAAACGGTAACGACGGTAAGTTGTCTATCGGAGGTACGGGTGTGCCGCGCTGCCCTTCATGTTTCACGCTGATGTCCCGCGTTCAGGAACCGCAGATTCATTATTGCACCTGCAGCAACTGTTTTGGCAACTGGTCGCCGAAACCGAGTTTGATGCACTGGGTGATGGCGGATCCAGTTCCCGGAGAATCCTCCGCTGATGAACCGAATCTCAAAGAGCTTGCCGAAGTGGCGGCGGCGGCCGACACCAAACGGCCGCTACCGTGCCCGGAATGCCACCAACCTATGCGGATAGGTCGACTGCACCTGATAATTCCCGTTCACGTTCAGGAATGCGTTAAATGCGCTTATGTCTGGACCGATGTGGGCAAGCGGGCCTTGATTAAAAAACTTTTTCACGCCATGAAAACCAGCACCGACCCCCGAATTGCCGCACTTAGGGAAAAGTGTGCCCGCATCGAGGCCACCAGCGCGATTATTGATGCCAGCGCGTCGCAACCCATGCCTCAGAATGGCCTGATGAGTCCATTGAACAACTGGATTTCCGGCGGTGGGTACAGCGGCAACTCACCCCTGTCATCGCTTCTGGACATTCTTCTTTACTGACACTTGGATTGCGATGCCCCGTCTGCTAGCATAATGCTGTATTTGGAGCTGGCCTGAATGAGCGACTGGCAGGAAGCAGAACGGCGTATTGAGCGTGCCCACGACCTCTATGAACGAGGTAAATGGGAGGAAGCTCTCGTTGAACTTAAGCGCGCGATTGAAATTAACCCACATATGGGGGCTTGGTATTTTAATCTCGGCCTTACCCTGGACATGATGGAGCGTCACGAAGAAGCTCTGGCTGCCTATCGAAGCGCCTTGGAAATTGATGGCCAGGATATTGAATCTCTGGCAGCCGCGGGCACCGATTGCAATCGCTTGGAACGCTATCGCGAGGCGATCGAGTATTTTCAACGTGTGGAGTCGCTTGATCCGCAGTATGAATCAAGTTACTGCAATCGGATTGTGGCGTATACCGAACTCGGCGAACACGACCACGCTGAGGAGATGTTCTACATCGCCCGGCAGTACAAGGAAAAATGTCCAGCATGTCTTTACAACATCGGCATGTCGCTGTTTGCACGCGGCCGGTATGACCGCGCCCTGTGGTGCTGGCAGCAGGTTTTGGAAATTGACGCCGATTATCCACAGGTGCATGCACGCATCGCTGACGTTTTCTGGGCCAAAAACCAGCACGCCGAAGCTCGCCGCCATTTGATGGAAGAATTGCGTTCAGACCCGGGCAACATCGATACATTGCTGGATCTGGGCGAATTGCTGATGGAAATGGGTCACAATGGGCTGGCGGCGGAAAAATTTCGCCAAGTTCTGGATCTGGACCCGGAAGACTCCACCGCGCATTATCAGCTCGGCGTTTTGGCGCAATTGGAGGGTGATGACCGGCTGGCGATGGACCGGTTTAAATTTGTTTTGCGCCATGATGCACAATTTGTCGGGGCACACCTGCGCATGGCGCAGATTTACCACCGTGCGAAAAACCGGGCCGAAGCCCTCTATCACGCCAATTGTGAACTGGCTCAGGCAGAGATTGACGATCAGACCCTGCTGGAACTGGGCGGCTTGCTCATTGATATGGGCCAGTTGGAAGCCGCCAAGCTTGCCATGCGGCGCGTGCTGCAGGATTCTGATACCAATGCCGACGCTCATCACGGTCTGGCCGTGGCCTGCCTGATGAGCGGTGATCTGGATACGGGCATCGACGAATGCAAAAAAACTCTTAAATTGCAGCCCAAACATGCTTTGGCCATGTCCAACTTGGCGATGGCCTATTTGAACCGTCGCGAGTATGCCCGTGCCCGCTACTGGCTTGATGAGGCAATGGATATTGCCCCGGAGGATCACCATCTGCGGCAGATTGCCAACCGCGTACGTTATGAGTCGCTCGCCTACAATATGCGGCACTTCCCTGCAAACGTGCTGCGCTGGCTGCACCGCAAGCTTAAATAATGGCGATGCTGCCACCCGCCGCCGCACTGCCGGAAACCGTCGGCAGCCGTGGCTTGAGTATTATTTAATACTTTTCACGACGCATCAATGCGGGGCGCGGGATTGATGCAACCATTTAATCCACGGCCCGGTCCGCATCGGCAGGTTCTGCCCCGTCTCTTTGTGCAGCACATTCCACGCTGCCTGAGCCACGGCAACATTGGCATCATCCAATACGTAAATCAAAGCCCGCTGCACGCGGTACGTGTTGTAATGGCCCAGTGCCCGCGCGGCATTGATCCGCACCTGAGCGTCGGGGTCAGAACTTAAATCTTTAATAAGTGGATCAATCAGGATCGGGCTGACAATTTCGCAGGCGGCAATCGCTGCGCTCATTCTTACAAATGCTGATGTGTCCGCCAGCCCCCGGGCCACTGTGGGTGCCAGTTTGGGATCGTGCGATGTTCCAATCGCCATCATTGCCTGCCCGCGTACCAGAGGTGAGGGGGCCTGGGCCGCAATTTGATACGCTTCCAGGTAGGCGGGATCATGGCCGTAGGGCTGTTTGGCCAGCCAGGCGATTGCCTCGCGCTGCTGGTCGGGAGAAGCGTTATCGAACATGCGTGCGGCTTCTTTGAGCGGTGTCTTCTGGCCGTCACTGCCGCCGCCCGTCAGACGGCGCAGCATTCCATTCATGAGTGCGTTAAAATTTTGGGGCGTGCCGCTGGAATTGGACGAGCAACCGGCCACCAGCTCGCTACCGATCACTGCAGCGGCGATGGCCAGCACTGACCGGCGCGTCATTTTCTTTGGTAGCAGATCAAAAGTCATGCAGATTCCACCGTTGATGTTTCAATGATTTCTGGATCAACCCACACCGGCTGTCCGACGGGCTTACCCAGAAATCGCGATGCTATCGCCTCAAATCGCTGCCCCTGATCCGTCACATAGCATGCCAGCTTGCCGAAAGAATCGGCACGCAGCAATCCCAGCGATTTCAGTCGGGCACGCACCACTTCTGCAGTTTCAGCCGCAGAATCCACAAGCATGGTATCGGGACTTATTGCGGCCGCAATGGCATCCGAGAATAATGGATAATGCGTGCATCCCATGATCAATGCCGCTGGCGAAATCTGGCGCAGCGGCTCAACATATTCCTCCAGCACCATTTTGACGACGGGCGAATCGCCACTTCTGCCTTCCTCAATCAGCGGCACCAGCAGCGGACAGGCCCGAGCGGCCACATTAACCTGCCTGTCAATCTGGCCGATCGCCATCTGATAGGCACGGCTGGCCACGGTGGCCTCTGTAGCGATCAGCCCAATGGTGCAATCGCCGGTGGGAATGCGATGGCGGGCTATTCGGACGGCGGCAGTAGCACCCGGTTCCAGCACGCCGATAAGAGGAATTTGAAATTCGCGCAGCAAAAGAGGCATGGCGGTGGCACTGACGGTATTGCACGCCACCACTATTAATTTTGGATTAAGCCGCCCCAGAAACCGCAGGCACTGCTGGGCAAAAAGACCCACAGTGCGGGCCGATTTATTGCCATATGGCACACGCGCGGTATCGCCAAAATAGACAATCGATTCGCCCGGCATCAGCCGCATAATGGCCCGCACCACGGTCAGACCGCCAAGGCCCGAGTCATAGACAGCAATCGGGGCATCGGTATGCAGGTTTAACTTTGATTCGTCCGTCAGATTCTGTCCTTTCATTTTCCATACTGCAGCGTCCTGCATCTTAGCGTTTCGCGGCCCAAAAGTGGGCTTCTGTCGGCGGGCATCTGTACAGCCATGAGTGCGGCCGGCATCCCCACATCGGGCAAGCCCACATCGCGCTGACAGCCATGCCGCCCAAAACCGCCGCTACCTTCAGGGATTACGCCCGTTTACAGCGGCAAAAAAATCGGTAAAAAAGGCGGGGTAGGTTTTGGCCGTGCACTGCGGATCGTTTATGCGCACCCCCTTGATGCGCATGCCTGCCACCGCAAATGCCATCGCCATGCGGTGATCGTCATAGGTGTCAATCGCGGCGGGCTGATACGATTCGGCTGGATAAATTTCAATGGAGTCCACCGTGGTATGAACCCGGGCACCGAGCTTGCGTAATTCGGTGTCCAGTGCGGCAAGGCGATCGGTCTCCTTCAGCCGCAGGTTGGGCACGTTGACAATGCGCGTGGGTGAGTCTGCAAATAAAGCTACGACGGCAAGGGTCTGCACCATGTCGGGGATGGTATTCATATCGATGGTCAGGCCGCCGAGCCTTTTGGGTCCCGTGATCTGCATCGATGCCTGATCCATAAATAGTTCGGCCCCCATCTGCCTGAGGACATCGGCAAACAGAACGTCGCCCTGAAGTGATTCGCGTCCCAATCCTGGTATGGTAACCCGGCTGCCCGGTGTGACTGCGGCGGCGGCAAGAAAGTAGCTGGCGTTGCTGGCGTCCGGCTCGACGGCGAATTCGCAGCCGACGTAAGTGGCGGGGGCCGCAATGCGGATGAGGCGGATGTCTTCCGTAAGCCCGGGCAACATGACGGGACGAACGCCGAATCGCCGCATGATCTCCAGCGTCATACGCACGTATGGTTCGCTGGTCACGGCGCCGCGGAGCTCGACTTCAACATCGGCATTGGCCAGCGGACCGGCCATCAGGATGGCGGAAATAAATTGGCTGCTTTTGACCTGTTCAAATCGGCACACACCGCCTGTCAGGCCGCCACCGGTGGTGAGAGGCGGATAGCCATCGGCCATTTCAAAATTGACGTGACCACCAAGGGTGCTGATGGCAGATGCCAATTCTCCAATCGGACGCTGCCGCATGCGAGCGTTGCCGTCCAGCCGATACCGCCCGGTTGAAGCCGCACACAACGCCGTCAAAAATCGGATAGCGGTACCCGCATTCTGGCAGAAGATATCAGCGGTAATGTCAGCGAATCTACCCCCGCTGCCCTCAACCGTCACCCGGTGCTCTGGCTCATTGACAATGGCAGTGATACCAAGCGCATGCAGAGCGTCGATCATGCGCAGCGTATCATCGGCAAACAAAACGCCGCTGAGTACCGAACGGCCACCCGCCACGGCAGCCAAGGCCAGCGCGCGGTTGGTGATACTTTTGCTGCCCGGTGGTGTAACGCTGACGTCAAAGGGTGCAAGAACCGGCGGAATATAAATGCCGTTGGTCGAATTTTCTGCCATGTTAAGCGCGCCCACGGTTCTGCCAAAAAAAGTTTACTTGCCACCGACGCGAGGTGGGATGGGCGTCTTGGGAAAAATTTTCTGTATCGTGCCAGACTGCCCCTGCGAACCGGTCAATTCATTCACTGCCAACAGCGTGGCGGCTTTATTGCTGGAGGATGACAGTCCGCTGATGGTAAAGTCGGTGGTACCTGTCAGGGCATTGAGGGCGTTGCAGAAGTTGGTCATCGCGGATGGTGCCAGTTCGCTTTGGGTTCGGTCCAGCCGCTTAAGCGCCCAATACTGACAGGTAAAGCTCAGTAGTTGGGTTAAATGGGTCGCGGCGCTGGTTTTTTCGGCCGGCGACGGCTGCACGTGCGCGTCGAGAACCTCCATCATTGCCTGGGCCAGCGCCCCCGCTTGGGCGACTGTAGATGGCGGTCGCTGGGCAAACAGGCTGGCTTGTGCCCCCAGCACCTTATCAAGCGACGAAAACACACCAGCGGGCACAGGTGAAAATTGCGCCAAAGCGGAAGCAATCTTCGCGGCCACCAGCGGCGACTTTTCGACCTTGAGGGCGGTAACCAATTTGTCTTCCGCTTCCTGATATGCTGGGGGAATGGACTGAAGTTGCGGCAGGATTCTCGTCAAGCCGACAGCCCCCCAGTAACGCACACCGGCATTGTCACTTTTCAAGGCCATTTCCAAAGAGCTTTGCGTGCTTAAATCATTTACTCTGCCCAAGACGACGGCCGCCACCAGCTGGCGCTTGGGGTCATTGAGCATTGGGCGCAATGCATGGCTTATTATGTTGCCGTAGTCGTAACTGAACACCGCCGATGGCTGATGTGCTGGAGTTTTTAACGGTCTGAGCAATCGATTGGCGGCGTGAACCATTTCAGCGTGCGACTTGGTTGCCTTTAAGCGGTTACACCAGTATTGGACGTAAGCCTTCAACTGACCGGACTGCGCCGAAGTAAGCGAGGCGTCGTTTGCTGGAGGAATTGGTGGCGCTGAGGCGTAAACCACTGCACCGGATGCCAACGCCAGCGCCAACAAGGCGATACCAGATTTCTTCACCGTTTGATTCAGCCTTTGCACCAGCGCTACTCCTTTTAGATCGGGACTAAATTGGCCGTACGCCAGAAACAGTACCACGCTTATCAAAAGGTTTCAAGAAACAACGCGCCGGTAACATTTCGCAGAGCCGAGGAGTAATGCGGCACGGCCTTCAAATCGCGGCAATTTACTTTTTGTTCCAGTACCGTTTGAAAATAAAGCCGGCCAAACCCAGCATGGTCAGTCCAAGCGGCAGGCCCAGGATGGCCACTTCAGAAAATGTATGGCTGAGGGATGATCCCCGCGTCACCGAGCTGCTGCTTCCATTTTGCCCGCTGGTCACCTGCACAATGGCCCAGATGCCGATGGCCAGCGCCACAAGTCCCATGGCAATGAGTATGGGGATTAATGTTTTGTAGTGTTCCGGCATGCCGGCTGGTCGTTTGGGCGTAGATCGACTGGTTGTTGACGGCCGATTTACCGACTGTAAAGCCGGGTCCACCACGTCCTCGACTGGGGTGGTAGCGTAGACGACAGGCGCATCCGAATTCGGCGCGGCCGCGGAATGAACCAGCTCTTCTGATGAGTTGCTGGTTGGCGAAGGTGAATCGTCAGGACGAACCGCTATGATTTTGGCTTCCGGTATCTCGCCGTTGTCACGCTTGGCCGCGTCATGCCCGTCCAAGGCCGACATCGACCCGGAAGACCCCGCACCTGTCCCCCCACCAAACCCGCCCTGTGCCAGCATGGCGGCAAACCCAGTGGCACTGGCAGAATCCGAATCATTGGATCCAGCGTCCTTTTGGCTGCTGCCATAATGGCGTTCCAGTGCAGCGAGCGCATCATCTGAAATGGATGGCTGCGACGCCTTGCGTCCCTTACTGCTGGGGCCGGGATTGGCGGCTTTACGCGGACTACCCCCCGACGAACTATCTGGCATACCATATCCCCGTCAACATATTGGGACGCGCCCGTGCTGCCCCCCATCCGTAAGACATCATACTGTTTTCATCGCAGCGTGGCAATAAAAAAAACAAGTTTTTTCGCCCGAATCCCCACTCATATCCGAATAATTGGTCAATCTGATCGAGTTTCGGACGAAGCGCCTCATTTCGCGTAAAATTCCGCAGGTTGTCGGCAACTGGACGCGCCGACCAATAGCGTGACGCTCGGCACTCTTTCAGGATGTCGCTGCGGGGAATATCTTTTCCAGGGAAAGGTGATTATGGACGCACAGGAATTTGATTTGGTCATCATTGGGGCTGGCCCCGCAGGTTACACCGGCGTTATCCGCGCGGCCCAACTTGGCATGCGCGTTGCCTGCATTGAAAAAGAGCCCAAACTTGGTGGCACCTGCCTGCGAGTGGGATGTATCCCCAGCAAAACCTTGCTGGATGCGACCGAGAAACTGGCGATGGCCCAATCGCATCTGGCGCAGATTGGCGTTCGCTGTGGCGATGTATCGGCGGATATTCCCGCAATGATGGCTCGCAAGAACAAGGTTGTTGATACGCTGTCGGGCGGCATTGCAGGGCTGTTTAAGAAGAACAAAGTCACCCACATCCAGGGAACCGCGTCCTTTAAATCGCCGCATGAAGTAACCGTGCAATCGGCAAGCGGCAACACCAGCGTGAAGGCCCGGCACTTTTTAATTGCCACCGGCAGCGTTCCAATTGAACTGCCCAACCTGCCATTCGACGGCACCACCGTGATTAATTCCGATCAGGCGATCGCCCTGGAAAAGGCACCAGCCAAAATGGTCGTTATCGGGTCCGGTGCCATCGGGCTGGAGCTTTCATCCGTGTGGCGAAGGCTTGGAACTGATGTAACCGTGCTGGAGTTGTTTCCGTCTGTGCTTCCGGGCAGCGATGAGGAAATGGCGCGGCTGATGGAACGGGCCATGAAAGATCAGGGAATTAAATTTCATTTCAACTCGCAGGCACTTGGCGTGCGGCGCAATAATGGACAAATGACCGTTCAATACGCCACCAAAGCCGCCGATCTGAAAGAACAATCGGGTGAACTGCCAGCCGATGTGGTTCTGGTTGCGGTAGGTCGGCGTGCTTATACCGGACAACTGGGGCTGGAACAGCTTGGTGTGAAGCTGGATAACCGCGGTCGGATTGAGGTTGATGCGCATTGGCGCACCAATGTTGATTCAATTTATGCGGTGGGTGATGTGATTGCCGGCCCCATGCTGGCACACAAGGCTGAAGAGGAGGCGGTAGCGTGCGTCGAGCAACTTTCCGGCCATGCCGGACACGTGGACTACAACACCATACCATTTGTGGTTTATACCTCACCCGAATTTGCATGGGTAGGAAAAACGCAAGAGCAACTGCAGCAGGCGGGCGTTGAATTTAAGGTTGGCAAATTCCGGTTTGCGGCCAATTCACGCGCCATCTGCATGAACGAAACATTTGGCATGGTGAAGATTTTGGCCGACAGCAAAACCGACCGTGTGCTTGGCGTACACGTGATTGGACCGCAGGCATCAAGCCTGATATCCGAGGCGGTGATGGCGATGGTCATGGGTGCCAGCAGTGAGGACATAGCCCGCACCTGCCACGCGCATCCCACGCTGCCGGAGGCCATGCGCGAAGCGGCACTGGGCGTTGACGGACGCACCATAAATTCATAGTGGTGCCGGCAACCGACGCAGCCGCTCGAGGCAGGTGCGGCTGCCTCCGCCTGTTTCAACCATCTCGCATCATTCAGGCCACCGCAGCGATCGCGAGCACTGAATTCGCGGTGGCATTCTGCCGGCTGAATAGCTTGGTGCCGCGGCAGATGACAGGCCTTGGATTGGACGTTAAGCACCTGCAATCGGTTTGCATCTCGATTTTGCGCCAGTAGGATGGAAGCAAAGGAGCGTGCACATGGCAGATGTGGCAGTATTAATTGTTATGGCAGATCCACGCTGGGCAATAGCCGGATCGGGCCGTCCCTTTCATAAAGCCGATAATCGGGAGATATTTTTACGCACCATCGAGTTGTATGCCAATCGCGAACGGGTAGAGCAGCGGATACTTTGCGTACTGCCGGACGACCTTTCGCGTGTCAGTTCGCGATATGGTGCCAACCTTGGTTTTCAAGGTGTGACGGTGTCGGCTGGCGGACCGGACTGGTTTGGCACCGTCGGTCATGCCCTGGGCAAGCTTGATCCACAGATCAAATGGGTGGTCATTCACGATGCATCATGCCCCGCGACACCGCAGACATTGCTGGATGAACTCGAGGAGGCTGTAACCCACACCGGGGCGGCCTGTCCGGTCACGGTCGTTCAGTCGTTGATGGCAAAAAGCAACAAGTCCGGCCAGGCACTCTCGCCGGCAGTTGTCAGGGGATATCACATTCAGTCGCCGTGCATATTTTCGCGTGAACTCATATGCCGGGCGTATGAATCGCGTGGTGCATCGGCGGTGGATGATTGTGAGCTGGTCGAGGCAGCCGGTGGCAAGCTGCATCCGATCGAAGGGGCGCCACTGAATATGCGAATTGATTCTGATGCAATGGCTCGATTGGCCGGCGACCTGCTGCGGCATTTACCCAAGCCAAAACCAAGGGGGCCCATATCTCCATTTGATGAGGCCCAATGGTAAAAAGGGGCGGCAGCCGGCATGGCACAAAATATCGTATTTTTAATAACCGATCTGGACCTTGGCGGCAGCCCGCTGGTGGTCCGGTCGCTGGCCCGCGGCCTGCGTGCCACAGGCCGATGGAACCCTGCCGTCATAAGTATTAAGTCCGCGGGAATTGTGGCCAGGTGGATACGCCTGGAAGGAACCGAGGTGCTGAGCCTGCATGCCCGCTCGATTAAGGATGCACATGCGGTGCGGCGTTATTTTAGAATTATTAACTATCTTGAGCCGCAGATCATCTTCAGCACCCTGGTGCATGCCAATCTGCTTTCAACCGTCGGCAAACGCACCTTGCCGGACTGCCGATACGTGCAGTCCATCCATACCCTGCAGGACAAACCGCGATGGCATTGGTATGCACAGGGGCTTGTCAGCCGGGCGGCCGACGCCATTGTGGCTCCGTCGCAGGCGGTACTGGATAAAATTGCCGCCCATGGACATTTTGCCCGCGGTGCCGTCATTGCCAATGGCGTGGATGTGGACGCACTGGCACAGACCGAACCTCTACCGGCAGACAAGCTCCCCTGGGATACGGGATTAAAAATTGTCGGCTACGTGGGGCGGTTTGACCCGGTCAAGAATCTGGATCGGCTTATATTGGAATTTTCACAGGCGATGATTGCCGACTACCACGCCTGGCAGAATGTGCATCTGGCGCTGGTTGGCTACGGCCCCATGGAGCCACAGCTTAAAAGCATGGCAAGGCAATGCGGAATTCGCTCGCATGTCCATTTCTGTGGCCCAACAGCGCAGCCGGCCGCCTGGATGAAACGCTTTGACGTTACCGTGATGCCGTCGCTCGTGGAAGGCTTTGGCCTGACGGTGGCTGAATCCATGGCTTGCGGCACGCCGGTGGCCGCTTTTGACGCCCCCGCCATCAATGAGATCATCGTACACGGCGAATCGGGCATGCTGGCCAACCCCCATGAGCGCGGGTCTTTAATGGCGGCCATTTCGACGCTGCTGCACAGCCCGGATGTCTACCACGCAATTAAAGCCAGGGGGCGCAGCTTGGTGGCGGAGCGCTATTCCACCGAGAGGATGATTGCAGAGTATGATAACTTTCTACAGCGACTGTAAAAGCTGGTGAAAAACATGGGATTTTCTGCCATTAACATCCGTACACTATCTGTGGCATTATTAGAGCCAAAGTACCCCAGCTATTGTGGCTGCGGAGAGTGCCCGGCAGATAGGCCATCCATCAGTGGATTAAAATCCCAAAATTGACTTGCAAAGTGTCGAGAAGTGGTGCATAATGTGCCGATATGAATTCTGGCAAAGGAGTACTTTGCTGTAAGAAGGCGTTTTGATGTGGTTTCTAAGCCGATATGACCATAGCATCGATTCTAAGAATCGTCTGCTTTTACCGGCCGCTCATCGAAAGGCCATGGAATCTAAAGATTTGGGGGCAGTACTGGTTGCCCGCGCCGTCCTGGGGCGCGACTCGGAATCAAATTTGAAGTTTAGGTATGTGGAGCTTACGCCGCAGAAGGTGTACGAAGAATTGTCAGCCATCGACGCGCCGCGTAACAATCTGGTGATCGATAGCAAACAGATCGAACAGGCGTACAGGGTGTTTGGGTCGGCGCACCTGATGGAAATAGATGATACGGGCCGAATTCTTTTGACGGATCGCTTTGTCAATCGGACCGGCAAGGAACCCAACCCACGCGGTGAAAAGATGCTTCATGCGGAGGTCAGCATTGTTGGCATGGGAAGAAGCATCCAGTTGTGGAACGTTGACGAACTGCTGTGGTACGAACAGAAGAAGCTTGAGCGATCCCTTGGGGAACCGCTGTCGAATTGGGAAAACATCATGGAGCAGAGCGGAGCGACAAATTCTCCCGGGTGAGTTGGGCAAGGACGTTCCAACCGCCCATCGGACTAGCGACGTCACCGGATGATGTTGTGAACCGGCAAGGATGCCGCAAGGTTTCTCTTAGGCACAGCCGACCCGACTGCTCATGGATGAGCAGTCGGGCCAGCCTTCAAACTCTACGCTGCAATCGCCAGGAAGGCACTTATTGCAGAACTGCCCTGCGGGACGCATTGGATGCCGAACGCAGCGCACGCCAGCGACGGACCGCGGTGTACAGCCATGGACGGCCCGGCGGGGGCACGCTTTAAGCCAGCCGTGTCTCCGCCAATTTTGCTATCTTACCACGCTGGTTGGTGTTTTGCACCCCCGCTGCGGGGATGCCCAGCGTGTTGCGGCTTTAGCCGCTGAAGTACTCGGCTATGGATAATCCCGATCATGGCCATCAGCCCGTTCTACTCTCCGCCACCCTCGATATCCTCAACATCGAGGTATCTGCGACCATCGTTGATTGCACCACCGGTCGAGGTGGGCATGCGATGGCCATCGGCGAAAAGCTCGGTCCATCCGGAACCCTTATCTGTATCGACACAGACGACCGAAACCTTCACTACGCCAAGGAACGACTTGCAAGCGTGGCCTGCCAGCGGCGTTTTTTTCACGCCAACTTCAGCCAGATTAAGGACATCCTGCAGGCCGCCCACGTTGACAAAGTGGACGGCATTCTGGCCGATTTGGGCGTATCAACCAACCAGATTACGACAGGAGACTATGGCTTGAGTTTCAGCACCGCATCACCATTGGATATGCGGCTTGACCGGCGGGGACAATCGACTGCGGCACAGTTGGTAAACCGCATGGCGGAGAAGGACTTGGCCGACCTGCTTTTCCGCAATGCGGACGAGCGTTATTCCCGCCGTATTGCCCGGGCGATTGTGGAAGCAAGAAAAGCGAAACCCATTGAAACCACCTCCGAGTTGGCCCAAATTGTGCGGTCCGCCGTTAAAGGCCCATCGCGCGATGCCATTGACTCCGCCACCCGCACGTTTCAGGCGCTTCGGATGGAAGTTAATCAGGAATTACCCGCCCTCGAGGCGCTGTTGTCGGCGGTTGAGGCGATTTCTCAGCCGGCCATGAAATTGGCAGTAATCAGTTTTCATTCCGGTGAAGACCGAATTGTTAAGCAGGCCATGCGCCGTTGGCAGAACGCCGGCCTGGGAGAAATGCTGACAAAAAAACCGATCACCCCCACCGACGCCGAAACATATGCCAACCCGCGCAGCCGCAGTGCTAAATTGAGGGGTTTTGTATTCCAGAAGGAAAATCGGCCGATGTCGGTTACACCGCCGTGATATTTGATTCGTCATAAGATGGATGGCGAAGCGTTGGGCCATCCAGTGCGAGCGTTTTTTACAGGAGGTTCAAGGATGAACCGCGAAACCAAAGTGGGCCTCATAACGGGCTTGGCCATCATAGTGATGGTGGGCATGTTGCTGTCCAGCTATCTCAATCACCAAAGCAGCAGCATCCAGTTAGCTAATTTGTCTAATCTTGGTTCGAAACTGCGGCACTCGTTGCTGCACCCGGTTTCAGATCAGACCATCCCGCCACCCAGCGTCGCACCCAAAGGGGCCGCCCTGGCCAATGCAAGCCCCCCCTCCACCCAACAACCGAATGCTGTGACGCTGGCCGCATACACACCGGCAACGACCCGATCAACGGCTGTCATCAGCATGCCCGGCTACACCTCGACGGCGTTTCCATCAACAGTAACGCCTCGGCTGGCAGCGGCACCGCAGACCAACGCCATTCAGGTACAAAATGCCATGCAAAGCCAAACCACCAGTCAAAAGAGGGGGCAAACTATTTATACGGTTATTGCCAATGACACACTTACACGCATCGCCCAGCGCTTCTACCACGATGGCGGACCGGTTGCCATTGAACGCATCATCCGCGCTAACCCTGGCAAACTGTCAGGGATTAAAAGCGTATTGCGAATTGGAGAGAAGCTGCGCATTCCACCAGCCAACAATCAGGCGTCCATACCGCAGATGATGGCAGTGACCACCTCGGGCACCGGCAGCAACGCCGGCAAGAGAGCCGGTGGGATGACCTATCGGGTCAAACCGGGCGACACGCTTTATGGTATCGCCGCCCTGACCTTGGGGGCCGCCACACGGCATAATATTGATGCCATTAAGAAAGCCAACGGCATTTCCAATGATCGCGATTTGCGTGTAGGTGAAAAGCTGCACATTCCGTGATGACATTCCGCCGGACCAAGCGGAGCCCCAAATGGTCAGGACGCCCTGATCCAGCAGCGGGTCAGCCCCGCAGACCGCTTGCCCTATCCGGCGTGTCGCCCTAAGCTCTGGCGATGGACAAAACCAAATCTACCGTGGAAGAAATACGCCAGCGTTTTGACGCCGATGTTGAGCGATTCTCTAATCTGGAAATTGGGCAATCCGCCACCATGGATGCGCCGCTGGCGCTGGATATTATTCAGCGCACGGCTGCCCTGACCAACCCACACGCCAAAGCCATACTGGATATTGGCTGCGGCGCTGGGAACTTTACGCTGAAAATTTTGCAGGCCCTGCCCAACCTCGACTGCACGTTGATTGATTTAAGCCAGTCGATGCTTGACCGGGCCGCCCAACGCGTCGGCGCGGCCACCCGCGGACGGGTGCATTGCCAGCAAATGGATATCCGCGATTACCAATCCGCGGCCGAGGCGTTCGACATCGTCGTCGCCGCAGCCGTTCTCCACCACCTTCGCAATGAAGCCCACTGGCGGCAGGCCTTCAAAACCATCCATCGGGCATTGCGGCCGGGTGGCACGTTTTGGATATGGGACATGATTTGCCACGACACCCCCGCCGTGCAGCAAATCATGTGGCAACGCTTTGGCGATTATCTCATCAGCTTGAAGGGCGAAGGGTACCGCGACACAGTGTTTGCCTACATTGACAAGGAAGATACCCCCGCCAGCTTAAACTTCCAGATGCAGATGGCGCAAAGCGTCGGCTTTGGCACAGTTGAGGTGCTGCACAAGACGGCCGTCTTTGCCGCCTATGTCGCCATAAAATGATGCCAAGGGCTGCCCGCTGGCTGCCCAGTCGCAGACTCTTATACGATTAGAGTTTGCCCATCAGGCCTTTGACAGCGGAAGCGCCGGGAATGTTACCGGCCTCAAATTTGGCCGCCAGCGTCTCGATATCAGACATTGATTTAATACTTCCATTGGCAAGCCCGGCCTGCACTTGCTGCAAAAATTGCGTTGCCTTGCCCAAATTGGCAGTCAGCGATTGCAATTTGCTTTGGGCGGTGGATGCGTCGGGATAGACGGCAGAGATGGTTTTTTGCAGATCAATTTTCCAATTGCCGCCTACTTTGGACAAAAATATCTTCGACAGATTTTTACCCTGATTCACCACCGCAGATTCGCCATTCACCACCACGGACGAATTTTTAAGGCTTTGCAGGGTTGGAATAATACCGCCCGTAGGGGCAATTTTATTTACCAGGGCACTGATGCTTGAACTGGGTGCATTAAATTTGATGCTTTTCTCAACGGTATTTTTAAGGGCAGAAAGTTTGGCCGAGGCATCCACCAGCGCCTTTTGGGCTGATGACTTGGTGGAAAAGACCGACTCAATGGCTGAAGCCCTGCCCGACTGAAATGCCGATTCAATTCCCCCCAAGGCACTGGACGCCATTTCAGGCATGGAACTGGCAGCCCCCGGCGACGCCCCACCGGCAGAGGATGCCGCCTTATTGGAACTGGATTTAGAACAGCCGGCAACCAGCAATGTTGCGGCAACGATGGTGATGGCAATACGTTTCATGGTTCATTTCCTCTCATCAAAAGGTTTCAGTTTTAGCAATGCAATCCTCGACGGCAGTAAGTATATCCTCAATTGCATTTGACTGCGCGAGTTAAATGTTGATAATATCAGGTGTGCGGCGACTGAAGGAACCCGCGCCGGTGCCATTGTTATGAAATGGCCCGATGGGAGAGGGCATCGCGAAATTGATCGCGGGGTAGAGCAGTCTGGTAGCTCGTCGGGCTCATAACCCGGAGGTCGGAGGTTCGAATCCTCCCCCCGCTAGTGTAGCGTCCCTAACGATTCTTTACAGTTGGCAACCTTTGCCAAGATTGTATCTGCATCCTTGGTCCAGGTAAAGATTTTAGGGTTGGCGTTATGAGCAGTGAGATATTGTTCAATCGCCTTAACCAAGGCTGGCACACTCGTAAAGACGCCGCGTCGAATTGCTTTATCGGTAATATCGCGAAACCACCGCTCGATCATGTTGAGCCACGATGAACTGGTGGGTATGAAATGCAGGTGAAACCGTGGGTGCCGCTTGATCCAGTTTTTCACCAAAGGGCTTTTGTGTGTGCAGTAGTTGTCCACAATCAAATGTAAGTCCAGTTCCGGAAGTGTGTTTTGATCGATGGTTGCCAAGAACCGTACAAACTCCTTGGACCGATGCCGCGGCATACATTGGCCTACCACTTTGCCATCCAGCATGTTCAAGGCCGCAAAGAGTGTTGTGGTGCCATGGCGCTTATAGTCGTGGGTCATCGTACCGCAACGGCCTTTCTTCATCGGCAGGCCCGGCTGCGTGCGATCCAAGGCTTGAATTTGGCTTTTCTCGTCCACGCACAGAACCAAGGCCTTGTCCGGGGGGTTCATGTAAAGCCCCACAACGTCGTGCAATTTCGCCACGAACTGCTTGTCGTTGGAAAGCTTGAAGCTCTCGACCCGGTGCGGCTGGAGTCGGTGAAGCTTCCAGATGCGCTGTACCGCCATCCGCGAGAGCCCCTGCGACTGAGCCATGCTGCGAACGCTCCAATGTGTTTGGCCTTCAGGTTGGCTGTGCAGCGTGGCCTCAATAACCGCCTGTACTTTTTCCGGCGATAAAGCTTTCTTTCGCCCCGGCCGTGGTGCATCACGTATGATTCCAAGAACCCCAAACCGCTCGAAACGGTCCCGCCATAGCAGGATGGTCGGGCGGCTAAGCCCCAACGTTCTGGCAATCATACTGTTGGCTACGCCCTGGGCGGCCAGCAAAAGAATCTTCGCACGTCCGGCAATCTTCTGTGGTGTCTTGCCGCTGCGAGCCAAATACTCAAGTCGTGCCTGTTGCTGGGCATCCATACGTAACGCTTGTGCGGATCGGTTTGACATGCTCAAGAGTATATGGGATCTTTGGTGATATGTCAAGTTATTTACGGGACACTACACTAGCACCGGTCTGCAGGGTTTGATTAATGGTTAAGGTGCCAGTAGAGCTGCTCATGGGCGTTAGCAGAACGTAATTATTACCCTGCACAAAGGTGCTTTTGGCACCAATGACGGCCGGACCTGTCGCATTACTGTAGGGAGAGGAGGCGGAAGAATCATAAAAATTGACATCCACGAGAGGGGGCACGGTGGTGGTGGCCATTGCATATTTGGCCGCTGGGCCGAGGTTGGCCAACGCGACCGTCCCCACCGCGGCAAGCACGAAGCGTTTTTTCAGCCATTGCTTTTTTTTGTATCGCGATTTTTCTTTAATACTTGCCATAGGTCCACCAATCCTTTCAGAAAACTGCTTTCAACCATTAACCACGATTGCTCAGGCACTGTTCGTGGTCAGCCCATTTGCGACACGAATCTCTTTCACCAGGGTACACAACAACTCCGAGTCCAGAGCGCATTTGCCGACCATTTTCTCGGCTGCAGATTGCTATTTATCACGGATCGATATCCCACGTCTTTTAACGCCTTCAACCCCTACCCGACAGATGCCCAAGGAAACACCCGTGCCTCAAAAGCTTTACAGCCGGTTAACAAACAAGAATATTATCGGCGGCTTGACCCGATAACATCAAGCTAAATTTATAAACCACCCTTCAGATATTAGCAACGGGGTGCGAACTATCGTGATCGCCCACAGCGCTTTGGCCGGGCGTCATTACCAACGGAACAACCGGGCGAAAGTTTTACCCCGGTCGCCAGAATATGCAAATGGAAATTCCACCAAATAATTTTTTGGTTGGATATCCACGCATCTGTGGGAGGCATCAGGTGAGCAAATTACCGGGATTGATTGGCAATGGGAAGCCAGTCCACGCGGCTCGCTGGATGGTTTGCTGGCCGGAAATGCGGTGCGATGCTTTCGGGTGCGCGTTCCACATGCGTATGCATCCACACGATCAACACGCGTGCACAAGGCACGCGGCTAAAACATTGCGGGCGGCTGCATTTTTAGCCGCCGGGCTTGCACCGGCGCGGCGATGGGCACGGGCGTTTAATGTGGCAGCTTGATGGGTCGCAATGAAAACTTAACACCTATGGTTTTCTGACCCGCCAATAGATGCAATTTAAGCTCGGAATCGGGGCTGAGAGGGCGCGAAAGGAAAAGCAGTACTTTCTGCGTGTCTGCAGGCGAGCCAAGCACCAATGAGCCGTGGGTGATGAGCCTTTTACCCGTGAACACCGCTGCCGATTGAAATGCCCCGGGAAGGCCACCTATCTGCAGGGCCAGCAAGCCTGTCTGGCCCGGTTTGGGTTTGCGAAGCAGCTTCAGCCGGATGTGCGTGAAGAGATCCGGTGGCAGAGCGACCGGACCTGGATCCATCATCGGAAGATTTTTAAGTTCCACCACCCGCGTGCGGCCACCCACAATTAAATCGCAGTTGCCAGCCAGACGGGTAAGGGTCTTGGCTTTGGTCGATGGCAATGACAAGAGTACTGGCAGGATGCGTCCTGGCAGGGCTTGCGCCCGGGCTATGCGGCCAAGACGCGTGCGCAGGGGCTGAAAATAGGTGCTGGGTTTGGGGGCCAGCACGTGCAAATCGGCCCCGGTATTAACTCCTGCGTGCTGGATGTGCAAGTTTGTGAACGCCCGAATTTTTTTTGGGCCATTGAAACGCAGCAGCAACTGCAATCCCGCCCGGCGGTCGAGCCAATCGAGATAGGGTTTACGGTCAGGATCAAGTATTGTGGCGGCGGTTCGGATGATGGCCACCGGCATCACCGACCAGGCAATCGGTTTGGCCGGCGGCTTGGGTGGCAGGTGGGGGGGGACGAGCAGGGCCAACACGCCAAAAGTTACCATGTGAAACATCAGTGGTTCCTCCACCAATCCATGCTGCGTGTCATGATAGAGGTTTGGGCGAGGGTTGGCTAATCAGCCGGAGCGGGATGCGATGTGGTACCCGGTAATTTGGGTTCCGAGGCTTTGGCACCAGAACGCTCTTTTTGAATCGCTTGGTAAACTTCCTTTCGATGGACGGGGACGGTGTTTGGGGCGCTTATACCCAAACGCACCTTATCGCCTCGAATGTCGACAATGGTGATCTGGATATCATCACCGATCATGATGCTCTCATCACGCTGCCTGGAAAGAACCAGCATGGCTGCACTCCTTGCCCGGCTCACCGCCGGCCTTAATCCGCTCTACACCGCTGGGCGGCCGGAAATTATCAAGCCATCTACCCGCGTCTAAATATTGTAGACCTAATGGCCACATAAATCACCCTTTAGTGATGAATCATCAAGCTGCAAGGCACGGTGATTGACCTCATTGACCAGCATGGGGGTTTGAAACTGGGCCTGCAAGCCTGACGGGGTCTTGTGCAGGGGGATATAAACCCGGATTTCAGCGGCACTTTGGGCGGCAAGGGGTCTAAGGTGCTTTTTGGGCACTTTCAGCGTATAGCCGGGAAAAAGTGATCCTGCGTCCACAAGGGTCAGCGTATCACCCCTGCCGCCGGGCGGAGAGAGCCGCAAGATAACGCGGTCCTCGGCATGGGGGGTGGCTATCATGGCCGTCGGTTGCCGGGAGGCGAGAAAGCCGTTCAGGAAGACAATCCGATAAGAATCGGTCCTGGCTGGTTGGATTTTCTCAAGCACTTCCATGATGCAATACTCCGTCGACGGCGCACAAGCTCAACATTAACATTGGAAATTTGAGCCTCCTTTCCGGCCAGCACAGATGCTGCGGCCGAGAATAGCTTCAAACATCCACCATATGATTCGTGTACATGCGGGGTGAAAGTCCAGTAAAAGGTGCAAAATTCGATTTATACGTAAAAGCGAAAAATTAAAATTTTGATCTATAGCCGCTTGCAGATATGGACGGTGCTGACCATATGGATGGTGGGGCGGGGTTTGTACGTCATTTGATGGCGGTTATAAATACGCGGATGAAACAGCGTGTCATGATTGCCATTGCGCACCGGGGAGCGTCGGCTTGGGCCCCGGAAAATACGGTCGCCGCCTTTGATGCCGCATTGGAAGTTAATTGCCGGGCCATTGAATTTGACGTACGGCTGACCAGCGATGGTGTGCCAGTGGTTATTCACGATGAGACGCTGGACCGCACCACCAATGGATCGGGCCGCGTAGCGGAGACGGCCTGGCTGGACATTTTGCGTCTGGATGCCGGCTCGTGGAAGCAGCCGCGTTTTGCCGGCGCACGGGTGCCGACACTGGAGGAGGCATTGCAGGCGATATGCCCCGCGGCAAGACCGATCATTGAATTAAAGGTGGCGGTGGACCCCCTTATGCTCATCAATCTTTTGCAGCGGCACCGCGCGGTACGCGATGCGGTCGTCATGAGCTTTGATTTGGATATTTTGCAAACCATTCGCCGTGAGAACCGCGACTTGATGCTTTTTCAAATTGTGGAACACTGGTCATCCCGCACCATAAGCGACTGCCGGGGCTCTGGGTGCAGCGGCCTGGTCATGCGGTTTGATATGTGGGCGCTGGATCGGGCGGTGGCGGTAAAAAAAGTACTGCCTCATGCGTGGGCGTACAACGTAAACGATCCGGGTGCGGCAGCGGCATGCGGAGCAATGGGCATTGATGGCGTGATCACCGATTACCCGGATTTGGTTCGGGCCCAGGCTCGCGGGCCGTCGACCGAGTAAAACTAAGCGAATGGCTGCCGCGGGTCGGTATGAGCCGAAACACCCGGCGACGTTGCCACGCGTGCCTCGCACGATAGGAGGCTGCGCGTGAAGCCTTTGCGCTGCGCTTACATGCGCAGATGACGCCTTGGATGCGGCGCGTATAATCGCCCCCTGCCGCGGGCTGCGACGGCAGCCCGGTTGCTGTGCGTGTGATGGGAATGGTTAATGGCTGCGGGCGTAACAGGCATAGAGTCGCGCACTTCAGTTGGCTACTGGGTGGGCCTGGTACTTCTGCTGCTTGCAGCGGCCTTTCTGGCGGGCGTGCTGCATCATCCACGCCCGCATTACAGTCATGTCAGCAGTGCGATCTGGCAGTTACCGGTTGATGCGGCCTGGTCGCTCATGCGTATGCTGGTGGCATACGTCATATCGCTTATTTTTTCCCTGGTCGTGGGTATTTACGCCGCTGGAAGGCCCAAATCGGCAAGATTTATCATACCCATTTTGGATATTCTACAGTCCATACCCATTGTCACTTTTTTCCCCGCAGCCTTGGCGGTCGCCATAAGTTTGTTGGGGGGCGGTGCCTTTGGTTTGAACATGGCGGCGATTTTCCTGGTATTTACCGGAATGGCCTGGAACATGGCATTTTCAGTTTACGAAAACATTCAATCCATTCCACGTGAAATTAGAGAATGCGCCGAAGCATTGGGCATTCGGGGAACCCAGCGGCTGCTGACCATATACATCCCCAGTTGCGTACCCGGCTTGTTATATAACAGCATCGTGAGTTGGACGGCAGGCTGGTTTGCCCTGACAGCATGCGAGATATTAACAGTAGGTAACAAAAATATATCGCTGCCGGGGCTGGGCAGTTTTATTGCCAATGCCAACAATTCCAACAATCCAATCGCCATGGGTATTGCAGGCGTAGGTGCCCTGTTGGCCGTGGTAGTGGGTATTGAGATATTCATCTGGCGGCCACTGGGCGTATGGGCGCAGCGATTTCGCTACGAGATGACAGTATCGACGCTTTCGCGTGATTCGGCCTTGTTGCGGTGGTATCAGCAGGGGCGATTTCCAAGGATGCTATCCCGGGTGCTGGTGGTGTCGATGAACAAGCTTTCCAATGCCATCTTTGCCCATGTGCGGGGTACATCCATTCGCTCCATCCTGCCACGCCGCGAAATGCCCGGTTATGCGGCCAAAGCTGTTACGGTGGGCATGCGACTGGCGGGCTGGACGGTTGCGGCATTGGTATGCGCCGGCGGACTGTATTATGGGTGGCATACCATTGAGGGACATTATTCGCCCCTGACCAAATACATTCCGCTGGCCATTGGCCTGTCGTTTGTGCGTATCGCGGTGGCTTACCTGCTTTCACTGCTATGGACGGTACCGCTGGTATTGTGGGCTCATCGCAGACCGCGCCTGCTGCGAGGGCTTTCCTCGGTGTCGCAGGTGCTCGCCAGCCTGCCAGCCATTTCGCTCACGTTCCTGGTTATTAACATATTCGTCATCCATCTCCACCTGGGGCATACATGGGGTGTGGAAATTGCCGGCGAGATATTATTGATGAATGGCGTGCAGTGGTATGTTCTTTTCAACATGCTGGCGGGGCTAAGCCGTTTGCCCGGCGATTTGATTGAAGTCTGCGATGCCATGGGTCTTTCGCGGTGGAAAAAATTTCGATTTCTGCTGGCACCTGCCATCATGCCTGCACTGCTGACCGGTACGGTGACGGCGTTTGGCGGCGGATGGAATACGCTTATTTTCAGCGAAGCGATTCAATACGCTAATAAGCAGTACAACGTGTTGGGTATCGGATGGCTGCTGGATGTTGCATCGGGATCGGCGTCGCCAGGGCACTATGCCGCGTCGCTTACCGGTCCACAACAGAGTGCCCTGCTGCTGATGGGGGCAGGCGGGTTGATGATTTTCATTGTGGTGTTTAACCGTCTGGTGTGGCGTCGCTTGCAGGCGTGGGCGTCGGACCGGTTTAGAATTGAATACTAGGGGCGTTACGACGCAGATAAGAGGCGATGCCTTATGCTGATGAAGCTGGAAAACGTGTCGAAAATTTACCAGACCGATGGCCCTCCGGCCACCATATTGGCAGATATTTCGCTGGAAATTAAATCGAATGAATTTGTATGTGTGGTCGGGCCTTCCGGGTCGGGTAAATCCACCACACTGCGGCTGATCAACGGCCTGCTGCCGCCAAGTTCGGGCAAAGTTTATTTTAAGGATAAGCCACTAACCGGAATCAACCTCCAATGTGCCATGGTGTTTCAAAATTTTGCCCTTTTGCCGTGGCTGACGGTTACCCAAAACATCATTCTGGGATTGGAGGCGCGGGGCATCGCCCGAACCGACGCCCTGAAAAAGGCGGCCCTGTACATCGATAAGGTTGGCCTGGACGGGTTTGAGAATGCCTACCCACGCGAGCTTTCGGGGGGAATGAAGCAGCGGGTCGGGCTGGCACGGGCACTGGCAATCGAACCGGAATTGCTTCTGATGGATGAGCCATTTAGTGCGCTGGACCCCCTTACCAGCATCAACTTACGCGAGGAATTGCTGGACATCTGGGCTGACGCCAACCTGGCGGTAAGTACGGTGGTGATGGTGACGCATAACATCGAAGAGGCGGTGGAACTGGCCGACCGAGTGGTGTTGATTGCAGGGCGGCCAGGACGCATAGTCGCGGACATTGATATTGCCATTCCGCGTCCGCGAAACAAAAATTCGGACGCCTTTACGCGGTATGCGGACTCGATATTTTCCTTGATGGCTGAATGCTGATATCCTATTACAGGAGTGGTCTATGATGGATGCCAATGAATCTCCTCCCGGTCCTGAACGTCAATTGGATATGTACGTTACCCCCTTGCCTCCAACGGGCCTAAGTAAGGTGTTGGGCCTTCTGGAAATATTGGACGACCATGGCGGTCGCGAGGATATTTATAAGCTGGCCAGAGAACTACGCGATAGCTTCGGCGAATTGATCATCATTATCAAGGCGGCAGAAATACTGGAATTGGTGGAAACACCCGGCGGAGACCTTGTGCTGCTTCCGCTGGGGAAACAGGTTATTGAACTGCCCGTGAACGAGAAGAAAAAAATCATCTCGCAGCAAGTGGCAAAATTGCCGCTGATTGACCACATGGTCAAATTTTTGCGCAATCGGGAAAACCATGAGGCCACACGCGCCGAAGTTATTGAAGAGTTAACACGGGCACTGCCAACCGAGCGTCCCAAACCGCAGTTTGATGCCCTTGTGAACTGGGGGCGGTATTCTGAATTAATGACATTCAGCCGCGATGAAGATATGCTCAGGCTTTCGGACAAGCCGCTGTAGAGGCGCTGACGAACGGCCGCCATGCGCCGTGGCAGGCGGTTTCAAAACGGTATGCGAAGCATGTTTTACGGCGCGTCTTTCCATCGGCGCAGCAGATGGTCCCTGCGTGCATGGCCAGAGCCCACATCCGAGGCCCCCAACACGTCACGGCTGCAAGCCGACCATTGAGGCCTTGGAATCCTCTGCGATCAGCTTTATCCAAATATTCCAAGCAGCCACCCGGCCTGCCTTCGCAGCGGTGCACACTTGCAACCCCGCATTTTTTTCGCACGCACAGTTCAGAACGTGTAAAGCAGGTACCTTGGTGCCGCATTGGGATTGAAATGCTTTGGCCCGGTTAAAATCGCCTGCACGCTTGCCGGTGCAATGACAATCACATAATTGTTGACTTCCGTAATGGTGGCCTTACCACCGTGATTAAGCCATACGTGCGGCATGACGGTGGATGAAATCAACTGCACAATGTTGGTAGCCAAGGGTACCTTTTTGGGGTTTTTGGGGTCGCCCGTCAGATGCTGCAAATTCCTTCCACCCCGGATGATGCGCGGCAGGTTGGCGACCAGGTTCGGCAAATAGTAACTTTTCAATATCAAATGCTGGTCATCCTGCTTCTGAGTGGTGAGGAATATGACATTTTCATCAGCACTGACCACAAAGCGATGATGGCGGGCATAACGCTTCAACACCGCCCCGATATCCAGACGCAGGCTTTGTGCGGGCAGCTTCATGGACCGCCTGGCGCCCAGCTTCACGCCAGCGGCTTTAACCGCCGCCCAATTGTTGACCATATTCTGGCCGGACAATTTCCGAAATTCTCGAAATACCTGCTTAAGCGCGAGATGGTTAATGCTTATGGGTGGCATCTTGACCGCCACGATCTTGGGGTCGTTGAGCACAAAGATGGCCCGGCCAATCTGCGCCGGACGAAATTTAGGGTCCTTGGGAAATTTAAAGCGACGGTGATGCTTTGCATTGGACGGCTGCGTAGACGGTGTCGCCTTGGCAATGGCCAACGATGTACCGCAAATGGGCAGCAAAACGGCCGCCATCGCCGCCCAACAGGCACCGGCCGCACAAACCCGAAAAAACCGACATCGATTCAACAACCAATATGCGACCATAGCCGTGGTACCACGTTGGAATAACCGAAGCAAGTGCTGCACACCGCGTGAAGGGTGTCAATCTCCGGTAGAACTGATCATCCGCTGGACATAAACGGGCGCATTGACCACCAGCTCCCGGTCAAAGTAAATGATCGAAGCGCGACCGCCATTGGCCGTCCATACGTTCGGTTGAATGGTGGCTTCAATAAGTTTGACAAGCTGTTTGCCCCGATCGGTCGGCGTCGCGATGTTTGCATTTTGCTTACCATTCTGCTGAAATATGCTGCCGCCACCACCTATGTTGCCTATACCGCCGCCACCTTGGCTGCTGACCTGTGAGGTACTATTTTGCGTAGCGCTGGAAAGGTTAAAAGTAGGAGCATTGGTAAAATTGGGTACAGTCATAACCAGATCACCCACCGGATATATGCGTGTGACCAGCCGCCGATTGGCATCGCTGCGGGTGGTGATCATAAGCACGTTCTCGTGGGTATAAAAAACCAAAGGCGTCTGGGGAGAAACCTGCTCCAAAATGAGCGACAAAATCTTACGAGCTGACACATCCTGCAGCGACAAGCTTACCGGTGTCAATTTGGAGATACCGGCATTCTGAAGTGCGCTCCAATTGACGAAAATGTTTGCCCCCGTCACGCTGCGAAGGTAAGTCACCGCATCTTTCAGCGGCAAGTCATTCATGGTTGTTTGGGGCAAAATCTGGTCCATCATGACCCGAGTATTGATGGCCGCCTTCACTTGCGGAATAAAAGCGACACAGGAGAGGGCCACCGCCGTCACGACTAACGCTTTGCGAATCATCATAGCATGCACCTCGAAATAGTTGACATATGTAGTATAGTCCGTCAAGTCCCGATAACCAAATGGAAGATTTCCATTTTTCGGTCGGAACCGGAGGGCGGGTGGAAGCCGGCGCGGTTTTAGCCTCTGAGGCCACCGCTGCATCCACCGAGGGTGATCCGAGGCGCAAAAATGGCGAATTGCCCCGTTCGTCCCGGCGCAATGGACCCCGGCGGCGGCTGCGCAATGAAAAGACGGGTCTGCCCGGCAAAGAAAATTTGGGCCGATCAAATGCTCAGCCTGTACCATCATAAGCTAGCCAACCGCCGATTTTCTTTCTCTTGCCAGCGCCGGTCGCAGGGGTCGCAGAGCGTGCTGGGGTACCTTTTGCCAATTTCATCGACTTGAATTACAATGCTGAGCTTGGTTTAACTGGACGTAATTGACGTTAGGATGTAGAAAATGGCAAGACCAAAACGAAACCATAAAATTCGCTGGGCGAGCAAATCTGCTAATAAAGGTCGCAAACCAAGCCGCGGGCGCATCAAGGGGTGGAGCGTCAAGAACTACGGCATTTATTGATGCGCCGGGCGGCGGCGCAGATCCTTGGGCACACTACCAGATGCAGCTCCCTGCCCAAAGGTCAGGCTTCCGCATGGCTTTTTTTGCATTCCGTGAAATGGGCATCGACTTAGCCGCGGTCCGTAGCAGTCTGGCCGTTTATCCAATTGACCAAAAATGAAAAATCCTCACCCATTGGCCCATGGGTGAGGATTGATTTTTTCTGAAACTGACGGCTGCCGAGCCGTCCTGGATGAACTTACTTCACTTTCATCCACATTGCCATCTTGTGGCTCCAGTACATAATCTTGGTGGGGATAAAGACGTGATCTTTGGCATCGGCAGTACCGGTTACTTTGACTTTATCGCCCACATAATCTGCCAACGGCTTGGGTGGCGTTGCCAAAGTCCAGGCTACGCCTTTAACCAGGATGCCAGCCGGGAGGCCTGATTCCAGGCACGACTTGCCACAGGTCATGCCATGCTTGCGGCTGGTCATACCCATCGCACTGTAGCATTTCATGTCAAGCAGAATGCCCTTCACGGTGACAGTCTTACCGATGACGGGAACGGCGCTGGCCAACACAACAGCACCAGCCAACAGAGTCTGCAACTTGTTCATGGGAAACTCCTTCTTTATCAATACGCAACCAAAAACGACAAAACCGACATAGCAACCGGCAAACGATGCCGATTAAACCCGCTTGAGTACAACCAACTTGGCCCGAGAAGGTTAACCACAAGCATTAGTAAGGCCTCAGAAGCCACGCTTAACTATACGCAGGCAGTCCAGTCTCGGATGAAACCGCACCGGACGCCAATGGGGAACTATTGACCTAACTCCTTCCCCTGTCACAATTCAGTGCCCAACGGCATTATGAGCCGGCCTGCTCCAGAGCGCGGATCTTTTTCCGCAAGGCTATCTTCTGCACAGAGGTAAAGCGGTCCAGGATCAGAATCCCCTCCAGATGATCAAACTCATGCTGCGCGATGCGTGCGGGAAAATCGACCAACCGCTTTTCGATGATCTGGCCTGTTATGTCCGTGCCGCGAATGGAAACTTCTTTGGCACGCGTCACATCGCCACGGATATCAGGAATGGATAAACACCCTTCTTCGCTTGTCTCTTCGCCCAGTGGAGTGGAAAGGGTAGGGTTAATCCACACGGACGCTTCGCTGGCTTTGCCAGATTCGGACATCACGAACATACGCAGACTTAAACCCACCTGCGGGGCGGCCAATCCCACGCCTTTGCTCTCTTCCATCAGTTGCTTCATTTTTTCAGCTACGGCCAGCAGCCACGCGTCGATGCTTTTAATTGCACGGGCCGGCTGCGAAAGCACGTCGGCTGGCCAAACGACAACTTTCAGCTCGCTTGGATCGGGCAATACGGGCGCTGCCGGTGCGGGCGATGGCACGACCGAGCGACCCCGCGGCCGTCTACGTTGGTTGCGAATTTTGGCCGACATACGACCCCCAGTAATCAAATCCATACAAAATGATATCCGGTGAGATGCATGGCGACAAAGCGGGCAATCAATAGCTGATGGCCGCTGGGTTGATCCCATAGCAACACATGTGAGAGCTGGTGCGCGATGGGGACGCCGTTTTGCTCAGCGGAGAGAACCGGGCAGATTAACCGCCCGGTGGCACTCGCACCGCCATACAGTTGCCCGATTGCCTGCCATGAACCTGCAACGAACGGAGAACCGCGGCGAATTTTTTGCGTTTTTTGCCGTTTTTCGATACATTGCAGGGCTGGGTTTTGCGGAGTTTTATGTCGATTATCATCCAAAAATATGGCGGGACATCTGTCGCTACGCCAGAAAAAATACACGCGGCCGCCAAGCGGATCATCGCCACCAAGCTGCAGGGGCATCAGGTGGTCGTGGTGGTTTCAGCGATGGGCCACACCACGGACGAACTTTTGGATCTAGCCCGCCGTATCACGTCTGATCCACCCAAGCGAGAGTTGGATCAGCTGCTGGCAACCGGTGAACAGGTCACGATTGCATTAATTGCCATGGCGATCCATTCGCAGGGGCACGAAGCCATCAGTTTTACCGGGCCCCAGATCGGTCTTATTACCGATGCGGTGCATTCCAAGGCCCGCATTCGGGAAATAGATAAGCAGCGGATCGTCAGCGAGCTTAATATCGGCAAAATTGTCATTGTCGCCGGCTTTCAGGGGATGACGGCGGACGGGCACATCACGACCCTCGGCCGCGGCGGTAGCAACGCCACGATGGTGGCGCTCGGTGCCGTGCTGGAGGCGGAGGCGTGTGAAAATTTTACCGACGTGGACGGAGTATTTACCGCCGATCCGCGGATCGTACCGGACGCCCGAAAAATCGACGTGATCAGTTACGACGAAATGATGGAATTATCCAGCGTTGGTGCCGGCGTGCTCCAGACGCGAGCGGTGGAATTTGCGAAGAAATATAACGTGCGTATTCATGTGCGCAACAGCGCCAGTGATGCGCCAGGCACCTGGATTGTGGCGGAGACCAAATCGATGGAAGACATTGTTGTTTCAGGCTGCGCGCTGAAAAAAGAACTTACCCGCGTGACGCTTAAGGGCATACCAGATCGACCAGGCGTTGTGGCCCGCATTTTTACGGTAGTGGGCAGTCGGCACATTGTGGTTGATGACATTATCCAAAACGTTATGGACGACAAAACCGCCAACATCAGCTTTACTGTTGAACACGGCGACGTGGCAGACCTGAAACCGGCAGTCGATCAGGTATTGGCTGAATTGGGTGGCCACGCAACATACGACAAGGACCTGGCAAAGATATCGGTCATTGGCGTGGGCATGAAGCAGGCAACCGACGTGGCAAGTACCATGTTCCGGGCCCTGGCGGAAAAGAATATTAATATCCAGAATATTTCCACCAGCGAAATTCGGATATCCTGCATTGTAGCCAGGGACGATGCAGCCGAGGCACTAAGGGCAGTACACCGGGCGTTTAATCTGGACCGCAGTGCCGTAACGGTTTGATACACCGAAGGCGGCGATGACGGCAGCCGCGGTTGGCGGCTCGCAGGGCCAGCCTGGTGGGCATGGTGGCGGCTCGCAGGGCACGCATTCGCCATATGCGTGGCGCATCGGGAGGACTTACCATTGCGTGGCAAACATTGAGGGTGGCCGATGTCGGGACAAACATCAATGGGCACCAGTGCCGCCGTCTCGTTATCACCGATTCATCATTCGCTGTATCGTCAGTCACTGCAGCGCTTTGTCCGCTCTCGCAGTGCGATGCTGGGGCTTTTTGGGACGCTGACGTTTGCAATCGCCTGTTTTGGCACCCTGCCTTGGACCATCCCCGCTTACAACGTGCAGCATCTGCACCAGGTGTTGGAACCACCGAGCTGGAGCCACTGGATGGGCACCGACGGACTGGGCCGCGATTTAATGGTGCGATTTTTACTGGGGGGAGCCATATCACTGTCGATCGGGCTCAGTGCAGCGGCGATTACCCTGACCATCGGAACGGCCATCGGAGTGATATCAGGATATGCCGGCGGCCGAATTGACGCCGTGCTGATGCGCACCGTGGATGTACTTTACGGGCTGCCATATCTGCTGCTGGTTATCCTGCTGCGGGTGGCCGTGGTCAGCCGAGTAGCCGAGTGGCTTTCTGCGATGGGTGTGGGGTCATCCAACGGCCTGGCCAATATTGTGGTTTTGCTGGTTGGCATCGGAGCGGTGAGTTGGCTGAACATGGCACGGGTGATTCGCTCGCAGGTGATGTCGCTGAGAACCCGCCCGTTTGTTGATGCCGCCCGCTCGCTTGGTTTAAGTCCTTGGCGAATTGGGCTACGCCACATTCTGCCCAACATCGCCGGCACCATTGCGGTTTACGCCACTTTGGCCGTACCCGGGGCCATTATCGCAGAATCAACCTTAAGCTTTCTCGGTTTGGGTGTTCAGCGGCCATTGCCAACGTGGGGCACCCTGGCATCGGATGCCGTCGCGGATATTAATCCGATCAGTTCGCACTGGTGGATTATATTCTGGCCATGCTTTGGCTTGGCGGCCAGTTTGATTTGCCTTAATTTTCTTGGCGATGGCCTGCGTGATGCGTTGGCGGGGCATTCCAGCTAGAATTGCAACGCGCTGTGCACGCGACGCGTCAGGTGTTGCGGCAGATTGATAACCGCGTCTGACCGGCCGACAAGGCTGATCAGACCGATCTGGAGCTGCGATGGGTAACCGCTTTACGGTTAAAGATTTCATATTTCTCTGCATCTTCATTGCGATTGTGATCATCCTGGGCCTCACGCTGGGCAGCTACAATTATTTAACGCATCAGGTTGCGGGCCTGAGGGGCGATCTTCAGAACATGGAAGCCCAGCAGACTTCTGAACTTTACGTACTGAAAAAGCTGCAGCGCGACGGCATTCGCATGAACGCACGCGGCACCCATACCGGCCAGAGCGCTTCCACGGCCGACATACGTAAAACGCTCCCCGACGGAAGCCGCTATGTGATGTTTCCCAATCCGCCTCAGCCACCCTATAACCCCTATGCCAAGCCAGATTTTGCCTACGGTGACTGGCTTGTTGAGAGTCTGGAGAGCGAACCGAACCGCATCATGCCCTATGTACCGCAATCAGAATCGGCCCAGACCATCCAGGCCTCGGTTCTGGAGAGCCTGCTGGTACGCAATCCGCTGACGCTTAAGTACGATCCGTGGCTGGCGCGCAGTTACACGCTGAGCAAAAACGGCCTTAAGATCACATTTGTGCTGCGCCGGCGGGCTCGTTTCAGCAACGGTAAGCCGGTGACGGCTCAGGATGTGGTGTTCAGTTATGACACCATGATGAACCCCAAAGTGAACTGTGCACCCATTCGATCCTATTACACAGATATTAAATCATGCCGGGCACTCTCAGCTCGCACGGTGGTGTTTACCTTTAACCAGCCCTACTTCAAGGCCCTGGGCATAGCGGGCGGCCTGCCCATTATTCCCAAATCGGTATATGACTTTCCAAAAATTTCCGAATTTAACAGTCACGGCAAACTGCTGGTCGGCAGCGGGCCGTATGTGCTTAAACGCTGGACAGCCGGCCAGGATATAGTCCTCACCCGCAACCCACGGTACTGGGGCCCGCGCCCCATCTTTAATCGACTGGTGTATCGATTTATCAGTAATCCGCAGGCGGCACTCCAGAGTCTGCTGGCTGGTCAGATTGATGCCGATGTGCTGGAACCGTCGCAGTGGTTGAAATACCATAAAAATAAGTCGTTCCGGGCACATTTCACCACCTACAAATATTTAAGTTCGGCATCCGGCTACAACTTCATCTGCTGGAATTTGCGAAAACCGTGGTTCAAGAATCGCAGAACCCGCGTTGCCCTGGCCATGCTGGTGAACGAACCGGCCATGATTAAGACATTTATGCATGGTATGGCCGTTCAGAATGTCGGCCCGTTCAACCCCGTCAGTCCACAGAATGACCCGCATATCAAGCCCATCCCATACGACCCCGCCAAGGCTCGCCGGGAGCTGAAAAAGGCTGGATGGTCGATGGGCACCGACGGATTGCTGCACCGGGGCAAAACGGTATTTCGCTTCGGACTGACAATTCCTTCGCAATTTCCGCTTGGTAAACGAATTGCCGAATACATCAAACAGCAATTTGCATCGGCCGGTATCAATATGCAGATTAACCCGCTGGATTTCAGTACGCTGCTGCAAAAAATCAATCATCGGCACTTTGATGCCGTCATGCTGGGCTGGAGCGGATCAATTGAGAATGATCCGTATCAGATCTGGTATTCAGGCAGTTACAAAAATGAGGGCAGCAACGCGGGTGATTTTGACGATCCGCTGGCAGATAAATTGATCCTGGAAGGCCGCCGCACACTGAATTACAAAAAACGCATGCATATATGGCATGAACTGCAGGCGGAGATTTATCGCCAGCAGCCGTATCTGTTCATGTTTACCTCCTATGATCTGATCGCCATCAACAAGCGTATTAAAAACACCAAACCGTACCCGGTTACGGGTGTTGACGCGGCGGACTGGTTTGTACCACTGGCCCTGCAGAAGTATCGATGATGGGGGATGGTGTCTCTCGACGCGACTGAAACATGATTAACTACATCATCCGACGCATACTGCTGATGTTTCCCACGCTGATCGGGATGACATTTATTATTTTTGCGGTGATCCGCATGGCACCGGGCCTGACAACGGCTGGCGGCACCTTTGCCCCCGGCATGCTCGGTGCCCATCAGGCACAACTGGCGGAAAAACAATTCATGGAACGGCGGCTGCACCTGGTCAACCGCGAAGGCAAGCCAATTCCACTGGTAATCCAGTACTTTGACTGGCTGGGTCGTATTGCAAATGGCGATCTGGGCACATCGATTAAATTTTCCGAGCCGGTAACCAAATTGGTGCTGCAGCGGCTGCCTGTCACACTGGTCATTAACGCTATTTCACTGGTTATTATTTATCTGGTGGCGGTGCCGGGCGGTATGCTGGCGGCCGTATACCACGGCAGATTCATTGACCGCGCTTTTGGCATCGGTTCTCTGGTGCTTTATTCACTGCCCATTATCTGGGTGGGGTCAATGGCCATCGGCTTTCTGGCCAACCCGGAATACCTTAATTGGTTTCCATCCGCCGGCCTGCACGCGACCAACACCAGCCACATGAGCTACTTTCAATATGTTTCTGATTACGCCTGGCATATTACCCTGCCTGTGCTGTGCCTCAGTTATGGCGGCTTTGCCTATCTGGCCAAGCAGGTGCGCGGGTCATACCTCGAAAATCTGTTTACAGATTTCACCCGCACCGCTCGCGCCAAGGGGCTGCCACCATCGGCGGTACTGCTGAGACATGTAACGCAAAACAGCTTGTTGCCCATGATCACCATCATCGGTATGACTGTGCCGGGTCTGCTGGGCGGTTCTGTGATTGTTGAGAAGATTTTTTCAATTGAGGGCATGGGACGGCTGATGTATCAGGCCACCTATGCCCGCGACCTGCCCGTTATTCAATCGATGGCGCTGGTGTCGGCCGCCATTACACTTTTCAGCTATCTGCTGGTTGATATCGCATACCATGCGGTGGATCCGCGGGTGACTTATGACTGAAGCCGGCCCGCTGCTGTATCGCGACACGCCCGTCGGCCCGCCACCCCGCACTTACTGGTCGCTGGTCCTGGGCAAAATAATGCGCCCCTGGCTGGCGAAGGTTTGCGTCTGTTACATCGGATTGGTGCTGCTGATCAGTATAACGGTGCCGCTGATTGCCACCAGCAAACCATACGTCATTCAGATTCGCACCGCCCGTGGGTGGGTAACTCGCTATCCGTTGCTGGCCGACCTGACCACACGCGACTACCTGGGCTTCATTGCCGGAGCCACGGCAGCAGGCATTGTCATTGCGCGGCGGTTGACGCGCCGGCCGGACATGCTGCGCCAGCGCCGGCTGCGATTTATAACAGTCAGCGCACTGATCTGCTCCGCCGTGCTGGGGGGTACGGCGGTGGCCCTGCTGCATCACAACCGTTTTGATGGCACCGACTACCAATCCATGGTGAAAAGCGGTGCCGCCCGGGATGCCATCTTCGCACCCATTCGCTGGGGCTACGCCGAGATGGAGCCGCTTTCTCAGAATGCCATTAATCAATTGCCATCATGGCAGCACTGGCTGGGCACTGACCGGAGCGGGCGGGATGTCTTATCGCGTATGCTCTGGGCGTCGCGGGTGGCGATGGGCATCGGCTTTGTAAGCCAGGCCATTGCTTTAACCCTGGGAATTTTGGTAGGTGCCCTGATGGGTTATTTTGGCGGGATATTTGATTTACTGGGCATGCGTCTGGTGGAGATGGTTGAGGCGATACCAACTTTTTTTTTAATACTGACCTTTATCGCCATCTTTGGCCGCAGCATACTGATGATCATGGTTATTCTGGGTGTGACCGGCTGGACGGGTTATGCCCGGTTTCTGCGCGCCGAATTTTTGCGTATCCGCCAACTGGATTATATCGTTGCGGCGCGGGCGGGCGGTCTGCCGCTGTGGCGGATTCTGTTTCGCCACATGCTGCCCAACGGCCTGACGCCCGTTCTGGTATCGGCCAGTTTTGGGCTGGCAGGTGCGGTGACCATCGAAAGCAGTCTCAGCTATCTCGGCGTCGGGGTAAGACCGCCAACGCCATCGTGGGGCGGGATGTTGAACGCGGCGGGTAATCCGTCAACGGTATTTCACTGGTTTGAGGCATTGCCGCCGGGAATCGCCCTGTTTTTGATCGTACTGGCGTTTAATATCGTCGGCGAGGCGTTGCGTGATGCGATTGATCCAAAAAGTCTTTCCTGAAAGGCAATGCGTAGATGCCCGATGATCCACTGCTTTCGGTGCAGAACCTGCAAACCTCCTTTCTTGCCGATCGTGGTCTGGTGCCGGCGGTGGATGGTGTAAGTTTCAGCATCTATCCGCGTCAGACACTTGCCATCGTTGGAGAATCGGGCTGTGGCAAAAGCGTCACGGCCATGTCGATTCTGCGGCTGATACCCACACCGCCCGGCCAGATATTGGGCGGCGAAATTATTTTTAACGGGCAAGACCTGCTGAAGCTGCCTGAAAAAGCCCTGCGCAAAGTACGCGGCGGCCAGATATCCATGATATTTCAAGAGCCCATGACCAGCCTTAACCCGGTGATGACCATCGGCGATCAGATACTGGAAGCCATTTTTCTCCATCAACGCCTGTCGGCCGCAGGGGCGGTCAGGCTGGCCATTGAAAATTTGCAGCAGGTGGGCATTGCCGATCCGGAGCGGCGGCTTAACGAATACCCCCATCAGATGTCCGGCGGGATGAAACAGCGCGTGATGATTGCCATGGCTCTGGCGTGCAATCCCAAATTGCTCATCGCCGACGAACCGACCACCGCCCTGGATGTTACCATTCAAGCCCAGATATTGGAGCTTATGTCCGCCATCAAAGCGAAAAATAATATGTCTGTGCTGCTGATTACGCATGATCTGGGGATCGTGGCAGAAAATGCTGATGTTGTGGCTGTCATGTATGCCGGGCGCATTGTGGAATTTGCGGACGTTTACGAATTATTTGCCAATCCACTGCATCCATATACACGGGGACTGATCTCCTGCGTGCCGCGATTGGGCCAGACACATCCGCGACTCACAACCATTCCCGGCGTGGTACCCAGCGCAAAAAACTGGCCGAAGGGCTGCCGTTTTGAACCACGATGCACCGATTGCAGGGATGAAACCCGCAGTCAATGTCTTTCACACATGCCAGATCTGCGGCAGGTTAGTCCGCGGCATTGGGTGGCAACATATTCCGCCCCCGGTTATGCCGACGCAGTGTCAACACCACCGCGTCTGAGCCTGCGCCGTCAGGAATTACCAGCCGCCGCGCCGATGGGAGGTATCGCGTGAGCAATGCAACGCGTCAATCCCCGTCACTGCAAACCGCTGCACAGCCAATACTGCGGGTGGAAAACCTTAATGTCTGGTTTCCAATCACCAGCGGGATACTGGGCCGCGCACGCGGATGGATCAAGGTCGTCAATGGCATTTCACTGTGCGTAAGGCCGGGGGAGACTTTAGGTATCGTGGGTGAATCGGGTTGCGGCAAAACCACGGCGGGCCGAGCCATTTTGCGCCTCTTACCGCGCGGATCAGCCCATATTTCCGGGCAGGTGTATTTTGAGGATAAGGATTTATACGCACTGCAATCTCGCGAATTGCGTAGCATTCGACGCCACATACAAATTATTTTTCAAGATCCCATCGGTTCGCTCAATCCGAGGATGACCGTCGGTGCCATGATTGCCGAACCACTGCTGGTGCACAAAATTACGTCGCGCGATCGGGTGCACGGTCATGTGGTAGAGTTGCTTAAACGCGTGGGATTTGACGCCGACGCCACACGTCGATACCCGCATGAATTTTCGGGTGGTCAACGGCAGCGAATCGGCATTGCCCGGGCACTGGCGGTTAATCCGCGATTGATCATCTGCGATGAACCCGTGTCGGCCCTGGATGTGTCCATTCAGGCGCAGGTGCTTAATCTGCTGGCAGATTTGCGCAGCGATTTAGGCCTGTCTTACATTTTTATCGCGCACAACCTGGCGGTGGTGGAACATTTTTCCGACCGGGTGGCGGTCATGTATCTGGGCAGAATCGTGGAACTGGGACCCGCCCGCACCGTCGTCAGCCAGCCTTCCCATCCCTACACGCAGGCATTGCTTTCCGCCGTGCCGATGCCCACGCCTCACCGCTCCACCGGCCGCACGGTGCTGCAGGGCGAGGTGCCCAGCCCAGCCAAGCCACCAACCGGCTGCCCTTTTCATCCCCGATGTCCGCTGGCGACTGCCAAATGCCGGGCAGAAATGCCCCCACTTGAGATGAAGGGTGGCGATGGTGCCCACACGGCCGCCTGTTGGAATGTGCATTAAGTCCTTCGTGGAACGTGCGTGGCAGTTGATGCCGGGTTGCAGCCCGCATCCAATGCCCACGCCGGTCAGGCGGCTGATCTGGGGATGCTATTAAAAGTCGTGGTCGGCGTAAAGAAGGCGGCGTAGCCTAACCCGGATATTTCACCGGTATTGCAGGTTTTGGCCTTGCGCGCAGGCCTCGCACCCTGTAAAATCACGGTGTTTAGTCAACTGTTTGACTTTGCAAGGACGCAAAACCATGTTGACAGAGTGGTAAGCCACCGGCGATTCCTTCAATTACCCACAAATTTAGCTCCGATGCAATAGCCTAAATGAATTTCAGTGAGAAAAGTCAGTCCGCGCCAGATAACCAGGTTGCCTGGCGGCGTGTCGTGTGTGCGGTGTGGCTAAAAATTGGCCATCTTGCACTGCCCTCGGCCATGGCCGTGTTACCCAGTTCGTGGCGACCCCGGGCAAGCCCAGGGCTATTTATAGGTGAATACAGTTTTAATGTTTTATGGGCCATCGCGCGACGGATGAATCCCCCGGCAAAGCCTGGCGGTCGCGGTGGCGGCCCCGCTTTCGCGTGGTGATCGTTGTGGCCGTTGTGTCGTTGTGCTTGGACGTCCCGCATTCGGCACCTGATGGAGATTTTTGATGGATCAGACGTGGAATGCCGGACGCTGCAGAAAGCGGTTGGCGGGCGTGCGCGGGCGTCCCCATGCGAGCTGGGCAGTTTAGCTGCACGTTTGTGCGGTATCGACGTCGGGCTACCATTGTGCCGCATGGCGCCGATTGGTTGCTGCCGCAGGAAACCGGCAGGATCCGCGAGCAATCCTGGATCGGTATGCTTCTGGACCTCAAGAGCCGCGGCCTGACGATTTCCCCCACATTGGCCGCGGGCGATGGTGCTTTGGGTTGCTTATTGCGACTGATTCTCAATTGACATGCGGCTCAATCAACTCTAGCATTAGGTGGGCGCAAAACTGCGGCTTTTGCCCAATGGGGTCTGCCGCGAATGGCCGTTTGTGGTGCGTTGTTGTAAGCGTAAGGAATTTTGCCCATGCCAACGGAATCTTCTGCCATCGAGACGATGGCAAATAAGGAATATAAGTGGGGCTTTGTCACGGACTTAGAATCCGACACCTTACCTCCCGGGTTGTCCGAAGAAACGGTCCGTAAAATCTCGCAACTGAAAAATGAACCCCCATTCCTGACCGAATGGCGACTCAAGGCCTTTCGGCATTGGCAGACCATGACCGAGCCGCATTGGCCCAACGTTAAATTTGATCCGATCGATTATCAGGCCGTCAGTTACTACTCGGCTCCGAAAAAGAAAAAAACGCTCGCCAGCCTGGACGAAGTCGATCCGGAATTGCTGAAAACATATGAAAAGCTCGGTGTGCCGCTGCACGAGCAGAAAATTTTCGCCGGTGTCGCCGTCGACGCCGTTTTTGACAGCGTATCGGTGGCCACCACGTTCAAGGAAAAGCTGGCAGAGATGGGCATCATATTCTGCAGCTTTTCAGAAGCCGTGCAGAAGCACCCTGAACTGGTGCGAAAGTATCTTGGGTCAGTCGTGCCGTACTCTGATAATTTTTTTGCCACGCTGAATTCGGCGGTATTTTCCGACGGATCGTTCTGCTACGTGCCCAAAGGCGTCAAATGCCCGATGGAACTCTCCACTTACTTCCGTATCAACGAGCGCAATACCGGCCAGTTTGAGCGCACGCTGATCATCGCTGATGAAGGGGCATCGGTCAGTTATCTGGAGGGATGTACCGCCCCCATGCGCGACGAAAATCAGCTTCATGCCGCCGTGGTTGAACTGGTAGCACTTGATAACGCCAGTATTAAATATTCAACCGTTCAGAACTGGTACCCCGGCGATAAGGACGGCAAGGGGGGTATTTACAATTTTGTCACCAAGCGCGGCAAATGCCTCGGTGTCGCCAGCCGCATTTCCTGGACGCAGGTGGAGACCGGCTCTGCCATTACGTGGAAGTATCCCAGCGTCATTCTGCAGGGGGATGACAGTGTGGGCGAATTTTATTCCGTCGCACTGACCAATCACCGCCAGCAGGCCGACACCGGTACCAAGATGATCCATATCGGCAGGAATACGCGCAGCACCATTGTGTCCAAGGGCATATCGGCAGGGTTCGGTCAGAATACCTATCGTGGCCTGGTGAAGATATTGAAGCATGCAGTGGGGGCCCGCAATTACACCCAGTGCGATTCCATGCTGATTGGTGATAAATGCGGGGCGCACACCTTTCCGTACATTGAGGTGCGCAACACATCCGCCAAGGCTGAACACGAGGCGTCCACGTCCAAAATCGGGGAAGACCAGCTCTTTTACTGCAAGCAGCGCGGTATCTCGCTGGAAGATGCGGTAAACATGATCATCAATGGCTTCTGCAAGGAAGTATTTAAGGAATTACCCATGGAATTTGCCGTCGAGGCGCAAAAGCTGCTGGGCGTGAGCCTTGAAGGAAGCGTGGGGTAGTGCTGCCATCGGCAGGCAATGGGGATGGACATCGGATGGCGAAAGCCGGGATTTGCCGGGTTTTTAAGAATTGTCAAGAAGGGATAAGCACACATGGCTTTATTGGAAGTTAAAAATCTGCACGCCAAAGTGCAGGGACGCGAAATCCTCAAGGGGATTGACCTGACCATCAACCCCGGCGAAGTACATGCCATCATGGGCCCCAATGGTTCGGGCAAAAGCACGCTGGCCTCGGTGCTGGCAGGCCGCGAAAACTATGAAGTGACCGATGGCGCAGCGATATTTAACGGCAAGGATATTCTGGAGTTATCGCCCGATGAAAGAGCCTGCGAAGGGCTGTTTCTGGCGTTTCAATATCCGGTGGAGATACCGGGTGTTAGCACCAGCTATTTTCTCAAGGCGGCGGTGAATGCAATTCGCAAATACCGTGGTGAGCCGGAACTCGATGCCATGGACTTCCTCAAGCTCATCAAAGAGAAGATGAAACTCCTTGAGATGGACCAAAGCTTCATGAATCGGTCAATCAACGAGGGGTTTTCCGGCGGTGAAAAGAAGCGCAACGAAATATTTCAGATGACGGTTCTTGATCCCAAACTGTGCATCCTGGACGAGACTGACTCCGGCCTTGATATCGATGCGTTGAAAATCGTTTCGCAGGGTGTCAATGCCCTGCGCAATCCAAACCGTGGCATCTTGCTGGTAACACATTACCAGCGGCTGCTGAACTACATTGTGCCGGATTTTGTCCACGTGCTGCGGGATGGTAGAATTATTAAATCAGGTGATAAATCGCTCGCACTGGAACTGGAAGCCAAAGGGTACGGCTGGCTGGAAAACGCCGCCTGACCGCCACCAGACGAAAGCGATGAACCTGTTACAGATTCCGGGGAGTATTCAGATGACACAGATGGCGCAAGCAAATGATCGCCGCAAGAGCCCAGCCCTGCACCAGCCATTCATCGGGCCGGATTATGGCTCTCAATGGCTGGCCGATTTCCGCCGGGCGGCTGTGGCCCATTTTGATCGCATTGGCTACCCCAGTGCTGATGATGAGCAATGGAGATTTATTAATCTGGCCCCCATCACGCAAACGGCCTTTCAACCCGTCGCGGAGCCGGGGCATATTGCGCCGCAGGACATGGCAAAATATTCGCTCGCCGGCAGAGGATGCCACGAACTTACCTTCATTGATGGCGTTTTTGCGCCCGCCCAATCCCACTTCCTGGGATTGGATGGATTGATCGAATTTCACAGCATTAAAAACGCTGCGGGGGGACATTCAGAGAGGGTCAGCCGCTATCTGGGCCATGAATTGCCGACGATGAGCAATGGATTTGCAGCACTTAATGCTGCGGGCTTTGCCGACGGCATGTTCCTGTATCTGCCGGCGGGTGTGGTGGTGGACAAGCCCATTCACATCCTTTGGATCACCAGCCGCCATAAGCGTCCAACGGTGGTCTTTCCGCGGTTGCTGATCAGCGGCTGCAGCCAGTCGCGGGCAACCGTCATGCAGACCTTCGCCAGCCTGGATTCTGATCACCCTGTGCTGACCAATGCCGCGACGGAGGCCATCTGCGGGCGCGACAGCCAGTTGGAATTGATCACCATTGAACGCGAGGCATCGCATGCATTTCATATTACCAATCAGGCAGCGCATGTGCACGCCGGTGCCAACGTGCAGACTCTTGCATTTAATACCGGGGCACTGCTGGTGCGTAACAATCTCAGTGTGCATCTTGCTGAACCGTTCGCCCAGGCCACCATCAACGGGCTGGTGATCAGCTCCGGTAACCAGCGTGTGGATAACCACACACTGCTGGATCATGCCCGGGAAAATTGCCCCAGTCACGAATTGTACAAAAGCCTGCTTGCGGGAAATGCGGCCGGTGTGTTTCGCGGCAAAATCCTGGTTCGCCCGGATGCCCAGAAGACCGACAGCAAGCAGACCAGCAAAACCATGCTGCTGTCGGATGATGCCGTGATGAACTCACAGCCGCAACTGGAAATTTATGCCAACGATGTCAAGTGCACGCATGGGTCAACCACAGGGCCGATTGACGAGGAACAGCTGTTTTATCTCAGAAGTCGCGGCGTCAGCGAGGTACAGGCCCGGTCGCTGCTGACTTATGCCTTTGCCGGTGATGTGCTCAACCGGGTAATGAGTCCGGTGGCCCGTGAAATTCTTTCGCAGTTGACGGCCGATTGTCTCCGGCAACTGCACATTGATGCGGTGGGATCATGACACAGGCAACCGTCAGTTTACCAGCCCCCGATACCGGCGCGACCTGGACCAGCGAGGATGTCCGCAAGGACTTTCCCATTCTCGCGTCGACCAGAGAGCGTTTGGCGTATCTCGATAACGCTGCCACCAGCCAGAAGCCCGACGCCGTCATTGCGGCCACCGCACGGTATTATAAATCCATGAACGCCAATATACATCGTGGGGTTTATCGGCTCAGTGTGGAAGCCACCGACGCCTATGAATCTGCCCGCAGTCGCACTGCGGCGTTCATCGGGGCTGCGCACCGGCGGGAGGTGATCTTTACGCGTGGCTGCACCGAAGCCATCAATCTGGTTGCCATGACGTGGGGGCTGCAAAATCTCAAGCCCGGCAGCACCATTGTGCTGACCCAGATGGAACACCACTCCAACATCGTCCCCTGGCAGATGGTCGCCGCCCGGACCGGGGCGAAAATCAAAGTTACCCCCATCACCCCGGATGGCGAACTGGACGTTGACGCCTTTGAAAAGCTCATGGCTGACGGAGCCGCCCTGGCTGCAGTCACGCATATTTCCAATGTTCTTGGCACCATCAACCCCGTTAAAGAGCTGGCCCGCATCGCCCATCGGCATGGTGTGCTGATCCTGGTGGACGGTGCCCAGTCGGTGCCGCATCAACCCATCAACGTGACGGATATGGATTGTGACTTTTTCGCATTCTCCGGCCACAAGATGTGCGCCCCCACCGGAATTGGTGCGCTATGGGCACGTGGAGAACTGCTTGATGCCATGCCGCCATATCAGGGGGGCGGCGACATGATCAGCACGGTAAGTTTTGAAGGCTCCACCTGGAATATCGTGCCGCATAAATTTGAGGCTGGCACACCCGATATTGCCGGTGCCATTGGGCTGGGGGCCGCGATCGACTATCTGCATCGTCTGGATATGGCACGCATTGCGGCTGTCGAGGCCGATCTGCTGGCTTACGCCGAAAAATTGCTGCGCACCATTCCCGGCCTGCGCATCATCGGGCAGGCGCGGCAAAAGGCATCGGTCATTTCGTTCATGCTTGAGGGCATTCATCCGCACGATATTGGCACCGTACTGGATCAGGAACATGTGGCAGTGCGTACGGGGCATCATTGCTGCCAGCCGCTTATGGATTTCTATCACATACCCGCCACGGCCCGGGCGTCGCTGGCATTTTACAACACGCGGGCTGATATTGATGCATTAATATCGGGCCTGCGCCGGGTCATTGAGGTATTCCGCTGATGTCTGATCTGCGAGAGCTGTATCAACAGACCATCATAGACCACAACCGCAAACCGCGGAATTTCCACCCCCTGCCCGATGCCGATCATCATGCCAAAGGGCACAATCCCCTGTGCGGCGACCGCCTGGAACTGTATCTGAAGATGGATGGCAACCGCATTAAGGAAGCCAGCTTTACCGGTGCGGGCTGTGCCATATCCACCGCGTCGGCATCCATGATGACTGAAGCTCTCAGGGGTCGCACCATTGAAGAGGCACGGGTACTTTATGATAAATTTCATAAGATGCTCACCACGCCCGTGCACGAACCCGTTAACATCGACGGCCTGGACAAATTGGAGGTGTTTTCCGGCGTGCGGGAATTTCCTGTCCGCGTTAAATGTGCCACGCTGGCCTGGCACACACTGGAGACAGCCATTAAGGACGACCAGCACGAAGCAAAAACCGAGTGATAAACATGGCTATTACCCTGACCGATGCGGCTGCGGCCGAAATAAAAAAAATAACCACCGATCAAGGCATGTCCGATCAGGCGGTATTGCGGGTTGGCATCAAGGGACGCAATGTCCACGGTTTTAACTACACGCTTGATCTCACCGAAGCACGCCACGATGACGATGTCATCTTTCAATCGCAGGGCGTAACCATCGTGTGCGATCCGATGAGTTTGTCCAGCCTTGACGGCACCGAAATTAACTATCGCGATGACACAGCCGGGCGGGGATTTGTTTTTCATAACCCCAATTCGGTTGCTCTTCCCGTTAATTCGGCACCGCCAACACCGGGGGCCAATCCGCCAAAGGAAACAGCCGCAGGGGATGGACCGGCCACCGCTACTGAATTTGTCTCATCCATCGCGAACAAGGCACTGGAAGCGGATATTAACGAAAAACTTCGTGGGATTTATGACCCTGAAATCCCTGTCAATATTTATGACCTTGGTCTGATATACCGCATTGAGATATCCGCCGAAAAAGATGTGGTGGTGGATATGACCTTAACCGCCCCCGGTTGTCCGGTGGCCGGTACCATGCCACCCCAGGTTCAGCAGGCAGTCGCATCTGTCGATGGGGTTAAGTCGGCGAAAGTAAATCTGGTCTGGGAGCCGGCCTGGGGCAAAGATCGCATGTCGGAAGTCGCCAAGCTGCAGTTGGGAATGTTTTAGCGCGACGCATACGGCGCCCCACCCGCCGCGGCTCAGCGCAGAAAAAAGCCGTGTGGAGGAGGGTAATTCCACACGGCCTGGCGGAGGAGGAAACGAGTCTGTTTTCAGCAGCCGCGGCCTTTTGTCTTCACCATTCCAGTTGCCATCTGGAGCGGCCCCTGTGCGGCTGCGTGATTGCATACACACCAAGCGGGTTGGGCCCCAAGCACCAACCCGCTGCAAAGGGCCGCGCTTCCGTAAGGCATCGACCATTTGCATCGTCGCTGTTCATCGCGACACACTTCAATAGAGCAAGCTTCGTGCCAAATCGCATGCTGTGTCATCCCGTATCAATGTTGCACCGTTAGCCGTCCAAACGACGCCCAATTATTGGACTTTTCGACTCATTCGATCTCCGCTTTGTGGCAGTACGTCCGTCGCGGTGCCTGTTTTGTGGTCGGTTGCAATAGACGGTGGTAAAAAATCAGGCAAATGGCGGTATTTCATAGGGCCGTGCAGGCCCGCCACCAAGAGTGAGCTGGTTGGCTTTATCCGTGTTGCTGCCGCGTCGGCTCTCAGGCCGTCAGCCAACGCCGATGCCATCATTCGGGTATAGTTTGCACGGGCAATGAAGGTGGCATGGATTGCTGGGCGGCGGGGCGTCGCAAGGAGGCACGACGCGCCTGGGTTGAGCGCTCTGCTTCTTTGGCTGATGGTACGGAGTGTAATGATGAAGACTTTTGGGTGGATCAAACGAGCAGGAATCGCGCTGTCGGTGGCAATGATTGTCCATTTGTCGCATTCAAGGCAGAATGTCTCAGCATTTCAAGTCAAGGTGTTTATTTTGGGCGGGCAGTCCAACATGTATGGCATTGGCCATGTGGGGCCGGCAAACGCAAAAAATTCTCTGCTTTATGCGGTGCATAAACTGCACAAGTATCAGTTTTTGGTCAACAGTTCCGGTCAGTGGAAGCGGCAGAAGAACTTTCGCTTGGTTCAGGTTGTATCAGGGCGCGGTGTTCCAATATTCAAAAATCAATGGGATACTTACTGGGCCAAGCACACTCTGGCCGACAAGCTGCCTTTTATGAGGGTTGTATTTAACCAGTGGCTGGATGTGAAAGGGCACCGCATCATCGGCCCGGAATTTGGTATCGCACATGAGCTTGCCAAGGTTGTTCACGGCCCGGTCTTGCTGCTTAAAAGCTGCAATGGCAACCGCAGCATCGGCTGGGATTTGCTTCCCCCTGGAAGCCCCAGCGAGTCGTACACCATCAAAGGTAAAACGTGGGAATATGCAGCCTACGGCCAAGATACGCCGATGTGGCTGAAGGGCACCCCCAAATCCCGACGAAAAAAGGTAAATTGGTACGCCGGAAAAGAGTATGACATGGATGTGAAATTTGCCAAATATGTGCTGGCACATCTTAATGTGTTCTATCCCGGTGCAACAAGCTACAAATTAGAGGGGTATTTTTTCTGGCAGGGAGATAAAGACCGCTACAATGCGGGTTACGCAGCCCACTACCAGAAAAACTTGGCGGCATATATTCGCGCGGTGCGCAAGAGTTTCCATGCACCGAATATGCCGTTCGTAGATGCCACGTTGGGACAAGATGTAAAGGGTGTAACCAAAGGTAACGACGGGCTGGTCATGAAGGGTATGTTCGCTGTGGCTAATCCTGCGATATATCCCGCGTTTAAGGGAAATGTGGCGACGGTTTATACCCACCCGCTCTCGCTGGGTGGCGCGTCAAACGGCCACTACAATGGCAACGCTCAGACCTACATGAACGTCGGGTTGGCCATGGGTAAGGCCATGGATAAGCTATTGAGGCATTAGGTCTCAGCAAACAGGCGCGTTCCCGCATGCACGCGCGAACATACTCTTCAGTTTTACCGGCAACGTAGAAAAGTGATCATTGCACTGGTTGTTCCCATCGTCCGCCGCCCAATGGCGGAACTCGAAGCCTGATGAATTGACCCGTTCAGCATGCTGTTTCTGGTAATCGTCGCGGTTGCCTTCCTGATGGTGCCAGACGGCCTCATGGAGACGGGTTGCCCAAAATGGTCAAACCGGCGAAAGTGTACAGTGTAGTCCCGAGCATGGAATCGGGATTTGAAGTGGAAGGTGTATATTTTGGCGGCGGAACCTCTCAATACCACGGGCGCATTCGGATATCTCAATCGCCTTGAGCGCATCGGGTTGGTGGCCCTGCTGATTGGCATGATCATCTTCGGTGCAGTGACGGAGGTGCGATCAGCTTTTCTTAAACGCCGGATGACCGATGTTGACACCTACTTCCGCGCGGCTTGGGCCATCCGCGTGCATAAAGACCCTTACAATGTTACCGATACCAACGGCTGGCACTACAACTATCCGCCGCTGCTGGCCGTGGCCCTCTGGCCGCTGGCCGATGCACCTGCCGGCCAACCGCGTAACGGTTTGCTGCCCTATGCAGTCAGCGTGGGCATCTGGTATGTGATCAGCATCGTGGTGATCTGGCTTGGGGCCTGCTTTATTGCGCACGCCTTTGAGAAAACCAGCTCGGACCCCATGGTACAGTCGCAAAAGCGTTATTGCCGTCGCTGGTGGGCCTTGCGCATCTTACCCATACTGGTTTGCCTGCCGGCACTTTGCCGCGCGCTGGCACGGGGGCAGATTAATTGCGTGCTGCTGATGTTGTTCTGTCTGGCTGGGGCGGCGCTGGCGTACCGCAAGCAGATTCTTGGGGGCTTCTGGCTGGGGCTTACAGCGGCTATCAAAGTCTTCCCTGCCTTTCTGCTGCTTTACGCCGTGTGGAGATTACGCTTCCGTATGCTGGTGGGTGCAGCCGCATCGCTGCTGTTGGGGGTGATCATCATCCCCGCGCTCGTCATGGGCCCGCACCATGCTTACACGGCAGAATCGCGGTTCATGCAGGTGGTGATTGAACCGGCTCTGGGACTTAATCACAATACGTCACGCGACCGCGAATTGCTGGATATCAATAAAACCGACTCCAATTCTTTCGAGGCCATGATGGATCACACCGTGCATCCAGGTCAGCATCCACCGCCGCCCCCGGCACCTTGGATGAAAATTGCCCATTGGTCCATCAGCGCACTGTGCGTGCTGATTACCCTTTGGGTGGAAGCCAAAACGCGTAAGCATCACCCACTGCATCGCAATTTATTTCTGGGGGCGCTTATAACGATCATGATGCCAATCGTGCCGATATGTCATCCGCATTACTACTGCATGGTGCTGCCGTTGGTCACGACCATGCTGGCGGTGAAGTGGGAAAAGGATCAAAAATTGCCAATCGGCTGGCCGTTGGGCATTGTGCTGATATTTTTTGGTCTCTCGCACATTCTTACCATTTTGCCGCCCCCATTTTATATTTTGCGGGGCCTGGGGCTTGTTACCTATGCGGCATTGGTTTTATGGGGCGCTGCATTGGTGATGATGTGGAAATTGCCCCGCTGGGTACCCGTGGCCGCAGCTCCATCGCCAGCGCAAGCATAAACAGTACACGGGCAGGCCCTCGCTGAATGCAATATTGAGGGCTTCGACGGCGGAAATCGATGTGACCGTGGAAATAAAATCGTTTTCGCGTAACAATATGAAGCATTAAATACAGGGGTATCGGGTGGAATGAAGCTGCCATGACGGAATCACTGGATAACACACTCAAAGATTCGCTTGAAGCGCCTCGCATGCAATTTGTCGATTTGTGGGGCCAGATGGCACAGCACTGGGGCATTAACCGCACCATGGCTAAAGTGCATGCCCTCCTGATGGTGGCGCCACGGCCATTAACCGCCGAGGACATCATGGAAACGCTGCAGATTTCCCGCGGCAATGCCAGCATGAATTTGCGGGAATTGATCAACTGGGGCATTGTGCGGCGAACCAGCATTGCGGGCGACCGTCGTGATTTTTTCACCTCGGAAGCCGATGTCTGGGTGATGTTTCAAAACATCATGCGCGAGCGCAAGCGCCGCGAGCTTGATCCGTTGCTTGATCGAATCAGCAAATGTATCGATGCCGCCGGCAAAAAGCCGCTGCGACCGGAAGATGCGGCTGCTCATGCCGCCTATGTGAGCAAGATGGCGGAATTGCTGCAGTTCTTCACCGTATTTCATAAGATTTTGGGTAAGGCGATTGATCAGCAACCAAACTTTTTATCCCGCCTGACCAAAATCGTTGATAAAATGATCTAGCGGTCATTGGCTGCTGCGATCGTCCAGCGGCCTGAACCGCACAGGTTGTGATGAGGTCACTATGCCCAGTCCAATACGCGCTGCCATCGTGGGCGCTACGGGTTATACATCGCTTGAACTGCTCCGGTGGCTGCTGCGGCATCCGCAGGTTAAGGTAACGGCGATCTCCAGCCGCAAACCCGAACAACCCATCAGCACCATATTTCCTGAAATGCTCGGCAGGATTGATTTACCCATTGAGCCATTTGATCCAAAATCGATCGCGCAAAAGGCGGATATGGCTTTTTTATGCGTACCGCACGCCACGGCCATGGCATATGCACCGGAACTGCTCTCCGCAGGCCTGCGGGTCATTGATCTTTCCGCCGACTATCGGCTTAAAGATGCCCTGCTGTATGAAAAATGGTACAAGCAACCACACACCGATAAAACAAACCTGTCGCACGCCGTCTACGGACTTCCAGATTTATTCGCCGCCCAGATTGCCAGTGCCACATTGATCGCCAATCCCGGGTGCTACACCACATGCGCCATTTTGCCATTGGCACCGCTGGTAAAAGCCGGTTTGATTGACACACGCGACATCATTGTGAATGCGGCGTCGGGCATATCCGGTGCCGGCCGAACACCCACGCCGCAGCATCATTTTCCCGAGCGCAACGAGGCATTTGAAGCCTACGCCATCGGCACGCACCGGCATGCGCCTGAGATTGCGGAAGGTATTAAATTGGGCAGCGGGCACGAGGTTAATATTACATTTGTTCCTCATCTGGTGCCCATGGATCGAGGCATCTTGTCCACCATTTACACCCGGCCGATGGGGCGGCAGGACGTGGATGTTGCGCGGCAGGTGTGGCGGACTGCCTATGGATCAAGCCCGTTCATCCGCATCCGTACGGCGGAGGTGCCCAGTACCAAATATGTTATTAATACAAATTATTTGGATATGGCGGTGTATCAATACGAAGATCGATGGATTATCATCAGCGCCCTGGATAATATGGTCAAAGGGGCTGCCGGGCAGGCCATTGAAAATTTAAATATTGCAGCAGGCCTTCCTCAGGATATGGGGTTAAGGTAACAACTTATGTGTTGTGTCAGTGCAGGGGCACATGCTTAAAGATTGGCTCAGGCGCATCACCCGACTGCGGCGTCCGCTTAATAAAGACGCCTTTGGCCTCGCCGGCGAGCAATTGGCCGCCCGCTATGCCCGTCGCAGACTTCGCATGCGCATCGTGGCCCGCCGCGTGCGCTGCCCCGGTGGAGAATTGGACCTGGTGGCATTCGACAAAGGCGATCTGGTTTTTATCGAGGTACGTACACGCGAAAGCGAAACCTTCGGCCCGCCTGAGGCGACACTTGGCCACGAAAAAATCGCCGCTCTGCGCCGCTCTGCCCAATGGTTTGCGCGCAGTCGCCATCTGACCCATTATCCGCTTCGGCTGGATGTAATAGCCGTGGTGTGGCCGCGCGATGCCAAGCCGGAATTGCGCTACCACAAAAACGCATTCAGTATCGCTTCACGCGGCAAGTCGGGCCGCCATTAGCCAGCCGCGCCGGCGCGGATCTACCACGGTACCCACGGCGGCGAGGGGGAATACAGCCAAAAACATCAGTAGCCCGAGTGCTTATACAGCTCCAAAAAACAATTACCAGGCCTCGGGCACGCGGCTCCAATCCCACGGCTGCAAAATTGCAAAAATCAGTGCATAATCCTTTTACGCCAACCGAGGTGGCGAATTGAAGGAGTGCCATGGCCGTATATCGTATTGAGATTTATCCACTGAACGCGGCGGAAGATGCGTCAGGTGTGGCGGTACTGAATGAAATTCGCCAATTGGGATTTAATGAAATATATTCCGTCGCATCGGGCAGGGTATTTCTTCTGCAGGGCGATACGGCAGTCCTTACGCCGCAGGCGCTGGAACAAATCGCATCTCAGGTTTTGTGCGATCCGATTTCCGAACGGTTTGTGTTGGGTGCCGAGCCGCACGTTGCCGGGCATCTCCTGGAGGTGCATCTCAAGTCGGGCGTGATGGATCCAGTCGCCGCCAGCAGTCAGGCGGCAATCGCAGATAAGCTTGGCGTTGCGCCCGGAGACGTGCAGGTGCGAACCGGCCGCCGATATCTATTATTGGGAGACATAACCGCTGATGCCGCAACCATGATCGGTCAGCGCGTGCTGGCCAACGAAAGTATTGAGGAATTACACTCTGCACCCCTTCATCCCGCGGCGTTTCCAACCGGGCAGCCCCGCCAGTTTAAGCGGGTGGAAGTACCCATTCGTGATTTATCGCGGGAAGAATTGCAGAATTTGTCGCGCACCGGTCATCTGTTTCTGGATGTGCCGGAGATGCTGGCCATACAAAAATATTTTCAGCAGGCGGGTCGCGAGCCGACCGATGCCGAGCTTGAAACGCTGGCGCAAACCTGGAGCGAACATTGCGTCCATAAAACGCTTAAAGCAATTATTGAATTTACGCACCACCCGGATGCCGGCCAGCACGCTGGCCATGATCATCACGGCCCGGGTGATGTGTCAATCCGGATTGACAACTTGGTTAAATCCACCATCTTCCGTGCCACTTCCGAGCTTAATCTGCCGTGGACACTGAGCGTGTTTAAGGACAACGCCGGCGTCATTGCGTTTGACGACCGCCACGCCCTTTGCATGAAGGTTGAAACACACAACCGGCCGTCGGCAATTGAGCCATACGGTGGAGCCGCCACCGGTATTGGTGGGTGTATTCGCGATGTGATTGGCACCGGCGGAGGGGCAAAACCGATTGCCGCGACTGACATTTTCTGTTTTGCCGACCCCGGCACGCCCGAAGGCCGGGTGCCGGCAGGTGTTATCCATCCTCGGCGCACGGCCAGCCGCGTGGTGGCAGGCGTACGCGATTACGGCAACCGCATGGGTGTGCCCACGGTTAATGGGGCGGTATTTTTTGATCCCCGCTACATCGGCAATCCATTGGTGTTTTGCGGGTGCGTCGGGCTTCTGCCTTTGGATAAAGCGCAAAAAGGATCCGCACGCAAGGGTGACCGCATCGTGGTACTGGGTGGCAAAACGGGCCGCGATGGCATTCATGGCGCCACCTTTTCAAGCGATGTGCTTACCGACAAACACGGCGCAGAATTCAGCCATGCGGTACAGATTGGAAATGCCATTACTGAAAAAAAAATGCTGGATGTCATCATGCAGGCCCGCGACGCAGCCGGCGGGTCGCTGTTTAATGCCATCACCGACTGCGGTGCCGGCGGCCTTTCCAGCGCTGTGGGTGAAATGGGATCCGAAACCGGTGCCACCGTGCACTTGGATAAGGCCCCGCTTAAATACGACGGCCTGAGCTATTCAGAAATATGGATATCCGAAGCGCAGGAGCGCATGGTTCTGGCTGTGCCCCCTTCCACGCTGGCCGCGTTGAAGGCACTGGCTGCGGATTACGATGTGGATGCGGTTGACATCGGGGAATTTGATGGCAGTGGCCGTCTGACGCTTTATTATCAGGGCCATCCGGTGGGCGATATGGACATGCACTTCATCCACGAGGGGCTGCCCAAGCCAGTACGCAAAGCCTTGTGGGAAGACCCCACTCATCCGGTTGTACGGATACCGCCACCAGCCGAATTGGGGCCGGTGCTGCATCAACTGCTGCAAACGCCGACCATTGCCAGCAAGCATTGGATCATCCGCCAGTATGATCATGAAGTGCAGGGGCAAACGGTCATAAAACCATTGGTTGGCCCGCAACAAAATGGCCCCGGCGATGCCGCCGTCCTTATGCCCGTTGCTGATTCCAGCCGCGCCGTTGCCCTGGCGGTCGGTTGTCAGCCGCGGTTCGGCGATTTAAATCCCTATCAGATGGCGCTTAACAGTATGGACGAGGCCATTCGGAATGTGGTCTGCGTGGGCGGCAACCCGGATCGCATTGCCCTGCTGGATAACTTCTGCTGGCCCAAGTGCACCGACCGCATCCATCTGGGCGCACTGGTCCGTGCATGCCAGGCCTGCTACGACGGTGCCATCGCAAATAAGACGCCATTTATTTCCGGTAAAGATTCACTATCCAACGAATTTATTACCGAGGACGGCACACGCATCTGCATTCCCTACACCTTGCTGATCAGTGCCATTGGCCTGGTGGATGATGTCAGCCGCTGCATCACCATGGATGCAAAAAAGCCGGGGCATCGACTGGTGCTGGTTGGTCAGACGCGGCGAGAACTTGGTGGATCACATTATCTGATGCTGCAAAATCATTTGGGGCGAAACGTACCCACGGTGAATTTGTCGCAGGCACCCAAGGTTCATCGTGCAGTGGCCAAGGCCATTTCGATGGGGCTGGTGCGTGCGGCACACGATCTGTCTGAGGGCGGGCTGGCAGTGGCCTTGGCCGAGATGCTTTTTGCCGGCGGCTTGGGGGCGAAGGTTACCCTTACGTCAGTGCCAAGCACTGACGATGCCCGGGCAAATCATATCCTGCTTTTTTCTGAATCGCCCACTCGTTATCTGCTTGAAGTCGCTGAATCGCAGTTGGCCGATCTGAAACACACCCTCGGCGATATTCCGATGAGTGATATTGGCGAACTTACCCGCGACCCCAAATTGATTGTCCAATCGCTCGACGGTAGCGTGCTGATGGATGAATCGATCGACGCTTTGCTTAATTCGTGGCTTAAGCCACTCGATTGGTAAGCCGCCCGCAGCGAAGGTACCCACGCCGGTTCAAGCGCAGCAAATGCCGCCAAGCACCACCTGATTGCGTCATGCTCACGATCGCAGTTGCTGGGTTTGCTGTAATTAAAAGTGCGGGTCACCGGTAAACGGCAAAAGCGCCATAAACCGGGCACGCTTGATGGCATCGGTAATCATCCGCTGCTCAAACGCTGCAGCCCCGGTGCGGCCGCGGCCTTGAATCTTGCCGTTCAGGGTCAGCATGCGCTTAAGCGTTTCGGTATCTTTGTAGTCCACATACACTTTGCCGGTACTGCTGATTTTAGCAATACGGGTTTTGGGACGGGAAAAAGTCTGAAATCTGGGTTTTCGTGCTTGGGCCATACTGGCTGATTCCTTATTCTACGATCACGAGCGACTGCGCTTTCGCCTCGGTTGACTTCTAACAAAGTTACATGATCGAATACAACATTTTCAGCGCCGGATACGTCCGACGCGGCGCAATATCGTCAGCTTTTGTAATGATCCGCGTTGATCTGGATGTACTTCTTCCATTCAGCGGGAACATCATCTTCCGGGAATATTGCTTTGACCGGGCATTCATCCACACACAGGCCACAGTCAATGCAGGTGTCAGGATCAATGTAAAGCTGCGTGGCCTCGGCAAAGGGAGCCTCATCCTTTTTGGGGTGGATGCAGTCAACCGGGCAGACTGCCACGCAAGAGGTATCTTTGGTGCCAATACATGGCTCAGTGATAATATGAGGCATAGTGCCAAAAACTCCTAATTACATATCCGACGCATGGTGCTTGCCAACCGGGCTGCATTTCAAAACCGGTAGCCAACTACCGCATGGGCCTTGGCTAAACCGCGACTTACCCGCAGCGTGTCAGCACCGGCGCAATGTCCCCTCTGGACACCCGCTGTGGCCGCAAAGCCAAGCCGTGCATTATAATTTACCCGGCTTGGTATGCAACTGCGGCTTTTTCAGGGTGGTGGGGAGTAAATGACAGGCATGGCGAGACACCGGACAAAAAAGGCAAGCCGGGCAGCTGAGCCTTTTCGGCTGTGTGGCCGGGGTGGCGGAACACCGATCGGTGGCCGGCCCGCTAAGCGATTTCGGCGTCCAAATTGCGGCACTCAAATAGCCACCAACTTGCCGGTGGTTCGTCGCTGCTCGCCGCCCGGCCAGCCATATCAACCGCCAGTATTTCATGCCGCGCATCCGCCCTGCAAAATACCATGGGGCGTGACAATAATTTGTGGCAACCCGCAGAAATGATGCGCTTGGCATGCACAAACCTTCGCGCTGCCATGCAGTGGCATTGTTCACCACAACGGCACGTTCACCCGTTATATAGCGTCGGGCTTGCCCGATGTTGCCCCGACTGAGTAACCCGGTTTCGATGCAGACCGGAACCCGGACTATCCACCGCATCGGCACCACGCCATCGGTAATGCGGGCGCGGCGTGCCATGCAAACCCATTGCCAAAACGCCCCGATGGGACGGCCCACGGCCAACATCTGACCACATTTTTTCACCACGCCCAAAATAATGGCCACGCCCGGAACATTCCGAGCGCATAGCCCGTTTGCCGCAGCGGCCGGAATTCGGTAGGATCACTGGTCAACGAAAGTTTATTGAGGCCACGAATGGTCGCATTTGCTGAAAATAAATTCACGCCCACCGTTGGAGCTGGGCAGCCGGGCGGCCTTGGTGCCTTTGGTGTTAAAAACGTTGCATACCACCGCTACGATCCGGAAACCGAAGATTATTATGTGCGTAATAGATACTATTCGCCAGCGCTTGTCCGTTGGATTCAGCGTGATCCCATCGGATATGCCGGCGGCATAAATCTTTACGCCCACATCGGCAGCAGCCCGGTGGGGAATTGGGACGCCGATGGGACGCAGGTTTGGTTTGGCCCATTTCCACCGCCCGGTTGGCCGCCGGCCCCCGCAGGGAGGTACGCGTTTCCTAATAACTTTGTCGCCGGCATGGGAACGTTCGGTGTTTCGATAAAAACTCTGGCTACAAAAGGCAGTGATGCATACAGGAGCGCAGTGGAGGTTAAGTTCCATCCAGATGCTGCCTTGCTTAATCACGGGCATCGTTGCTGCACGGAAATCAAAGCCATCCAGTTCGTCGAGACCACGTATTACCACTGGTATCGTCCATCCTCGGGTGGGGAATGGCATCCTGACAAAGATAATCCGTTTTTTCCCGGGGCCACGGCATGGCGGGCCGGAGCACGGAGATACTATCAAAAGTTGTGGACGGCGTAAAACAGGCGGCGTAACCTAAAGTTTTGTTTTCAGTGTTCTTTTTTAGGAGTACGCCACCATGAGTAACAGTATGACCGAAACGGTGCAATTTCCAATTCCGCTGTGCAGCGATGCCTTAACGGAGGTATTGCGTG